>Ga0209536_100016214_pt1 | contig 10602 bp, 10 predicted proteins | sample DeeMarSeWOR28_12_FD_187461 | JGI IMG/M metagenome (GOLD analysis project Ga0209536, IMG submission 187461) | Marine sediment microbial communities from White Oak River estuary, North Carolina - WOR-2-8_12 (SPAdes) (version 2) | ecosystem: Environmental > Aquatic > Marine > Intertidal zone >...
CCTGCAACTTCTTCGCGCCGCCGGACGAGAAGAACTGGCCTCTCTATGAAGGGCAGATCAACACCTCGGTGCACTGCTGGCACAACAGGAAGCAGAACCCCAGCTTCGACTCCAGCTACGAGGTCGAGCGCGAGAAGGAGGACTGCTACGGCTGGCAGCACTTCGGGGACACCGCCAAGCGCGGCTTCCGGGGCTTCAGCCAGTTCGAGGAGTTCGACTCCTCGCGCTGCCTGATCATGCACTTCTGGCGGACCGGCGACCCGGCCTTCTTCCAGGAGGCCGAGAAGCTCGACCGCTGGCTGATGGGCGTGCCCTGCTTCGGCGGCGGTTACGGCCACCAGCACCCGGAGCGCAGCCACAACTGGATCCAGGGGCTGATCGACTACTACAGCATGACCGGGCTGCCCGAGGCCGGCGAGGCGATCGAGGCGATGAAGGGCTACTACGAGTTCTCCAAGGATCCGTCCGACTTCTGCTGGAACTACAACGGGCGCAACGCGGCCTACGGGCTCAACGGTCTTCGCCAGATGTTCGAGTGGACGGGCGATCGCGCGTGGCTGGAAGCCGCCAACCGCTGCATCCGCTACTGCTGGTTTGACCACTTTCTTCGGTTCGGAATGAGGACCCGCAACCACATGCGGCTACAGCATTTGGATTTTCGATTTTAAAACCACTTCCCATAACTTCGTCTACATAATCAATGGTTGAGCCGTGAAGGTATTCAATCGAGATTTCATCAACCACTACTTTAACATCATGCTGCTTGAAAACATGATCGGTATCTCGAATATTTGGTTCGAGTGCCATTCCATACTGGTACCCGGCGCAACCACCGCCAGATATGTAAACCCTTAAAGCATGATCTCCGAGTTCACGTTTCTCAAGAAGGTCCTTGACTGCAACTGCTGCATTAGAAGTTATCGTAATTTGTTTCGTATTTGTATGTTCTATCTCCATGAGAATCCTTTATTAAATTTCCTGAACTATTCATTAATTATTTGATGAATTTTATCAAAAATATATCAAATCGTCAATGTGTTCTGAAAACGGACGGGTACGATGGGTCCATATGGACTATGGTTTAGATTAGTATGTGACCAAGGACCAATGCTGTAAGAGTGACCGTTATGTTGTCAATATCGTCGAATGGAAGAGACTCAACAAAGCTCCCGGCAAAAGCAATAATTGTGATTTCAGTCATGTAGGATAGGCTATTGCCTGAAAATATTCCTAATGCAATATATATATATATGATCAGAACTGCAAATAACCATCCACCGATGAGCATACCAAAGGAACCTATCCAAGATTTTTCATTGTTCCAAGGTAGTTTCGCATATCCAAAACGTCTTCCGAGGATATCTGCAAGTCCATCACCCCCACACATCAACATTAAGGCGATAATTCCAATGGGTGAGTCATACCAGTATAGAATCGTAATAATAACGAATATGATGCCGTAATAAAGGGGACCTCTGAGGATTTCACGTCGATCGCCAGTTCGTGACATGGCTTGAACTGCAGCATCGTCACGCAGGATACCGATACCAACCAACAAAAATTGTAGACTGAATAATAACGGTACAAGTGCAGCAAAAAATCTAGAAACATAATCATTCGGAAATAAAGGCCAACATAAGACAAAGATTGGTCCAGTTCCCATATGGATGATTTTTCTGCTTAACTGGCTGCTTATCCAACCACGGTGTGCTGCGAAATCATTGATCCGCAACCATGCCAGAGCAAGAACAAATGTAATAATTAGAGCAATGATGTTATTTGAAAACATACTTATTTATTAATCTTGCAGAAAATACAAGATGTTGAGTGCCGTAAAAAAACATTGGATTTTACCAGTCACATCCAGGAGTTGTTGTGACTGATGCTGTTTTCCCTACCCGTTTATACATCGTTACCCTATCAAAAGGGATACCAAGTATGCCATCATGTATTGCCCAGGATCGGAGCCTGATACTATTGACAGCCTCTGGAACTCGGAAAGGAGTGGAATGATTGAGCAAAGGCACTAGATTTCCATCCTCTGAAAATCCTTTTTGGATATCTTTCATCAAATTTTTTCCACTTTGATAATCAAACCCATGTCGTTCAAAGATCACAGCATTATGATAATAGAGTGGTTCAACGAAATAGTGGGAGTGTTTTATACTGCTGATGAATATTTCAAAGGCCTCAATCGCTTCCGATAGCATCCGTAATCCTCTTCGGATTTGACCTGGTGCCAGACCGTAATTCATGGCAGCTATCTCGGCTTTGATATTTCGCTTATATGTCCCAAATTTTGTGGGCGATCCATCTGGCAGAACATCCACATCGAATCTTTCTGAGTGTGGATCGTTGAGGATGTAAAGCAGGACATGGATCTGACCGTTTAAAGTGTCTGTCATATGTCCAAATAACACAGGATCTGGATAGGTTACAAGGTGATATAACGACATCTCAACACTAGAACTTCCTGTTGAGCAATCTAAAGAAAGCAGATCATTTCCTTGTTTGTCGACTAGAAAAGGGCTAAGTTTGAATTTATTAAATAGTGCAGGGGGAATTAAACGAGCATAGATCTCGCGTTTTTCGGGATAAGTTAATTTATTTATTCCCGAAATTGTGGACGGAGCCATTTTTACCCTCAAAATCGGAAATTTCGTTCAATTTCCCGTTGAGCGTCCCGCTCGGCAATTGCTTTCCGTTTGTCGTGCAGCTTTTTGCCTTTAGCTACAGCTATTTCAACTTTTGCTAAACCATTTTTTAAATAAACTCGAAGAGGAATTATCGTTACACTTTTACGACGTACTTCATCCCAGAGATGATTGATCTCTCGCCGATGAAGCAGCAGCTTTCGAGGTCTTCGGGGGTCATGATTGAACTGGCTTGCCTGATCGTATGGTGCGATGTGAGCGGAGACTAACCAAGCTTCGCGGCCATCCTTTATGGAAACATATGCCTCAGATAAACTCATTTGACCGGCTCTTATTGACTTAATCTCGCTACCTTTAAGTGAAATGCCGGCTTCGTAAGTATCAAGGATATGATAATCAAACTTCGCTTTTCGATTTGTCGCGACTACTTTTATACTCATGAGATGATTCTAACATACCTAATAAATATTCAAAAAAGGATAATTTTCCTAGATGAAAATACTTCTGAGGAATGCTAGTTTTTATACTTTTCGAATTATGGGTGCAATGTTCATCGCATTGAAGCAAGGTTTAGGAGCAATTATTCTCCGAGCAAAGCTTGTTTTCCGAGAGAGATTGCTTGATCTGGACCGGTATTACCATCATCTACAATAATATCCGGTTGAATCCCGATTTCCTTAATCGGTGGATCAAGGCCAGGTATCCACCAGCGTGCAGATGTAACGTGTAAACTAGAACCATCATTCAGGTTGAAAACCAATTGGATCGTGTCTTTACCGTAACTAGGTTCACCAATTATGATCGCTCGTCCACTCGCCTTGAGTGAACCAGCAACTATTTCAGATGCGCTTGCTGTTCCGTGATCAACCAAAATGGCGAGCGGGATATCGATAAACGGGCCATCACGCTCGGTATTATAAATTTTTTCATTTTGATCACGGGTTTGTTCTTTCAGAATCAAGCCCTTTGGGAGAAAAAGACGTGCTGTATCGACACCGGCCGATAGAAGACCACCGCTGTTTCCTCTTAAATCAATGATTAGGTGCGTTGCCCCTTGATCTGTAAGATCCTCGACCGCTTGCGCTACTTCATCGGGAGTGTTTGCAGAAATGATATTTATTTCGATGATACCTAAACGTGAATCATCTGGATGGAGGTGCCAAGCTACAGATGGTAATGGAATTGATGCGCGTTTAATATTGAGCTCGATCGCGTTGGGTGCTTCTTCACGATCGATGAGTAGATTTACAGGCGTACCCTCTTTTCCGCGAATAGCCGCTTTGACTTGGTCCAATGGGTGTAAATTTTCGATCTTGATTCCTTCTACCATTAGGAGGCGATCACCATTTTGAATACCTGCTAACTCCGCAGGACTATCTGGATATGGAAACAGGATAACAAAACCTTCATCGCTATACCCCAGCTGAACGCCAATTCCTCCAAAATTTCCAGTAAGACGGTTGGTTTCTAGTTCATGTTGAACTGGCTCTATGAACGTGGTATGAGGATCACCAAATGCGTTTAACATCCCTCGGATCATTCCATATTCCAAAGCAGGTTCGTCTGGAAGATCATCAAGCGCATGATTCTTTAAGATTGATACTGCTTGGTTTAGTATTTGATGTTGGTTATTTTCTTGGTTAAGGTATTCACTCGCCAGGAAACCGCCAGCAAAGGCTGAGCTGATTATGATTGCTGAAGCCATTATATATATTAGATATCCGACGAATCTACGTGTTGTGACCATATAAATTCCTGGGATTTTTTCGATATTAGTTTATCATAGAAAGAAAACATAAAATATTTTCATGAAAACTTGTCCATACGAAGAAAATCAACGAATTTTCAGAAAAAATCTATTGACGAAAATGAGTAAAGGGAATAAAATTTGTAGGCTAAAAAGGCGTCTCCTGATGGAGGCGATTTTTTTGCTAATCAATCCCCCCGGTAAAGACCGGAAGAATCAATAAGGAGTGAGGGTAACCCATGAGGTCTATGGTGGGTGAGAGGCACTCCGAGGAAGGAAAGAATGAAAGAAATTGTTATAAATGCACAGCGAAGAGAAATCATTGGGAAGCGTGTCAAGTCGATGAGGAGAGAAGGACAGTTACCGGCTGTACTTTACGGACGGAATATTGAGGCTATTCCAATAATGTTTGATTATCATGAAACAAGTCGCGTAATTGATAGACTTAGTGCCTCGACTCTAGTTGTTATCGAAATTGACGGAGAGTCCCATTATTCACTTGTCAGAGAGAAGCAGCGTGATGTAATCCGAGGGAACTTGTTGCACGTTGATTTTCAAGCGGTTTCACTTTCAGAAAAAGTTCGTGCAGAAGCTGTAGTTGAACTTGTTGGAGAGTCTCAATCAATCAAGGATCTTGGGGGTGTGATCATTGTCAATAATGAAACTCTTGAGGTTGAAGCACTTCCTAGGGAGTTACCTGATCGAATTGAAGTGGATATATCTGCGCTAAAGGAAATAGGGGATGCCATCTATGTTCGTGATTTGGAACTGGCTGGAGATGTCTCCATTTTAGTTGATGAAGATGAGCCTATTGTTCTTGCTACATTACCAACAATTGAGGCAGAACCCGAGGAGGAAGAAGTCGAAGAGGAAGAGATCCTCGAGGGTGCTGAGCCTGAAGTTATAGAAAAGGGTAAGGTAGAAGAGGAAGAGGCAGCTAAAGAGTAAGCCGCTTGTAAAGCGAGAATATAATAAACTGGGCTACCATACATTGGCAGCTCAGTTTTTGTTTTCCTTTTATTCATAATAATCGTAGTGTTTTTAAGAGATTCAAGGTTATCCTGGCACTCACACCCCAAAGAACTTCACCATCATATTCCTTAAAAAATACAACAGGAATTGGATCGTACGGACGTGGAAGGGCTCGTTCTTGGATAGTGTGGTTCTCTGGATCGCTCAGCCATTCCAGTGGAATTGTAAATATTTTGCTAACCTCTTCTTTTCTCAAGGTAAAATTATATGGCCAAGAAATTAAACCAACAACAGGAGTTACACAATAATTGGTGATGGTTGGAATTCTTTGAAGAAAACCAAGAATTCTCACATCTACTGGTTTTAAGTTAATTTCCTCGTAGGCCTCTCTTAATGCGGTTGCTGTGGGTGAACTATCCTGTGGATCCTTCCTCCCACCTGGAAAGGCTACTTGTCCACTATGTTCTGGGAGAGTGTCAGTTCTTCTGGTAAACAAAATATGCCATTTACCATCTTTTTGGAGAAATGGTATCAAAACTGCAGCTGGCCGTTGTTCCTGATTGAAGAGTTCAATTGGATAAGAAATCTCATCTGCCTTATCAGATGTTTCTGAAAGTCTGGCAGAAATCTCTTTGGTTGATATATCAGGCATAAAAATCCCCAGTTATTGAGCTCAAGCAGAATATCGGAATTATTTTCTTGCCAGGTCAATCCTTCTGGTTCAATGAGTTTGAACCAGCATTACTCACTTCATAGCTAACTTTGTTCTGGTGTTTGCTGATCGTGCTTTCTAATACTGGGCGTGCAAAGATCAAATATCCCGTGTGTGCAACCATCCTGTCAGTTGGGCGAAGCCTTTGAGGTACAGGTTTATAATAACGCAACATTATCTCACAAACTTCAATGAAGGCAAAATTATTTGTATTCAACGTTCTGACCAGACGTGATACTTGGTTTACAGTTGGCAAGATACTTCCAAAGAATCCTCCAGGTTTTAAGGCTTCTCGTACCTGAGGAATAAAATCCTCCGGATTGGGGAGGTCAAGGAAAAGAGCATCGATCTCTATTTCATCGAAGCCGGATCCTATATCTCTTTGCTTGAACGTGACACGATCGTCAAGACCAAGCTCACTAAGATTTTCTTTGGCAAGCCTTTGCATTTCTGGTCTGCTTTCGTAGGTCGTTATATGTCCATCTTTTCCAACAATATAAGCTAACGCAGTTGTCAGAGCGCCTGAACCTGTTCCTGCCTCTAGAACGTGATACCCTGGTCCGATTCCCATCGTCACTATTAGGAACCCGATATCCTTTGGATACATAATTTGTGTGGTGCGACGAGTTTCGAGCAATAAATCTCCTAATGCAGGCTGGAATAAATAAAAAGGATTACCAGTATGGCTATAAATTTTTGTACCCCAAGATAACCCTGTTAGGTCATCGTGATTTATTACTCCACGGTGGGTCTGAAGTTTTTTACCTGGTGTTAAACGGAAGATAAAATTTTTATGACTTTGACCAACCAGCTGAATTAAATCACCCGGTTGAGCAGTTGAATTTTCTCGATCCACTCATGGCCTCAAGTGTTTTACAAAAAAGGTTTTAATTTTTTCGTAGCAGGTAATCTTGTTCATAAGTTTCAGGACATCATGACCTTCATTTTCGAACTCCAGGTATTCAACTTGTTTGCCAATGGAGCGTAGATGCTCAACCATATCTATTGATTCGCTTACAACGACCCTGGGATCATTTTTTCCTTGAATGACTAGGAGTGGGCATTTTATCTGATCAATAAACGTACTTGGTGACCTATCCAAGAGAAAAGCGTGGTCTTGATTAACATTCGGGTTTCCAAGGATTAGACTGTAATATGGTTTCCAAGTTTCTGGTATTCGGTCAAGGAATGTAATTAGATTGTAAGGACCAAACATATCGACCGCGGCAGACCATAAATTTGGATGTCGTGAGGATAACATTAGTGTCATATAACCACCATACGATCTTCCAACGAGGCCGGATCGTTTAGTGTCTATCCGATTATCCTGGGGCAAAAAATGTTCCATTGCATAAACATGATCTAAGCGGTCATCGCCTCCCCAATCCCTGTCCACAAGTTTCATATACCTTAAACCATATCCAGAGCTGCCACGAACATTTGGCACAAATACAGCAATTCCGTTTAAAGTCAAGTATTGGATCAATGGCATTGAAAACCAGGCGAAATCGGGTCTCTCCTGGCTATGAGGTCCCCCATGGATATAGTAGGCTAATGGTCGTGGTCCAGAGAAATTTAAATTCTTTGAAGGCAGGTATAGCTTGGCTGGAATATTTGTTCCATCAAATGATACAAACGAGGCATTTTCTCCGGTTGATAGAAATTCCTCTGGGACACCCAAGATGCTTTCATTTGTATGTCGCTTTATTATTGTATATTGTTTGTGTTCTATCGTATATATCTGGGTGGGTGAGGTAGCTGAGGAGAAAGAAAAGCTGTAACGATTGGTTTTTTTATCGTAATAGAAATCTTTTGTCATACCATCATTAAGCTCACCCCGTCCGCAGAGAACTTTCTCTAGATTCATATTCAATGCTTCTTCGTCAAAGATTCCCTCATATATCCAAGTGCTTCCATCAATGTTGTACTTTAATGTGTAATGATTTCCTTGCGTGTTTTTTAGGTCTTCAAATTCTCCATCTTGTTCATGGACAATGTTTGATATCGTAACTTTTTTTATTTCATTTGGATGATTGAGTTGGAGATATCCCAGACCATAATTGTCACTAAAAAGGGCGGTGAATAATAAGAGACCATTATTTTCAGTAAAATGACACGATCCTATAGCATTGAGATCCACTTGATCTCTGTCATTCCTTTCCTCAAGCGGGACACCATATATTAATTGGATTTCCTCTCTGCCTTTGTTCCAGAGGTAAATCACATTATCGCCAGCAGTATATTCATCTTTTAATATCGCTTTGCTATGATCGGAGCTGAAAGCCTCGACAATTGTGCCCCAACGACTTTCATTTTGCTTAACGAGTTCACCAGTCTCCAAATTTCCTTGATATGCTATGTTTCTTTGTTCGGATAGAGAATCAGCCTTAAGATAAATGAGGTTGTATTCTGGATCGCACTGCTTACAATGGACGCGATAATTTTCTAATGCCTCTCCAAAAATATATTCAGGAAATCCACCATCAATTGGTATGGTCATAGGCTGGTAATTTTCATCCCCATCGTTATCTATCATTACTAAAATTTTGTTTAATTTGGGGAAGGTATAGAATGAGTGACCATTCATTAGAATTGGATTCTGCAGAGCAATTTGTGGCGGTAGTAGTGGCTGGGGAACACTGCCGTTATAGTCCATAACAAAAAGGCTTAAGTGACCACTCAAGTTGCTTATAAAATAGATTTTGTCATTCACTATTTGAGGAGAAATGAATAAACGAGCAGAAAGCAGCGATTCAATTCGGAACATTTAAGGTTCCTCTCTGAGGTCAGTAGAATTAGATGCAGGTGCACTCAATCCTAATCTTATCACGAACCAAACTTTAAACATCACTGAGTAAATTCGTTATAAGAATTTTATTTGGATAACCTTTGACTAACCTTTAATATATCCCCCAGTGATATCACTAAACTACTTTGTTCTTATCTGTGTTCAACTTCTATCTGGCTTAACCATGAGCCAACAAGCATGAATAACCAGGAGAATAAGGTGGCTAATCCCAGGTTAAGGGGTCCGACGTTCAGCAAATCCCAACTTATCAATTCAGCAATGTAATGCCCCAGCCAAAAACCTAACCAACTCAGTACAATATACAGCACTAAACGCCAAAGACTCCCACCCCGTATCAAGTGGAAAAGCGCGCCATATAGTGTTGAAGTGATGATCCCAAATATTGCAGAAGGTAGTGTCATCAGATGATTTATGGATCGTCAGCCAAATCTGCTAATCTAAAACGTTGTGGAGTTTAATCTAATCCGTTCAACATGTCAACATAAACTTGGACTCCAAGATCAATTTATTCCTGTCGGCAAACTAAAATAGAAACGTGTGATATTTGGCTGACTATCAACACCAATCTTGCCTCCATGTGCTTCAACTAATCCTTTTGAAATGGCTAGTCCGAGTCCGGACCCGCCGGTTGCGCGACTGCGCGATTTTTCTCCTCGGTAAAATCTATCAAACAAGTAAGGAATATCCTCAGGCGGTATCATCTCCCCGGTATTGAATACTTCAACAAATGCATTTTCAGAGATTGGTTTAATTTGAATTTTTACTATCCCATCAGGAGGAGTATGCCGTATAGCATTTGAGACCAGATTATTAAAAACCCGGCTGATACGCGAAGCATCCATATAAATGTAATCAACACCTGGATCAATCTTTCCCTCAATTTGCACTTCTTGTTCCTGTGCAATTTTGGAGAAATATTCAATTGTATCTGATACTAAATCTGATAGTGAGTTAATTTCTTTTTCTAAAGTAATCCCACCTGCATCTAATTGTGCCATTTCAAATAGATCATCGATCAAGATAGAGAGTGATCTAACATCTTTTTGGGCAGTATTCAAGTATCGTTGGATAGTCTCAGGATCATCAACAACTTTATCAACAAGAGCTTCAATAATCGCCTGGATTGATGCTAATGGGGTCTGAAGGTCATGACCAATCCATGCAATCAAATCTCGTCGTAGTACATCGAGTTCTTTTTGTTTTTCTGCATTTTCTTGGAGTTGTTCAGCCATTTGATTAAAACTGCTTGCCAAACCTGCTATTTCATCACTTCCTTCAACTGGAATGCGAACCTCAAAATCACCACGAGCAACTTGCTTAGCAGCTTGGTCAATAGTTCTAATCTTATCGGTTAATGCGATAGAGAAGAAGAAACCAAACGCGATCGCTATACCCCCTGCGAATAGTAATAATACAGTTGCTAATAGAAGGTCATGTTGGCTGAAAAACATCAACCATGCTGTGACCCATACGTTGATAAATGTCAACATTGATGCAAGAACATAACCCCCTATCAGTGTCCAGAAAATGGTTGGTGAGCGGTTTAGCCATCCCATTCTGTACGTAGCAAATGCAACTATGCCTGAAATGACTGCTGTAATTGACAGGAATTCAGCCATCAGGAGAATCTCATTTACTTGAGGTTGCATAATGATGTAAAAGACCCCAAGGGTTATAGAAATAACGATGATTATCCCGAGTGCAAAAC
>Ga0209536_100016215_pt1 | contig 10602 bp, 10 predicted proteins | sample DeeMarSeWOR28_12_FD_187461 | JGI IMG/M metagenome (GOLD analysis project Ga0209536, IMG submission 187461) | Marine sediment microbial communities from White Oak River estuary, North Carolina - WOR-2-8_12 (SPAdes) (version 2) | ecosystem: Environmental > Aquatic > Marine > Intertidal zone >...
TTGACCTAAGGGAACAGCAGGTACTATACATCGCAGACGCGCTCACGGAAGAAAATCTCAACGCGTGAGGTTTAAGATGTATCTGGAACACTATGATCTAAAAATTCTTCCTTTTGAAAACGCTCCAAACCCGTCTTTCTTTTATCCTTCTTCCATGCATAAGGAGGCTCTAGAACGTCTACACTACACTGTCGCCCAGGGAAAAGGCGCGGCTATGCTCGTTGGTGGGGTTGGTTGCGGCAAAACCATTATTAGCCATGCTCTCATTGATCGGCTCAGGAAAGACCGCTATCGGGTAGTGGCCATGAACAATCCAGCCTTTGAGCCAAAGGAATTTCTCGAAATGACCATGAGACTGTTCCAGGTCCCAAATGGATACAGCCGCTCTAAAGCCGACATGTTGCATTTCCTCGAAGGCCAGTTAAGAAAAAATATGGTGGAGGCCAAAGGCTCCGTTCTTGTAGTTGATGAGGCCCAGGTTATTCACAACGAGAGAACCTTGGAAGAACTGCGCATGCTTCTTAACCTCCAGTCAAAGACAAAGTTTCTCGTCAACCTGATTCTCCTTGGACAATTGGAGTTGACCGAGCACGTTGCCAAGGTGGCTCCTCTGAATCAAAGAATTTCAATCCGTTTCAGACTCACTCCCCTTCCTTATAAAGATTCCCTTTACTACATCAAACATCGCCTAACTGTAGCAGGTTGCAAGAAAATGCCCTTCACTGCCGAGGCTCTCGAGGCTATTTTCAGATTTACTAAAGGTATTCCTCGGGAAATTAACAATCTCTGCGATCGCAGCCTACTTGCTACCTATCTGGCGGACAAAACCATCGTCAGTCATGAGATAGTAGAGGATGCCTGGAAGGATCTTCACTGACTCCATCTCTCTAGACTCAAAATCCCCCTAAATCCCCCTTTATAAAAGGGGGACTTTTTATTCGTGTTCTTAACTTATCACCAGCCCCGACCTTCCAAACTTCCCCCCTTTTTTAAAGCGGGGAGCGAGGGGGGATTTTATTTCGCCTCTGAAAAGATTTTCTAGACCACCCGGTAATACCGCCGAGTATCTGTAGGATCCTGGTCCGGTTGGACCTGCTGGTGGGAAACTATGGAACGATAGTAATCGTTGCTCTTCAAAAGTGACTCATGGGTGCCAATGGCAACCAGGCGGTTCTGATCTAGAAGGAATATGCAATGGGAATTTATGATAGTGGAAAGGCGGTGGGCTACAACAAAGAGTGTCTTGTTCTTTATGATAGATGGGAGAGACTGAAAAATTGTTTTTTCCGTCCGGCTGTCCAGGGCTGAAGTTGGTTCATCCAGTATGAGAATGTCCGGATCTTTGACTATTGCTCGAGCAAGGGCCAGCCGCTGTTTCTGTCCTTCCGAGAGTTTAACTCCCTTTTCACCGATTGCGGTCTCATAGCCTTCCCCTAGACTCTCGATAAAATTATGAATGTTGGCCACGGTAGCCGCTCGAATAATCTCCTCCTCCTTAGCCTCAGGATTACCGTATCTGAGGTTTTCCCTAATGGTGCCAGACAAAAGGAGTGTGCTCTGAGATACGTAGCCGATCCGTCTCCGCAGTGAACCCAGTTCATAGTGCTCCGCCGGTCTCCCATCAAAATAGATTTCTCCTGCACAGGGTTTGTAGAAACGGAGGATAAGGCTCAACAACGTGGTCTTACCCACACCGCTTGGCCCCACAATGGCTACCCGTTCTCCGGGTTCAATGTGGAAGGAGATGTTATCGAGTACCGGCTCGCCCTCGTCATATGAGAACGAGACGTTCTTGAACTCAATCTCCCCTCTTAGCCTTTCTGTTTTTTCACCTGCGCCAATATCCTCTTCCGGAAGGATGTCATAGAGAGCCGAAACTCGTTCCAGTGCCGCCCGGGCATTCTGCAATTGCAGGTTAGCACTGGCCAAAAACTGCGCCGGGCCAAATACATAGGCTAAATAGGCAACAAAAGCTAGTAAAGAACCCAAACTCCAATGTCCCTGAATGACCCAGTATGCGCCCAGTGCCAAGACGATGAGCTTCGCCATACCGGGCATGGCATTTATTACCAGTCTAGCCACGGAACTCACCGTGGTTTGCTCTAGAGAAATGTGAAATGCCTCTTTCAGTTGGGAGGTGAGACGTTTAACGGATCTTGCCTCGGTGGAAAAGGCCTTGATCAGGGATACCGAAGAAAGGGACTCCTGCAACTGACTGGTGATGTTGGCCTGTTGTTCCATATCCTGGTGGCTGAGAACGTGAACTTTCTTTGAGAAGTACTTTATACAAAGGACCAGGCAGGGGATGATTAAAAGGACCCCAAGGGCAAGCCTCCATTCCAAGTAGAAAAGTAAAACCACTCCCCCGGCAAATCGCATGATGTTACTGATTATGTAGACAATGGTACTTGAAAAAAACCAGCGTAGTCCCTCCACGTCGGAGGATAGACGGGACATCAGGTAGCCTGTCTGCTTTTCATCGAAGAAAGCCTTGGGAAAGCGCAGGACATGGCTGAAAAGATCTTGTTGGATGTCGAGGGTGACCTCTTGCTCAAAACGGGCAAAGTAGAATTCCTGCAAGAGGCCTATTAACTTTTCGGCCAGCAAGATCCCGGCGAGGAGCAGGATGGCTAATGCCAGAAGGCCCAGCTGGCGGCTAAGGATCACCTCGTCAACCAGGTAACGCATGATAAGGGGCTGAGGAATACCGAGTAAAGCGGTGACCATAATGAGGAGGACACCCACCGCACCCTTACGCCAATGGCGACCAACGAAAGGGTGAAGGTTCTCTAAGCTCGTCTTTATTGACCCGTGGGCGGCCTGACCACCAATGCGGTCCTCCGGTAGCTTGCGCGAAAGCCCTGATTTTAAGTATGTCCACCAGCTATTCTTCACAAACTAACCTTCTTGTTTCAATTAACCTATCCGGCTGACAACCAGGTCATCAATCCATCTTAACCATCGACGGATATACGAAATAGGCAGAAGCCATTTACTGGAGCTCGGGTAACAATACCGCACAATATCAGGATGTGGGAAAAGCAAACGGAACAAAGACGGAACCCTTTTAAATAGAAGGGAGGGATTCGCAAGCGACCTTTTCAACAAAATAGTCACCCAGTGGTGGCGCATTGTATCTTCCCAAACAGCAGCCTCATCTTCTGTGGGTCGTGGCCAGGTGGAAAAGTCATCGAATCCGTGCGGCAGCTCGAGTCCAGCCCATCCTCGGGCCATTTGCAGGCAATGTTCCAAGGGCAGCCGAGCCTTCCAGGCCACACTCCTCTCCTGTAATGTTTGCCAATCATTGGGCACTTTAAGGTGTTGGGCCAGCAATGCCGTGTCATAAATCCAACTCAACCGCATTTCATTTTTATGGATCATTACTAAGTGAATAGCCGAGTGAATGAGATAGTCCACTGGGTGCAGGGTTTCGAAAGCGAGAGTCGGGGTCTCAACCTTCCAGGCCCTTTGAAAAAGATCCTCTATGTCAACATTTTCGCTGCCTTTGAAAAATGGGTGCAATTCCCAATGCACCCAGTGTAGATCAACAGGAAACTTGTTACCCGGGTTGTTTTGGTGGATGAAACATTCCTCGCGAAAAAAGTCCCTGGCGACCTCGAATCTTTTAGCCAAACATTTGTACCCCAGGCTCTCCAAAATATGTCGCGCCTGGACCACCTGTTCCGGAAGCACCAATAGATCTAGATCGCCACTTGGCCTCATGGCTGGATCTGGATACAGTGAAAATGCCAGGGCAGGTCCCCGCAAGACCAATACTCGAACACCTTGGTCTCGGAACTTTTCTATAATTTCCTGGAGCTGCTTTTCCATGTGAAAAGAACGTACACAACTGTAGAGAAAAACCTGTCTCATTTCATCGGTAATAGTTTCCGGTGGGCAACATTCCGGCGGCAAGGAGCCAATTTTTCGATAAACAAAGGGGATTATCCAGTGAGCTTGGAGGAAATCAAGCAGGCTGGACCATTCACCTTCAGATGCCGCCGGAGCCAGGGGAGTTTCGCCTTGCAAAACTGATCTTAGGTAGGTCAGAAGTTCATCTGAAAGATCAAGATGAGACTTATCTGTCATTCCACACAGCTTCATGCTCGGGTGAATCTCCTGCATCATCCCCGGCAATGTTGAAGCCCTTTCGGAATCTATTATGCTTGCTTCATTCAAACGACTAGTATCCCTTCACATGTCCTCATTAGCAAAGGACAACGCGCCGTCGCCTTAACGGCTATGGCGCGCAAGCGGACGACGGACCACGGACGACTTTGCCGGATTTTCGGGCAAGGACCCCTCATCCACAAACAACCGAAAAGGTCGCCGGATGAGCCATTGTGTCATGCCAGGCAACCACCTGCCGATGACACGTCTTCCCAGCAAAAGTTGCAACTCTGTTCCTTCGGCCCGATCAAAAGAGATTACCTTTGTCTTTATATTGTTTGGCAACCATCGCCTTAAGATATCTGTCCTGGCCAGTCGGTCGTAGGTAGGCCACAACCGGGAACACATGCTTACATCGATGGCCTTAATCGCTCTAATGACCACTCCTAACAATTGTCCAATTGGTCCGCCAAAGACTCTCCGCCGTTTTTTTCTCTTCAAGGAAAATACGCGCCCGAGTATCTCACCATGGCTTAAAAGCCAAGGATCTACCCGATTGTTGTTGTCCCCCTGGGTCCTGAATCCTGAAGAATCCAAGGAGACGACGCGATGGACAACTCCGGAACCATCTCTCGGAGAAATGAAGACAACCACATCTCCACATCGGATTTTTTGCCCGTTATAGGGTGTGATCCATAACTGGTCCCCAGGCTTTAGTGTAGGATTCATGCTGGGGCCCTTGTAAATCATTATTTGTGATTCTGTTGTTTCCATGGGCTGTTTAAAAAATAGCTTTTTCAATCTCCTCCCAAAACCGACCTTCCAAGCTCACTCCAAGCTTGAAGGTTGGAATTGCTTTGGCTAGTTCAGAAGCGTTCTTAAACAGTCTTTCCTTCCTGGCTCTCACCTCGTCATGGCTTAAATTGCCCCAGAATCTATGACACACCTGGGTGGCCATTTGGTTTATAAATGCAGCAGCTTCTCCCTGTCCCAGGGGGGCTACCTGGTCCTTCTGAGATTGTTCGAGAAAAAATATCCCCGCCACGGGTATATGTTGTTGCGTATCCCATGTTCTCTTACCATCGCCGGCGACGAAACAGCTCCAGGTTGGAAAAGGATGTGCCATGAATTGTTTCTGGTCGTCCCGCACTATTAGAGTTTCCTCGTCGCACAATACCTGCCAGGGTGAAGGGAATCTGTTACAACAGGTCGACTTGCCCGTTTTCTTGGGAGCCGCCAACATCACGCCCATATCGTTATGTTTGACCAGCGCGCTGTGCAGGGGCAGCCCTCCTGACTGCTCAGCGCCGTAATAAATAGGCAAAAGAGATAACCTCATGCTCAAAATGCTCTGCACATGGGCACCCTCCTGATGTCGAAACTCACAGATAACATCTGGCACTAAATCGTGTGACCACAGTCTAATAGAATTCAGAGTGTGTGCTTTCCACCCCAACCCGATTAAATACCCTTCTAGATCTTCGTCCACGCTTTGAATGCTCTTTTCAAACTTTCCTTTCCCCCATCCGTTTCGGATGAACACCAATTTTGAGTGGTCCGCTGTTTGGTAAGATCTTTTCACTCTCATCATCTTACTCAGCTGTCTCACTTCTGAATCTGTGCCCTTGGCAGCAACGAGCGCCCACACCTTCCCATCGCCCAGCCTCAGGAAAAACTCGCTGGAAACACTTTTTTCAATGGGAAAGTTATTCACTATTCTCTCGATCATAGACTTTGCGATGTACCCATGCCGCCGCCATAAATGGTTAACCAGTCAGCGACCCGTCTGCTACAACCCACCGCAAGAATCCTTGTAGCCATATTCAATAAGGCTAACTAGCAACTACAGTTCCCGCAGAACATATAGACGGCGACACATCGGTGCCTGAGACACAATTTGTTGCACGTGGTCCAGCTGTACACGAAAGTTTAAAGCCGGGGCCCTTGTCACAATCACCCTCTACCACCTTGCCTTCGTAGCCAAGTCTCTTTAAAATTGGTTTTTCATACTTTACCTTTTTCATTACTCAGTTTCCTCCCTAAATGCTTCCCGGAGTAACCTATACGTTATACTCTATTGACCGCTCCTCTTCGGAGGAGTTCTGCTCTTACTCCTAACCCTATTGGCACTGGGTTGCTGTCATGCCTGATAATTGTGCCAGCCCTTCCGGAGTAAGGCGAGTCTCTGGGAAAAGACCTAGCTTTTGCGCCTCCTGGCAGAACCAAAAGGGTGCCCAAATACTCTTGCTGATGTAGTAATTCTGGGCAATACAACTTCCCAGGCAAACTTCCTTCATGAGACAATCACCGCAGATCCCTTCGAGCCTATAGGGAAGTTCCTCCCGTATCTCTCGAAGAACGGGGGTTTTGGTCCAGACATCCTCCAAGCGGTCTATACCTGCATGGCCGAAAACAAGATCAGGTAACGTCTCCCCAATTCCGCACAGAGCATAGGAGCCATTAGCCAAAACGCCCAGAATTCCCAAAATCCCACAGACACCGCAGCCACCGCCATTCGTGCCGAACATTTTTCCAAGGGGGCGGAAGGCAGCCGGATGACTGAAGTAAAGAGGCAAAGGACTCGAGTCCGAGAGGGTGGTCTCCACCCACCGCCCCAGATCCACAAGCTCCCTAATACCTAATGCCTCACCTGAATTGTGCAATTTTTCCCCTCGCGCTGTAGGCTGCACAATATTAAATTTTACCGAACCAGCTCCCGAGCGTTCCGCCAACCGCACAACCGGTTCCATTTGGTCTCTGTTATGGCGCATGATCGTCATTATCAACTGGGGTCTAAGTCCGGCGTTTGCCAGATTTCCTATCCCATTCATTGTTTCGTCGAAGCAACCCTTTACCCCACGCACCCATTCGTGGGTCTCAGCGTCCGCGCCATCCAGGCTCACCGACACAAAAGGATCATTGCAGGCGGCGATGCTGGCAGCAAGTTCGGGTGTGCACAAAACACCGTTGGTCTCAAATGTGACTTTAAGATCCTCATTTCGCACATATTCCAAAATCTTGTTAATCTGCGGGTGTAACAAGGGTTCACCGCCTGTTAATTTGACCCCCGTGAGACCAAGTGGCTTTGCCTGTTCGACTATAGATTTGAATAGACCCAAGTCCAACGCAGCATAGGAATCATTTTCGCTCTGATATTTAGGCGCAATCCAACAGTGCCGGCAGCGAAGGTTACACCCTTCCGTCAGATAAAAGTAGATTTGGTTCAGTGGATATGTGCGACCTTCAAGTTTATCAGTCATTCCTTATTCCTATTTACCGCAGAGCGCAAAAAAGAGGAATTGACTTCTTTCAACCTTGGGCCTTGCGCCCTGAGCCTTGAGCCTTTCTTTATTCCGCATTCCGAAATCCGCAATCCGAAATCTGTCGTCTGTCCTCTGTCATCTGATTGCCTCCGTCAATCTCCCCCCTGCCTCCAGGAATCTTTTGAGACAGGCATCGGGACTCGGATGATTCTCTATACCTAAAATCGTATATGCTAGAGCTGGACAATTACCCGTGCAATATGGGATGTAATCGCAGCCCTGGCAGAACTCGAAATTGCTCAATGGAATCTTGTGCCGCCCTCTCAGTTTCTCTAGTTCAGAATGTCCCTGCCAGACTCCCTGGAGATCATCCTTATTGATTCGACCTAACTCAATGTGGCTCATTTGACTGCATGGGACCATGACCCCGTCGGCGCGCACGGCCAATGTGTTCATCGGGCCATTGCAACCGCTAAGATAGCCCCGGCCATTAATGGATTCCTGCCCCTCTCGAAGGGCTTTTTCCATCTCCAACCAATCCCTGCCCTCGGCCAAAGGACCGGCTGTGGCACTGATGCGTCCGTTGTATTGGTTGTTCAGTTCCAGAAGGGTTTCCATGGCCAATGAACGTTCTTCCGCAGTAAGCTGCACCTGCTCGGTATTCTGCCGACAAAGGCCCATGTAAGAGGCAGCATTGGTGGAAAAGCTTGAAAGACCAACCTCTTCCAATAGAAGCCGGGCAACATTTTCGAGGTCCCTGACATTCTCTTTGTGAATGGTCACCCGGACGGAAACAGGAACATTGTGATTTTGAAGAGATTTGATCCCCTGCATGGCTTTGAGGAAATTGCCCTCGCCCCGACAGGCATCATGAGTCATCGGGACCGAGCCATCGATAGAGACCTGCACCCCGGCACACCGTCCAGTTGAGGCCAAAAAAGCCGCCATCTTGTCAGTGATCAATGTTCCATTGCTCAAAATGTTAAACCGCATCCTATTGCGGACAATTCCTTCGATAAGTTCCGGCAAGTCCTTTCGACAAAAAGGCTCTCCCCCCTGAAGCGTCACATACATGACAGCGCAGCGCTTCAATTCCTCGAAGAATTGAAGCCATTCTTCTTTGGAGAGATCCTGACCTACATCGCCCGCACCGGTGAAATGGCTGCAGTAAGTGCACCGCAGATTGCAGCGGTTGGTTATAGCTAGATCCACAGATCTGGGGGTTTTCATCAATTTCATAACCGTTATTAATCTCCCTTGAGCGTTACAACGGCTCAGGGTAGCAATTGTCATCCGCGACTTGATCGGGGATCCAGTGCTCTCTTTTCCTGGATTCCCGCTTTTGCGGGAATGACAAAAGACTCTTTGCGTTTAAGCACTGTAGCCACAACAAAATGTGACATGCACTTTGTTACGAAAAGCTACAGGGAATTATTGGGTTAAACCTTTTGTATCTCGTAACCAGCTAATCCGCGCTGGACCAGATCATCGATGAACTCTTGGAGATCTCCCTCTGCCTCGTCCGGCACGTCTTCATAACCCTCTTGCAGATCTTTCAAAATGTCGTTGACTGAATGCTTACCATCCAACCGCTTCCAGATGTGCACGCCTATGGGATTGAGTCCAAAGGCATCACCGGTATCAGGATCAAAAAGTATGGCCCAGTCATCAAACTCCTCCCGAAGCACAATCAGAGGATTCGTTATGGGTTTCTCAGTTTGCATCACGGGCTTCCCTCCAAATAAGAAACAGGTCCAGGGTGCAAGGTACAAGGTACAAGGGGAGACTACTTTCACCTATGCCTTGCGCCCTGCGCCTTGCGCCTTTCTTCATTCCGCAATCCGCAATCCGAAATCCGCAATCTCCAATACTCCAGTACTCCATGACTCCATTACTCCAAACCTTTATATTTTAAGCAAACTTCGTGCCGCTGTTTTTGCATCTCTTTCTCACTAGAACGAACGATAGGGAGATTGCACTCGAGGTAGAAAAGGTAGGAGAAAAACAAAAGGTCGGATATTGGAGCCGACAGAGGTTGCATCTGCTTTCTCTGTTTGGGGTCCTTGCATTTCAAGTATCAGAAATTCCGAGATCTATATACGATAATGTCAGTATTTACAACCCCTGGGACAAAGAGCCAGGAGTCAGGAGTTAGAATCTAGGGAAATTCTGGCACAAGGTACAAGGTGCAAGGTACAGGGTAAAGCACTGAAAGAGAAGTCACATAAATCCCTGCACCTTATACCCTGCACCCTGTACCTCTCCCCATTCCGCATTCCGAAATCCGCAATCCCCTCCTCGGCCCAAGAATTGCAAGTATATTTGGGAAAATAACAAAAATTGCTCCCCGGAGAACACACATGAACATCTTAGACACCTGCTTTACCAAAGAGAAGGATCTCGTCACCAGAGATGTTGCTGGTGAGGAGATTATTGTGCCCATCAAGGGTCACGTGGGAGATCTGGAAGGGGTTTTTACCTTGAATGAAGTGGGCGCCATTATCTGGCGACTTATCGATGGGAAGACAACTATAAGTCAGCTAACCCAAGCTTTGAGAGACGAATACGATGTTGAGGCCTCGGAGGCGGAAAAAGACGTGGTGGATTTCCTCCGATCTCTCGAAGACGCTGGCCTGATCAGACCATCTGGAGAAATTTGAGGCTGTTCAATAATTCAGTCTTTGCTTGCCTTCAAGCTTTGACCTACCTGGATCCCCGCCTACGCGCGGATGACGGACCATCGCAGACTTTCGTCATTCCCGCGAAAGCGGGAATCTAGGGCATAAATAGATATTTACCGGAAATTTTTTGGGAATAACTATCCAAATCATGGCATTGTAACTATCTGATTTATGTGATTAAAAAAATATCTAACAGTCTAAATTTTGGGACAGTCTATGGAAACGGTTAGCTACGAGGATTTCGCCCTTGGCATCTCCCAGCGAATTTCAGGCAAGCGCATCCCCTTACGCGGGACTATTGAGATAACCCGTCGCTGCCCCTTAGCATGTGCTCACTGTTACAACAACCTGCCCTTAACGGATCAACAGGCCCTTGACGGCGAACTTTCCTACGAGGAGCACTGTCTTATTTTGGATGAGATTGTGGAGGCGGGCTGTTTCTGGCTCTTGTATACGGGTGGGGAGATCTTCGTCAGACCCGATTTCCTTGATATCTACAAGTACGCAAAGCAGCAAGGCTTGCTCATCACCTTGTTTAACAATGCAGT
>Ga0209536_100016216_pt1 | contig 10601 bp, 5 predicted proteins | sample DeeMarSeWOR28_12_FD_187461 | JGI IMG/M metagenome (GOLD analysis project Ga0209536, IMG submission 187461) | Marine sediment microbial communities from White Oak River estuary, North Carolina - WOR-2-8_12 (SPAdes) (version 2) | ecosystem: Environmental > Aquatic > Marine > Intertidal zone >...
GCGGCGCCGTAGGCCGCCTGCTGGTGTTCAGCGGCGCAGACCGGCACGCCGAGCGCCGCTTCGCGGATGGCCTGCCAGCCGGCATTGGCGGCGCCGCCACCGGTGGTGTGCACCCGGCTCGGGTAAGGTGCGCCCAGTTGCTCCAGCAGGCGGTAGCCGCGCTGCTCGATGGCGGCGATGCCCTCCAGCATGGCCTGGAAGAACACCGCGTCATCGGCCGGGCGCGGCTGCAACCGCGGTTCCAGCGACGGGTCGTTCACGGGAAAGCGCTCGCCGGGGGCGGGCAGGGGGTAGTAATCCAGACCGGTCGGGCTAGCCGGCCGGAGCTGCCCGGTCAGGGCGTCAAGCTGCGCCGCGCTGAAATACTGCCGCAGGACGCTGCCGCCGCTGTTGGAGGCGCCGCCTGCCAGCCACAGCTCGCCGAGCCTGTGGCTGTAGACGCCATAGGGTGGCGCAAAGACCGGTCGGTCGGTGTAGACCTTCAACACCAGCGTGCTGCCGAGCGAGGTGACCGCCTCGCCGGGTACCGCCCCGGTGGCGAGGAAGGCCGCGGTGCTGTCGGTGGTGCCGCTGACGATGCGCGGCGCTGTGCCGAATCCCCAGCGCCGGCACCAGGCCTCATCGAGACGTCCGATGGCCTGCCCCGGAGGGACCACCTGCGGCAGCAGTCGCCGCTCGACGCCGAGCGCATCCAGCCAGTCCGGCCAGCGACGCTCGACCGGGTCATAGCCGAGCTTCAGGGCGTTGTTCTCGTCGCTTACACCGTACTGCCCAGCCAGGCGCCCCAGCAGCCAGTCGGCCTGGTGCAGGACATGGGCGGCCCCGGTGGTCAGGCCGGCGGCCTGCAGGTGCAGCAGCTTGGCCAGCCCCGAGCTGGCACCGTGGGCACCGCTGGTGGCCGGGGCAATGCCGGCGATGCGGCCGGCCTCGGCCGTGGCGCGGGCGTCGTTGTACATCAGGGCCGGGCTGAGCGGCGTGCCGTCGGCGGCGCAGCACAGCAGGGTGCCCGAGGTGCCATCGATACTGAGGGCGGTGATACCGGAGAGCGGGGTGCGCCCGGCCAGCTGGTCCAGCAGCTGTTCGAGGCTCTGCCACCACAGCTCCGCATCCTGTTCCCGGCCGCCGTCGTGCGCCAGGGGGGCGGGCAGGTCGACGGCCGCCTCCGCGCGGATGGTGCCGTCGGCATCGATCAGGCAGGCCCGGCAGCCGGAGGTGCCGACATCGATGCCCAGGTAGTGGTTCATCGTGGAGGGCTGCCAGGCGAGTCAGGGGCTTGTGGTATCAGGCGGGCAGGAAATCTCCCGGAAAGACCCGAGGCAATTTCCAAACCCGCAATATCAGCCACGGAAGCACACGGAAAAACATGAAAGAACACAAGATATGGCCATGATATCCATTGGACCCGTATCGTTCCGTGTCCTTCCGTGGCTATCCAGACATCTGGCCGGAGAATCGGGGGCGTCGCTATTCCCGTTTTGTCCCGCAACCCCTTATTTCAGATCAACGGCAGGTGCCGGGTTCCAGCCATCCTGGCGGTGCTCGACGATGACATCGGTGTAGACGCCGCCGCGGACGTTGAATTCCGCCCGCAGGCGCATGAAACGGGGCTGGCAGGCAGAGACCAGGTCGCCGAGTATGCGGTTGGTCACGGCCTCGTGGAAGGCGCCCTCGTCACGGAACGACCAGACATAAAGCTTCAGGGACTTCAGCTCCACGCACAGCGCATCCGGCACGTATTCCAGGTGCAGGGTGGCGAAGTCCGGCTGGCCGGTCTTCGGGCACAGGCAGGTGAATTCCGGCACCCGGATCCGGATGGTGTAGTCGCGCTCCGGGGCCGGGTTGGCGAATGTCTCGAGGTCCTTGCTGGGCTGGGTCGACATGGCGCTCACGATACTCGACACAAGATGCTGTGTGCAAGCGGACCAGCCTCAACAATATAGTTGTATGACGGCCTGCATTTCGAGTACATTAGCCGTCCATGCGGCTCACCAAGATCAAGCTGGCAGGGTTCAAGTCCTTCGTGGACCCGACCACGATCTACATCCCCAGCAAACTGGTCGGCGTCGTCGGCCCCAACGGCTGCGGCAAGTCGAACATCATCGACGCCGTGCGCTGGGTCATGGGCGAGTCCTCCGCCAAGCACCTGCGCGGCGATTCCATGGCGGACGTCATCTTCAACGGCTCGACGGCGCGCAAGCCGGTCGGCCACGCCAGCATCGAGCTGGCCTTCGACAACACCGAGGGCAAGGTCACCGGCCAGTACGCCGGCTACAACGAGATCGCCATCCGCCGCCAGGTCTCGCGCGACGGCACCTCCACTTATTTCCTGAACGGCACCAGGTGCCGGCGACGTGACATCACCGACATCTTCCTTGGCACCGGCCTCGGGCCGCGCAGCTACTCCATCATCGAGCAAGGCATGATCTCGCGCCTGATCGAGGCCAAGCCGGAGGAGTTGCGGGTGTTCCTGGAGGAGGCCGCCGGCATCTCCAAGTACAAGGAACGCCGCCGCGAGACCGAAAACCGCATCAAGCACACCCGCGAGAACCTCGACCGCCTTAACGACCTGCTCGAGGAAATCGACAAGCAGCTCGGCAAGCTCAAGCGCCAGTCGCGCGCGGCCGAGCGCTACAAGGAACTCAAGGAAGAGGAGCGCCAGGTCAAGGCGGAACTGCTGGCGCTGCGCTACAGCAGCCTGCATGAGGACTGCAGCGAGCGCGAAAAGCAGATCCGCGAACTCGAGACCTCCATGGAGGCGGAGCTGGCAGAGCAGCGGGCCGTCGAGGCCGAACTGGAGAAGCTGCGCGAGTCGCTGACCGGGGCAAACGAGAGTTTCAACGAGGTGCAGGGCGACTACTACCGGCTCGGCGCCGACGTGGCCCGCATCGAGCAGGCGATCCAGCACAGCAAGGAATCGCGCCAGCAGCAGCAGCAGGAACTGGCGCGCGCGGAACAGACGCTGGGTGAGGTCGGCGAGCACATCCAGCGCGACACCAGCCGCCTGGAACAGCTGGTGCAGGACATCAGCGCCATCGAGCCGGAGCTGCAGGCCACGGCCGAGCGCGCCGAGCAGGCCGGCGCCGTGCTGCAGGCCGCCGAGCAGGCCATGCACGAGTGGCGCGAGGCCTGGGATGAGTTCAACCGGCGCTCGGCAGAGCGCTCCCAGTCGGTGCAGGTCGAGCGCACCCGGCTGGATCACCTGGAGCGCCATATGCAGCAGCTCGACGAGCGGCTGCAGCGCATGGGGCAGGAACAGCTGAACCTGGATAGCGATGCGCCGGCCGACGAGGTCGACCGCCTGATACAGGTCGCCGCGGAGCAGGAGGAGCTGGCCGCCGCCAGGCAGTCGCTGCTCATGGCCGCCGGGCAGCGTATCAGCGAGGTCCGTTCGGGCATCGACCTGCGCGAGCAGGAAACGGCGGCACTGCAGAGCACGCACCATGACCTGCGCGGGCAGCTTGCCTCGCTGGAGACCCTGCAGCAGGCCGCACTGGGCCAGCGCTCCGCGGCCGTGACCGGCTGGCTCGAGGCCCAGGGGCTGAGCGGCGCCCCGCGCCTGGCGCAGGAGATCGAGGTGGAGAGCGGCTGGGAGCATGCCGTGGAGACGGTGCTCGGCCAGTATCTCGAGGCCGTCTGCGTCGATGGCTTCGAAAACGCCGAGCAGATGCTGAGTGGCTTCGAGCAGGGTGCGCTTGCCCTGTTCAACACGGCAGCGGAGGTGGCGGCCGTGCCGATCAACGGGGCACTGGCGCCGCTGGCGAACAAGATTCGCTCGCCCTGGTCCATGGCCGCGCTGCTCGACAGCGTCTATGCCGCGGAATCGCTGCCCGAGGCGCTGGCCATCGCAGGCTCGCTCTCGGCACGCGAGTCGGTGGTCACGCGCGATGGCATCTGGATCGGGCAGGGCTGGCTGCGGGTGGCGCGCGATGCCGATGACAAGGCCGGCGTGCTGCAGCGTGAGCGCGAGATCGGCCAGCTGCAGGAGGAGATCGCCGCACAGGCGGCGCAACTCGAGTCACTGAGGGCGGACACGGCCAGGGCGCGCGATGAACTGCTCGCCGCGGAGCAGGAACGCGAGCAGCTGCAGGGCGAGTACAACGAGGCGCACCGGCGTGCCGGTGAACTGCAGGCCGAACTGTCCGCCTGCCGCTCGCGCCTGGAGCATCACCAGAACCGCAGCCAGGACGTGCTCAGGGAGACCGAGGAGCTGCGTGTCCAGAAGTCCAGGGAAGAGGAAGAGCATGGTACCGCTCGCGCACGGCTGGACGAGGCGCTGGCCGAGATCGAGATGCTCACCGCCGAGCGGGAGGAGCGCACCCGGCGCCAGCAGGCGCTTGTCGAAGAACTGGATGCGGCGCGCGAGCAGTCGCGCAGCGCCCAGCAGGCCATGCACGAACTGGCGCTGCGGGCCGAGTCCCTGCGCACGGCCCGCGAGGCCACGCAGGAGAGCCTGGAGCGCATGCGCGAACAGAGCCGGCAGCTGGCAAGCCGCCGCGACGAGTTGAGCGGCATCCTGTCGCACGGCGACACGCCCATTGTCGAGCTCGAGTCACAGCTGTCGGAGAAGCTCGCCCGGCGCTCGGAGGTCGAGGCCGACCTGGGCGCGGCACGCAAGCGGGTCGAGGACATCGAGCACGGCGTGCGCCAGCAGGACCAGGAGCGCGTGCGCCTGGAGCGCGCCGTTGCCGGCCGGCGTGAGCAGGTCGAGCACGACCGCATGGCCTGGCAGGAAATCAAGGTACGCAGCGACACCCTGATGGAGCAGATCAGCGAGTCCGGCTTCGACTACGAGCAGCTGCTCGGGGCGATGGACGAGGCGGCCACGGTCGCGGCCCGGGCCGAGCAGGCCGAGACCCTGGAGAAGCGCATCCAGCGGCTGGGGCCGATCAACCTCGCCGCGATCGACGAGTTCGAGGAGGAGTCCGAGCGCAAGGTCTACCTGGATGCCCAGCACGCCGATCTCACCGAGGCGCTGGAGACGCTGGAGACGGCCATCGCCAAGATCGACCGGGAGACGCGCGACCGCTTCAAGGAGACCTTCGATATCGTCAACAAGGGGCTGCAGGAGCGCTTCCCGCGCCTGTTCGGCGGCGGTCATGCCTACATGGAGCTGACCGGGGAGGACCTGCTCGATACCGGCGTGACGGTCATGGCTCGCCCGCCGGGCAAGCGCAACAGCACCATTCACCTGCTGTCGGGCGGCGAGAAGGCGCTGACGGCGATCGCCCTCGTGTTTTCCATCTTCGAGCTCAATCCCTCGCCGTTCTGCATGCTGGACGAGGTCGACGCGCCGCTGGACGACGCCAACGTCGGTCGCTACTGCGACATGGTGCGCGAGATGTCGGACCAGGTGCAGTTTATCTTCATTACCCACAACAAGATCACCATGGAGATGGCCAACCAGCTCACCGGTGTCACCATGAACGAGCCGGGTGTGTCGCGGCTGGTCGCGGTCGATATCGATGCGGCGGTAGAGATGGCAGCGATGTAGCCGTGTTACCCTATGCGGCCCTGATCGGTTACTGACGGTATCTGTTTGCCATGGAGAACATTCGCTGGATCCTGCTGCTCGCTGGCTTTGTCATCGTGCTGGGCATCTACCTGTACGGCCGCTACCAGTCCGGCCGGGACGAGGCGCCGGACCAGGCCGAGCAGCGCCCCTCAATGCGCCCGGGCATGGATATCGACCCGCTGTTCGACCAGCCCGACGACAACGAGGCGGTCGAGGCCGAGCTGGAGCGCCTTGAGCAGCTGATCTCCGAGGATTCCGCGCAACCGCAGGAAGCGGTCGCCGAGGCCGGGACCGGGACTGCAGCCAAGGCGCCGCCGCCCGAGCCCGACAAGATCGTCACCCTGTTCGTGCTGGCGCCCAAGGGGGTGCCGTTCCCCGGTTCGTTCATCCTCGAGGCCATGGAGGCGGCCGGCCTGCAGTTCGGCGACATGGACATCTTCCACTGCCCCGATGAGCGGCGCAACGGCGATTCGCTGTTCTCCGTCGCCAGCATGGTCGAGCCCGGCACCTTCGACCTGTCGGCCATGGGCAGCTTCACCACCAGTGGCCTGGTGCTGTTCCTGCAGCTGCCCGGCCCGACCGAACCCGTGCAGGCCTTCGACCGCATGGTCGAGGCAGCTCGCTCGCTGGCTGACAGCCTCGGCGGGACCGTCTGCGATGCCACCCGCAGCATGCTTACCAACCAGACCGTCGGCCACATGCGCGAGGACGTGATCGACTACCAGCTCAGGCAGCGGGTGGCCAAGACGGCCTCATGAGCGCCCCGCAAGCGGCGCGCCGACGCGCCGCGCAGCTGCACACCGAACTCCACGAACACAACTACCGCTACTACGTCCTCGACGATCCGCTGGTCAGCGACGCCGAGTACGACCGCCTGCTGCGCGAACTGCAGGAACTCGAGGCTCGCTATCCCGAGCTTGTCAGTCCCGATTCCCCAACCCGACGCGTCGGCGCGGCACCGTCAAAGGCCTTCGGCGAGGTGCGCCATGCCGTGCGCATGCTGTCGCTGGATAACGCCTTCAGCGACGAGGAGCTGGCCGACTTCGACCGCCGGGTGCGCGAGCGCCTCGGGGTCCAGGCGGTCGAGTACGCGGCCGAGCCCAAGCTCGACGGCGTGGCCGTCAGCATGCGCTACGAGGACGGCGTGCTGGTGCGTGCCGCGACCCGCGGCGACGGCGAGACCGGCGAGGACATCACCGCCAATGTGCGCACCGTCGCCGGGGTGCCGCTCAGGCTGGGGGGCGACGACATACCGCCCGTGCTCGAGGTGCGCGGCGAGATCTACCTCTCGCACCGGGGCTTTGCCGCGCTCAACGAGCAGGCGCTGGCGCAGGGCCAGAAGACCTTCGTCAACCCGCGCAACGCGGCGGCCGGCAGCCTGCGGCAGCTGGACCCGAAGGTGACGGCCGCCCGGCCGCTGGAGATCTACTGCTACGGCGTCGGCCAGGTCGAGGGGGGCGAGCTGCCGGCGCGCCACACCGACATCCTGGCGCAGCTGCGCGACTGGCGCCTGCGGGTCTACGAGGGCATCGAGCGGGTCGGTGGCCTGGACGGCTGCATCGACTACTACAACCGGCTCGGTGAGGCGCGCGACGGCCTGCCGTTCGACATCGACGGCGTGGTCTTCAAGGTCGACCGGCTCGAGCAGCAGCAGGCGCTCGGGTTCGTCGCGCGGGCACCGCGCTGGGCGATCGCACGCAAGTTCCCCGCGCAGGAGGAGCAGACCCGGGTGACGGGCATCGACGTCCAGGTCGGGCGAACCGGCGCACTGACGCCGGTGGCGCGGCTGGAGCCGGTGTTCGTCGGTGGCGTCACCGTCACCAATGCCACGCTGCACAACGCCGACGAGGTGCAGCGCAAGGACGTGCGCAAGGGCGACACCGTCTTCATCCGGCGTGCCGGCGATGTCATCCCCGAGGTGGTGCGCGTGGTGGTGGAAAAGCGGGTGAAGGGGGCGCGCCGCTTCCGGATGCCGGTGGCCTGCCCGGAATGCGGCTCGGCGGTCGAGCGCATCGAGGGCGAGGCGGTGGCGCGCTGCACCGGCGGCCTGTTCTGCCCGGCGCAGCGCAAGGAGGCCATCAAGCACTTCGCCTCGCGCCGTGCCATGGACATCGACGGGCTCGGCGACAAGTTGGTCGAGCAACTTGTCGAGCGTGGCCTGATCGCCGATGTCAGCGACCTCTACCGGCTGACGGTCGAGGACCTGGCCGGGCTCGAACGCATGGCCGAGAAATCCGCCACCAACCTGGTCAACGCCCTGGCGAAGAGCCGCGACACCACGCTGGAGCGTTTCATCTACGCCCTCGGCATCCGCGAGGTGGGCGAGGCGACCGCGCAGCTGCTGGCGCAGGCCTTCGGCGACCTCGAGCCGCTCATGCAGGCCGACGTCGAGACGCTGCAGGCCGTGCGCGATGTCGGCCCCGTGGTGGCCCAGCACATCGTCGGTTTCTTTGGCGAGGCGCATAACCGCGAGGTGATCGCCAGGCTTCTCGAGGCGGGCGTGCACTGGACGGCCGTCGAGCGCCCGCAGGTGCAGCCGCTGGCCGGCAAGACCTTCGTCATCACCGGCACGCTGTCCATGCCGCGCAGCGAACTGAAGGCAAAGCTGCAGGCTGCCGGCGCGCGGGTCGCCGGCAGCGTGTCGAAGAAGACCGACTACGTGGTGGCGGGGGAGAAGGCCGGCTCGAAGCTGGAGAAGGCGGCCGAGTTCGGCGTCAGTGTGCTGAGCGAGGCCGAGTGCCTGGCGATGCTGGAAAGCTGAATCAATGTAATCAACGGGGTCAGACTCGATTGATCCCCGGGGTGGCAGCCACAGTCATGACAACCGACCAGGCCATTCTGTTTACACTGCTTATCGTCGTCTTCGCCCTGCTGATCTGGGGGCGACTGCGCTATGACCTGGTAGCCTTCTCGGCCCTGGTCTGTGCGCTGGTGCTCGGGGTGGTGCCCGAGGAGCAGGCCTTCTCGGGCTTCGGCCACCCGGCTACCATCATCATCGCTCTGGTGCTGATCGTCAGCCGCGGGCTTTCCAGCTCCGGGGCGGTGGAACTGCTGGGTAAACAGGTCAACCGCTTCTCGGCCTCGCTGCAGGCCCATATCGCCGCCATGGCGGGCATCGGGGCGGGGCTGTCTGCAGTCATGAACAATGTTGCGGCGCTGGCGATGCTGATGCCGGTGGATATGCAGGCGGCGGCGAAGGCGAAACGCAGCCCGGCGCTCACCCTCATGCCGCTGTCCTTCGCCACTATCCTCGGCGGGCTGATCACGCTCATCGGCACGCCGCCCAACATCATCATCGCCGGTTTCCGGGAGACGTCTCTCGGCGAGGCTTTTCACATGTTCGACTTTGCGCCCGTCGGGCTGGCCTGCGCGGCCGCCGGTGTGCTGTTCGTCGCCCTGGTCGGCTGGCGGCTGCTGCCGGCATCGGCACGGGAAAACCTCCCGGTCGAGAACCTGCGTGATGTCAGCGGCTTTATCGCCGAGCTGCATGTGCCGGAGAATTCGCCGGTGCTCGGTCAGCGGGTACGCGACCTGGACGAGGTCGCAGATGACAACGACGTGGCGGTGCTTGGACTGATCCGGCAGGGCAGGCGGCTGCCAGGCCAGGCGCGCCTGGTGGAGCTGCGCGACGGCGACGTGCTGGTGGTCGAGGCGACGCCGGCGGCCATGGAGGCCTTTGTCGGCGCGCTGAAGCTCGACTACCGCCGCGATGAAAAACCGGCCGGCCTGCTCGGCAGCGAGGACATGACCCTGGTCGAGGTGGTCGTCCCGGCCGGGGCGCGGCTCGAGGGGCGCTCGATGCACTCGCTGCGCCTGCAGTACCGCTACGGGGTGACACTGCTGGGCGTCTCGCGCATGGGCCGGCAGTTCCGCGAGCGGGTGCGCCACCTCGAGATCCGCGCGGGCGACGTGTTGCTGCTGTACGGGCCGAACGAGGTGCTGCCCGAGATCAGCAGTTGGCTGGGCGCGCTGCCGCTGGCCGGGCACGATATCAGCCTGGTGCAGCGCCACAAGGCGTGGCTGGCGGCGGGGATCTTCGCCGCGGCCATCGCCCTTGCGAGCCTCGGCGTGCTGTACCTGCCGGTCGCGCTGGCGGCGGTTGTCGCCATCTACGTCGTCGCGAACATCATCCCGGCCCGGCAGGTCTACGAGTCGGTCGAGTGGCCGGTGATCGTGCTGCTCGGCTCCATGATCCCCATCGGCGCGGCACTGGAGTCGACCGGCGGCACCGCCCTGATCGCCGGCTTGATCACCTCGCTCGGTGTCGGTCACTCGCCGGTGCTGGTGCTGGTGCTGCTGATGGTTATCACCATGACGCTCTCGGACGTCATGAACAACACCGCGACCGCCGTTATTGCCGCGCCGGTCGCGGTGGACATCGCCGCGCGGCTGGGCGTGAACCCCGACCCGTTCCTGATGGCGGTCGCCGTGGCCGCCTCCTGCGCCTTCCTCACGCCCATCGGTCACAAGAACAACACCCTGATCATGGGGCCGGGCGGCTACCGCTTCGGCGACTACTGGCGCATGGGGCTGCCGCTGGAGGTGCTGGTCATCGTCGTGGCGGTGCCGATGATCAGCTGGGTGTGGCCCCTCTGAGAATCCATCGGGTCCGACCTCATCGATCTTGCTAGTATTGGGTTTCGGGGTGAGCAGGCCCCTGTATGACAAACTGCTTTATAAAAATAATGTAAGCCACTGAAATAAAGGTTTAAATATGACATTTTGCCGTGTGTCCCGGGTGCTGTGCGGGTTGCTGGTGCTGGCAGCAGGCGCGGTGCCGGCGGCGGAGGACTATGTCAGTCCAGGCTTCATCGAGGGCGCCCGGATCATCGATGCCGAGCGCCTGATCGAGCTGGCCACCAGCCTCGACGGGCTGGTCATCATCGACTCGCGCATTGTCGAGGACCGCGGCGAGGGCTATATCGAGGGTTCCCGCCACCTGGTGGACCGTGACACGAACTGCGAGTCGCTGGCGGCGCTGCTGCCGGCGAAGAGCACGCCGGTGGTGTTTTACTGCAACGGCATCAACTGCGACCGCAGCGACAAGGCCGTCGTGATCGCGCTGGGCTGCGGCTACACGGCCATCCAC
>Ga0209536_100016217_pt1 | contig 10601 bp, 7 predicted proteins | sample DeeMarSeWOR28_12_FD_187461 | JGI IMG/M metagenome (GOLD analysis project Ga0209536, IMG submission 187461) | Marine sediment microbial communities from White Oak River estuary, North Carolina - WOR-2-8_12 (SPAdes) (version 2) | ecosystem: Environmental > Aquatic > Marine > Intertidal zone >...
CGGCAGTTGTCCTTATGCTTCTTTGACCAGACCATGACTGTTAACTCATCGACATCGCAGAGCGGTTTGAGCTTGAATCTTATCGTCGTTGATTCCCTGACCGGCGTGGAGAAAGTATCCCAGTTTGACGCGCCTTTGGGCCCAAATGCGTATGCTTTAGAACCATCTGTTCCTCCTTCATTCACGCTGCCTCCTTTGAAGTTTCCGGCACCGTCATCGAATTTTCGTGAAAAAACGACTTCACCAGGCTCGTGCAAAAGCAAACCCGGCGTCAATAAGGCGCTCTTCGAAGGCGTAGCTTTCTTCTTGCCGCCTTTTGGCCTTCCGTAGACAGGGCCGATGTATTCGGTGGCGATAACGATATCATCGAACCATACATCCATAACGCGGCTTTCAGGGTGAGGATCCTTGTTGTGGCGGGCGGGCTGGTCGGTATTGTAGAAGAGAAGCCAGAAGCTGTTGATTTTGAGTTTGTCGGTCGTACGCCAGCGAAAGCCGGTGAATCTTCCGAACAATTTTCCGTCAACCCAAAAGGCCTGCTCGCCGTCTGCCTTATCGGGACTGGAATTGGCTTTGAGCATCGCTTCTACACAGTACCATCGACCTGGTTGAATCTGTTCTTCTTTGCCGGTAAAAACGGAACCCCACTTTGTTTTCATTTCATGCCAGTAGGTATAGAAGTTCCATATACCCGGGGGAGGGAACTTGCCCCACTGTCCTGTAGGCTCAATGCCGGTTGAGAACTTGGCGTCGCCGGGTGGTGTTTCGCCGGCTCCTCCCTTGGGCCAGGGTGTCGGTGTGCGGTCCGCGACGAGGTGTACGAAGTGATGGATGTAACCGGTCTTTTCGTGGAACTTGACGTAGAAGCGAGCGTACAGGGTATCGACGCCCTTAGTATGGGTGAAGAGGTGACCATTTTTCGATATGTGAATCGACCTGTTACCGGGTGAGTTGGTATGAATATCCTCCGAGAGTTTGAAGTTTTCCTTCTTTGAGATATTTCCCCAGCGCGACCCGATATCTTCGAGTGCTCCTGTCTCGAAGTCATCGACAAATAAGACGCGTGGGTCCCGCTCGATGCCCTCGTCGCCCGGATAGAGGGAGGCGAGTCCTGCTTTTCCGGGTGTCGATGCTTCTGTTGGAATCACACCCCCGGCATGGGCATCTTTTGGGCTAAAAGATGGAAAGTTCAATAAGATCGCCGAGATAATAAACACCGTGCATGTGATAGATTTTAACACAAACTGTCTGGATGAGATTGTATTTATCATTTTCTTATCTCCGGTTATTTGTTAAAGAAGTTGGTTATATATTAAACATTACTACGGATAATTACAAGTCTTAAGTTGGGAAGCTAAGTTTATCTAAAGGATTGGTTCGGTGTTTCTTCTCTTCTTCATCACTCCATCCGTCGTTGTCGTCATCGGTATCGGCATTATCGCCAATGCCATCGCCGTCGGTGTCTTGCGATTCCTTTGGATTCAGCGGGAAAACATCCCAGGGTATGGATTTCGCCCTGTCTACACCATCGCCATCAAGGTCTAATTCCTCACAGTCGGGAGTGCCATTTTTGTTCCGGTCATCTCCGATCCCGTCGCCATCATCATCGGCATCAAGGTTATCACCAATCCAGTCATTGTCTTTATCCAGCCACTCTTCCGGCTCCAAGGGGAAAGCATCTTTATTATCGGGGACGCCATCTCCATCGTCGTCCGGGTCAAGGTTATTAGCTTTGCCGTCTTTGTCAATATCAGGCGGTCCGTCCCGCGTGATAAGAAGTGCAAGGTCGACGGTGAATTCGGGAGCTTCGAAAGTGCCTGATCCTTCCGCTGCGTCAAAGGATCCAAGAATCGCGGCGTTCTCGGGCAAGTACCAGTATCCTTTCGCTTTTTTGGGTACGTCCAGAGTGACCTTCACGCCCTTGATTGGTTTCGTATGGCTACTGAAATGATGCAAATAAATGCCGGCGTGTTCCTTAGAACACAGACCATAGGCCCGAACATCATGCGGATGGGAGACTTTAACATCAGCAATCCGAACGTCCTTGTCGAGACGATATGCGAAATCCTGCATCGCTCTTACATATTCTCGTTCTTTCGGACCGAGCCAAATGTTCATGAAGTGACCGTCTCTGGCGTAGCTTGTGTTCCAGAAGACGAAAGCAATTTCGTTAAAAAGGGCTGTCCAGTTTCGAACGCGCATCCTGACCGCCGAGCGGTTATCCCATACTCCGCCAACTCCAAGGGGTCGCTTTCGCCTGTCAACATGATTACCCTGTTCACCAACGACAACCGGCTTATTGTGTTTCTTCCAGTTTTTTGCTCTTGAAACAGTGACCATATCGGATTCAAGTTCATTCTCCCTTTGATACCAATGTGGTGCGCTTATTTCGATACCGGTCAATTGCGGCCGTTCCCAGCTTGTAGTAATGGGATGATGGTACGGGTCAATAGACTTAATGTAAGGAATCATAATTTCATACCAGCGGTCATCTGCATTTTGTTCGTTTAGAAACTCCCAGAAATCCACGTAGGATCCCCACCTGTCGACACTGTACTTGATAAACCTTTTCAGTTTCGACATCGCTTTTTCATTATAAGGTTCTTCGTTAAAAACCTTACCAAAGCCAAAAATCCCATAAAAAATGCTGAAGTCATACTTGCGGGCAAGGCGAAGCAAATCATCCGTCATAACACCTTCCTGCACGAGGTATTTGTCCAGGTCGCTATATAACCGATAGGAACAATTTTGTTGTGAGAAGCGATAAAGGTTAAATCCACACTGTGAAAAATACCGGAAGTAGACATCGGCATTTTGTGGATTGGTTGATGGTCCGCGTACGAACATCGGTCCGGGTGGCAGCGGTGGCGGGTCTTTTAGGTCCGTGCGGAAAGGCCCCTCCATCGAGCACTGGTCAAGGACCGAGCCGGTACCTGAATTATCACCCCAGCAGTCCTGAAGCCCTATCGGAAAATATGGACTACCATCATCAAACACGAATCGAAAAGGATTCGCTGGATGGAGCCGGACGAATCCTTTGTTTGGTCTTCTACCTTGAACGCAATGAAAGCTGCCTTTGCCGGATGTCTTTTGTCCTTTTGCATTTGCAAAAATGAAACTGTATTTCCATTTGCCGACCTCTGAAGGAGCGAATCGGGCCTTCCACAAATCCTGCTTATCGAACTCGTAAAATATCTGTCGGCGCTCTCCTCTGCCTGTCCCGGTCTTGCGTACGTGGATTGTTGGCCCAGTCGAGCAGCCGTAGTGAAATCCCCCAACCTTTATCTGCTTTTTCGATGGAGAAGTAAAGATAACATCGATAGTGACGTCAAAGAAAGGATTCTCATACTTGTTTTCGTGTTTGAAGGTAATCTCAAACACTTCGTATCGTGGCAAGTTATTTGTATTCTGAAAATGTTTTACATCAGGAAGAGAACCGCCTAAACTACTATTCATGCTCTCTTGAGCACAATAGGAATAGGAACAAATCAGAACCGGAAGAATCAGAGCTAATATCAGGACTTTTTCTCGCGCCATAATTACGTCTCCTCATTGAATTTCATAATTTCAGTTTTTTACAGGATAAGCCCGAGCACGCTATGTTCCGATTCTGTTCTTAGCATAGGATTGTAACGTACTGTTTATGGCGGTGGAGGCGTCATCGTTGAAAAAATCCACACTTGGCCCTCAGTTTTGCCCCAGCCATTGACCGAATCGATACGCCAGTAGTATATAGTACTCGGCGCCATTGTGCCAGGATCAAATATGTTGGAAGTCTGGTTACCTTGGAACGTGCCGGGGCTGCTTGTGCCCAAGTACACATCGTACGACGTGGCATCAGAGCCGGGAGTCCAGCTTAAATCAGCGGTTGTAGATATGCCTGTAGCACCGTGTGAGGGATACGGGTTGCTTGCCTGACCCGGCAGCGGTGGGATTGTTGTTGCTGTCAGCCAGTTATCGACGAAAAGGCCAAGGTCGTTGGAATCAACGGTACCATCACCATAAGGTGGGGGGGCGATGTCGGCAGGTGATTCACCCTGGGACCATTCATTGGCAAGTATACAATAATCTGTGAAGGTCACCTTCCCATCATCGTCCATATCCGGATCCTTGGGTTGTTGTGACGGTGCATATTCCATAATAGTCATGGCAAGATCGTATTGCGTCGCCACCCCATTCCGGAAAGCCTGTCCGTCTTCGTACTCGTTATGAGGATTCTTATGAACATACGCCGTGAAGTCCTCCGTATCCGTCAGTTCGATAATGTAGGTATTCCCGATAGTAAGCGGAACCTCACCAGGATTGTAACTCACACCCATAAGATGGTTGTGAGGTGTAAAGTAAGCACGTTTTGTAGTCTTCGTCAGGCCGATCTGGCCACCCCCGCTACCACCTTCGAAAATCTTCCACGTAATATCCATATCGTCGCTGTCGTTGCCGCTGTTAATAAAAACATCGACGGCGGCAAGACCTTCCCCCGTAGCGACAAATGACTGACCCCAACGCTGAGACGCCAATTCTCCATGCAATTCGAAATCTTTCGACGCATCCATAGTGTGCGTAACAAGTTGATTGTTCTTGTCCACAAACACGGTAATGTTCAGGTCGTAGGGCATCGGACTGCTGCTGTCCCAGTGATACGCCCTGCCCCAGTTATAGCTGTACTCGTCCCTGTCGCGTTTGTAAATAGCACAACCCCCATCGACATGAATATGAACAGCATAAGTCTGCCCCGGCGTCAAAGGAATATCACCGGAATTCCAGCGAACCCACTGGTCCGAATTCGAACCGAGGTTACCCTTATTCTTATACCCAATCTCCGTCCAATCTTTCACATGAGCGGCTCCCGTATCTTCGAGAATCGCAACCCGCCCGTTAGACTCCGTACCAGCCATTATCCACTGAACCCCACGAACGGAGGTCCCGGTTGCCTTAAAAGTCTGATACCAGTCCCACTTCCATTCCGACCACGTCCCGGGAAAATAAAAAGTCGAGTAATCTACATCCAGTTCGACGTTAACAATCGTACCTTCGCCATCCTTAATTTCGACGTTGGGCACGACCTTAGGCGACGCGAAAAAGTCAGGTTGGCTAACATAAATCGAGTACAAACCCGCAGGAACGTTATCGATCCGGTAATATCCGTCTCCGGTCGTAGGTTGTCCAGGAGGCGCACCAAGCCTGCGCGAAGGACCGATCCACGAATTATCAGCAGGCGACAGGTACAAATCCCATTCGTAAAGCTCCTTGTACTCATCCAAAGAGCTCCCCGCAATCGTTCTAAACCTACCGTGCCCGGTTACCCATCCCGCCGAATAACCACAATTCACCGCAATAAACAAGATAGCAACAGCAACAACGATGCCCCCAGAGAAAACTCGCATCTTCATTCGACTAACACCTTTCAATTTTCCAACATTGATCCCTCCGCCGACCACACACTGTGCGTCCCTACCACCGGCCATATTCACACCATATCACAGATTTCCAATCACCTTAAATAAGTATAACCCATCTTATCGACCCATCCACGCAAAAGATGCCAGCCCTCACCGACCGGCAGGAGTTGTAATAAACCACTTCAATTAGTATCTGTTTGCGATTAGTGACTACAATTAAACAAAAATTAATGTAACATATTTTGACGATTTTGTCAACTACAACATTTTTGTGCTCATTTTGTACTACACACGTTGAGTCGTTTTAGTTGCAGTATAAGTCTTGACAGAAATATGATGTTGTTGTCTGGCGGTCTTTAGTTTTTACTTATAGAGACCACGCTGCCTGGGTCGAGAGGAAAAGGTGCCGTTATCTTGCAGGAGTATGAAAGAAAAAAGTTGTCACTAACGTAAGATGTTTTATCCTATCGTTTACGGCGTTTCAGTAAAGTTAAACAGCCTAAGCCGAGGAAGGCAACCGTTGCAGGCTCCGGTATATGAACAGTAAAGCTGGTGCTGTCGGCTGAAATAATGGGATAGTCATACCATATTCCTGCCGGTAGCTGCAAAGCTTCTTTGGAGAAGTCTTCCAGCAGGACATAACTCATATCTGTGCCAAGGTCTAAAGAGAACGCATAATCACCCTCTGTTCCATCCCATGTGAATGCATATCTGGCCACGATATCATCAATAACCAATGGTACGGCGGTTCCACTGGCCGGGTCGTCACCAAAGGTATAAGAACCATCGCCATTGTCTTGAGCATTAGCTCCGCCGGAATTTCCATACAGCCAATAAGATGCTTCACCAGCTACCGTTTTACTGGCATTGGCCTCAAATGTTAATACACCCGGTCCACCGATACTGCCGAGAGTAACTAGAAATGCCCGGGAAGAGAGATCAGGGCCATCACTTACCAAAAGGTCAAAACCAAATAGCTCTCCTCCGGAGCCGGGCATCTGGGAAACGGATGCTTTTATTATAACGCCTCTCGACGTTCCACAAAAGATTCCGCAGATTAACACACATAGTGAAATTACTAATTTTATTGTCTTCATAATGCCCCCCAAAAGGACGGTTTATAACTGATTTTTTCCCCACCTTGTTGTCTAACTAGATGTAATTTATTTTATTTTATAAAAAATCGTTATAAATGTCAACAAAAATCCCCGATACGAGGTCTCTTCTTGGTTGTCAGGTGACGAAACCTCGATGTTTTTATAATAAACTTCTCTTTTTTCGGACTTATAGACAATATGGATCTCAGAAATAATTATGAGTTTGTTAAGTGCGGTCGCATAAGATGTGATTGTGACACATATATGTTAGTAATTAACGTAATGGGCAGGGGCTGGGCACGTTATTCCGGCAAAGTGTACCTTGCCATACCGCATTTGCAATAGAGCGGTCTGCTACGTCGACAACGCCATCACAGTTCAGGTCACAGTCACGCAATGTAAATTTGCCGGCCGAGCCTGTCTGCCAAAAGGCATTTATTATCGAGCGGTCCGCCACATCAACCCTGCAATCGTTGTTGACATCCCCGAGCAGAGCTATGCCAAACTCTTTTTCTATTGTGCCGGTATTACCGTGCTCATTTCCAGTAACAGTTACTATGACCTTAAATACCTTGCCGGATTCGGATAAGCCCTCCGTTTCGCTACAGCTACGGGAAGCAATGCTACAGTAGTGATCAACAGTTCCACCGCCGTTTATAATTTCAGGCTCTAAGCTGACATCGGATGGAAGTATAAATCCCCATTGGTAGCTGTAACTACTGTTGCTTAGTGGATCGTTAGTGATTGCGGCGTTTGCAACCAGGTATGAGCCGGCGGCACCGGGTAGATTCTGATACATCCACAGGTTGTTTATAGTCAGGTTAACATTCAGGGTCTTGCTGAGTTCGCAAAGCCAGCATTCACTGAATAGACTCAGGTCTGCTATATCAACCTTGTTGTTGCGAACCAAATCTGCTCCGCCGCAATTCTCCGAGCCGATACAATTGAATTCAAGCCAATATTTGGCGAGAATGGCAAAATCGGTGTAACTTACATCGCGGTTTTTGTCTAAGTCGACACTGCTGCATTTTTTGTCGTTGTTTGAGTTACCGACATAAAATGTTGTTCCGCTTGCAATCTCACACACCATTCCGAGAACCAACGCCGACGTTAAAAGCAGGATGATCACATTTGCTTTATCGTCTGTCAATTGTTTACCTCCTTGAAATATATATTGTTAAAGCGATAGTATACGAAATTATTACAATTAAATCAAATATATATCGGATGTATATGCGGTTTCCTGTTTCATAAAAAGATACATCCGATAGCTTAAAAAGGGCTTTCGGGCTCATTTATCAACGATTATCAGGTATTGAGAATGAACAAAGTAGATTATGTTTAATGCCGGGATGTAGTTGTATTTCTACGATTATTTTGATATTTTAACGAGGAAAATTTCAGCCGTATTACGAAGTCAATCTAAAGCTGGAAAAGAATATTTGATTCTTCGTAACTAATATGGAGGAAAAAATAATGATTGGCCAGTTCTTTGAGGCAATATTGAACCATATGGAAGGCCTTGTATTCGTACTGCCTTTGCTAAGTGTTATTGCCTGCACGAATACCAATCTTGACTCTTCTTCGCAGATGCCTACAGTGGACGAACTGCCTGATATCAGGAAGCTGCCGGATCCTTTCCTTATGAACAATGGTAAACGTGTAAAGAGCAGGACAGATTGGAAAAAGCGACGTAAGGAAATTAAAGCGATGATGCTTTATTACCAATACGGGCACATGTCACCGCCACCAAAAAATGTTACTGCTAAAATCTTGTCATCTGAAACTGTTTATGATGGTATTGCCAAAAAAAAACATGTCCTTCTTTCCATGGGGCCCGGCAGGAAGATAAAGGTCAATGTCGGTATCATCATCCCAAAAGGCAAGGGGCCATTCCCGGTCATCTTGAAGAACGACAGCGATATTTTTAAAGTACCTATAGCAGAGGAAATCATAAAGCGTGGGTATATTGTCGCTGACTATAAACGCACCGACCTGGCACCGGATAGAAAAGCCGCTGTGGGACCGGCCCAGCAGGCCTACCCAGGTTACGATTGGGCGACATTGGCTGTGTGGGCGTGGGGAGGGATGCGAGTCATAGATTACCTTATCACTTTGGATGTTGTCGACAGGAAACGAATAGCTTTTACCGGTCATTCGCGTGGTGGTAAAACGGCGCTGCTGGCAGGGGCCTTTGACGATAGAATTGCTCTGGTTGCCCCGAATGGCTCGGGCTGTGGAGGTGCAGGTTGTTATCGTTACGAGGGAGAAAACGCCGAATCATTGGAACAAATAACACAACCGAGAAGGTTTTATTATTGGTTTCACCCGCGCTTTAGAGATTTTGCTGGCAAGGAGACAAAACTCCCGTTCGACCAGCATTTTCTAAAAGCGCTGGTTGCTCCAAGGGCGCTGATTTCCGTTGATGCGCTTGGCGACCTGTGGGCCAATCCTTACGGTACTCAGCAATCCCATCGCGGCGCAAAGCCGGTATTCGACTTTTTAGGTGCCGGCGATAAACTTGGTATCTATTACCGAAAGGGTGGCCATTCTCAAAATAAGGACGATTGGCGTACTTTAGTAGACTTTGCCGACAAAATATTTTTCGGAAAAGAACCCGCCAGCGGCAAACGTTTTGACAAGTTACCTTTCAAGGACGCACCGAAGCCTTTTTCATGGTCGGCGCCAAAGAGTAAATAATATTAAAATAATAACTGGATTATGATATTAGAAGTTGGGTATCAGGAGATCAATTAATCATGTCGAATAATAGCAGAGTTAAAGTTGGCATAATTGGCTCTCAGTTTGAGGCGGATATTCATGCTGAATCTTTCCGGATTATGCCTGATGAGGCGGAGGTTGTTGCTGTCGCCTCGCCTACACCGGGCAATGCCGAGAAACTGGCTAAGAAATATGGTATTCCGAGGGTCTTTACAGACTATAAAAAGATGCTGGCCGAAGATGACATAGAGATGGTCACAATTACAGCACCAAACTACCTCCACGCTCAAATGACTATCGACATCGCAAACGCCGGCAAGCACGTGGTTTGTGAAAAACCGTTGTGTATGACGCTGGAAGAAGCGGACCTGATGATTCAGACGTGCAAACAAAAAGGTGTGCTGCTGATGTATGCCGAGGAACTGTTCTTTACACCGAAATATGTTAAGGCCAAAGAGATGGCGGATCAGAGCGCATTTGGTAAAGTATATATGGTAAAACAAAGCGAGAAGCACTTTGGACCTCATGCACCCTGGTTCTGGGATGTAAATCTGTCCGGTGGCGGCGTATTTATGGATATGGGTTGTCATGGTATCGCTTTTTGTTACTGGTTTTTTGACCGGCCTGAGATTAAAAATGTGTACTGCCAGATGGCTACCCATGTTCATGCTGATAAGACCAAAGGCGAGGACAATTCTATTTGTATAATCGAGTTTGCCAATGGTGCTGTAGGTTTAATTGAGGATAGCTGGGCCAGACGTGGCGGTATGGAAGACCGGATTGAGGTTTATGGCGAAGGCGGAGTCACTTACGCCGACCTGCACATGGGAAATGCGCTGCCTACGTATAGCGAATATGGTTATGGTTATGCGGTGGAAAAAGCCCCTACAACCAAAGGGTGGACATGGCCTGTTTATGAAGAGCTTTGGAATTACGGCTTTCCGCAGGAGATGTATCATTTTGCCCGTTGTGTACGCGGCAAAGAGCAGCCGCAGGCTACAGGAGAGGACGGCCGAGTTGTGCAGGAAGTTCTCTATGCCGGGTACAAATCCGCAGGAGAAGGTCGTAAAATTGATTTGCCCTTCCAGCCTAAGGGAATAAAAAAACCCATTGAATTATGGTTAAACGCAAAAGAATAGGAGTGTAAGTATTGCTATGAAACGCAGGATTCTAAACCTTATAATATTATTTGTAGTTCTCGTCTTTATAACCGAGTCTCATGCTGAAAATGTCGTTAAATTAAGTCCGCACGTTACGATTTGTCGAGATTCTACAAATGGCGTATTCATTAAGCAAAATGGACGAACGTTGGTAATCTATGGCGATCCCGGCGGAAATCTGCAAAAGGCGGACATGGTCTTTTTCACACATAACCGGCGGGATG
>Ga0209536_100016218_pt1 | contig 10600 bp, 10 predicted proteins | sample DeeMarSeWOR28_12_FD_187461 | JGI IMG/M metagenome (GOLD analysis project Ga0209536, IMG submission 187461) | Marine sediment microbial communities from White Oak River estuary, North Carolina - WOR-2-8_12 (SPAdes) (version 2) | ecosystem: Environmental > Aquatic > Marine > Intertidal zone >...
TCTGTGCGCGTAAAAGAACACGAGCCATTTGAAGTGACCCTCCGTCGCTTCCGCCGCTCCTGCGAAAAGGCCGGTATTTTCAGCGAAATGCGTCGTCGCGAGGCCTATGAAAAGCCGACCACGATTCGTAAGCGCAAGGCTGCTGCAGCCAAAAAGCGTGAACTGAAAAAGGTCTCGCGCATGCAGCGCATGACCACTCGCCTGTACTGATTCCCCGTCCGACATCCACTCTGGATCGATGAGTCTTAAGGACGACATCACTGCGGACATGAAGGAGGCCATGAAGGCCAAGGACTCGGCACGCCTGGGTTCAATCCGCCTGCTGCAGGCAGCGATTCAGCGAAAAGAGGTTGATGAGCGCATCGAACTGGATGATGCTCAGGTGCTCGCTGTCCTGGAAAAGCTGGTCAAGCAGAGTCGAGATGCCATTAGCCAGTTTGAGCAGGCCGGTCGCCAGGAACTGGCGGATAAAGAGCTTGCTGATGTCTCGGTTTGGGAAAAATACCTGCCAGAGCAACTTGGTGAGGCCGAAATCGACGCCCTCGTTGCCAGTGCCCTGAAAGAAACCGGGGCCACGTCAATGAAGGATATGGGCAAGGTAATGGGTGTTCTCAAGCCCAAACTGCAGGGCAAGGCCGATATGGGCCAGGTAAGCGCCAGGATCAAGGCGGGGCTGTCGGGATAAGCGGCGAATTTCTGTATTACCCGCGCGTCCTCATTCAAATAACAAGGACAGGCGTGCGTTACGGGTGATGGCTGGGAGAATCCCGGAAAAATTCATTGATGATTTGCTGGCGAGGGTAGATATCGTCGATGTCATCGATGCCCGCGTTCCGCTGAAGAAAGCCGGCAAGGATTATAAGGCGTGCTGCCCGTTTCACGAGGAAAAAACTCCCTCGTTCACTGTCAGTGCGGACAAGCAGTTTTATCACTGTTTTGGCTGTGGCGAGCACGGCACTGCCATTGGCTTTTTGATGAATTACGACCGCATGAGCTTCCCGGAAGCGGTGCGGGAGCTGGCCGCCAAGGCCGGTATGGAGGTACCCGAGGAGGCGCAGGCCAGCGCCGAATCGGTCAGTCGCAATGACACCCTCCTGGATTTACTAAATCAGGCTGACCAGTTCTATCGGCGACAACTCCGGGAGCACCCGGATGCCAGCCGAGCCACCGGCTACCTTAAGGGCCGGGGCCTAAGCGGCGAGATCGCCGCAGAGTTCGGTCTTGGCTTTGCGCCACCCGGCTGGGACAACCTGATTAAGGCCATCGGCCGAGACGAGCAGACACGCGAAGATCTGGTGACTGCCGGTCTCGCGGTTAAAAAAGACCAGGGCGGTTATTACGACCGCTTTCGTGAACGGGTGATGTTCCCGATCCACGATTATCGGGGCCGAATCGTTGGATTCGGTGGGCGAGTGATCGGTGAGGGCGAACCCAAGTACCTGAATTCGCCGGAAACGCCGCTGTTTCACAAGGGGCGCGAGGTCTACGGCCTGTTCCGTGGTCGCGATGCGATCCGGCAGGAACAGCGGGTACTGGTGGTCGAGGGTTATATGGATGTGGTGGCCCTGGCGCAATACGGCATTAACTATGCCGTCGCCACTCTGGGCACCGCTACCACACGCGACCACCTGGAGCGCCTGTTCCGGTTTACACCAGAAGTCGTGTTTGCCTTTGATGGTGATCGCGCCGGTCGGGAGGCCGCCTGGCGGGCACTGGAGAACGTGCTGCCGATCATGGAGTCGGGGCGACAGGTGAGTTTCCTGTTTTTGCCGGAGGGCGAAGACCCGGATTCGATGGTGCGCAAGGAAGGCACCGAGAAGTTTGCTGATCGCATTCGTGGCGCCCGCCCGCTGGGTGAGTACCTGATTGACTCGCTGGTGGAGAAAGTCGATCTCTCGCGCATGGACGGCAGGGCTCGGCTGGTAGAGCTGGCACGACCGCTGATCGAAAAACTGCCGGAAGGTGTATTTCGCCAGATGCTAATTGATCGATTGGGCGAAAAAGGCCGGGTAAATGCGGAAAACTTGTCTACACTGTTGGGAAATCCGCAACAGACCGCATCTACTAACCACGGCGGCAAAGGCACAGGCGGTCGACCTGGTTCACATAGGGTAAGACAAAGATCGACCCTGATGCGGCACGCGATCGCTCTGGTGCTACAGCACCCTGAGCTTGCGACCACGGTCGACCTGAGCCGAATGCAGCGAATGGATCTGCCCGGATCAGACCTGCTGATTCAGGTTGTCGAACGGGCAGTGGAGGCGCCACAACGCACTACTGCGGCGCTGGTGGAGCTTTTTCGGGAAACCGGGCATTACCAGACCCTGCAGAAACTGGCGATATGGATAGATCCTGCCAGCGAGGTCGCCGCCAGTGAGCGTGATCTGCAAAGGGAATTATCAGATGTTTTATCGCGTCTACAAAGACAGGCGTTGCAAGGGCGTATTGAGGCGCTGACCTCAAAAGAGGCGCTAACAGGGCTGAATACGGCAGAAAAGCAGGAATTAGTCGCCCTCCTGGCTGAAAAGGGTTCACCGGGGCCGACACCGGAAAGCGACTGAATTTGTTGATAATTCAAGACTTTATGATATAAATTATAAGGTTTTGCATAAATTGCGACGGGCACACCGTGCCCAGATGTTACAGGTACAGTAAATGACAGTAATCGATCAGGAAGCACAGCGCATCCAGCTTAAAAAGCTGATTATTCGCGGAAAAGAGCAGGGCTTTCTCACCTATCGAGAAATAAACGATCATCTCCCGGAAGACGTGCATGATACCGACCAGATCGAAGCAGTTGTCGGCATGATCAACGATATGGGGATCGAGGTCTTTGATCAGCCACCCGATGCTGACACCTTGATCATGAAGAGCGAAAGCAACGCCAGCGACACTGACGACGAGGAGGCCGCGGAAGCTGCCGAGCAGGTCGCGTCGACCGTTGATAGTGAATTTGGCCGCACTACCGATCCGGTGCGCATGTATATGCGCGAGATGGGTACGGTGGAGCTGCTGACGCGCGAGGGCGAAATCGCCCTGGCCAAGCGCATCGAAGAAGGTGTGCGCCAGAGTATCGAGGCCATTTCCTCCTGCCCGGCAACGGCGGGCGTCGTCGTTGCGCTCATGGACAAGGTGGTCGCAGAAGACATGCGTCTCACCGACCTGGTCGCCGACTTTGTTGACCCTAACGCCGATGACACCCCGGTGCCGCCTGCCCATTCAGCGCAGAAGTCGGATAACAAGGACAACAAGAAAGACGATGATGACGATGATGACGAGCCCACCGGTCCTGATCGTGAAGAGGCGATTGAACGTTTTGGGCGGATAAAGAAGCACTATGAAGCCATGCTTCGCGTGCTGAAAAAGAAGGGCCTGGGCTCACCGGACCTGAAGAAGCCGGCGCAAAAGATTGCCGAAGAGCTGTTGCAGATCAAGTTCGTCACCAAGCAGGTGCACGCGCTGGTGGATGAGCTGCGCAACATGGTCGATCAGGTGCGGGCGCTGGAAAAGGAAATCATGGATATCTGCGTCGTCAAGGCGCGGATGTCACGCAAGGAATTCGTCAAGTCCTTCCCGGGTCAGGAGACCAACAAGCGCTGGCTGAAGAAGGTGATCAAGTCCGGCGAAGGCAATGCCGAGGTGCTGGAGGCAAATGCCGAGGCCATCTACCGCGCGCAGGATCGACTGGCGATGATGGAGGCCGAGACCGGCCTGCTGATTCATCAGCTGAAGGAAGTGAACCGCCTGATGTCTATTGGCGAAGCCAAGGCCCGTCGTGCCAAGAAAGAAATGGTCGAGGCCAACCTGCGACTGGTTATCTCCATTGCCAAGAAATACACCAACCGTGGTTTGCAGTTCCTGGACCTGATCCAGGAAGGCAACATCGGTTTGATGAAGGCGGTCGACAAGTTTGAATATCGTCGTGGTTACAAGTTCTCGACTTACGCCACTTGGTGGATTCGCCAGGCGATTACCCGTTCCATCGCCGATCAGGCGCGCACTATTCGTATTCCGGTGCACATGATCGAGACCATCAACAAGCTCAATCGTATCTCGCGCCAGATGTTGCAGGAGATGGGCCGCGAGGCGACGCCGGAAGAGTTGGCCGAGCGCATGGAAATGCCAGAAGACAAGATCCGCAAGGTATTGAAGATTGCCAAGGAGCCAATCTCCATGGAGACGCCGATTGGCGACGACGAAGATTCGCACCTGGGTGATTTTGTCGAAGATCAGAACGTGGAAGCGCCACCCGATGCCGCAACCGGTGCCGGGCTGAAGTTTGCGACGCAGGATATACTGGAAACCCTGACGCCTCGCGAGGCCAAGGTGCTGCGGATGCGTTTCGGTATCGACATGAATACCGATCACACGCTGGAAGAAGTCGGCAAGCAGTTTGACGTTACCCGCGAGCGTATTCGTCAGATCGAGGCCAAGGCGTTGCGCAAGTTACGTCACCCGACTCGGTCGGAGCACCTGCGCAGCTTCCTGGACTAGGCAGGAAAAGCTCGTTGTAAAAAAGGGCCGCGAAAGCGGCCCTTTTATATTCAGTCAGCTGATCAATCAGGTTAGAATACGCGGCCTCATCAGGGCCTGTAGCTCAGTTGGTTAGAGCAGGGGACTCATAATCCCTTGGTCGTAGGTTCGAGTCCTACCGGGCCCACCATTTCTATCGAGTCTCATCAGTATTGTGCAAGACAACAAGGATTGACCGCTTTTTGAGGGCATAGTTTGTCCGTTACAACAGCCGCCCAATCAGCAGGCATCTCCGGGCAGACTGGTTCGAAATGTGATCACAATTGGTCTTATTGCCGGCTTTTGTCACGTACAGTAGACTGTTGTCAGCGATGCTAGTCACAGAATTCATTCACAGCACCAGGCATAGCCCTTACCGGCGTTGGTCGTTAATTCTGTTCGCGTTCCTGTTCGCCCTTCAGCTGGCGCTGCTCGCCACCCACCCGTACGAGCATGAGCTTCAAAAGAATTCACAAGATTGCGAAATTTGCGTAACCCTGGCGCACTTGAATGCGACCAAGGCTAGTTCCAGCAGCTTCGTTCTGCCGGTCATGCTTGCAACGGTGATCCTGCAGGCACTGTACTTCTACTTTCCCCTCTCAAATTTTCGAGTATCTACCCGCGCACCTCCTGTATCGCCGTCCAAGCACTAGTTATACCTGCTGCAGCCAGCGCATCCGCGCTGGTAGACCAATACGTTCCAGGAGCAATCATGAATAGCCAGACTATCCGGATGATACTTGGTGTCGTTCTCGCCATACTGGCAACGACTTCCGTATCAGTGGCAAATGCTGCCACTGGCAACAAGACATTTAATCCCGACATCTCGCTGATCCTTTTCGGCACTTACGCGAATCTTTCTGCCGATCCCGACAGCTATAGCATTAGCGGCATTTCACTTGCCGAGGAGACCGGTCCGGGCGAACGCGGTTTTTCTATCGGCGAATCGGAGCTCGTTATGAGCGCCAATGTCGATGACCGTTTTTTTGGGCGCTTCACCGCCGCACTCACACCGGAGAACTCACTCGAAGTCGAAGAGGCCTTTATCCAGACCGTTGGCCTGCCTGGCGGCCTGACACTCAAGGCCGGGCGGATGTTTTCCGGGATCGGCTACCAGAATTCCCGGCACTCACATAGCTGGGAATTTGTCGATACACCACTCGTCTACCGCGCGCTGCTCGGTAACCGGCTTGCCGACGACGGCGTCCAGGCCACTTGGCTGGCAGCCACCGACCAATACCTGGAGATTGGTGGCGAGCTGCTGCGTGGTGACGGCTTTCCGGCAGGCGGTGCCGCCAATCAGGGTACCGGTACGTATACATTGTTTGCCCGCACCGGCGGCGATGTCGGTACCAGTCACAGCTGGCGCCTTGGGATGTCGTACGTACAAGCGAAGGCGGATGGTCGCGAATCGGGAGATGAAACCAACCTGGACAGCTTTACCGGCAACAGCAACATTACCGGCATCGACTTCATCTGGAAATGGGCTGAAGGCGGCGACCGGGCCAGGCGCAATGCCGTCATTGTCGCGGAACTGCTGCAACGCAGTGAAGACGGTCAGTTTACCCCTGGGGGTGGCGCGCAAACTGCTTACAGCGGTATCCAGACCGGCGGCTACTTGCAGGCGGTATATGGTTTCCGGCCGCATTGGCGCGTCGGTGCCCGATATGACTGGCTCAACATCGATAATACCGGCGCCCTTGATCCGGCAGGACACATGCCAACGCGTACTAGTGTCATGGTCGACTACGCGCGCAGTGAGTTCAGTCGGTTGCGCTTGCAGTACAACCATGATCTGTCCTCGCCGGGTGCCGAATCACAAATATACCTGCAGTACGTGATGAGCCTGGGCTCCCATGGCGCCCATAGCTACTAGGAGCCAGTCAGAATGAAACGACTCTTGGTGTTTCTTTTATTGTCCCTGGCGGCAACGCCGGTATACGCCAAGCTCAGCGTCTTTGCCTGCGAACCGGAATGGCAGGCGCTGGTGAACGAACTTGGGGGCGACCGTGTGAGCGTCATCTCGGCCACTGGTGCGCTGCAGGACCCGCATCACATCCAGGCACGACCAAGCTTGATGGCGCGTATGCGCCGCGCCGATCTCGTTGTCTGCACCGGCGCCGATCTCGAGGTCGGATGGATGCCAGTGCTACTGCGCAGGGCCGGAAAAAAATCCGTTCAACCGGGCGGCGACGGCTATTTCGAGGCCGCCTCCCAGATCACATTGCTCGGTATTCCCAAGACGGTCGACCGCTCGATGGGGGACGTACATGTCGCCGGCAATCCTCATATTCAGACTGATCCGAACAATATCCTTCGGGTCGCCGAGGCGCTAAAGGAGCGTCTGAAAAAAATCGATCCCGGCAACAGTGCGTATTATGAGACTCAGGGCAATGACTTCCTGGATCGCTGGCGCGCGGCAATTGCGCGCTGGCAGCAACGGGGGAAGGTGCTGCAGGGCGTTCCCATATTGGTACAGCACGACAGCTGGCTCTATCTCAACCGCTGGCTTGGTTTGCGGCAACTGGCCTCCCTGGAGCCAAAACCCGGCATTGCTCCAACGGTGAACTATCTCTCGAGCGTGGTTGAGATTACGCGCAAGCAGCAACCACACATGATTTTGCGTGCCGCATATCAGCCAGACCGGTCATCCGCATGGCTTAACGAGCGCACCGGAATTCCTGTCGTAGTCCTGCCTTTCACCGTTGGTGGCAACGACAAGGCAAAGGACCTGTTCGGCTTGTTTGATGAAACCCTGCGACTATTGCTTGAAGCCACGGAAAGCCATCATGGAAATTGATGTGCAGATATTTCTACCGGCCCTGCTCGCCGGACTTCTCGTGGTTGCAACCCACGTTCCTTTAGGTCGCGAGGTACTACGACGCGGCATTATTTTTATAGATCTTGCGGTTGCGCAAATCGCTGTTCTTGGAGTTGTCGTTGCGCAAACCATGCAATGGGGCGAGAGTGGCATCGGCACACAACTCGCTGCGTTCGGCGGGGCTATTACCGGTAGCATGATTCTGCATGCCTGCGAACGGCGCTGGCCACAGACCCAGGAAGCAATTATCGGCTCATCATTTGTTCTGGCCTCCGCTATTTCATTGTTGGTTCTCGCGCACAACCCCCGTGGCGGTGAGCAGCTGCAAGAACTTTTATCGGGACAGATCCTGTGGGTGAGCTGGAAGCAACTCGGTTATATCACGGCACTTTACGGCCTGGTGTTGTTAGCCTGGTTGAGACTTTCGGCCCGTCGAGGTATCGCCTTCTATCTCCTGTTTGCAATAACAGTAACCGCATCGGTGCAACTGGTCGGCGTCCTGCTGGTGTTCGCCAGCCTCGTTATACCGGCGCTGGCGGTGCAAAACTATCCGGCGCGGCGCGCCCTGCCCTGGGCCTATGGCCATTCCTTGTTGGCCTACCTTGGGGGGTTCATCATTTCATCGCTTGCTGATCTTCCGACAGGGCCCATGGTTGTGGTGACGTTGGCAATATTGGCGCCCGTGGTCGCACGTTTGTCGTACAGGCGGACAGACTTAGCAGACATGTCGGAATAGTCGGTACGTTTGGCACAAACTTGTCGTCGTGCACATATGCTACTGAGATACATTCCAAAGCCTTGCCTTGCAATAAGGCGATCCTGCCTTTGAAGAACTCCCGCGGCCCAAAATACCAAACGACGACGAAATGCTCCATTGATTGATCAGCGTCAAACTTGTGGCAGGTCGATTGGGGTAGCTTGGGAACATAATACAAAGAAGATGAGGAATGCTCAGATGACCAGGTTGTCTTACCCCCACAGATTCATGCTGATCGTGTCTATCCTTGCGTTGCCCGCTCTGGCGGAGGCGCAAAAAGATTCGGACCTGGCGCAGGAACTGACGAATCCGATCGCCAACCTTGTCACGATTCCGATCCAGATGAACTTTGACAACAATATCGGCCCAGCAGACCAGGGCAGCAAAATGATTACCAACATACAACCAGTGATCCCGTTTGAAGTCTCTGAAGACTGGAACCTGATCACGCGTACGATATTTCCGGTGATTTCCCAGAGCAACATTCCACCCGGTGGTGGATCCCAGTTCGGCCTGGGTGACATCAACATGAGCCTGTTCTTCTCGCCTAAAAAACCAACCGCAGGTGGTGTTACCTGGGGCGTAGGACCTGTATTAGTATTGCCAACGGCGACGGACGCCCAGCTGGGAGGCAAGAAATGGGCGGCGGGTCCCGGATTGGTCGCCTTAACAATGCGAGGTAAATGGACGCTGGGCTTACTGGCGAATCATGTCTGGTCTTTTGCCGGCGATGCCGGTCGGCCCGACATCAACAATACGTTCCTGCAACCGTTTGTGGCACATACCTGGCCGAGTGCCTGGACCGTCGCCGTGCAAACAGAATCGACCTATAACTGGGTTACCGAGCAGTGGTCTGTTCCCGTTAACGTCGCATTATCCAAGCTGGTCAAGTTCGGCAAACTCCCCGTCAGCCTCCAGGCAGGTGTTGGCACCTGGGTGCAATCCCCGGCGTCCGGACCAGAAGGCATGCGCTATCGCTTGCAGGCCAATATCGTGCTACCCAAATCCAGGTAAGGGCGGTAAAGGTTCTGTGGACCGGAGGGTCGGGACTGGTCTAGTCAGTACGTCGTTTGGATTTTTTCCGACCATCACGCATCTCCAGTGTGCGCTGCCCGGCGGACGTAGGCGTGCCGCGCTGCTCCAGGCCGTGCTGACCGGAGTCCAGGCTCTGGGCGCGGTTTAACGCGATTGGCAACGGCCTCATCAGCGAAGAGCCCCAGCTATGCTGTGTCGGCGGTTTTTCCAGATAGCTGGTATCGACTATCTGGGCCACTGTGACGATAAACTGGACGGACATACCTTTGCCAATGTCGTCTTTTAAAACTTTGTTTCCATAAGACTGTAAATGCCCTGCCTTGTTAAATACATAGACATGAACATTCCGGGAGGCCGACGCGCTGCCGTAGGCCAGCTTGAGCCAGCTCAGGAAACCCCTGTCGGTCGAAAACCCGAATTGCTGTTCATTGATCTTCAGCGATTCGTACTGAAATGCGAATCCCTCGGGCAAGGACGTTATCGAAGCGGGAGGACCAAGCTCATCAAGAATGGTGAAATAGTGCGTCGGCCTGTTCTTTGATGTGATCTCAGACGGATGGACAGGCCGGTCCAGTTGTTTGTTTATCGATGTGCAGCCCGGGAGTGCGACCAGGAGCGAAACCAACGCCATCAAGCCCGGCCATTTACGCTCACTTCGCATTGCGGGCTGAGATCGGTTTGCTGTAGGCATACTTTAGCAGGGCGCCTTTCTTGTCAAAGAAAAATACCGCTCTGTCATATTCAACTACCTGTTTTGTCTGATTCCACAAAATAAAAATATATCCCTTGCCCCTGTTCTTCTCGTGCAGGTAGTAATAGACGCTCTGATCGCCCAGGGTAATGATTTGAGAAGGTGGTCCGAGGGCTTCAATAACATCCTTGTCCGATGTTTTTCCCGCTTGCCAGTTCTCTTGTGCTGTCTGGCGCCATAACGTCTCAACCCCTTTATCGCTTTCCCATGAGGCACAGCCCGAGGAAAGGATTATCAGACCTGCGAGCAGGAAGACGAAACCTTGTTGATTGCGCATATTGAACTCCGGGTAGGCTTGTTATGGCATTTAGGGCACATTACTGACTGATCGTTATGTGTCGATGGTCCGAGATTACGTCTATTATCAGCCAGTTTTTACGGTCAAATTAAACCGGACTGGGGGCGAACAGGTCATTGACACAGGTCAATGGACGAATACTGAATCAGGCGCACCATTTGTCAATCTATAAAGATTTAATAGCCGGAAAACTGACCCACCATCCCATTTATCAGATGAATATTGACAGCAAGGAACAGAATATGAAAACCGTCGTATGCAAATTGATCGCAATAAGCCTCTTTGCCCTGCTGATGACAGGCTGTAGTGAGGACAATTCAAATCAACTGGCCGGTGTCTCGGCACAACTGACCGATGAGCAAGTCGAGAATATTGTACGCCGCTCCTATCAATATGTTGCGATGTACAACGTGAACAACAAGTTTG
>Ga0209536_100016219_pt1 | contig 10600 bp, 6 predicted proteins | sample DeeMarSeWOR28_12_FD_187461 | JGI IMG/M metagenome (GOLD analysis project Ga0209536, IMG submission 187461) | Marine sediment microbial communities from White Oak River estuary, North Carolina - WOR-2-8_12 (SPAdes) (version 2) | ecosystem: Environmental > Aquatic > Marine > Intertidal zone >...
AACAATGTACCGCTACGAGAGATCAGGTGTGGTGAGCGGTCTCAGCCGGGTACGGGCGATGACACTGAATGACGCCCACATCTTCTGCAGGCCAGACCAGATCAAAGAAGAATTCTCCAACGTTATGCGCCTCGTCGAGCGCGCTTATGCAACGCTAGGTATTGCAGATTACAGCTACCGGTTGTCTCTCCGAGGTTCAGCCGACAGCGAAAAGTACGTTCCTAACGATGCCATGTGGGACATGGCCGAGCGGGTTCTGCGCGAAGCCATGGATGCTCTCAATCTGCCCTACACTGAAGCGCCGGGCGAAGCTGCATTCTATGGACCGAAATTGGACATCCAAATCCGTGATGTCCTCGGCCACGAAGAGGCAATCTCCACCATTCAGGTTGACTTTCACTTGCCAGATCAGTTTGACCTGATGTATATGGGTGAAGATGGTCAGGAACATCGGCCGGTGATCATCCACAGAGGCATCATCAGTACCCTGGAGCGCATGATGGCATATCTGATCGAGCTCTATGCCGGGGCTTTCCCAGTTTGGCTCGCTCCGATCCAGGTGGTACTGATTCCCATCGCCGATCGTCATACAGATTATGGGCGCCAAGTAGTTGCGCGTCTACTTGATAGCGGTTTCCGGGTCGACATTGACGACAGCGATAAACGCATGAACGCAAAAATCCGTGAGGCACAGCTTCAAAAGGTTCCCTATATGCTTGTCGTGGGCGATCAGGAAGTCCAAGGCGAGACTGTAGCCGTGCGTCTACGCAGCGGTGAGAACTTGGGAGCCATGTTGGTCAGTGAGTTCGAGACCCTGTTGCGTCGGATCGTAAAGCAGCGATCTCTATCTCTTGTCGAATAGCGTTATCCTCTTTATCTTGGTGAACCAGGCGTGTCATCTCGTTTGCTTTTGACAGGGGCCTTCCTTTATGATAGACTATCGGTATCTCATAAACCAAAACGTCGACCGGGACGAGTAAGCGAAGAGAACCCAAGATTAGGGGTGCTGTTGCACAGAGAGGGGAGGCCGGTTCCCGGCTATGAAAAGGGACAGGCTGGAAGCCTCCCTCAGTGGCCCTCGCTGAAAACCACCCGGGAGCGGGCCCCGGAACGCCGATCGAGACCCGACATACGTTAGTCGTGAGGATGATCGGTCAGTATCAGGCCACGGTTGACCCCGTTACTGGTCACCAGGAGATGAGCGTGGTTCAGAGACATTTGACCGCGTTCAATCTGGGTGGAACCGCGTGAGCTAGGCCTCTCGCCCCAGTGGGCGAGAGGCTTTTACGTTAGCTGAGAAGGCTGGAGGAAACAGAATAATGGCTTCGAAATACGAAGAAAGCGATCTTTACAAAATCCGTCACTCCGCTGCCCACGTTATGGCGCAGGCCGTGCTGGAGATGTTCCCTGAAGGAAAGATCGCCATTGGCCCGCCCATTGAAGATGGTTTCTACTACGACTTTGACTTGCCCCGCCCCCTAACTCCTGAAGACTTGGAGGCCATCGAGCGCCGTATGCGGGAGATCATCTCCGGGGACTACGAATTCGTGCGAACCGAGCTATCGGCAGACGGGGCGCGTGAGTTGTTTGCTGATCAGGACTACAAGCTGGAACTCATCGAAGGCCTGCAAAAGGGACTGGATGAATATGGCATGTCTGAGGTGGAGAAACCAGTTATTACCACCTATCGCCACGATGCATTTGAGGACCTATGCCGTGGGCCCCACGTGGAGCGTACCGGCCAACTCAATCCCAATGCCATCAGGCTGATGCAAGTGTCTGGGGCCTACTGGCGAGGTGACGAACACAAGCCAATGCTGCAACGTATCTACGGCACCGCTTGGGAGACGGCCCAAGAATTGAAGGAATACCTGGATCGGCTGGCTGAGGCTGAAAAACGCGACCACCGCAGGCTTGGCGCACAACTCGATCTCTTCAGTGTCCAGCCTGAGCAACTGGGTGGCGGATTGGTTCTCTGGCACCCCAAGGGTGGGCTCATTCGGCACACCGCCGAAGAGTTTTGCATGGCCGAACACCTAGCCCACGGCTACGACCTGGTCTATTCACCTCACATCGGCAAGAGCACACTGTGGGAGACGAGCGGTCACCTGGAGTTCTTCGCAGAGAATATGTATGCGCCGATGGATATCGACGGGCAGGAATACTATCTGAAACCGATGAACTGTCCGTTCCACATCCTGATGTACAAAAACTCGTTGCGCAGCTATCGAGACCTGCCCCTACGGCTCGCCGAGTGGGGGACGGTTTATCGCTACGAGCGAGGCGGTGTGTTGCACGGTCTTCTGCGGGTACGGGGCTTCACCCAAGACGACGCCCACCACTTCTGCCGCGGCGACCAGATGCCGGAAGAGATCGACTTCACACTGAACTTCTGCTTACACATACTACGCTCGTTCGGCTTCACCGAGTTCAATGCATACCTGAGCACGCGACCCGAAGGCAAAGCTGCTGGCGAACCGGCGCTGTGGCACGACGCCGAAGTCGCCCTCGAAGCTGCCCTCAAACGTGCAAACATCCCCTATGAAATCGACGAGGGCGGCGGCGCTTTCTACGGCCCTAAGATCGATTTGAAAATCAAGGATGCCATCGGGCGCGAGTGGCAACTCTCCACCATCCAATTCGACTTCAACCTGCCCGAACGTTTCGACCTGACCTACATCGGTGAAGATGGTCAGGAACACCGCCCGTATATGATCCATCGGGCCCTGCTAGGCAGCATGGAACGCTTTTTCGGCGTGCTCATCGAGCATTTTGGTGGCGCATTTCCAGTCTGGTTGGCTCCGGTACAGGCCGTTATCATCCCCATCGCCGATCGACACGTGGCCTACGCAGAGGAAATCGCGACACGTCTCAAGGAGGCCGGCCTCCGGGTCGAGGTCGACAACAGCAGCGACCGTATGGGCAACAAGATACGAAAGGCTCAGGAACAGAAAATCCCGTATATGCTCGTGGTTGGCGATAAAGAACTCGAGGCTAAGAGTGTAGCTGTGCGCTTGCGCAGCAACGAAAACCTGGGGCCCAAACCAGTGGACGAGTTCATCACTTTGGCTAACGAGGCAATCGCTGAGAAACGCCAGCTATAGAGCATATATCACCCACACGCGAGACCGGAACGCGAGTCCCCAGTACATCAAGGTGCTGGGGATTTTTGATCGCATTTCAGCCAGCCTGTCTGATATATGAGGTAGATACTGTCATTGTCGCGTTAGGTCGACCATGTTATAATAGCATCACTGACGATCAGGAGAAGACCAACCGCTTCATGTACATTGGACGCAAGCCAAAACGACGCTCCCCGCGCCGCATCCTGCTCTTGCTGATACTCATCGTTGCGGCAGGTACCTTCGTCTATTACATTTGGACATACCAGCCCGAATGGGGCCAGCCGTTTGAGCCTACCCCAACACCGACTCGAACGGCTCAATCATACGTCCTGGAAGCCGAAGCCTATTACGGTCAAGGACAGCTTGACGAAGCGATTGCGGCATATGAGCAGGCCGTGGCTATTACCCCAAAGGACACGACAGCCCGTATTCGTCTGGCACAACTGCTGATCCTCCGTCAGCATACAGCGCAGGCCCTCGAATTAGCCCAACAAGCGGTATTACAAGAACCATCCAGTCCTCAGGCTCTGGGCACGCTATGTCAGGCCCTAGACGGAGAAGGCCAGCACGCCGAAGCGTTTGATGCTTGCGAGTGCGCCATCGAATTGGCTCCTGACTACGCCGAAGCCTACGCGTATTTGGCCAAAGTATATGTCGACACAGGAGACTGGATCCCAGCGCGAACATACGCACAGCAGGCCGTCGATCTCAACTACCAAAGTATGGACGCTCACTACAACCAGGGCTACGTGCTCGAAGCTCAGGGGCGTTACCGACAAGCGGTGGAAGCCTACGAGAACGCCATTACACTGCATCCAAGACTGGCTCCTCTGTACATCAGCGCTGGACAAAATCACCGGGTTCTGGGCCAGTTCACTGAAGCTGTTGACCGCTTTGAAAAAGCAACCCGCCTAGACCCCGCCAATCCAGCGGGTTACGATCAACTGGGCTGGACATATTATACAGCCGGTCAATACAGCCGCGCGATAGATACTCTGGAGCAGGCCACGCTTATTGACCCTGACTACACGTCAGCCTGGGGACACCTGGGCATCGTCTACTATGTATTGCAGCAGTATGAAGAGGTCATTCCGGTCCTCCAGCAAGCAATCAACTTAGCGGAGCAAGATTATCTGCGTCGCGCGCGCCGGGTGACCATCATTGGAGAAGACACCACTCGCGACCCGTCACAGCCTATCGAGTTGATGAGCGGTGAGTTTCCGCCACCTGGTGGGGAAGGTCCTGAGACAGTGAGCGCTAATCTCTATCCCATTCTAAGCCAAGACCGAATCATCCCCAAAGTCGACCAGACCTGCGGCGACCTGATTGCCTACCAACTCGGCCGTCAATCAACCCCTACCGGACAAGATAGCCTCTCAAGCATGGAAGTCTCAGAGGACGAAACTGCCACAGCCGACATCTCCACGCCAGCGGCCCGCTTTCTTGACGTTCAAGGCACGGCCTATCTAAATCTAGAGGAAGGTCTGGTCGATCTCGAACTGACAGGAGTTCCCCAGCCAGAAGGGATTCCTTATGAAGCACAGCTCGTAATGTGGCCCGACACCAAGCAAAGCCTGGGCTATTTCCAGCCCGACGCAGAGGGCAACGCCACCCTCAGTTTTACCTTCAAAGATGTCCGATCCGCGCCCATCGACTATTACACTCTACTGGGCTTCTCCTATGTATTTCTAGGCCAATGTGATAAGGGTGTGCCCTGGCTGCTCAACTCTCTTGATATTGACCCCAGCCCCACGAATCCTGCCTGGCAAGGTTTGGCCGATTGCCCGGAGACCCCTCCCCCGGATGAAGCTCAACCACCTGACGGGGAAGAAACTGACGGTTAGAGTCCTTTGCTCATTGCCAGCTTGTTTGTTATAATCCGAGCGAATGGCAAGACTGCCTCGACGAGGTGCTGACGATGGAAATTTCCGCGCCAGAGAGCACAGCGACGTGTTTTCTGTCCATCATAGTTCCTGCTTACAACGAAGAGAAACGATTGCCCATCAGTCTACCACAAATTGTTCAGTTCGTTCGCCAACAAGACTATCCGATCGAAGTGATCGTTGTAGACGATGGCAGCACAGATCAGACAGCAGAAATAGTGATGGAATTTCAGGGAGAAGCAGAGTTTATCACCCTGCTTCAAGTAGAGCACGGCGGCAAAGGCCACGCGGTAAAGGCGGGGATGATGCAAGCTCGCGGGGAATATCTGTTCTTGTGTGACAGCGATCTCTCAATGCCCATCGATGAGGTCACCAAGTTCCTACCGCCGGCACTCGACGGGTATTACGATGTGGCCATCGCCTCGAGAGAGGTCGAAGGGGCACATCGCTACAACGAGCCAGCTTATCGCCACTTGATGGGACGCGTCTTCAACTTGATCGTACGCTTGCTAGCCGTACACGGTATCCAGGACACCCAAGCGGGCTTCAAGTGCTTTCGACGCGACGCGGCCCGTCAGCTTTTTCCACTGCAGACGATCAGCGGATGGGGCTTCGACGTAGAGATACTGTTCATTGCGCAGAAGCGGGGTATGCAAATCATTGAAGTCCCCATCAACTGGTACTACGCAAACCGCAGCCAGGTGAGACCCGTCCAAGACACGTACAATATGCTCCGAGAAGTTCTCAAGGTACGTCTTAGCGGCTGGCAAGGGCGATACAACTCAAATTGACTCACCCCGCGGATACCTCACTATGACGACCATCTGCAATGACTGTGGGACAAGCTTCCCCGAAAAAGAGCCTTTTTGCCCACACTGTGGCAAACCACAACTGATAACTGTGGAAGAAAGGCACACGGATACCGAGCCGGAGCCCTCTCATCGAGAAGATCTGATCGATGACGCAGCGCTGGCTTCGGAGTTTTCTAGTCAGCCACTAGAGGCAGGTCGCCGAGGTTGGACCTTGGGCCGAGCGATTGTCGGCTGCCTGCTGGCCTTCGCCTGTGTCGTGCTCATCTTCGTGGGAATCGGGGCAGTGGCCGCGTATCAGGGCCTGCAAGAGCGCGCTGCCCTCACCCGCCAGGAGGCCATCATCCACTACGAACGCGGCCTGACCCATATGCAGGCCGGCCAATATGAATTCGCTATTGCCGAGTTTGAGCACACCCTGCGACTTGACCCGACCCATCGCGGAGCCCGTGATGCCCTGCGCGAAGCCAAGACCACTGCCCTGGCTCAGCCCACGCCCACATCGGCCACCCTCAACGAGGCAACCGTCGCCATTCTAGCTGAGGCTGAAACGTTGGCCCAGGAACAGAAGTGGCAGGACGCTGTTCAACGGCTATCTCAATTACGTGATCTGGCCCCTGATTTCGAGGCTCAAAAAGTTTCCGATCTGTTGCACACGGCCTATTCAAACCTGGGCAGGCAATTGGTGGACGAAGGCCAGGTGAAGGAAGGGCTACACGCCTTTGAGGGGGCACTGGCCGAACAGCCCGAGGACGCCGAAGCCAGCCAACAACTGGAGCTGGCTTCCCTGTACGTTTCGGCCGAGGCAGCGTGGGGCGCCGACTGGCCAGGCACGATCGAGTATCTGGAACAGCTCTACGCGCTGACCCCCGACTACCTAGACGTGAGCACTAAGCTTTACGAGGCTTACGAAACTTACGGAGATGACTTGGTCGCCGAGGAGGCGTGGTGTCTGGCCGAGCTGCAATACGGAGAAGCCGCCGCGTTGAGACCCAGCGCCGCCATTCAATCCAAGCGAGACGAAGCTATCCGCTTGTGTCGCACCCCGACACCCACCCCGAGACGGACAGTCACGCCGACACGTTCTATTGCTCGGACGGCGACGATCACCGCCACTGCCATCAGCACCCAAACCACGGACACGGCCTTGGGTTCAATTCTCTTCTCACGCTTCAACAGTAAGAATGCGACCTGGGAGATCGTAGCTATCACTCCAGGTGAACGAATCCCGGCTGTCATCCTCGGCGACGCCACTCAACCAGCCACGAGCCGCAACGGCCAACTGCTAGCCTATCACGCCGAAGTGGACGAAGCCGAGGGACTGCACGTGCTCAACATGACCAGCGGAGAAGACATCCGCGTCACCACCTTCCGCGAAGACGTCACCCCCGACTGGGCACCTGACAATCAACGCTTCGTCTTTCCTTCTCAACGCTCTGGAGATCGCCGCTGGCAGATATTCATTGGCTGGGCTGACGCCAAGGGAGACCCAATCGTCCTAGTTGAAGGCCGCACTCCGGCCTGGTCCCCCGAGGGAACGCTTATCGCCTACCAGGGCGCTGATGCGGAGGGCAACAATCCCGGCCTGTATCTTATAAGTTCCGAAGGTGGGCCGGTGGCTCGCCTGACGCAGGACGAGAGCGACCGCGCCCCAGCCTGGTCCCCTACTTGCGCCAGAAGCAGACTGACGCTGACCAATGAGGGGATAACCACGCCTGCGGGGGACTCGGACGCAGGGAGTTGTCAGATCGCATTTATGTCAAGTCGGGATGGGAACTGGGAGATCTATGCCGTTGACACGCCCAGCGGTGCGCTAAATCGACTCAGCACATCATCCGGCAACGATGGGTTGCCCACGTGGTCGCCCGATGGGAAATCCATTGCCTTTGTCTCGGATCGGGACGGAAGCTGGGGCGTGTACACCATGCCGGCTACCGGTGGCACCGCGGTGAGGGTTGCCGATTGGAGTGATGAGTTCAGCGACTGGTTGGTGGAGCGCATCGACTGGGTGCGGTAAGTGTCATTTGATTTTTGAGCCGGACTAGACTATACTAGCGCCTGTTCGGGGTGTGGCGCAGTCGGCTAGCGCGCTGCGTTTGGGACGCAGAGGTCGCCGGTTCAAGTCCGGCCACCCCGACTTCTTTTGACAGCAAGCGGGTCAATAAGACCTCCGATGTCCTGAGACCTCGGAGGTCTGCCATTCTGTTGCGAGAAAATGCGCAATGCAGATCTGCATCCGCGCTACGGCCAATTTTCGCCTTCAAGCGGCGCGGGTCGGCTTGTACCACGTGAAAAAGATGGCCCAAGAAAAGACCAACTCCATGCGCGCCCTAGAGGCACGCAAAGTCCCATACCAAGTCTTCACGTTCTCCCCTGACATTCATTCCGCAACCGGAGTGGCCGACGCGGTAGGGCTGCCCTACGAGCAGGTTTACAAGACACTGGTGGCGCTCCGGCCCACGGGAAAGCCTATGCTAATCCTGATCGCTGGCGATCGGGAACTGGATCTGAAGCGGGTAGCCAAGGCAGTGGGGGAGAAAAAAGTTCGTATGGCCTCGCACAAGGAGGCAGAGGACCTGACCGGTCTCCAAGTAGGGGGCATCTCAGCACTGGCGCTGCTTAACCGCCCGTTCGACGTCTTCATCGATCGGCCCGCTGCCGAGCTATCCCACATTCTGGTCAGCGCTGGCAAGCGGGGCATCAACTTACGCCTTCCGGTGACCGAACTGATCCAGGTTACTCGCGCGCGGGTTATCGAGGCGACGCAGCCTCCAGCCGCAGGTTTCTGATCTGGAAATCGTCCCAGGTGAATTCATCGTGCTGCAGATCAGGCGCCAGACGGACGGTGGTCACCGTCACCTCGTTATAGCCGGGGCGCAGCGCCGATACGGGGACGCGACGACGCACTGTCAGCCAGCGCCGGGCGAAATCGCCCAACGGCAGGTCCGGCGACAGGGCCACGCCGTTGATGGCCACACTCGCCCCATACTCATTCTGCTGCATCAACTCCAGCGCCAACGTCCAATCTGACACGCCGGGGTCTAGGAGATAGAACCCGCCGGTCCAGGTAATACTTGGCTTGTGCCCACCAAACAGCGGCCACCATGGCGACGGTAAATCGCTGTCGCCCAGGTGCACAATCACATCCTCCGCCAGCACCTGCACCTGCTCAGGCTGCTCCCTATACCTAAAGGGCCTGCTCCTGGCCCTGAGAATCCGTCTTTCATTACCCAGCGCACCGTCACTCATTGCCTCTTGCAGGACCTCATAAGCCGGGCGTGGCTCTCCATCCGGACCGATCAGACTGTATCCGCCAAAAGGGTCTCCCGGCTTTGGTTGCGACAGATTCCACACAGTAAACAACTCAACCCAGGGCCATTCGCGATGAACCTGATCCAGGGCATCAATCAGGTAGGTCGCTTGCTGCTCTGCGCTGACAGCGATGTTCGGCTGCGCGGGCGGTGCCTCCACGGCCCAGCCTATCTCGGTAATCCACACTGGCTTACCGGCATCCCTATTGGCGAGCATAATGGCCCGCAATTCCTCCAGGCGGCGGAAGACCAGCCCGCCATTGGCGCTGATGGGCGCGTCAGGCGACAGACCAAAGCCATATGGGTGGGCACCCAAAACGTCAAAATAGGGGGCCGCACCAGCCTGGTACATGCCCTCTAAGAAGGTCCGCTCGTCCATCGCCTGATCCCCGTGTCCATTGGTGGGCGCCAGGCCGGCAGCGACGACCAATGCCTCGGGATCACCCGCCTTGACCGCCCGATAGCCGACCCGCAATAGCTCCACGTAGGCGGCCGGGTCCGGCGCCCGCCCACCCCATTCCAGGGCCAGGTTGGGCTCATTCCAAATTATATAGGACCGCACACGCCCCCGGTAGCGCCAGGCCACCCTCTCCACAAAATGTTGATAATCCCCCAAAGCATCTGGCGGCGCGTTGAGCGGCGGCAGCACGCCGCTGACCCAGGCCGGGTGCTGGTCCAGGCGGACTACCAGATCCAGACCGTAATATTCAGCCCCAGCTACCACTTGGTCGGTCACCTCCCAGTGGAACTGGCCTCGGGTCGGCTCAATCTCCCGCCACGCGAAGACTTGCACCACCGTGTCAAAGCCCGCTTCTTTTGCCAATGCCAACGACCGGTCGTCAGCCTGCAGCGTGTGAGCCGCCAGGCGCGACGTACTCTCTCTGTCGCGCCCACGGACCAAGCCCCACCCCCCATCAGATGACGGGCCCGTGCAGCCGGCCCAAAAGCAAATAGCCACCAACAAAAAACGTCTCATTGTCCTCGAATCAGCCCCACATGCCCGACGGGATCCACAAATGACGAGCATATCTTAGCCAATTTATCCCAAAACGATTTGGGATAAATTGTATAGATATTCTAAGAATCTGGGGCCAACTTGGCATAAATTTGGGATAAATTTGGGATAACTTTGGGATAACTTTGGGAAGCTCGCGCAAAGCTATTTCAGGATGTAGTATGTACCCCGCTTGTCTCCGACCTTGAGCAGCAAGCCCTTGTCCACCAAGTCAGCCAGGTCGAGACGCAAGGTCTCCGGTGAGACATTTGGGCAAATGGCACGATAATCGCGGTTGGTGATGCGGCCAAACTCGCGCACGTGGGCCAGGGCCCGCATCTGGCGCTCATTCATGTTCTGTTCCCAAGGCGGGGACGGTCGGCGCTCGCGCACGTTGCGCAGGGTCACACTAAAGGAGTAGGGCGTGGCTTTGAATTCGGGTGCCGGGTGGCCCCGTTGCATCATCTCCTCGATCATG
>Ga0209536_100016220_pt1 | contig 10600 bp, 5 predicted proteins | sample DeeMarSeWOR28_12_FD_187461 | JGI IMG/M metagenome (GOLD analysis project Ga0209536, IMG submission 187461) | Marine sediment microbial communities from White Oak River estuary, North Carolina - WOR-2-8_12 (SPAdes) (version 2) | ecosystem: Environmental > Aquatic > Marine > Intertidal zone >...
AAGATCTTGAAACGGTAGAAAAACCCACCCCGATTGTGATCTCTACACATATTCCATTTATCAGCTCCGCAGCTATGATTGGTGCCGGATCCATGGAGGCGATGACACAGGGAGTGGTGATCGGGAATTCGAAAGCGGTATTGGATCTTTTTGAAGATTACAACCTGAAACTGGTTTTGCAGGGACACCTGCATTATTTGGAGGATATTTATGTTTACGGAACCCATTATATCACTGGTGGCGCGGTATCTGCAAACTGGTGGAACGGCCCCCGCTATAAAATGGAAGAAGGATTTGTTCACCTAACGATACAGGGTGAAGAAATCGAATGGGAATATATCGATTATGGTTGGGAGGCCGCTTCAAATGCTGAGTGATGAGCGTTGGATTGCGGGTGTTTAACAGAAACCAGGTTAATTAAACCGGGAACCTAAAACCAAGCTAAAGGTTGAGGTTAAGGTTAAGGTCAAGGTCGAAAATGAGAATGAGATATGGATTCATCTTCCCTGCTTCGCAGCTATGGCGGACACAGTTTGATGATTTGTTTATCGGTTATGGATTTTTATAATTTGGCTTAGTATAAACTTATAATCCATTGAATTTTGTTCGTGCCAGCGAACCAATCACCATTGAACTACTATTGAGTTCCGCATGCGCAGTGCCCAATTGAGGTTGAGGTTGAGTTCCGAAACAAACATCCAGCAACCGACAACACTCGTATCACTCAATCACCAGGATTTGCCGGTTTACGGCCAGTGCCCCAAAGTACCCCAGGGCCTCATTGCTGATATTGCTGATCGGATTAGCCGGATTGGCCGGATTACCGCCACCGGATGAACTGACCACACTGTTGAGGGTTTCAAAATATGTATATACGTAAGGATCAAGAGACACGAGGTCCACCATGATGGTATCCCCCTGTTGATAGGCCGGTGTAAATAAAAAGTACTCAATCGACCGTCCATCCAGGAAAGTATCCTCAACCAGGTGAATGGTCTGCTCCATCAGGCCATTTTTATAGGCAATGATCCGGTATTGATTTTCACGCTCCGGGGGATCTGTAAAAAAAACATGCACGTAATATCCGTCTTCAAAAAATCCCCGGCCAGGGATGTATTCCAGCTCCAGAGAATCTGCAGGAACAATATACTCCATATAGGATGCAGCCGTATACATTTGGCCATCCGTCTCCACTTCCAAAAAATACATACTGCCCTCCCTTACCGCTAATCCCTCTGCCATATATAATCCCGGTTCTACTTCGGTCAATATTTCTGAAAACCCAAGATCGTCACTTATTTCTACGGTCGCTCCCGACACCCCTGGGTAGATGCCGGGGTCAAAATAATTTGTTGATTTACTGATCCGAACTGTGGGCGGAATAGCCTGGTTGGTCACCGTTCCTTCGATCACAAGTCGTGGCTCGGAATCACGCAATTCCACATCGATGATATCTTCGCAGGAAATCAGGGCCACACTGATCTGACCCATGAAAAACAGTTTCAAGAATGATGTATAAAAATATGTCTTTAAATGCCGTATTTTAATGATTTTCATTTTCAATAATTTGACTCATCATCAAAATTTAAAATTAAATGTGACTGAAGGAATAATGGAAAACAATGACAAGCGAACTGCATTGGTTATGGTTGGATCGTTTTCATCCTCCTCAAACGTGATGGTAAATGCATTTTTCCGCGCATATACATTATAGATGGAGAAATTCCAGCTGGATTCGAATCGCTTATGTTTCTTATTATACCGTGTGGCCCCCAAATCCATGCGGTGATAGGGAGGCATCCGGTATCCGTTCCGTTCCGTATACATATTGACTGTTTTACCCTCGATCGGGTATTTACCACTGGGAAAAGTAACAGCGTTACCAGTACTGTATACCCATGTTCCCGACAACGACCATCGCTCATTCAGCTCATAGGTGGTCACAATTGAAATGTCGTGGGTGCGATCCTGTTTTGCCGGATAGGCTTGTCCATCATTAATCTTTTCAAACTGCCGCTCACTTTTAGCCAGCGTATACGCCAGCCAGCCGCGGAGCTTCCCATATGATTTTTTCACCAGGAATTCCACCCCGTATGATCGACCTTTCCCATATTCAAGTTGCGATTCAATCAACTCGTTGAAAAAAATATTGGCACCGTTCTTATAGTCAATCTGGTTTAACATCCGTTTATAGTACAACTCGACAGATGTTTCCCATCTGTTGTCACTGAAGTTCCGGAAGTAACCCATGGCCCACTGGTCGCCCTTCTCCGGCTTTACGGCCCGACTACTTGGTAACCACACATCCAGGGGAGTTTCAGAAGTGGTATTGGAGAGGAGATGGATATACTGATTGATCCGGTTATATGAGAGCTTAACTGAACTCACCCCGTTTAATTGAAAATTGGCAGATATCCTGGGTTCAATATCAAAATAGCGTGCTATGGTCTGTCCCCTTGAAAAGTATGATGTATCGGTCACCGTTCCCTCTTCATTAAATTGATATTCGGTGCCCGGACCGATCATTATATATATTGGAACCCTCAGGCCATAGACCATTGACAACCAATCGAATGGCTGAAATTTATGAGATCCGTAAATCGCCGTTTCAAGGGCATGTTTTTGTGTTAACCGGGTATCATTGACCTGGAAATCACCCTCGGATGTAATTTCCCCGGGAATAAAATTGTGGTAATTGACCTTGAAGCCAAATTTGAACGTATTCAACGGATTGACATACCATTGGAAGTCTTCTTTCAGGTTAATATCCCTGATGGCAGATCGCACGTCCAGGCCACCCGTCTCCTCATCGATTTCAAAAACATAATTATAGTTACTGAAAATCAGAGAGCTGTTTAAGAATAAGCGGTTATTGAACAGGTGGTTCCATCGTAAAGTGGCCGTGGCATTGCCCCAGTCCATTCCAAACTGATCCTGAAATGAAAACACATCTCTTCCAAAATATCCTGAAATATATAACCGGTCATTTTCACCCAATTTATAGTTGGCTTTCAAGTTGAAATCATAAAAATATAAGGTATTATTCCGGATCAGCGTATCACTGGATAACAGAAGAAACAAATCCGCATAGGTGCGTCGACCGGTTACAATAAATGACCCAATATCCCTTTTTATGGGGCCTTCAATCATTAACCTGGACGAAATGAGACCCAGTCCGCCAGACACCCCGAATTTTTTCATATTTCCTTCTTTTGTCCGGACATCCAATACCGAACTGATGCGGCCACCAAATTCAGGTGGTATCCCACCTTTATACAATTTTATATCATTAATGGCATCCGAGTTGAAAATGGAAAAAAAACCAAGCAGGTGGGCTGGATTATAAACCGGAGCCTCATCCAGCAAAATCAGGTTTTGTCCGTTATCTCCTCCCCTGACATAAAAACCGGTACTACCTTCTCCGGCGGATTGCACCCCGGGCAAGAGCTGAATGGTCTTTAGTACGTCTTGTTCGCCGAACAAAACCGGAATGGTCTTTATTTCCCTGACATTCAGCTTGGAAATACTCATTTCAGGCGACCGGATATTATTGTCGGCTGCCACGCCTTTCACAATAACCTCCTCCAGGGTGGCCGAAGCGCCGGTTAATCCAAAATCATATTTCCGGTCTTCGTTAATGGTGATTTCCACGGTATCATTTTGATAACCTATATATGAAACAACAATATGGTATGTCCCATCCGGAATGGTCAATGAATAAAATCCATATTCGTTCGCGGCCGCCCCTGACCTCAGTTCCAGCACCAGTACGGTCGCACCAATCAGGGCTTCGCCATTTTCCTGATCCAAAACAGTTCCACTCAGTGTGTGATTGCCTTGGGCTCTTATCACACCCGGCAGGAACAAGAAAAGAAGCACAAAGATATGAGCGAACTGCTGCAACGTTTCAGTTTTTTGAATTACAAATGTAGGCAAATCATCTATCAAAAATTTTACCAATGAATTATCCTTGAATTATTCAATTGGTTTGATTCATGATCAACCAGTGAATGAAACTCGAATATAATTTTTAACGATCGAAACACAATACATGTTATTCTATTATCTTTATTTCTTAAATAACCCCTCAATATATTATGGCTTCAAGCAAAAAATCATTTGGCACAGCCCCGGTTTTTTTTACAGCTATTTCCACTATTCTTGGAGCTATCTTGTTTCTTCGGTTTGGATATGCAGTGGGGACCCTTGGACTATTTGGGGTGGCCCTGATCATTATGATCGGGCATATGGTGACCCTTCCAACGGCACTGGCCATTTCAGAGATCGCAACCAATGAAAAGGTGGAAGGCGGGGGAGAATATTTTATAATTTCCAGATCATTCGGGCTCAACATCGGCGCTACCGTTGGAATTTCCTTATACCTATCACAAGCCATTAGTGTCGCATTCTACATCATTGCATTTACCGAAGCATTTGAACCGCTATTCAACTATTTCCAGGAACGCTTTCAAATCACATTACCAAGACAGGTCATCAGCATTCCCTCCCTGCTGATCCTGGCCTACCTGATGTTAAAAAAAGGTGCCAGCCTGGGCACAAAATTACTCTACATCGTTGTCGGCATCCTACTCATTTCTCTGACCCTGTTTTTCCTGGGTAAAACGGACTATATGGTGGAAGCCGAAAAATCCATCCTGTCCGGCTCATTTCGGAATATGGACCAGTTTTTTATCGTATTTGCTATTGTGTTTCCTGCCTTTACAGGCATGACTGCCGGCGTGGGTTTATCGGGCGATCTAAAAAATCCGGGGCGGTCTATTCCCCTGGGAACCATAATGGGGACGGTGATTGGAATGATCGTATATTTTTTTGTGATCTGGAAGCTCAAAATCTCTGCCAGTCCGGAAGATCTGTTATCAGAGCAATTGATCATGAGCAAAATTGCACTGTATGGACCCATTGTTATACCGCTGGGGCTTGCGGCATCGACACTATCCTCTGCCATTGGGTCAATTATGGTGGCCCCCCGCACATTACAGGCGCTGGGAGCGGATCATTCCATCCCCTTGAAACGATTTAACAAGTTTATAGCCAAGGGGCGTGGAGACACTTCCGAACCGGTTAACAGCACGCTCATCACAAGTATCATTGCCCTGGTTTTTGTCGCCATGGGCAGTGTGGATGCCGTGGCGACCATCATTACCATGTTTTTTATGGTGACCTATGGAACCATCTGCCTGATTTCGTTTTTACATCATTTTGGAGCCGATCCCTCATACCGACCCACATTCCGATCGCGTTGGTATTTTTCACTTGCTGGGTTTATCATCAGTGTCCTGCTTATGTTCCAGATCAGCACTGTCTACAGTATACTGGCATTCCTGGTCATTATAATCCTGTACGTGATAATTGATCGGACCCACCGTGATCGTGGTGGTATTGAACGCATATTCCAATCCGCTATTTTCCAGGTCAGCCGAAATTTGCAGGTCTATCTCCAGAAATCAAAAAAGATCGGGAATGAAGGGAAATGGCGACCTGCAGTGGTGTGCGTTTCTGAAGACAGTTTCGTCCGTGATGATGCCTTTAAGCTATTGGATTGGCTCTCCTTCAGATACGGATTTGGAACATATATCCATTTGATCGAAGGCTACTACTCCAGGGCGACTAAAACAGAGGCCAATGAATTGATGGCCAAGCTGGTGTATAAATCCGGAAAGGAAAATTCACATGTATATATTGACACCATCATTTCTCCCTCATATACATCGGCCATCGCCCAGATTATCCAACTTCCAGGCATTTCAGGTATGGAAAATAACATGATCCTGTTTGAATACATTAAGGAGCAACCCACCAACCTGGAACGGATTGTTGAAAATTATTCCATGATCAGGGCAGGCGATTATGATGTTTGTGTTTTAGGAAGTTCCAAAAGAAAAATAAATTATAAAGGCGGTATTCATGTTTGGATCAATATGCATGATGAAGAGAATATGAACCTCATGATCCTTTTGAGCTACATCATTCGCGATCACCATGATTGGAAAAGAAGTCATATTAAGATTTTTGATGTTTGCAAAGAAGAGGAGTACGAAAGCACCAAAGAGAATTTGATCAGCCTCGTAAAAACAGGACGTTTGCCCATTGCCCCAAAAAATATTGAGGTGATCAAACAGCTTCAAAACAAGAATATACGAGACATCATCAATGAACGATCCGAAGACGCCGGCCTGACCATTATCGGTTTCAGGGGAGAGCATCTGAAGCATGACCGGACCGGTCTTTTTGAGGGGTATGATAAAATTGGAAACATTCTGTTTGTAAATGCCAGAGATAAAAAGATCATTTCATAAATAAACCATCGAAAAAATTGTGAAATTTTCAACTTTGAAGACCCTATCTGTCCTCCGGTTTCTGACTATTATTCTTATTGCTGCCCAATTTGCAGGATGCAAAGAAAGGGCCAAACCCTATGTGATCATGCTATCGCTGGATGGATTCCGATGGGATTATCCAGATCTTTATGAAACGCCCCACCTGGACCGCATTGCCGAAAGAGGTGTCAGGGCCAAATCACTGAAGCCCAGTTTTCCAACCAAAACCTTTCCCAACCATTATACCATTGTTACTGGTCTGTATCCTGATCACCACGGAATCGTACTCAACTCTTTTTACGATCCTGACATGAATGCTTACTACTCTGTTGGCGATCGCACATCTGTTGAAAATCCTGAATTTTATGGTGGTGAACCCATATGGCGAACGGCAGAACAACAGGGGATCATTTCAGCATCATACTTCTGGGTGGGTTCAGAGGCCCCCATTCAGGGAAGCTTTCCTACCTACTGGAAACGATATGAGCATGAATTCCCCTTCACACAACGGATGGATTCAGTGATCAGCTGGCTTAAACTGCCCGATTCCAAACGTCCGCATCTCATAACATGGTATATTCATGAACCCGACAGCCGGGGTCATGACCTGGGACCTTTTCATCCTGAAATGGGCCACCTGACGCATTATCTTGACAGCCTTATTGGCTTGTTTATGCAACGAATAGAAGAGCTCCCCATGGCAGATCAGATCAATATCATCATCACATCCGATCATGGAATGGGCGAAACAAGCTCAGAACGCTGGATCAACCTGAGTGAATATGTGGATCCGGACTGGTTTCAAAACATACAGGGTAGCAATCCCAATTATAATCTTCAGGTCCTGCCGGAGTACTATGATTCCGCCTGGTTATCGTTGCAGACCATTCCACATGTCCGGGTCTGGAAAATGGGGACCATGCCAGAGCGGTTCCACTACGGCTACCATTCCCGGGTCACTGATTTTATATTAATGGCAGATTCTTCATGGATTGTATCCTGGAGAGAAACCCCTCTGACGGCATTCACCGGGGGCAGTCATGGATATGATAACCGGAATACCGATATGCATGCCATCTTTTATGCATATGGTCCCGCTTTTCGGGAAGGCCTGGTGCATCCAACTTTTGAAAATATCCATATTTACCCGCTGATCTGTAAAATCCTTGACTTACAACCTGCAAAAGTAGATGGTGACATCAAATATGTGGATGGCATGTTAAAACCACGAATTGGTCAATGAATACCTGTTTGAAATTTTCAATGTATCCTGAATGTCGGTGTTGTTTCCTGTTCGGTAATGAACACATGTTTCCTGAAATCGGACACTCAAATTGGGATACCCCTGTCCATGTAAGACATAACCATCTAATTAATAGCTGTTTATCGGTCTTGGCATGTAAATTGAAATTATAGGTAATCGTCATCCTTAATTGCATACACTGTGTTTAAAAACCAGGTGAAAATTGCGTTCAGAAACCTGATCAAGCAAAAGGCATTTTCACTCATCAACCTCACTGGCCTCATTGCCGGCCTCACCAGTAGCATTTTTATTGGCCTGTTTGTGATACATGAACTGACCTATGACCGGTTTCACGAAAAAGGGGACCGGATTTACCGGGTTATCGTTAAAGGTCAGATGATGGGCAACATCATCAACCAGGCCATTACGGCAGCTCCCATGGCCCAGACCATGCTCAATGATATTCCTGAAATTGAGAATGTGGTCAGGATCCGGAAATATGGTGACTGGCTTGTTCGGTATAAAGACCGCAAATTCCATGAAGAAAATTTTTTGTTTGCCGATTCGACTTTTTTTGAAATTTTTGATTTCAAGCTGATACGGGGAGAACCCCATTCCGTTTTGAGAGAACCCAAAAGCGTCGTTCTGACAGAATCCTATGCCAGGAAGTATTTCGGGAACGAAGATCCCATTGGAAAAATGTTACATCTGGAAACCGATACGACGTATTTCACTGTTACCGGTATCATGGAAGATGTTCCCAGCACATCGCATATCACCTTTGATATGGTCGGATCATTGCAAACCTATGCCTACCGGGAACAAAATTTCTGGATAAATCATAATTTTTACACCTATATTTTTGTTAAAGAAGGGGTTTCGGTAAATCAATTGGAGGCCAAACTCAATACCCTGATTGAAAAATATGTGGGTCCTCAGATTGAAGAAGTATTGGGCATCAATATGCAGGAATTTACAGAAAGTGGCAATACCTTTGGATACTTTATACAGCCCCTATATAGTCTACACCTGGATTCCAATTTGCAGTATGAATTCGAACCCAACGGTAATAAAACCCTGGTGTATATTTTTATTGTGGTGGCCATCATGATCCTTCTGGTGGCCTGTATTAACTTTATGAACCTCTCCACAGCCCGATCTGCCAACAGGGCCAGGGAAGTGGGTATCAAAAAGGTGGTTGGATCGAGCCGCCAGTACCTGATCCTGCAATTTATCTTTGAATCGGTTTTTCTAACCTTCTTTGCACTCATCATTTCCCTGCTGCTGATCGAATTGTTATTTCCAGCATTCAATAACCTGGTGCATCTGAAATTATCACTGGATTATTTCAAAACATGGTGGATCATACCGGGTCTGATCATTTTTGGAATTTTGGTGGGATTGTTTGCAGGGAGCTATCCTGCGTTTGTTCTCACATCGTTCCAGCCGGCTCAGGTCATGAAGGGCACCCTTCAGTCTGGCATGTCGGGTAGTACCCTCAGGCGGATTCTGGTCGTTGGACAGTTTGTAGTATCGATTGCCATTCTCATTGGTACCCTTTTTACTTTTAAGCAAGTACGTTATTTATTGAACAAAGATGTGGGATTTGATAAAGAAAACGTACTGGTCATCAGACGTTCTGATGCCCTTGAGGATCAAATTGAAACGTTTAAGCAGGAACTCAAGAAAAATCCGCAGATAATCCAGGTAACGCATAGTGCCAGCATCCCCGGACGCAACTTTTCAAATAATGCCATATTTAAGGAGGGTGAATCTATGGCCAACACCTACCTGGTCTGGCAAACCTGGGTTAGTCTGGATTTTGACAAGACATTTTCACTGGAAATGGCTGAGGGACGCTTTTTTTCAAATGATTTTGCGTCCGACTCATCGGGTATTGTATTGAATGAAGCAGCTGTAAAATCATTGGGATTAACCGATCCCGTTGGAAAACGTATGATCCGTCCGTCCAGCCCGGAAGAACTGGATTTTGCCCCTATTATTGGTATTGTAAAAGATTTTACTTTTCAAACCCTTCATGAAGAAATACACCCCATGGGATTCAACCTGATCCCGGGGAATTGGGAAGGTTACATACCGATCAAAATAAAAGGGGACCAGGTGCAGGAAACGGTTAAATTTATTCGTAATACCTGGGAATCGTTTAACCAGGATTACCCCTTTGATTATTTCTGGATGGAAGATGATTTTAAACGGCAATATGAGACCGAAATCCGGACGAGCGCGATCTTGTCAATATTTTCTTTCCTGTCACTATTAATTGCTTGCCTGGGCTTATTCGGCATGGTTTCGTTTTCTGCACAGAAACGCACCAAAGAGATCGGGATCAGGAAAAGCCAGGGTGCTTCCATGCCTGGAATATTGGTTCTGCTTTCAAAGGAAACTGTATACACCATGGGAATGGCAGCTGTTCTTGCATTCCCTGTATATTTTCTGGTCGGCAATTGGTTACAAAACTTTGCATTCCATATACCATTTAATCTGCTATCCTTCCTTTTCTGGCTGGTTATTACCGTGATTTTTGTGTTGGCACTGTCCCTCGCATCTGTGAGTGTCATAACGTTTCAGGCCGCCAATCGCAATCCCGCCGATTCATTGCGTTACGAATAATAAGGGCGCCTGCACCAACGTAATGTATTGCTAATAAAGCAGATATGCATAAATGGTGTGCTTTTAAACATCCGTATTAGAACATCTTTGACCCAGTGACTGCCCATATCAACAAATAAACAAATCTACAGATCAACTTCCAGAATGAGCAGGGAGTCATCCTTCGTCATCACCGTCGCCAAGGCTTTGGCGATTGAAGAAGGCTTCTTATGACGGAGCAGGGAATGGAAACCTAAGGATAATCATTTCGTTGAGTAATATTCCTTCCTCTGCCAATCATCCCGATCTTTTTCCGGCCTTGAGCCCACAGCTGGGGACCCACCCTGAAAAGAATTCACGCGGAACAAAAAGCTGTCTGAGACATTCTTTGAATGGCGAGTTCTTTTTG
>Ga0209536_100016221_pt1 | contig 10599 bp, 6 predicted proteins | sample DeeMarSeWOR28_12_FD_187461 | JGI IMG/M metagenome (GOLD analysis project Ga0209536, IMG submission 187461) | Marine sediment microbial communities from White Oak River estuary, North Carolina - WOR-2-8_12 (SPAdes) (version 2) | ecosystem: Environmental > Aquatic > Marine > Intertidal zone >...
CTTGCGCAGAATTGGCAGGGCCTGCTCATGGCCGAGCCCGCCGAGGGTCAGCAGCAGAGCGACTCGTTGGTCGGTGTTGGCGGCCCGGTCGTACTTGGACAATATGTCCTGCGTACACTCTCGGTGAATGGAGTTGCGGAGGGCCACAGCCGCCAGGGCCTTTCCGACCTGATCGGCCTCGGTGGGCTCGACGACGAAGATCAAGTCGACCAGCGCCGGCATTTCCCGCCGGCCGGCCAAGCTGTGTAGGGCTTTGAGCGCCTCGACTCGCACGGAAGGGTCCCCAGTCCGCGCGGCATCGACCAATGCCGGCGCGGCTTCCGCGGCGTCTCTCGCGAGCAGCGCCCGGCATATCACGGCCTTCTCAGTGCTGTCACCATCGCGCAGCCGCTCGACAAGGACGGCATTGACCTTTTCGCCCGCCAGATCTGCCAGGCTGTCGACGGCGGCATGCTCGATCAAGAGCGGGACGCAGGATTCGTCACCGATCTTGCCCATCGCGCTGAGGGCGGCTTCCTTCACACGAATGTCATCGTTCTTACATGCACCTTTGACAATGTCCGCGCCGGCACCGTCACTGCGAGCGGCCAGAGCCTTGATCAACAGCACCTGCACGTGCCGTTCCAATTCAGGATGTTCGGCCACAAACGTCTCGGCGATCTTCTTGTCCGGCACGGTCCTGACGATAGACGCCGCCATTCCATAGAGCTGTCCGTCGTCACTTCTCAGCGCGTCGGAAACAAACGGCCCAGCCTGTTCGCCCATGCTGGCGACCAGGCCCTTCAAGCCGACAGCCCGGATATGAGAGGGGCTGTGCTCATCGAACGCAAACCGGTACCGCTGCTTGGCTTGTTCGGCTTTTCCGTCTGCCAGGAATCTGTCGGCAAAATCCAGGTTCGCGTGAGCGAACGCCATCGTCTTGGCATGGCTGTGTTTCCCGGGTGGATCATCAATTGCGTCATACAGCCGAAACTGTGTGTGCGCTGCCTCGGTGCCTATGCGCCCCAAGGCTCTGATCGCTGCGATCGACGTCTGTTCGTCTCCGGAGATCATAAGTTTGCCCAGGAGCTTCACGGCATCGTCACATCTCCGATTGCCCAGCATGCTTATTATACCGACCCTGGCATTGCCGGTTGCCGTCTCAAGCGCCGACACCAGAGCCTTGTCAATTTCGGGACTGTCTATGTGCGTCAGGGCGTAGAGCGCCATGTGGGTCATCTCCTCGTAGCCAAGCTGGTGAGCCAAGACCGGTATGTGCTCCTCGGTGGCGGTCAGAGCCAGTTGGCGACAGGCAAATTGCTTGGCGTCATAGGCCGCGTCGCTGTCCAGAATGCGCACCAGGCCATCGTTGAGTTTATCTCGCAGGACCGGGTCGGAGTGAGAACTCACCGCCGTCTCACGTAGGAAATCTAGAGCCTGTCGATTCCGGCCGAACTTGTGGGTACCGAGCTGTTCGAAAGCTTCGTCGAGCGTCATCGCATGGACCGAACCGCCGGTCAGAAAGAACAACGCTGTAACCAAGAGTACTTGGAAGGATGTTCTGCCGTGTTTCATGATCGAGTTCCTATATGCCTAACCTTCGTTCACTTTGTCATATTGTGTAGGGGCTTCGCATTTCGCGCCAGAGCATGCGATCTGCCTCGGGATCGTTGTCGAATTTTTCATTTGCCGGGTCCCATTTCAGCGGGCGCTTGAGCCAGTATGCGATGTTGCCGAGATGGCAAACGCTTATCGAACGATAGCCGATGTCGGCATCGCTTGCCGGGCGCGTGCGGTTGCGCACCGCCGCGAGAAAGTCCAAATGGTGATCGTTACTCACGTGCAGATGAATCTCATTCGGTCCGATCTTCTGCCGCAGAAGGCTTTCGGGATGAGTTTTCAGGTAGCCGCGATTGACCTCGACCCAGCCCCTGGTGCCCTCGAACTTGACGCCGTTGCAGGTGTTGTTGCGTGTCATCATAACGCCGTTCGGATACCTGTACGTCAGGACTTTGAAGTCTTTGCCGTCCGGTGGAATTATCTCGACGGGGCCACTGTCCTCGAAGCCCGTACCCCATTGTGCGACGTCGAAGTGATGCGCTCCCCAATTGGTCATCTCGCCGCCGGAGTAATCGCGCCAAGCCATCCAGCCCAGAATCCGCGGATGGAAGGGGCGCCATGGCGCCTGGCCCAGCCATATATCGTAGTCGAGCCAGTCCGGCGCCTGCCCCTGTGCCGGCAGGTTGCATACGCTGGGTCCGCCTCCTACGTTGACTGTCACGTGCTTCAATTCTCCTATGTAGCCGTTACGCACGAGTTCGCAGGCAAAACGGAACTCACGAGCCGAGCGTTGCTGCGTACCCATCTGGAAGATACGACCATACTGCCTGATAACACGGGCAAGCTCTTTGGCCTCGTAGATCGTCAACGAGACTGGTTTTTCGCAATAGATATCCTTGCCTGCTTTGGCCGCGGCGATGGAAATGGGCGTGTGCCATCGGTCGCCGGCAGCGCAGATTATTATGTCGATGTCCTCTCGGGCGAGCAGTTCCTGATAATGCTTGTACGGCGTGCAATCGGAGTTGCCATATTCCTGATCGACCACGAATTTCGCTCGTTTGAGATTGTTCTTGTTGACGTCGCAGACCGCCACGACCTGTACGCCTCGGGCCATGAATCCGCCTTTGGGGACCCAGCCGGTGTTCGGTACTCCCGGCCCTGCGTTTCGCCAGCCCATCCCGGCGGTGCCCTGGCCTCCCATGCCTATGCATCCCATGACCGGACGCTCACTGGCCGGCGGCTTGCCGGCGCCGCCGAGCGCGGAGCTAGTGATCACATACGGGGCGGCCGCCGAAGACGCGGCAGCCTTGAGAAAGGTCCGCCTTGTTATTGGTTTGCAGGCCATACAAACACCTCCTGTCTTGTGATATCATCTTAGTCGCGCGAGAATCTTCATCGCGAACAGGATACAACAATCATACTTGCTTATCAACCTCTGATACGTTACACTTGCTCTTGCGTTTACGCGGCACGAGTCGGCAGCGCAGCAACAAGCGGGCTCGCCCACTGATCTGCAACCCTATTGGAGAAGTTGTCCAAAATGATAAGACGTGATTTTCTCAAGAGCCTGGGATTAGGCGTCATTTCGGCTTTGCGTGCCGAGGGCGTCTCGCCCTCGAATCGCGGGCAAGATGCCCGCGACATGCTCAATGTACTGCTATTCACCGCCGACGATCTTAACTGTGATTCAGTTGGCTGCTTCGGCGGCAAAGTGGCGGGCCTGACCCCGAACCTGGATGCGTTTGCTACCGAGGGTATACTCTTTGAGAACGCACACGTTACGGTCGCGATCTGTCAGCCGAGCCGGGGCGTTCTTGCAAGCGGTCGATACGGGCACAACAGCGGCGTAATGGGCTTTATGCATACCGACCGCGACATACCCACTGTCATGCAGACGCTTAGAGATGCCGGATACCTCACCGGTATTCTCGGCAAGGTCAAGCACTCGACCCCGCATGTCAATTACAGGTGGGACTTTGTTCACGACCAGAAAGAACTCGGCAACGGCCGCGACCCCGATATCTACTACAGATACTCCAAAGAATTCCTCGCGAGATGCCGCCGGCAAGACAGGCCTTTCTACTTCATGGTCAATTCACACGATCCTCATCGGCCATATCACATCGTCGGCAAACCGGTCAAAGGCGCGAAGGAGCCATCGAAGACATACCAACCGGCCGACGTTGCCGTTCCGGGTTTCGTCCCCGATTTGCCGGGTGTCCGTACTGAACTTAGCTACTACCAGAATTCAACTCGTCGCCTCGACGACACGTTTGGAAGGACGATGCAGGCCCTGAAGGAGTCCGGCTTCGCTCAAAATACGCTTGTGATGTTTCTATCTGACAACGGAATTGCAGTCCCGTTCGCCAAATGCAACGCCTACCTTGCCAGCACGCGCACGCCCTGGATCGTTCGCTGGCCCGGTGTTGCCGGAAAAGGCGCCGTTGAAAGGGAACACTTCATATCCGGGATCGACTTTTTTCCGACCGTGCTCGAAGCGGTTGGCCTGCCCATCCCGAAGGGGCTTGACGGCTCGTCTTTTGTGCCCCTTCTCAAGGGCAAGAACCAGTCCGGCCGCGACAAAGTCTTTACGCAGATAGACATGAAAGCAGGTGGCGACGCTGTCCCGATGCGATGTGTTCAAGACAAGCACTTCGGCTACATCTTCAGCCCTTGGGCCGACGGCAAATTCTGGTATCGAAATAACAACGAAGGCCTCACCATGAAGGCCATGGACGAAGCGGCAAAGACCGATCCGGCAGTTGCACAGCGTGTCAGGATGTTTCGCTACCGTGCCGCCGAGGAACTTTACGATCTCCGGAAAGATCCCGATTGCATCCATAACCTCGCCGGCAAAGCTGACTTTGAGGACGAGTTGACCAGGAGACGCAATCAACTTCACGACTGGATGGTGGAAACCGGCGACCCACTTCTGCCTGCATTCAAGAATCGCAATTCGCCGCAGAAACTGAAGGCAATACTGACTGAGATCTACGGAAAAAACTACAGGCAGGCCGCCGAGAGAAAGCCAAAAGCTCCTCGAAACAAGAACAAGAAGAACAAATAGCGCAGAATGGGTGATCCGAACGGTGCCTGCGATCTCCCTGGTGGCGGCTAACGAACGGTCAACTCAAAGGTCTGCTTATGGCTGGCTTGAAAGCGCCGGGCATCTTTGAGAAAATAGGAAGGCCGATGGTCTCCCGGTTTGAGTTCGCGAGGGAATCTCCGATGGCAAACTACGGTGACACGGCTGGTTCCTTGGTCGCCTGGATCCGGTGTGCCGGTAAGTGCTCCAGAGTTCCTGTCCACACTGAGCCAGGCCGGTCTTTCTGTGAGTTCGAATTCGTATCCTTCTGACTCCCAGAAAGCCACGTTCGGCTGAGCGTAGCGGTACTGCAAGTCCCCGATGCAACTGAGTGTCTTGGCCTTGTAACGATAAGGCTCGCCAACTTTGGCCGCGGTTGCAGGTTTCGAATAGATGAAGGGATGAGGTAGTTCCAACAACTCGGAAGGCCCGCTAGCAACTCCGTCGCTGTCAACGGCAACCACTCGATAGAATGAGCAATTCATTCCCAGGCCGGCTGGGTCGGGCGACACGACCTGCAATTCCGTTTCGGTAGTCGTACGAAGTAGATTGCCTGGCTGCGTGTTGAGCCCCATGACCTCGTAGCTGTCCTTGCTCGGCGTGAAACCTCGCTCGTTGCTGCCGTAAACCTCATACTTGACGGGCCTTGTTCCGCGTCGATTCGGTTTCCAGGAGATGTTGATCCTGTTGCCCTTAATTGAATGTTCCAGGTCGGTCGGTATCCGCGGCCCTTGCCACTTGAATCTCCATACAGGACTCCACCTGCCCCAGACGCCTTGCTTGTTGCAGACGCGCACCTGCCAGTAGTATTGCTCAGCCGGGTTGAACAGGCCTGCAAAAGGCGAACGGTGCTCAGCCGATTCAATTATTGCGTCAAAAGATGGGCGATACGCCAGCTTCATATCCCTACGCCGGGACACGCGGATATGGTAGCACTTCGCCTGGTCGCCGGGCGCCCATTTGAAAGGCACAGTGGTTGCGCGTACCGTTTCGCCATGCTTGGGAGTGATCGGCTCGGCAGGGGGCTCAGGAGGCCGGATGCTGTCGCTTTCTCGCCAGACGTATTTCACTGTTATCTCGTGTGGCTCGGCGGTCTGATCGGTGTATTCGATCTTATTGTTTCCGACACTCAAGCGGGCAAGGGCGTGAGGCGACGTCATCAGGTCGGTCTCGATGCGAAGCGACTTTATTGCCTCCCGCCTCGAAGTCACTTTGACAAGATAGCTGTACTTGGCCGGGCCTTTCTTGCATTCGAGCGCATCGTCGACATCTTCGCTGCAACGAGTCTCACCTGCGCCCCGGTGTTCCCACAGCTTTTTCCATTCAGTACCGTCGAGGGAAATGGCAACCTCAAACCGGCTGGCGTCTTTCAGCCCGACAAACAGCGCATTCACCCGACCCCCACACACGGCGTAAGGCGTCTTCATCTCGTAGATCAGGTATTTGTCATTCACCTTGATTGCGTCCGCCTTGATCCGCTCGGCCGTGAGCACGGGCTTGTATACCCACAGTGAGTTTCCCCAGAACCGCCGTCCCCGCACGTTCTCGCTGTCGTCGGACGCGAATTTGCCGCAGTTGTCCCAACGGTAGACTATTCTTTCGCCCGGCCGCAGATCGAAGTCGATTCGATGTCCGGAGACGGCACGAAACGTCGAGCCGTCGTCCCGGCCGAACAGCGAAGCGGCTTTTTCGCCGATCTGCCATCCTTTGAAGATGGGACCGTATGCCGGCTCGCGCTTGGCGAGATAGTGATCGCGCACGACCGCATCGCCGCTGACCGGAAGTTCATTTTCCAGATCGAGATAGAAAGTGTTCTGATCGATATCAAGAAATTGGAGTCCGTTCGCGAGGATCGCTTCGCACATCATGTGTCCGTGGAGTGTGCGTTCCGAGGGTTTCCTGCCGTACTTCTTTTCGTTCAGTCCGGCATGATAGAAGAGAGAGCAGCCTACATATCCCGAGTCATCGCACAAGCCGGCGCCGAACACACTCAGCATCTTAACTGGATCGTGCAGCTCGTTGTCAGTGAAGATGGGATCGTCGTGATGCCGATGCTTGCGGACGAAGTCATAAATGAGAAAAGCCTTTTCCTGATCGGTCTCAGCGCCGGCAAGAATCTCATCAAGCATCTCTTCCATGCACCACCAATGGCGTTTGTCATTCGTAATCACTCGGGGATTTGTCACGGTTGCGTTGCCCGTATTGGCGATGGTCAGCGAGACGTTGTTTTGGAATGCGATCTCGAACGTCTCATACCGCCGTGTTGTCGTGTTGTCCATGTCGACCGTGCCGCCGACGTCAATTGAATACTCGACTCGATTGGCCTGGACCTTCCTGATGTGAGACCTCTCGCGGACCGGTTCAAAGGAGGAGAAGCCCTCGTTACCCAAGCCAAGCAAAGGCAAGGCTACCAGCAATAGAATCAAACATTTGTGACTGATTGTACTGTTGTCGATGTCCATGCCGTGATTATAGCAGCGAGCAAGCGGATTCCTGAAATGCTTTTTCTCGCGTGCGCAAAAGAAGTGTCGTAGAATACGCTCAAAGAAAGGATTGATCGTGCAAACACAAACTGCTCAAAATAGACACAAACCGCACGGGCAGGGAACCTGCCCATCCTACACACTCTTCGTGCTTGTTGTTCACTTGACAGGCTCACTGCCTGTCGCGGCCTCGGTGATCACGGAATCGAAGCTTTGGGAGCCGGTGACGTGGAGCTTCGAGAACCCGGGCTATTCGGGCAACCCGTATGACTTGGCGACCTGGGCTAAGTTTACTCACGCGCCGACGGGCCGGATAATACGGACGGGGCTCTTCTACGATCGGGGCGATACCTGGAAACTTCGCTTTACAGGAACGCAAGCGGGCCGATGGACTTTCGAGACTAGAAGCTCCGATCCGCAACTGAACGACCTTGAAGGTCAGGTCGAAGTTCGCGCCAATCCAGGTGTGCCGGGCTTCATGACGAATTACGGCAGCAAATGGGGACGGCTGGGAGTGGATGAGGCATTTGTGCCGCAGTACGTCATGTACCGTGACCCGCCGGCATACTATCGGAATCCCGAGCAGATTGACGTCGACATCCACACATTTTTTGTTGAGCACGGATTCAACGGTTTCCACACCAGTGTCCTCTGCCGATGGTTTGATTTCGACAAACAGCGCTCCAATGAGATCGACTCGCCCTCGCCGAATCCGGACCCGCGAACATTCGAAGCGCTCGAATTGCTGATCCGCAAGGTCCATGCGGCCGGGGGCGTCGTTCACATTTGGGCCTGGGGCGATGAACAGCGGAAGATGACGCCGAAAAAGTGGGGGCTCAACGGCAAAGTGGATCGCCGACTTCAAAGATATATCTGCGCCCGGCTCGGGCCGCTGCCCGGCTGGTCGATGGGATACGGCTTCGACCTCCAGGAATGGGTCAAAGACAAAGACTTGCGAACGTGGCATAGATACATGCACGATCACCTCGGCTGGTTTCACTTTCTCGGAGGACGCGCGCCCGATCTTGATCAGATATGTGACGGTCTGGATTACTCATCGTATCAGCAGCATCGGCCCGACTACGACGTCTATGTCAAAGCAATCAAACAATCCCCCGACAAGCCAACGTTTCTCGAGGACCGATTCCGCGTTCGCAAGAACGTCTATCCGAAGAAGGACTACGATTTCGACATGACGCGGAGGGGTCTCTGGCATTCGACGATGGCCGGCGGAGCGGCAAACATCTGGGGCAACCTTCTGAATCCTCAGCCGTTCTCCATATCTAATCCGTATCCGAACGGGAACCAGATTCTTACCTGGTCGCGATTCTGGAAGGATCGATTTCGGAAAGAGCTGGTGCGAGACAATAGTCTGACCGACGGCGTGTGCCTCAAGGTCCCGGGCAGGATGCTCATCTTCTACAAAGAAGACACCCAATCGATCCGAATGGACCTCGGCGAGCTGCGAGGAGCGATTAAGGCGATGGCCGTCGATACGTGCCGAGACTACAAAGAAATAACGATCAGCGAATTGCAGACAAGACGCGGCGAGATATTCAACGCTCCAGTCGCCTCGGACTGGGCGGTTGTTGTTCGGACCAGATGAACGAGCGATAGAAAGTTTTGGGTTGAACTGCCCGCTGTGGGAAAGTATTCTCAATCGATCAAAGATGTCGAACACATTAGATAAGGAGCGTTTGAAATGACCAGAAAACAGTTGAGCATGACCTGTCTGTCCGTCTCGTGCCTATTGCTGATCACGGTACTCTGTGGATACGCCACGGAGCAGAAAGACGCAGAAAAGGGCCAATGGATCAGCCTCTTCAACGGCAAGAATCTGGACGGCTGGAAGGTCAAGATCAAGGGCTATGAACTCGGCGAAAACTTCGGCAACACCTTCCGGGTCGAGGACGGGGTCATGAAAGTCTGCTACGACAAGTATGAGAAATTCGACGGGAAATTCGGACACATATTCCACAAGGAGAAGTTCTCCCACTATATCCTGCGCCTGGAATATCGGTTCGTAGGGGACCAGACTCCCGGTGGTCCGGGATGGGCCTTTCGCAACAGTGGCATCATGATGCACTGTCAGTCGCCGGAGAGCATGAGAAAGGACCAGGATTTCCCGGTTTCAGTCGAAGTGCAACTACTCGGAGGCAACGGCAAGGACAAGCGGTCGACGGGCAATACCTGCACGCCGGGCACACACGTCGTCATGAAAGATCAGCTCGTCACCCGACACTGTATTAACTCCAGCTCCAAAACATATCACGGCGACCAGTGGGTGAGAATGGAACTCGAAGTCCACGGCAACGATCTTGTCAAACATACCATCAACGGCGAGGTAGTGATGGAATACGAGAGGCCGCAGCTCGATGAGAAAGACGCTGACGCGAAAAAGCTGATCGTCGGAGACAACAAGATGCTCTCAGAAGGCTACATCTCGCTTCAGGCTGAGAGCCATCCGGTCGAATTTCGGAATATCAAGATACTGCCGTTGGAGAAGTAGTCGCGAACGTTCGGCAATTCAGGAGAAAGCATGAAACGTACAATATTGACGCTTTTGATCGTCACAGTCTGCGTTTGCGGAGCCGGCTGTGCAACGGAGCGGGGCTATGCACGCATCACCGACAGGCTGGAACTGACGGAGTATTTCTCAGCGGATCCGCAAGTCGAGAGGCAGGACGTGTGGCGCACGGAGGATGGCGTGCTCATCTGCAGCGGCAACCCCTTGGGTTATCTGTACACAAAGAACGACATCCGTGACTTCACGCTCAAGCTCGAATGGCGCTGGCCTGAAGGCAAACCCGGCAAGGGTGGGGTGTTGATCCGGATGACGGGAGAGCACAAGATCTGGCCCAAGAGTCTCGAAGCCCAGATCAACGCCGGCGGCGCCGGTGACTTCTGGGGTCTCGACGGCTACGAACTGACCGGCCCTGCCGACAGATTGCAGTCTCTGCAACACGAGAAATTCGGCAAGCTAATCAATCTCAAGAAAACCACGGACATGGAGAAGCCAGCCGGTCAGTGGAACACTTACGAAATCATTGCCGAAGGCGACACAGTCACGCTGATCATCAACGGCGAGCAGGTCAACAAGGCCACCGGATGCGATCTCGATGCCGGCAGGATATGTCTTACTTCGGAAGGCGATGAGATACACTTCCGGAACATGACGGTGAGTGTAACCAGCAAACAGTAAGACCAAGTGCCTGCGCCGTCAGGATTAGCTGCGGACAGACTGCGGCCTGCTTCAAAAAGAATCGGCCGCCGGCAATGCCGACGGCCGATCACGAATGCGCGTCTCAATCAAGGGCTATTGTGCAGTCACAACAGCCGGATGTCTCTATTGCGGACACCCGAGGAAAGTCGTCAAAGTCGTCGCGCGCTCTTCGGAGTAACCAAGGGCGGCGAAGTCCAGAACACTGTTGGTGCTGTGACAGGAGACGCAACTTAGAGCATCTTCCGCTGGCGAAACCTGATGTGTCAGAG
>Ga0209536_100016222_pt1 | contig 10599 bp, 15 predicted proteins | sample DeeMarSeWOR28_12_FD_187461 | JGI IMG/M metagenome (GOLD analysis project Ga0209536, IMG submission 187461) | Marine sediment microbial communities from White Oak River estuary, North Carolina - WOR-2-8_12 (SPAdes) (version 2) | ecosystem: Environmental > Aquatic > Marine > Intertidal zone >...
ACCATGGATTGGATGAATTGGCCCATCTCAGCCAAATTTTCAGTTCTTGTCACTCGGCTGTGTTCGCTGACAAGCAAGATGTCAAATTTCCGTTGTGCCATGTCATTCAACAAACGCCTGAAATCCTCCCTGCCCTCCATGTATGCACCACTAAACCCCTCGTCCTCATAGGTGTCCACAATCTCCCAACTTTGGGCTGTGGCATATGGCGGGAGTATCTGTCGTTGGGCTTCAATGGTTGCATTATCAGCCTGACTATCTGTGCTGACCCTGTAATAAATCGCTACCTTCATCTTTTACCACCTCCCAGTTTGTGGTACAGTGGGATCACAGCATGGTGATCCCACCGTGTTGTTGGGCCACAGATCATTCTCCATTAGCCGTGGGTTGGTCTGTGGCCGTTTCTTCTGTAGTTTCTCCATTCTGGCGCATTTTGGCAACCGCTTCTGCCGCTGCCTTGGCTTCCGCTTCACTCATTCCCTTGAAAATGCCCTTCAATTCTTTCTTGGCTTCACCTCCAACCATGACAAGCCGGAAGTTGTCAACGGCATCTTGAATTTTGGCTTTTTCATTGATCTTGAATTTCTTATCTCGCAGTTTACCCTTGAGATTGCCCTTCAGCCTAAACAAATATTCCTTGACAGCGAAATCCAAGCAATTCACTTGGAGCAATTCAGCAAATTCATCGGTTGTCTCAGGAATCTTGGCTGTGTAACTGAACTCCTTGTTCTTGTACTTCTGGGTGATTTGTTGTTCTTTCATCTGTCCACCTCCGTTTGGTTGTTGGGTTCATGCTGTCCCCATGACAACACATAACCCTGTTAATGTGCATAGATACACAGTTTAATGGGTGATGCCACCATCACCCCATTCGGCCATTGTCATCAAAATTTCTAGCTTCACCTTGAGTGTCAGCCTCACTTGTAGCTCTGGTCTAGTCCAACCCCACATTGATTGTATGCGGGTTTCTACCATGCCACGTTTCTTCAACCCCCTTATAGCTCTTTGTACTGACATTCTCTCAGCCCTAGTAATGTTGAGATATGGGGCAGGGTCTCGTTGGCAATAGACCAAATGGGCTAGTGTCCTGGCATACATCCAACCCTCTTTATCTTTCCATCTGCTACCATGCAAAGGGCATAGCAGTTGCACAATTTCCTGCTGTATTTTGCCCATGCCACGACTCACTTGGTTTCCTCCCCCTCCAACCTTGCGTAATACCTTGCCCTGCGCATGTCTGTCAAAGCCATGGCTTGTTGTCTGCGCTTCTTGGCCATGGCCCTGCGCTCCATCTTCTGGAAATACAACTCAAGGTCATCATTGTACTTCTGGATGTAACGTCTGGCTGATTTGGGTAGTCTACGTCTCATTGGTCATTCCATTTCAAATCTTTGGTGCCAGAACGGACACAGAATCCATTTTCTCCTGTGTCCCAATGGTCTAATATGGTCGTGGTTGTGTGGCATCATACGGCATCCCATGCGGTGGAGGTGAAATAGCCCAATTGCTCACCTTCCACTAAGTAGATGATGTCGTCCATGGTGTCTTCTACATCTTGATCTGCTTTGCCCACGGCTGAAGCTGTGGTCACGCCCTTGATGGTGTACTCAAATGGCCAAGATTGCTGGCAAGCCAACCGTACCTCGGCATCTGGATCAAGTTGCTCCAGTTCCATGATTAATTCGCTAACTGTCATGCTCATTGTCCACCTCCTAAACTTTGACTGAGCAATTCATACAACTCAGTCTGTTCATCGTCCAGAGAACTGTAGTTCTCAAACATCATCTCGACTATCATGCTGATCTGTTTTGGGGTGAGTTCCACTGTGATTGTGTTGTCCATGTGTCCACCTCCTTATTTCTGTGCTTTGCCTTTTTTCAAGATGTTGTGAATTGATGCGGGGGACCATTTCTTGCCTTGCCGTGTTCGGAGTCCATCAGCATTGAGTTCATCTGCAATGGTCTGAAGGGTTTTGCGTTTGCCGTGGCCCTTGGGTTTGCGCCTTGCGTAACGGACCCGCTTGAGAATTTTGGCTTCTTCTAGATTGTGGCCATATGGTCGCGGCCCTTCACAGCGACCTCTTCGCGCCCGCACACGATCCCGTGCCGCTTTCAACTTGAGCACCAGCATGGACTTGTCATATTCAGCTATGGCACCAAATACTTGACGGATCAACTTGCGGGTTGGGTCATTGGATGCCAAATCGGGGCCTTCAACGGCACTGATCAAGTCAAAACCATTTTGCTTGAAGTCCCTGATGATTGCTTCTTGCACCATCAAATCCCTTGCCAACCGTTCCAACCGTTCAATGATTACGGTCTTGATGCCGTTGCGCTCAAGATCAACCATGAGTCGAGCCAATTGAGGTCTTTCTTCCAAACTGCCACTCACACCTTCTTCCTTGTAAATGGTGTCAATGGCCCATCCATGTTGCTGGGCATAATTGTTGATGGTATCCAATTGACGGTCAAACCCATCACCATCAATTTGGCCACTGGTTGAAACCCGAAGATATGCATAGCATTTGTTCATGGTGTCCCATCCCCTGTGGTTTGTGGTGTGTGTTTTGTGTTTCATTAATCCATCGAATACCACAGGTGGTTTGGGGCTTGTCAACGACTATTTTTACAGTATTTTAAAAGGGTTAAAAATAATTCTATCGTTTCCGCTTCCGTCCATACAGATGTTTGTGGAGTAAATGTCCACCTTCAAAATGGATCAAGCTGACAGGAACCCTTGGTCTCCATTTTTCCCTTGGTTATGGTGGTGGTGGTGTGATTTCATCTTGATCTTGCTCCCCCGCTTCTTCAGCATTGAGTTGGTCGCGGGAGTCCAACTGAGGTTCCTTATCTTGGTCTATATCTTCCCCCGCTCTCGGTGGTGTAGTGGTGCGAACCATGAGAGATTGATAGTTATCTTCATCTTTCCCCTCCACATCATCTTCCGCTAAAGCCCCTTCCAGATCGCCACCACTTTGTATTTCGATCATGGGTATGCTTGTTCTATCCACCAATTTGGCCAGAACCCGTTTGAATCCAATTAAGTCCGCTGTTGCACAACTATCCAAGATTTCATTTAATCTCTCGTCACCCAAGATTGTATTGAAATCTCGCTCCACATTTTGGGTTGTGCTAATGGACATGAGCAGTTTGAAGGACAACTCCACGCTTTGTCGTACTGCTTGCATCAGTTTTGTTAGCGTGTTGTAGTGACCTTTTCTTTTCGCCTTTTCAATTACTTCCTCCAAGATGTCTATGTCCCGATTCAAGCGAGTTATGCTCTTTTTGTAGATTTCCAACAGCTCGTCTTGGTGGTCACATTCCCTTCTTTCTTGCGCCCTTACAAGATTTCCATGGAGGCAGTTCATTTTGTGATTGCGCAAGCTATGAGTGCTTACGTCAAATTGTCTTGAGATGGCAGCAATGGGATGTAAGTTCTGCACTAATAGCCTATCAATCTCTTTTCGGTCTGGGTGAGCGCATGTCAAACAAGTTCTTGGCATTGGGTCATCTCCTTTCTTCTCCAGATGGAGCGTGTATCTCCACTCCAAGCTATGAGCGATTAGCTATTAGAATGGAGTGGAGATACAGGGTCCTTATGGAGCAGATATTATATGTGCTAGACCAAGCTCACCCCATTCTTCTAAAATGAAAAAATCCGTACACTTCATCACATGAAGTGTCTGTCACTCATGTGGCATAAGGCTGTGTCTCCCTTAGGAGACGGTGACACCCCAGTGAATGAAATGAACGTGTCACCAAGCCTGACACATTAGTGGCAGTGGGAAGGTGGTCCTTCCCTTACGTTCACAACTTTGCGTGCATGTAGTCCATGTACAGTTATACTGGTAGTGTGCATCTAGGCCCATTTCCAACCTTCATAAAATGGGACTTTGACCCTGAAAAAACCCAATTATTTTGATGCTCAAAGTCCCATCTTGCCATGTGTCAAAGTCCCATGGGACTCTGACCTTACCGATGTCTTTAAATGTCAAACTCCCGCAATGCTTTCTTCATCTCAGGGCTTTCCTTGAGAAACCAGATTGGTTTCACACCCAAGTTGAATGATTGGTAGTAGCCAATGGCGTACACCTTGGGCTGGTTTGATCCATATTTGCCCAAATCCTTCAAGATGCCCCAATGGACCAGTTCTTTGAGATACCGTTTGAGCACCGTTTGGGACATGCCCACTTTGTCTGCGATCTTTTTCCTGTTTGGCCGTTGCAAGATGACATAATCCCTCACCTTCCCATCCACATTGTAGCCACCTACCCCGATATGATTGGCCACTTTACGTGATCTGGTTGGGTCCAGCCGACTTTCACAGAGGTAGTTCATCAATGGGAAAAACCATCTATTCTTTTTGAGTTCAAGGTTGCGCATGATGGTCACACTGTTGAGGATCCATTTGGTGGGCCAAATACCATCAGCCAAAAATACTTGTTTGTATGTCCTCAACACCCATTGGTTGTATTCTTGCTGTAAATTGAAATGTGTTGGCACCACCAAACGCCTGATCTTGTGGCGAATGTATCTGAGCCGTTCCAATAAATCTGAATCATCCGCATAAAATTCCTCAAGATCATCAACAGACCAGTCCTCATGCAACTCCAGATCACGGAAATCTTTCTCAATGAGGATTTCCCTCTCGATCTCTGCAAGGGTTTTTTCAAATCTTTTTCGTGTAAGTCGCTGATCCCGCTTGAGGTATTCTTTCTGGTGTTCATCCAGTGTTATTGCCATGGACCCACTCCCTTATGTGGCCTTGATAATGAGTCCAAGGAAGGCAGGTCAAGGGAGGCCTGCCTTGTCGGGTGCGCATCCCTATCCTTGGAAATTGAAATGTGGTGTTATTGTTTGTCACGGACTATCAACCGTCCTTCATCATTCTGCACTAATTCCATGCCAAGCTGGGCAACCAATCTTCTGAATTGCATCTCTCTTTTGAATGGATCTACGCTCACTCTTCGGATTCCATGATTTTTCAAGAACATCCGCGTGGCCCTGAGCTTGGCCTTCTTTTCAACTGTGCTGAGTTTTGTTAACATTTCTCACCCTTTGAAAAATTGGTGGGGTGGGCTCCCCTCCACTCCACCGAACCACCAAGGTCATGTCAATTCGCCACCACTGACATGACCCACCACTAGGAGGATGAAACATGAAGTCCGGGTGTTCCAGCCAGTACTTCTCATTGCCAAAGCAATGGGCTGGGACTGGCTGAAACTCTCGGATGCCGGACACACCCGCTGTGAGCCCCAGCCGCGGTGTGAAGATGTCCGCCAATTCCTCATGGGCTTGGCGAGCAGTTTTTGGTTGAAGGTTCATAGTTCTATCGATTTCATTCACATTAAAAGCTTCTTGAAGCAACGGCCCTTTTGTTTGCCGACTTTTGTTTTTTGCGTTTTTTCAATTGTGCTAGATAGTTAACTACGTCTGACCCATCATCCTCAAAGACATCCTGGCCGTCTCTTTGGACAATCTTGCGCCCATCCATTTGAACCAAAACGCCACCCCTGATTTTGCCAATTCCCTTGTACCGCAATTTCTCAACTTGCAGCTTGCGTTGCTTTTCTTCCAAGGCTTCAAGGTCCTTGATGCGTTTCAATAGTTCGCGCGCCTCCAGCTCACTAAGTAACACTCTGGCTTTCGCTTGTGCGATGTTCTCGAGAAATTTACCGAAAGGTTTAATGCTTTTAGGCAGCCCAGGATTACTAGCAACGTAATGCTCGAACTTTTTCTTTTCTTCTCCCTGCTTGATCCGATAATACTGTCGCTCACCATAGACGATGCGAGCTGGGGTTTGCCTAATCACTTTTGTGGTGATACCTTCATACTGACGTCGGCAGCCTTCCAGGGTGAAGTCTTTAGTCTCACTGTGCAGCCTGAACGGCCCAGAGTATTCAGGATCGTCTGCGGGCAAACCTTTTTCCAAACGAGCCAAAGATTGCAGCCTCTTACTATTTGGGATAAGGTGCCCATTCAGGATCTTCTCGGCTCTGCTGGTAACGGTCTCTTCTTTCAACATTCCCTTAGCCCTCCTCCCGGGTAACCCCATACTCAGCAAATAGCTGGTCAATGGCCGCCTGGACCATTTTGCAGTCGGCTACCCAATTGGCCTGTGGCAAGGCTAAGTTGACGCGCTTAAACAGGGTTTGTAACCTTTTCATCGTGTCACTTTTTGCTGGCATCTATAAACCTCCTTGCGCCAATCGATACGCGGCATCGGATAAACCTCAATCCCGTTTTTGCCTTTAAGCATCTTCAGCTCTTCTCCCTCATTTTGTCGATTGAGATGAGAACAGTCCGGTGAGCCATTGCGATTCCAGCGCATGGTGGGCATCGGCGGCACTCCTGTTTTCCTATCATTTTGCTTGGCCACTTCAACCACCTTTTTCGGGATGAATTGATGTTTGATTCTCATTACGTTAGCTCTAAATCTGGGAATTAGCTTTGCCATTTGGTCTCTCCTTCAATCAATGTCCCCCAAATTAAACCTTGTTCTTTTCATCTGCATTTTGGGCATTTTGGGAGCACCATAACGATTTGCCTTGACAGTTACGGGCGGTGGTGCTGGGGCAACCCTTTCAAGCCACGCCTCAATTACTTGCCGATCATAGCGGATCAGCCTTGCATTGATCCTTATGTAAGGTGGCCCAGTGGCACGTGCCCGCCATTGCCGAATAGTTGCCGGTTTCACATTGAGCATTTTGGACAATTCGATTTCTGTCAAGAGCCTTGCGCCCATCAAGTTCCTCCATCATTTTTCTAGTATTCCCGGTGCATTGGAGGCATTATGTCACATCAGAATAGGAAGCCAACGTAGAACCCATTTGACTTTTTTGACCCCTCAAGATGGGGCTAGGATGCGGGAATTAGGTTTGGATGCCTAAACTCATTTGATGCGGGTCAATGGGGTCTTCTTGGAGAAGCTTAGTTGAAAAGCCTACAAAATCTTGTGGTAGAACAAATTTTAGGAGATTGTGAATTACGAGATGTTATCTTAAATTACTTCAGTCCATGAAGTCGAATTTTTATCTACCCCTCCATCTAGCTGATCTTGTCTAAACTTCTTACATAAAGTGGCACTTTTCTTCCACCTTATGTAACTGATTTACTCATAACTTCTAATCTAGTTTTTATCAGCACGTTAGCTAACCATCTGAAAAACCATAGAAAGCTAGCACAAAACTCCACTGGTATGGTTCTTGTTTAATCTGCACCACGAGGGCTACAGGGCTTATGCCCCTAAGCTCCCAACAGATCTAGAAAGGTCGGCTAATGAAATGATAATCGAGAGGACAAAGATGAATTTGATAATAAATTTTGCTCCTACGGGCATGATTCCTACCAAGGCCATGACGCCTTATGTTCCTGTGACCGTAAATGAAATTGTGGAAGATGTGCACGAAGCATATGAAATTGGCATTACAATTGTTCATCTTCATGCACGCGACGAACACACTGGCGAACCTACATATAAGGCGGAAGTCTATCGAAACATCATAGAAGGCATTCGTAAATTTGCCAAAGACCTAGTGATATGCGTCTCACTGAGCGGGCGTAATTTTAAAGAACTCGAAAAAAGAATCGAACCTCTGCTGCTTGAGGGGAGTTCGAAGCCAGACATGGGCAGCTTAACGTTGAGTTCGGTTAATTTTAACCATGAAGCTAGTGTTAATGCTCCCGACATGATTAAATCCCTGGCCTGGGAAATGAAATGCCGCGGAATTTTAGCCGAGCTCGAAGCCTTTGATGCGGGCATGATTAATTACGCCAAATATCTTGAAAGAAAGAGGCTACTTGAGCCGCCTCATTATTTCAATCTGCTGCTCGGTAATATAGCGTGTGCTCAGGCTGATTTACTTCACGCTGGGATCATGGTGAGAGATTTACCGAATGATTCATACTGGAGCATGGCCGGCATCGGTGATGCACAATTAATGGTGAATTCAATAGCAATAGCTTCAGGAGGAGGTGTGAGAGTCGGTCTTGAAGATAATATCTGGTATGACAAAAGTCGCACAAAGCCAGCTCGGAATACTGATTTGATACGTCGTATCCATATCCTCGCGAAGACTAACGAAAGAGAGGTTATGACTCCCTATGAACTAAGAAAGTTGCTGCGCCTCGAAAATGGTAATGGCCTGTATGGCAGAATATACAAACAAAATGACCAAGAACTAAAAGCAGTTGTTGCTTAGCATAAAAACGAGTACGGCAATTACGATTTATATTTAAACAGAATATGACCACAAAATGGACAAAAGTAATGAAAGCCATAGAGAAAATAGATTACAAGTTCAAAAATAAGCTTGTAATAGACACGATAGTGACAAAATTAGATAGAATCGTGCTGAGGCGCTTACGTGCTAAAAATATTGATATTATCTTTCCATTTTATTTGTACCAGGAGGGAATTTCTGGAAAATGCCATACAACCTTAAGAGATGCATTTGGTGACTATGAAGTCGATTTTTTAAGGCCAGAGGATATGAAAGAAATTGCATCTTTTCCTCGCAAACATGAAACGTCTTCAGAGAAGGAATTGTTGGCTAGACTGAGTAACGGGCATAAGTGTTATGGAGCGAAATATCGCAATAAAATCGTTGCATTTACATGGTGTAATTTTGTGAGTTGTCATAGCATTCTTTACAGTTTTCCACTGAAAAAAAACGAGGCATATTTGTACGACGCTTATACGACGAAGTCATTTCGAGGGAAAGGCATTGCTCCTTATCTACGTTGTCAATTCTATAAGGCGTTACGAGAGGTGAATCGCCAATTATTTTATAGTATTTCAATACTGCCAAACAAGCCTGCATTAAGGTTCAAGAGTAAACTAGACGCTAGACCACTCATGTTAGGCGTTTATATTAGACTATCTAAAAGATGGGACTGGAGCTGGAAAATTAAGCATTATCGTTATCCACTGACTGGGAGTTCTATACTTCATAGAGAATCAGCCAGTTATCTTGATTCAGACGGATACTCATTATAGAGAAGGATACTTATAGAAAATTCGGTAATGGTCAATAATATTTGCTAAGCGAGACCAATAAGTGAAGATTGAAAATTTGCGATCTGAAAAAAATGGAGACAGAGTAAGAGCTGTGGCCACGGTAAAATGGGAGGACTGTGATCGCCCACCATATGAGCTGTACTTTGAAACAGATGAACAGTTCTCACAGGCTTTATCCTGTGAACCGCAAGCCTTTCTGATTGGCTGTGCTATACCAGCGATGCACTATGGAGAAAAGAGGATCTTTATTGATGCAGAAATCTGTCCCGAACTGAGAACTGGCCTTATGACGGCAATGTCCTTAATTAGGCATTGGTGGGGTCTAAATAGCAAGCCTCTACGGATTGAGAGCGCAGTAAGATCTAAGATACCTCAATCTTTGAACTCAAAGCGGGCAGGTTTTTTCTTTTCTGGAGGAATCGACTCCTTCGCCACCTTGCTCAATAACCGCCTTAACTTCCCATTGGAGCATACACTCTCAATTAAAGGGGGATTGCTCGTCTATGGGCTTGAACTCGACAGTCCTGAAATTTTTAAGTACATTTCGAATTCTCTGTTGGTCGCTGCGCAGAAATTAGACATAACGCTTATTCCAGTTTACACAAATGTTTACCTAGAGTATAGAAACGAGGATGCTTCTGATCATTTTAGATTTTGGGAATATAGATTCATGGGGGCTGCCCTTGCTTCGATTGCGCATGCTTGCAGCCAAGGTTTCACCGTTGTTTCAATCGCTTCAAGCGACGATATTACAAATTTACACCCATACGGGTCACACCCTTTGCTAGACTCAAACTATAGCAGCGCTGATTTGCGAATTTGCCATGATGGCATCAGCTTTTCGAGGCTCGCCAAGACAAAGCTGGTAGCTCAATCGGATGTGGCTCTTCAACATCTAAGGGTATGCAACCAGTACCAGCTTTACAAGCCAGACATGTTGAATTGTGGAAAATGTGAGAAATGTCTTCGAACTATGTTGGCGCTGCTAGCATTGGGAGTGTTAGATAAAACAAGTGCTTTTCCCACAAATGAGGTTTCTGAAGAACTAATATGGTCAGAGTTAAAATTAGGCAAAGAAACCCATTTTTATTATAAAGAGCTATTAGAACCTCTGGCGGAGAAAGGTCGTTATGATCTGATTCGTGCCATTGAAGGAAAACTACGTGACTACCGTAAGATTCAGAATGGTTGGAGGATAAAGTGCAAGCAATTTGATCAAAAATACTTTCAGGGTAAAGTTACTAAGTTCAAAAGATCGATTTATTCCAAAAGACATAATAAAAACCAAAACTCTAACCTACATAAGATTGAAAAATAATTGCGTGCTCAGTAAAGTCTCTGTTCTTTAAAATACACTGACAGTACCCTCTCCCTCTTTCAATGGGAATAAATATTACATACTTAATCCCCACTTTTGCTATTTTTGAGCATCCACAATATTTTGCCCTGAATTTTCTAGTGGGAAAAGTGTAAATTAAGAGAGAGTCGGGATAGAATTGCGGCGCGCGCAACCGTAGGTGGAGAGTTACCGGCTCGCACCCTTTCGGTCAGTGCGGCGGGTTCCTAGTTCCACCATAGCCC
>Ga0209536_100016223_pt1 | contig 10599 bp, 8 predicted proteins | sample DeeMarSeWOR28_12_FD_187461 | JGI IMG/M metagenome (GOLD analysis project Ga0209536, IMG submission 187461) | Marine sediment microbial communities from White Oak River estuary, North Carolina - WOR-2-8_12 (SPAdes) (version 2) | ecosystem: Environmental > Aquatic > Marine > Intertidal zone >...
CCCGCTTTGATCGCGGCTTCAGCCTCGGCAGCCATCTCCTCCTTGGCGAACGCATTGAAGACCGGCCTGGTGGTCAACGCCAGAGCAGAAACTCCCAGCAACTGTAATATGCGTCTTCTGCTGCTATCCATTATGTTTTCTCCTTCGGGTTTTCAATATGGCAACTCCAGCAGTACGGCCTGACTGAAGCGTAGTTGTGACAGCGGTCACAAAATTCGGCTTTGTTGGAATGACAGTCCAAGCAGGTGTTGCTCAGGCTCATATTAAACTCTTTTCCCTGGGGATTGATATAGATTCGTTTGCCCTCGCGCACCACAGAATCCCGCCAGACATCCAGTAATAGCATATGCTCGGATTTCATGTATTCTGTGGATCGGACGCACGCCTGGGCCGCCTTGGCCTTGGGCGTCAGTTCCGGCTCCGGTGCTGGCGCGGCTTTTCCGCGCATGTACCAGAACGGAAACAATACAATGATCAAAAATACGATCAATCCCGTGATGATCAGCGTCTTATTATTCATCAGCTTGTTCCTCCGACTCACCCTCTGATTCACCTTCTTCGACTTCTTCGACGACTTCACGACCCGGTATGTCTTCGCCCCGCAGGTCGGTTGCCCGTTCGTTCTCTCCGGGCACGATCAGGGCATTGGCCACCAGTTCATGCAGCCCGGTGACGTCAACTTCCGGCACCCAGTATTCCATCAGCGGCGGCAACGCCGCCCGGTCGATGGCGCATATACATGCCAGCATGTTGACGCCGAATTTTTCGTGGACATATTTGACCGCATTGGCCCGGGGCAGGCCGCCGGCCATTCGCAGTTCCATGTCCTCACCGGCGTTCAAACCCGCACCGCTGCCGCAACAGAACGTATTTTCGCGGATGGTATTGGCGGGCATTTCATAAAAATGATTGCACACATGCTTGAGGACATAGCGGGGTTCTTCAAATAGACCCATGCCCCGGGACGGATTGCAGGAATCATGAAAGGTAACTTTTAAGTGATCATTGCGGCTGGGATCCAGTTCGAGCTTGCCGTGTTTGATTAAATCGGATGTAAACTCGGCAATGTGTACCATCTTATTGGATCTGGCATTTTCAAACTTTGTCCCCGTAATAGGGGACACCGGCTCTTCGAGAAAATCGGCCGGGCCGTTCATGGTGTCCATATACTGATTGATCACCCGCCACATGTGGCCGCATTCTCCACCCAGAATCCATTTAACGCCCAGCCGTTTGGCTTCGGCATACATTTTGGCATTGAGCCGTTTCATGGTTTCATGGGAGGTAAAGAAACCGAAATTGCCGCCCTCCGAACCATAGGTGCTCCAGGTGACCTCGAGTCCGTATTTCTCCTTTAAATAATGAAACAGCATCAAATAGCCCATGGCCGTATAGGTGCCCGGATCGGCAAACACATCACCGGATGGCGTAATAAAGAGAATATCGGCGCCTTTTTTATTAATGGTGTAATCCAACTGTACGCCGGTGATCTCTTCGATGTCTTCCACAAAAAAGTCGAGCATATCTTTGAAGGCGTGGGGCTGGATCCCCAGATGGTTACCGGTGCGGTAACAGTTGGCCACCGGGGTGGCGATCCAGTCAATGTTTAAACCCAGCAGGTTCAACAGCTCCCTGCCCATAATGGTGATCTCGGCGGTATCGATACCGTAAGGGCAAAACACCGAGCAGCGCCGGCACTCGGAGCACTGAAACAGATAGTACCACCATTCTTTGAGCACATCGACGGTCAGGGGCCGGGCACCGTTTACTTTTCCCAGGATTTTACCCATGCGGGTAAAGTCGTTGCGGTAAACGGATCGCAGCAGCTCGGCGCGCAGCACCGGCATGTTTTTGGGATCACCGGTTCCGATAAAGTAATGACACTTGTCGGCACAGGCCCCGCAGCGTACGCAAATATCCATGAACACCTTAAAGGATCGAAATTTTTCCAGGCGTTCTTTGAAGCCTTCATGCAGAATCTCCTGCCAGTTTTCCGGCAGTTTCCAGTCGTCATCCAGGGGATTCCACTCCCTGGCATGGGGGAGTCCGACGTATTCTACGCTTTTGGGGTTGGCGGCGTAACAATACATCCCCTTGCGGATATTGACCGGAACTTCCATCCAGTCCGTTTTGGGCGGAGCGTGATCGATCTGGATGAGTTCTTCAGGTTTGGGGGTTTCATCTGCCATGGTTTACTCCTTTTCCTCTTCTTGCGCTGGCTCTGAATCTGAGGCCGGTTCTTGCGCGGGCGCAGGTTCGGGCATTTTTTCAACCGGCAGCCCGACTTCTACCATTTTTTCCCGGAATTCATCTTCATACTCATCATAGGTATGCACCGGCACCGGATAGTTCCAGGGATTGACATGCCGCCGCGCACGGGTGTCGGTGGTCATATTGCGCGTTGGGCTCAGAAAAATTCCGCCCAGGTGCATCAGTTTACTGAACGGGAAATAGGCCAGCAAGACGCTGACAAAAAAGATATGAACAAAAAACACCGCATTGACGCCGGCCGGAATCGTCGGCTGAAAGGTGACCAGCCCCATGGTGAGTTCTTTGACGGCGGTGACATCCACTTTGGTCACATAACGCATAAAGATTCCACTAAGGGCAATACCAAAGATCAGAAACAGCGGGAAATAATCGGATGCGATCGAAATATATTTGACCTGGCGCACAAAAATCCTTCTTAAAAACAGAAAGCTCACAGCGGCCAGCAGTAAAAATCCGGAAACAAAAACACCGGGAAGCCCGAACTTAAAAACCGGGTAAATGATCTCCATCCGGAAGAAACTGTCGACGTTTTCCACAAGCTGGACGACAAACGGCACCGGCTCGATAAAAAACCGCAAATGCCGGATCAGGACCACCAGAAATGCATAGTGAAAGGCAAGCGCCCCCACCCATAGAAAAAGCTCCAGCTGGTAAGAGATTCGTCCGCCTTCTTTTAATTTCATGCGCGTGTTGCGGAACAGCGATCGAAACGTCAGAATTTCCAGTGCCATTCGTACCACCACCTGCCACGGTTTCACCGGACAATCAAACTTGGAATTTTCGATCCAGGGCAACGATTTCTGCTGACCGGCGGTGGTGGGAATCTTGAAAGGCACCGCTGACCGCGACCAGCCGATCACCCGGGCAGCAAATCCCAGCACAAATGTGATCAGGGCCAGATAGGGAATGACGACCCCGAACACATATTGGAATCCCGGCACCTGCGCGCCCACTAAAGCGATTAAAAAAAGGACAATAACGGCAATCAGTGGAATGATGTACCTTAAATTCATGGAAGAGCACCTCACTCTGAGGCCCGCCCGGCCGGCTTCACCGGCAAACGGCAACCTCCATCAAAAAAATTAATGGTTCGCGTCTTTCATTTTCTTTGGCGTTTGCGACACGTCTACAATTAAACCGGCCCTCTCAAATACCCGCAACGTTCGGTGGCGTGTCTCGTTGGCCGAAATCTCATATATTTTTTCCTTACAATCCATATACATATCAAAAGCCAGCAGGCACAACCGATCGATTTTTGACTCAAATTCCAATAATTTCAAGATATTAGCGGAATTTTGGAGTTCGCTTGCCAAATTTTCACGAAGAATTTTTTTTAACAGGAGAATAAACCCGGTGGCTTGAGAGGGGCGAAAGTCCTGAATGGCACGGATGCGGATAATGGGATCCAGATACGCTTTGATGGCATCCGGGTCAAACGGTTCAAGGAGTTGGTCCAGTAGAAACGCAATCCCTTTGGACGTAATGCTGCCGACAGGATTGCCGAATTGATCCTTCTGACCTTTAAAAAATTGGGCGGTATCAGGAGCATAGGTTTGAATGGTGGCTTCAAACCAATTTTTGATGATTTCGTTCTTATTTTTTCGGATAAGTCCTTTCAGACCGGTTCCCATATCTGATCCCGCAAGCCCCTTCTAGATAGCAAATCTGTTCAGAATTATTGAAGATAAGGCCGAAGGGCATACGTATAGACGACTTGCAAAATTCTGTCAAGAATAAATGGACAAACACATACACACAATTTGAATTTTTGACATTAAATTGAGCGTCTTAGAATGGTTTTGGTTGAGGGTAACGGGCATCAATGACGATATCTCTGACGCAACAGGAAAAATTTGCCTGAAATCAACCCCTGAAACTACTGCAATCTTTTCCTAACTAATTGAAATAAAAAAATAATCATATCTATTCAATTTGGCACAATTCATGCTTAAATAAGCGCAGGTATTCATGCCGAAAACATCGGTCCCCCGGGTGACCCATAGGCAAAGCCACCTGTAAAGCCATCAAACAGACGGATAACCAGCTCTTATTATTATACATTAGGATAATTGATGCCGGGTACCTACACCATTCTAATTGTCGAAGATGACCCCGCATTGACGAGCTACCTGAAGTATTTGCTGCGCCCCAAGACCCTGAAGCTGATAACTGTGGAAAGCGGTCAGGAGGCGATTCAATACGTGCATCAGAACACGGTAGATCTTGTCTTGCTGGACATCGGACTGCCGGACATGGACGGCTATCAGGTCATGGATCGCATGGGCGATAAGCTGCCTGAGACGCTGGTAATCGTCATGACCGGGGATGTTACCGTTGAATCGGCCGTTAACGCCTTACGCAAAGGCGCCTATGATTATATCCGCAAACCCTTTGAATCAACCGAATTGCTGAACACGATCGAAAATGCGCTGGATCGAATAAAAATAGAGCGAAAGCACGAGGAGGCGGAGCAAAAACTACGCGAAAGCGAAGAGAAGTATCACCAGCTCTTTGAAAGCGAATCCGATGCGATCGTCGTCGTCGATGCGGTGACCAAACGTTTCGAAGAGGCCAACCGGGCGGCGCAGTTGCTTTATGGATATTCACGGGAAGAATTCTTAACATTACGTCTCGAAGATATCTCGGCCGAACCCGAAAAAACACGCGCCAAATTCGAGAGCATCCGAAAAGGAGAAGTGGGCAGTAACAATGTGTATCATCGCTATTTTAAAAAGAAAGACGGCACCGTTTTCCCGGGTGAACTGAGCCTGGCGACATATGCTTCCCAGGGGCGTCAAAAAATTATCGGTGCCGTGCGCGATATCACCGAACGATACAAAACCGAAGAAGCGCTGCGCAAAAGCGAGCAGCAGTTTCGCGATCTGATTGAAAATTCGCCCATCGGAATATCCATTTTTCAGGAAAACCGCTTTGTTTACCAGAATCCTGAACAAATGAAAATGAACGGGCATTCGTCTGAAAAGAACATTTTTCAGGACCTTGAAAAAATATTTCCCGATGACTTGGATAAAGTCAAAACCGCGTATCGACAGATTCTCAAAGGAGAGGTTTCAAAAGTAGAGGTTGATTTTAGATATTTTGGGTCAGATCAAAAAAACGTTAAAGCCGATTCACGCTGGATCTGGTGCCGGGCCATCGCATTTAAATACCAGGGTAAGGATGCGATCCTGATCAATGCCATGGACATTACCAAAGCCAAACAGCTCGAGCAGCAATTGCTGATCAAAAACAAAATGCTTTCCCTGGGACGCGTGGCGGCCGGCATCGCCCATGAAATTCGCAACCCGCTGACCGGTATCAATACCTATCTGTATACCATCGAGGCTCTGTGCGAATCAGACCGGCTGGAAGCGCAAGACATGGAAATCATCCGCCAGATTCTCACCCAGATCCAGGTGGCCTCCAATAAGATCGAGTCGGTTATTAAACGCGTCATGGATTTTTCCAAACCCGGCGCGCCTAAAATGGTGCGCATCAATATTAACGAATCTCTGGAGGAGGCCATCAAGCTGTCGTCGGTCACCCTGCGCAAAAACAATATCAAATTCGAGAAATCCCTGGCCCCCGACCTGCCGAGGTGCTTTGCCGATCCGCAGCTGATCGAGCAGGTGGTCCTGAACCTGATTACCAACGCCGCCAAAGCCATGGAACCCTGCAACGGCGATAAACGCGTTGAAATAAAATCCTCGGCCGAAAACAACACCCTCAGCATCCAGGTGGCCGACTCCGGACCCGGGGTGCCGGTTGAACTCAGAGAAAAAATATTTGATCCCTTTTTTACCACCAGAGATGATGGCTCCGGAATCGGTTTAAACATCGCCCAGAGAATCGTGGCGGACCACAATGGCACCATCACACTGGACAGCAGCCGATGGGGCGGTGCTGAATTTACGATCGAACTTCCCATTGAAAGAAGGATAAGTGCCCAATGACGTCTTACTCCATCTATGTCGTGGATGATGAAGCTGTTGTGCGCGACGGCCTCACGCTGGCTTTGAAAAAGAAGAATTATAAGGTCCAGGCCTTTGCGTCGGCCGAGTACGCCCTCAAGGCCATCGACGAAAACCCGCCGGATCTGGTGCTTCTGGATATCGGGCTGCCCGGCATGAGCGGTGTTGAAGCCCTGGAGATTATCAAAGCGCATCATCCTCAGGTCATCATCGTCATGATTACCGCCTATGAAGACGTACAGACGGTGGTGTCGTCCATGAAAAACGGCGCCTATGAATATGTGGTCAAACCGGTCCAGATGGATGCGCTGCTGGTTATCTTGCGCAACGCCTTTGAAACCATCACCATGCGCAAGGAGATCCAGGCCCTGCACGAAAAATACCTCAAGGAAAACCTGCCCTGCTTCATCGGTGAAAGCAACGCCATTCAGGATGTCATGGAGCTGGTCACCAAAGTCGCTCAGAGCCAGGACACACCGGTCCTGATCCAGGGTGAGACCGGCACCGGCAAAGAGCTGATTGCCAAGGCCGTCCATTACAAAAGCCCCAATTTTAAGGGACCGATGGTGGCCGTCAACTGTGCGGCCGTGCCCCAGGAACTGATTGAAAGCGAGCTTTTTGGATATGAAAAGGGGGCTTTCACCGGTGCCGAAAAAGCGGGCAAAGCGGGTCTGGTAGAAGAAGCGGCCGGAGGAACCCTGTTTCTTGACGAAGTGGGTGATCTGAGTATCGAGGCCCAGGCGAAACTGCTGCGCTTCCTGGAGGAGGGGGAGTATTACCGGGTGGGCGGCACCAAAAAACATGCCGTAAAAACCAGGCTCATCTCTGCCACCAACAAAGACTTACTGCATCTGGTCGATAAAGGCCTGTTCCGGCTCGACCTTTACCACCGCTTTGCCGTGGTCAAGCTTGAAGTTCCGGCTTTAAGCCAGCGCCCGGATGACATTATTCCGATGGCCAAGCAATTTTTGGTCGAGTTCAACCAGAAATTTAGTAAGTCCTTTAGCGGTATTTCTCCGGAAGCACAAGCTGCTTTGAAAGGATATAACTGGCCTGGAAACGTGCGCGAGCTCAAAAACCTGATCGAACGCGCGGTGTTGCTATCCGCAGGTCCGGAGCTGGGGCTCGAAGATTTAGACTTAAAAGACGGCAATGGGCAAGAAAGTGCCAATCAACAGGACAACGGACATCACCTGCCGTCTGTATGTCCCGCGGGAATAGACTTTCCCGCCATCATTGCCGACATTGAAAAATCCTATTATGAAGAAGCCCTCAACCTGGCTGGCGGCAATGAAAGCAAGGCCGCCCAGCTGTTGAACCTGACCCGCGACAAATTCCGCTACCGCCGCCAAAAATTGAATGGTGTTCGTTGATGGTTGTCCGTTGTCCGTCAAACACATTTTTCGGCGTACCCCTTTAAACCCCGTACCGCACCTCCGTGCCCCGGTTTGAAAGCTTCGTGGCTGGAAGCCACCGCCACAAATAATGGCTATTTCCAAGGTGGGAGCGGCGTCCTCGCCGCGAAAAGCTATGAGCAATTGCACCATAATTAAGGCGAGGTCACGCTCATTGACAAAAAAGGGTCGACCTCCATGGTAACCAAGATGGGCTGCCAGGTGTTAACCGGCGGCCGCAGAAATCCGCCTTGCATTATTTTCGACTTGTCGTTTTCCGGCCTGAACCGTCCTCCAGAAGCCCTGAATCGTCTTTTTCCGGCTTAATCTGGCGACACGTATCAACCTGGGGGGCTACCGCCCGCGCCCAGGAAGCCGTCTTTTGGACGCAGGATCCAGATTTTAAGCATTTGGAAAACGCCCGCTAGCCGAAACCAAATGTCCTGAGTTTCCTACTATTTTTTTCTTTAATTACTTGACATATCAATCTATATACATTATGATGTAAATATTTTTACATTATGTCATCATAGAAATACTACAATGTTACGAACACAAATTCAGCTGAAAGAAGAACAGATGGAATGGTTACGTTCCAAGGCAAGAGCCAGGGGGGTTTCAGTTTCTCAATTAATCCGTGAGAGCATTGAATTCTACCAAACTCACGAAGAATACCTTCCAAAGGATCGAAAAAGAAAAGCCTTGGAAGCTGTGGGGCGTTTTTCTTCGGGTACTTCTGATGTCTCTGAGCGCCATGATGATTATTTGGCGGAAGCATATGGAAAAGAGGATCGTGAAGGAAATTGAAAAAGCATTTATCGATACATCCGCATTTTATGCATTAATGGATCGCTCGGACATGCATCATGAAAAAGCAAGGCATCTATGGATCTGTCTTTTGAATGAGGAAAGTCATCTTCAAACGACAAATTACATCATCATCGAGACTTTAGCCCTGCTTCAGAGCCGATTGGGTTTTGAAGGGGCCCATATTTGCTCCAGCGACATCTTGGGACTTTTAGATATCTTATGGGTCAATGAGCCGATGCATAAGCTGGCTTTCGAACTTTGGCTCAGTCTGGGCAGAAAAAAATTAAGCCATGTCGATTGTGTTAGTTTTATAACCATGCGGCATTATGAACTGGAAAACGTATTTGGATTTGACCGTCATTTTGAGGAACAGGGCTTCAAAATATTGGATTAACGCAAGCAATCCAATAAACCGACACAACGGCTTCCCATTCAGCTCTTCTTTTTCTTGCCTCAAGGCCGTCAGGCCGCTCCTCGAACTTGCCCAGTGAAATGTTTACCCCGTTAAACGCAAAGACTGTTTTACTGGGGCGCAGCCCATTTCACCGGGGCGAAGTGCTCCTCAAGGTCCGAAGGACCGCTCTTCCAGCGAAGCGCCCAAAAGGCGCTCCCGGCGTCTTTAATTGTGTGTTTTTCCACAATTTTTTGGGTCAATTTCCGCAATATTTGCCTATCCGCGGCCATCTAAACAAGCCATAAATATAATAGACTGAAATTATTACCATTTATAAGGGCGTGATTTTGGCACAATCCCTGCAAAATAAACCGCAGAACACCTTTATAAATATCCTGGTAAAGAGGAAAAAATGAATCCCTTCAATGAGTTAAAAAAAGTCAAAACGCTGCTGGTCGACGATGATGAGTTCATCCGCGATTCGCTCAAAATCGCGTTTGCCACCAAAGGCTGCCCCATCCGGGTGGCGGAGAACGCTGAAGAAGGCCTGCAGGCCATCAAAGAGGAGCAATTCGACATTATCATCAGCGATTTCAGGCTGCCCGGCATGAACGGCCTGGATTTTCTCAAGCTGGCAACCGTCACTCAGCCGCAGTCCGTCAATATCCTCATTACCGCATACAGGGATGAATACTGCTTTTCCGAAGCCGTCAGGATTGGTGTCACCGAATTTATCGAGAAACCCTTTTCAGTCAAAGCCCTGGTCGCTTTGCTCGCCCTTTCACTGAAACGACAGACAAAACAACGCGCCATCGCGACAAAAAACTAGAATGAAATAATTTAATAGGCAAGGCATGCAAGCAGATTTTAACCCCATAACATCGCACAACACGACGCCAACCGGCGCCCGGCTGATCGGGCTGCGGACCGTCATGGGGTGGATTGCCGTGGCACTGCTTGCGGTTCTGGCCCTGTTTAGCATTGCAACTTCAGCCCAGGCCGCTTTTCCAGCTGTCCAGTCCACAAACACATCTGCTGAGTCCTCCAATGCAACAAGTCATACAGTTAATCTGCCCACTGGTATCAGTGCAGGTGATCTCCTCATTGTTTTCTTTTCATGTGATGGCGATTCAACCGTGACCTGGCCTACAGGTAATGGGTGGGCTTCCATCTTTCATCAAACCAATTCGGTGACCCTCGACATCGGATATAAAATTGCTGATGGGACAGAGGGTGCTACAATTACGGTTAGCACAGGCTCTTCCGAACAATCGGCTCATATCTCTTATAGAATAACCGGCCATGATAGTGCACAGGCACCGGAAGCTTCAACTGGAGCAACGGGCAGTAGTGACTCCCCCGATCCAAATTCACTTACACCGACTGGCGGTGCAAAAGATTATTTGTGGATAGCAGTTGAAGGAAATGATGATGGTCGGGATACGGCCAGCGCATACCCCACCAATTATACGAACGGTCAGACCAATCCTTCTGCTAATTCTACTCAGGGTGCTAATATCGCGGTTGCGAGGAGGCAACTCAATGCTTCAAGCGAAGACCCGGGAACGTTTACCATTCCCAGTGAAGAATGGGTCGCTTGTACGATTGCTGTTCATCCGCTACTCACCCCTGACCTCAGCTGGGCCACGGGTTCAGCAGATTTTAAGATATATCAGTCCTCAAGCCTCACCTGGGGTGCGGGGACTCTGGTGTGTTCCGGAACCCTCAGCGATGATAATGCATCCACCATAGACTGTGA
>Ga0209536_100016224_pt1 | contig 10599 bp, 21 predicted proteins | sample DeeMarSeWOR28_12_FD_187461 | JGI IMG/M metagenome (GOLD analysis project Ga0209536, IMG submission 187461) | Marine sediment microbial communities from White Oak River estuary, North Carolina - WOR-2-8_12 (SPAdes) (version 2) | ecosystem: Environmental > Aquatic > Marine > Intertidal zone >...
CGCCATGGCGAATGCCGGTATCACCCACCGTCACCTGATGCTTGCTTAGCAGATGCAACGTGGCCGTTGGTTGATATGTCTGACTGGTGCGGCGGATGGGCGGAGGTGAAGCGTGACTGATCGCCGATTTGTCTTTGCCTTTCCAGTTTTGAATGTTTACGAGGTGATTTGGGCTGTGTCTGCTATTGAAGCGCGACACAGGCTGATGAATTCTGATCTTGCTCCTTATTACGGTATTGCCGTATTACTTAACCCATGAATTTATTCATTGTCGACACAGAGACGACAGGTCTCACGCCTACTGATGCGCGATGCATTGAGGTCGGCGGAGTTTTATTTAGCGTTGATGATCGCGCTGTGATTGGTCAGTGCTCGTTTTTGCTGCCTACGGATGAGAATCCAGTGGAGCACATCAATGGAATTCGCGCTGAATTGACGAAGCGGCCACAGGCTGCGAGGTCTGGTCTTGAGTATTTTTATGCTTTAGCGAAACATGCTGATTACTTGGTTGCTCATAATGCTGATTTTGACCAGCAGTGGTTTGGGCAGGGGCCGTTGCCTGCGTTGACGCAGCGCTGGTTATGCACCATGGATGACTTTGATTGGCCCCGTATAAACCGGACCCGTCCGAGTGTCATGCATTTGGCGGTTGCGTATGGGGTGCCGGTCTGGGCGGCGCACCGTGCGCTGACTGACTGCATTTATTTAGCGCAGGTGATGGAGCGTGAGCCGGATTTGGAATTGTTGATTGCGAATGCGTTGGAGCCAAAGAAAACGTATATGGCTTTGGTGAGTTACGAGGATCGGCAGAAAGCAAAGGATGCTGGGTTCCGGTGGGATGGCGAGCAGCGGCGGTGGCTGCGAAAGCTTCGGGATTATCAGGTCAGTGAGCTGAAATTTGACGTGAGGGAGGTGGCGGCATGATTAGCGCGATTGCGTTGCTGCTTGCTGTATCGCAACCGATACCGAGGGTTGGCATGTGCCCGCTTGGCTATTACAGCTCGGGGAGCTATTGCATCCAAAGTCGCGGAAGCGATAAGGAAGCGATTGATAGACAGGGGAGGTTTTGCCCGCTTGGGTGGTATAGCTCTGGTGAGTATTGCGTGAGAATTCGATGACTGATTGCAAAGCCACCCCCGACCAGTGGGCATATCAGGAGCACTGGGCACAAGAGGATGGGGATGCAGCGTGCATCCTTGAGTTACGCGCCAGGGTCGAAGCGCTCGAAGCGAACACAAAAGCCTGGAGGCAAGACCACCTGCGCTTGGCTAATACCTGCGCGGGCATGGCGGAGGATCGGCTTGAATTTTTCGGCAAGCTGCTGCCTGATGGCGAAAGCGATCCTGAAGGCGAAATTATCGATTATTACAACGCGCTTGCTGCTCAGCATGCGGAAAAGGCAGTGTTCCACCAGGATCCATCACTGGCAGAGCGGGTTGCCATGGCGATCACCCGCGACGGCGAGCAAGCCAGGTGGGATGAAGCTCGAGCAGCAATGCTTGAGATTGCGAAATGGCTTGAATCTCGAGCTGGCGGCACTCGGGCATGCTGGCTACTTGAGCGGGAGGCGCAAGGTTGACCTGGCGCCTACTAGCCAAAGCGTTAGGCGAAAAGGCAAGCGACTGCGACCGCGAGTCAGATCGCGTCGCTGTGATCCGACTCGCTATTCTTGCCTGCTACTTGATTACGAATTGTTTCATCGTTGCGGGCGTCATTCGACATTGGAGGATTGAGAATCCTGCGCACCCTGCTGTACGGAACGCCGAGTGCCCTGGCGATGGCGGCACCAGTCATGCCACCACGTCGCATGAAGTAGATCAGATCGCGGTCGAAGGGATCCTGATCAGCCATGTGGCTAGACAATTCGGTTAAGGGTATGGTAGCCTTTATTCGTACCATTATCACCTTATGGAACCCAAAGAGCTAAGAGCCCGTCTTTCTCCGATCCGCGATGAGCTGGACGAGATATTAGGCGAAATCTACTGGCAAGACGGCATGGCCCAGTGCTTTGCGTGCATACGCACTGCCGTCGAAAACATCAAACTCGCTCGTGACTTTTCGCACCGTGCTTGATTACCATTCGCATCCGGCCGTTTCGGCCTCAAAGCTTAAATCAATTATTACCGGAACTCCAAAAGATTACTGGGCAAAGCATGTCGACCCAAATCGCATGCCATTTGAGCCAACTGATGCCATGCGTCAGGGCAGTCTTGTTGACTGCTTAATTACTGAACGCGACCAGTATTCCAAGCGCTATTTGGTTGCACCTCAATGTGATCGTCGCACCAAAGAAGGTAAAGCGATTTGGGCTGATTTCCAGGCTCAATCCGCAGGTCGCGAGGTGATCACCCGCGACTGGGAAGACAATTCGCTCAGGATTGTTGAAGCACTGATGCGTGATGCCCATGCTGCGCCATTGATTAGGGATGGCCAGGGTCAGGATCCACACTTTTGGTATGACTCCGATATGGGCATTGATTGTCGCTACAAGCCTGATATCGAGCATCCTGATCGCGGCATTCTTGTTGACCTAAAAAAGTCAAGGTCTGCAAGCCCAAGGCTGTTTGCTGCTCAGTCGTATTCAATGGCTTACGACCTGCAGATGGCGCATTACAGCGCTGGATTCAAGGATCGCTACGGGAGCCTGCCGGAGCAGGTGATTCTCATTGCATACGAATGGCAATGGCCTCATAACATCAGCGTCAACATCCTTAGCCCTGACCTTATCGAAGAGGGCCATAGGCGTCGTGAAGAAGCAATAGTGCAGCTCAAGCAATGCATTGAGACTGATCTTTGGCCTTCATGGGGTTCTGTTGAGATGGACTTGCCTCGCTGGGCAAATGCCGATGATCCAGCCAACGCTACGGGTGCAGATGATCTTGGACTGGAGGGACTGGAATGAACTTTGATGAGCTGTACCCAGGCCGCTTCCTGAAGGCTGGGTTGATCCCGAATGGAAAAGCAACCTACACGATCGCTTCGGTCGCTAGGGAGCAAATTGAAGGTGAGAACGGAGTTGAGGACAAGGTTTTAATGACCTTCTCCGAGACTGCGATGCAGCTTGTGCTGCCGAAAGTGAATGCTGTCGCGATCCGGGCAATGTTTGGCAGCGATGTTCAAGCTTGGATCGGTAAGCGCGTAACGCTTTATGCGACGACTGACATCATGCCGTTTCCCAAGCGCAGGAACGAGCCATGTATCCGCGTATTTGGCAGCCCTGACATCCGCGAAGAAGTGATCTGCGAATGGCAGCCACCAAAGCGGCGGAAGCTGATTCAAAAGCTCCAGCCAACCGGTTACTTCACTGCTGCTTGGAACTCAATTAAGCAGGGCACTGCCGAGCAAATGCCCGCAATGCGAAACCGAGTCGAGCAGCTGCTTTCTCAAGGTGAATTAAAGCCTGAAGAAGCAGCAAGATTGGTTGCAGCAATTGAAGCGAAAGTGTAACCTCTTTATCGAGATCACTTCGCGATCACTTATGGCCGAGTTTGAAAAAATCACTGTCGACGAAGCGCGTAAGCGCATCAGTCGTCGCAGCAAGACCAGCCCATTGCGAGATGAAATTCTCAAGATGCACGCAGGTGATGCAATCTCGGTTTCGTTTTACAATGCAGAAACGGGCGACGGGTATAAGCCGACTACGGTCGCCCAAGTAGTCAGCCAAATGTCAAGAGGCAATGCTGACGTTCGCTACTCAATGCGCAAAAACGCAGACGGCAATGGCTGCTTTGTAATGTGCATTGAAAAAACCCCTGAGGACGCATTACGTCCGAAGCGTGGTCGGAAACCTAAAACACAAGAACAGGAGGCAATCTCTTGACTTTTAACGCCAGTGGCGCGCTGTTTCAACAAACCGCAGAGCAACTTCAACAGCGACTTGGTGAGCGTTACGACGCTTCCAAGAATTACCCAAACTACGACGGCATTTTGAACGTGCCAGCTGATCAGGCGCATGCGCTTGCGCAATACCTGATGAATGCACAACCGATTGGCGATCGAAACGAGATTCCCATTCGGATCTCTGGCTGGCGCAAGCAATCGAATGCTGGCAAGCCTTATCTGAGCCTTAGCTTCAAGCCGGACAGCCGCGTACAGCAGGCGGCACCTGCACCTGCAGCGGCTCCTGTACCCGTTGCTGCTGCAGCACCGCCTGTTGTACAGCAAGCAGCCCAACAAGTTGCCAATGCATTTGGTGGTGTGGTCACCGAGTACACTGACGATACTATCCCGTTCTAATTAGAATGGAAAAAGGATGCAGGGGCTGCTTGCGGCTCCTGCCCTTGAGCGATTTTTATACGCACAAGGGCATGGCCGACGGCTACTTAAATTACTGCAAAAAATGCGTCAAATCCAGAGTCGCAAAACACAGGCAAGACAATTGCGAAAAAATTCAGGCTTATGAAAAATGGCGCTATCGCGCAAATCCAAAACGCCAGCAGCAATTTTTGTCGCTTCCGGCTAAAAGAACCCCAGAACAAAAACGCGCTCACAATGCGGTCCGCTATGCAATTAAAAATGGAAGTCTCGTAAGACCAGGCTGCTGTTCAAAATGTGGCAAAAAATGCAAGCCAGAGGGGCATCACGATGACTACTCAAAGTATTTAGAGGTTCGGTGGCTTTGCAGGTCATGTCACTGCTTGCTTCACGCCAACTCAAACAACGACAGTTAACTATGGAATTTACCTTCAACAGCAAATCATTGGACCGCCAGGTCTCATTGCATGAAATCAACTTGCTCAGTTCAGTTGATGCTCGAAAGCTTCACGCGGAACTTGTTATTGCTGTCCAATCAATGGATGACAAGGTAAGCGAAGCGTCTTTAGCTGCTGTCCAGTCCGGCATCCCTGCGGACAAAGACTGGATTCATCGCGTAAAAAAGAAGCGTCGCATTTGCGTTGCATTTGCCACCCAGGTAAAGCAAGCGATTGATTCCGCCCAACCTGCCACGCAAGGTGGCTATGCGTCTATTTATCACTCGCACTTTGACGCTCTAGTCCGCGAAGAACTAGGCGCTACTGTTTACGAGGAAATCAAGAATGAAGCTCGAAATCTGGCCCTTTCAGATCTTCAAGTGCCAGCTCAAGACGCATAATCTCCCATATCGCTTGCTGGAGCATGTCTTGGTATTGAACGCAGGAGCGATAAAGAGCTGCTTCTCGCTCTGTCATTGAGCGAATAATAAGTTCATTCCGCAGCTCCTGCTCCGGCGAAATACTGCTTTTAATCCATTCCATTTTTTGTCATGCATTGGGTCGACGACGAAATCGGCAAGACGCAACACGGTGAAGGAATTAGCAGAGCGCCTGCCGGTGCGAAAACAAAAATGTTCCTTTTAATTATACGTCAACCAAACAATGCACCAATGAAATTCAGCATTAAGGCGGAATCAAAAACAAAGGCTAAAAAATACGCCGTTGCGCGTTGGCCTCTCGCGGAAGTGGAGGTGGTGAATTGAAGAGGGTAAGCCTGGTTCACTGCACACCTGACGCAGAAAATTTGATTGTTCGCATGGCTCGGGTTTCCAATCCAAGCAATCAAAACAATCAGAAAACAGCTTCAAAATTGCTTGGTTACTTAATCAAGCATTCCCACTGGTCGCCATTTGAAATGGCCAGCATGTGCGTTCAGATCGAAACAGAGCGCGATATTGCTGCTCAAATTCTCAGGCATCGCTCATTTAGCTTCCAAGAGTTCAGCACTCGTTATGCCAAAACTGATATCGCCGATGCGCCTTACCAGCGACTGCAAGACCACAAAAATCGGCAAAACAGCATTGATGGGCTTGATTCAGAATTGCAGAGCTACTGGGCAGAGCGCACCAGCAATTTAATTGGACAATCATTCACCATTTACGAGAAAATGCTTGAGGAGGGCATCGCCAAGGAAACAGCAAGACGGATACTCCCTCTTTGCACGCCAACCACTCTTTACATGCACGGCACCCTTCGCTCTTGGATTCATTACATCCAATTGAGATCGGCAAACGGCACCCAGATAGAGCATCAAGAAATTGCACTTGCATGCCGCCAGATTTTTATTGAGCAATTCCCCTTTATTGCTCAAGCATGCTTTGAGTAGGTTGCGCATCCAAGGCTGCCGAATACGCTGTAAGCGAATCTTTTCATTCAAATTTATTTTATGGGACTTTCGAAGGCGAGTAGGCCCTGTTTTACCTGTAAGCGCCTAACCACTAATCCCATGTACTGCACAAAGTGTTACGACCAGACGAGTGCAGGCAAGGCCGAGAAGGCCATGAAGAAATACAAACCAATCCACGGCGGCGGACCCTGTGCGTCATGCTTGCACTGGGTTGGCCATTGCGACCTCGGCATACCCGAAGGTGGTTCAAACTACGCTCGGGACTGCTCCTTGCTTTTACTTCAAAACGAATTATGCGATCCCATCCATTTCTGAATCCAATTGAAGCCTTTCTGGTCCGCTGGCTCAGCCGGTCACCACGCATTGGGATGGTTGTAATTAAAGAGCATGGCACTATTGTCAGCTGGGTTATTCGCGACCAAACAGATCCGACGATCGAGGATCCTGAAGACTTCCCGGAGCCGCCTTCAATGCAGCTTGAACGGCTTTACCATGCACCCGACGCTCAGCGTTAAGTTCCATGTACCTGCCAAGCGCAGGGGTGAAATCTTTTGGCGTTCATCCAGTCTTTTGGGGAATTGACACCTACTTCAAACCTTGGTTCTTTGATGGAAAAATTGTCTACTGGGGGGCCACGTCCTCTGATCGCAGAGATGCCTTGCGAAAAGCTGAAGCCATGGCAAATTGAAACACAAAAAGCTGCCTTTCTGGATTACCTTTACGATCTTTATGATCGTAATTCTGAGGCTTCTGGGTTAAAGGGAACCTACACCGGCCTCTGGGAGCGTTTTCAGAACGATTCCGCTGAAATCTTGCGAGCGCGCTTTATTTCAACAGGTGATCTTTAATGCAAAAAATTATTGGTATCTACAGTCCTGCGCCTCAGTCCGGCAAATCAACAGTTGCCGAATTTCTCAAGCAAAAGGGCTATACAGTTGTACCCTTTGCCGAAACCTTAAAGGAAATGCTTGTCCCAATGCTTGAAGCATTGGGATACGACAAAGCTGGTGCTTGCTATTTAACGCATGAAGCAAAGCAAATTATCGTTGGCGATGCCGGAGTAAGTGTTCGGCATATGCTGCAAACGCTTGGCACGGAATGGGGACGCTCCTGCATTCATCCAGAGATTTGGTTGAGATGCTGGCGCAAAAAGATGGCAAAATACGATGCCGTCGTTGCGGATGATGTTCGCTTTTTGAATGAAGCCAAGCTGGTCAAGCTGCTTGGCGGAGAGTTGTGGCGAATTGATCGATTCGACAGTCCCAAGTCATCTTCCCACTCGAGCGAAGGTTCCCTTGATGACTACCAGGAATTTGATCGTTTGATTAAAAACGATGGGACGGTTGAGGACTTGATCTGTAAACTCCGGGAAATACCGGTGTAAAGATGGCAAGTTTGCGTTACCACGCTGGCCGGATGGTGCTTTACGAAGCTGCGTCCGGCTGGCGGGTTCGCATAAAGACCAAAGCAGGAAAAATTGACTTGCCTTTAGAGAGCTGCGACCTTGATCTTGCAATCATTGAAGCCGAACAGCTTTATGCAGATGCTAGAGCGATAGACAATAGTCATCCATATTGCTATCAATGTATCCATTGGAAGCCTTCTGCGGCAAAATGTGACTTAGGTTTTCCTGAGGGAAGAGCATCAGGTGGAAGATTCGCAAAAGACTGCAGTGCCTACAGGGGCCATTGATTGCGGCGAAGGGTTTTACATTGAAATGGGAACAGAGCCGGGCATCGGCGAGGTCCGCTACATGTCATGCTCACCTGGGGCAACTACCTGCCGGTATTCCAATGATCTATGGCAAGCGCAAATTTATATTGAGCATCTGAAGGGCATCCAACCCCGGTGATCCACTCATAAACCTGCTGCGCTCGATGCCAGCACCAGGAATCCTGAGCAATCCACCACGCCCATAGAGAAGAATGGCCTTTTGAGGCATTGCACAGCAAGCATGCTGGAACGCAATTTTGAGGGACAGTAAGCCCGCCCCTCGCTTTTGGCTTTACATGGTCAATTGTTGTGGCATGACTGCCGCAATATGCGCAGCAATCATGCCAGGCATTGAAAATTGACGCCCTAAAACGTTTCTTCGCGACTTTTTTAGTTACCAGATCGACTCCATCAATCTGGTGCCTCATGGTCGCAATCCAGGTCTTACAAGGGTAGCTAAAGCGACCCTTCCCAACTCGGCATCACCCTTGGTTGATTGTTGTAGTGACCCACTTCTGCGTAGCTAATACTGGGGATCCCAGCGGTTATTACAAAAACCATCTGACCAATTTTCAAGCCTGGATACAATGGCAATGAATGAAATCGTCTTGCGTTCACCAACTCCAGGGTTAGTTTACTTCCACTCCAAAGGGGATCAGCAAAGCCGGCATGACTATGCTCGTAACCTTCTCTCGCCCTGCTTGATTTAAGACAAAAGATTCCGCATACATCGTTTGGCATGTTGAAGATTTCATGAGTCTCCGCAAGCAAAAACTCTCCAGGAGCAAGCCAGTAGGGGTTTTCGGCGGTGCAGTGCTCGATGGATTGCGCCTGAAGCTCTGAAGTATGCTCCACCTCGATCATCAATGTTCCGCCAAGTCTGAGATCAAGAGAAGCTGGATTAAGAAGCTCTGGATCCCAGTTTTCGACCATGCGATCTTCGCTGATCAACCTGCTGATCTCTTTATCGTGAAGAATCATTCAGAATTAGTAATCCCATTGAATCCTAGGACGATTTTGCCTGATTCCGGTATGAATGAAACCTTTCGGTGCGCCCCTGCCAGTGCTGTAAGGCCATTCCTTCAGGCACCATTCTTGTAGTTTGTAGATATCAATCCCTTCAATAAACCAGTCAACAGCCCCAATGCCAGGGCCGCTAAAAAGATGCTCTGAAGAGCTTGCGCCATTCACCATTTGGTTGATATAGGAATTCCTGTAACCGCTAGTAATGATTACAGGCTTGCCGCCGAATACATTTCTTGCGCGCTCAAGAAAGGCAGCCAGCTCGCCAGCAGTGTCGACTTGATACTGGTGATCAAACCTGCGCTCTTCCCTGTCAAGAGCAAACTCGCCCAATCTGATGTGAGGAGTAAGACGAACAGCAAAAGGAGATCTCGGCGTTACTTTTGATGGCTGCTGTTCAGATTCAAAAGTTTCGCTAACACCGCTAAGCCACAGGGCGCCTTCGGCTCTTCTTCTGCGAAGGAGACCAGCCTCAACATGGGTTCCTGGATTTCTATAAAGTTCAAGCGCAGCAGGCACATCTAACCATTTTTTATTTTTCAAGCAATTGGTAATTGTTTCAAAATTCTTAGAGCCATAAAAGCCAGAGCCAAGGTTGTATGCGAATGAAACCAGAGCAGAAATTTGCTCGTCGCTCATCTGCTGCCAATACGGGATTTCTTTGCTTAATTTTGCAGCAATTCTATCAACTTCGAGCCTAAGAAGCATGTCTGCTTCGATTACGTTTATTTTGTCACCTCTTTTGACGTAATTGCCCGGCCCGTATCTTGTGGTGCCATATCCGATTGTCCATGGCTCATCCTTGGTCAAAGGATCTGGGTATGCAGAAAGATGACAGCCCTCAAACTCTCTTATCAACTGTATCCCTAATGAACAATCGTACTGCTTCCCTGATTGGCTCCAGGTCTTAAACCACTCGGCAGTGCGCACCAAGATTTCGGGTGAAGCTTTTTCAATAAGCTCTTCAAGCTCGGAGATCGCCGCAGACTGATGAGGGAGAGACTTGAAATACTTGAAAAGATCAATTAGACGGATTCTGTTCGGTTTCATTTTTCCAAGGTGCATGAACACTCATTGCGCCACCAAGCAGCCGACTTTCACCTGTTTGTAGATCATCGTTTACCGGTTCGTGATCCACAACAGGTTTTGGTGCTAACGGCTGATCCGCTAGCCACGCATCTATGGCAGTGTCTATGCGCGGCTTTATGGTCAGCGCTTTGGGAAGACCACCTTCAGTGCTTTAAGGATGAGTTGGACCCAGCTGTTTTCTTTGATGGGAAGCAAGGTGATGATTTCGCTGCCTGCAGCCACCAGAATTGCCAGAACAGTTGCTGTGGTGGGGTCCATGGCTATGAGTGGTTGGGTCTCCCTTCCAGTTTAGATACCCGTTGCTCTACGGTCGAGAGCCTTGTAAATGTTTCTCTTCTGTCTTCTTTTATATCAGAATGTAAAACTTCAAGTTGGCTCGCAATGTGCTCAACAGCGCTCGTAAGCCTTATGACCGCATTTCTGGCCTCTTCGTTTCGCCTCCCAGATGTCGCCGCAGTCATTGCTGCAACTGAGATGGATGCTCCGGCCACTGCCGCGATGACTTCAATCATGGCCGCAATGGCTTCATCTACATCTTAGCGACCTTGCCCGCGACGCAATTTACGTGTACCTCGAGGACGGCTGCGCTTGCTGTTGCCTTGCCGCGTGCGCTTGGGTTTTCCCGATTGGTGATCGAATCGGCCCAGGGCGGTTTTTGATTTAACGGCCACTACA
>Ga0209536_100016225_pt1 | contig 10599 bp, 9 predicted proteins | sample DeeMarSeWOR28_12_FD_187461 | JGI IMG/M metagenome (GOLD analysis project Ga0209536, IMG submission 187461) | Marine sediment microbial communities from White Oak River estuary, North Carolina - WOR-2-8_12 (SPAdes) (version 2) | ecosystem: Environmental > Aquatic > Marine > Intertidal zone >...
AATGAAAGCCTCGATCGGTAAAATGGTTACATTCAATAACACATCAAGTGCTCAATCGCTTCAGAAGCTCTATGAAATGCATGACAGGGCCTTCAAAGCATTTATTCCGAAGCCATACAGTGGAAGGGTTGCAGTTATCAGAACAAGCAGGCAGCCTCGCGGCATTCAGCCTGACTCTGCACTGGGATGGAGTGATACCCTGACAGGGAACGTGGAGCTTCAGGAAGTTCCCGGTCATTATATTAATATATTTGTCGAACCCAGTGTCAGCTATCTGGCTGAAACATTACAGGAATGCATGAGACGAAGTGTTCAGTTCTCGACGATCAGTCACTAGATTCTTTCCATCACACATCGGCTCGTCATTAAATAACCCACGAACATCACAAGAAAATTATGAAAGCTAAGGGTTCAGAAGGAGTAATGGGGAGTTCCCTTCTGACATCACGGAATGTCTATTTTCTCATCATTTTGTGTATAGTCGGATTTGCATTTTACTTGCCGCTGAAGGAGCTTATTCAGCTTTCAATGACCTACGACGCGGTGTATTCCCACATTGTGCTGGTACCCCTCATAAGCGCATATTTCATGGTAACTGAGAGAAAGCAAATATTTTCAGAACCTGGCACTTCTTCCGCTGGGGGAATTTTTCTCATCATTCTCGGAATCCTCTTCGCTGTAACGGGAATTTTGAAGGATACAACACTGAACCAGAACGACTATCTGTCGCTGATGACATTTTCTGCAGTAATATTCCTGATAGGAGGATTCCTGATTATTTACGGAAAGCAGACTTTTCAGAACGCGAAATTTCCTCTCCTGTTCCTTTTTTTCATGGTTCCCATTCCCACTTTCATTGTGGATGAAATCATATCTTTGCTTCTGAAAGGATCTGCCCACATTGCAGAGGCAGGTTTTATGATATCAGGCATACCTTTTTTCCGGGAAGGGCCTATGTTCCATCTCTCGAACTTCAAAATTCATGTTGCCGATGAATGCAGCGGCATCCGGTCCAGTCTCTCCTTGTTCATCGCCAGTATAATTGCAGGCCACTTATTTTTAAAGACCTCATGGAGGAAGATTATCCTGTGCCTTTCGGTCATACCGATTGCTATTATGAGGAATGGATTGCGGATTGTCATGCTTTCACTGCTCGGGAATTATGTTGATGCAAGAATCCTCTCCAGCGCTCTGCACAGAAAGGGCGGGATCCCGCTCTTTATTCTGAGCTTTGCGATCATGATGATAATCTGCTGGTATCTACGAAAAAGGGAAGGCAGAGAAATTCTGCACAATGAGGTGAGTATCAGACAAGACTGATCTTAATTATGAAAATGCGGAAAGTAGGAGACGATACTAAATTCATTATTGATCTTATGAGACATACGTGCATACTTCTTCAGAGAAACCACTCTCGTTTCCTGACGAATTATACGCTATTGATGCAAAACACCATTCTCCGGGAGGCAGGTTACTGATCGTCGCTTGATTTACATCACCGACATCAACTGATCCACTATACAGGCCTGACGAAGTACCGTAGTAAATTTTATAGCCGGCAAGATCAGTGAGGGGGCTTTCATCAGTATTTTCTGTAGGAGCATCCCATGCAAGAGTAATCGAACCACTCCCATGGATTACATAGCCGGCACTACTGGACCCGTCTCCACCACCACAGCTCGCGGTTAGAACAGACAGGACCATGAGACACAGGGCAATCATCTTTCCATTCTGGGTCTTGCGCATGCTATTAGTTTAAGCGACTTATCTTAGCAAATATGTGATCGATATCACAAGGAACGGTCGATTCTGAAGAAAAGGACAGTTGCGTGTATGGAATTGAAAATGATGAATATTCGAGGCTTTTTTGCATGAATTGTGCTGAGATGGGACAGAGGGGTAACATTAATTTTAACAATAAATCAACAGGTTTCAGCACAATAATGAAATCAGGGTATTATGACACACGGTTATCGTAAACTCAGCCAAAAAGAACGTGAACGCCTGCATATTATCCGTCAAGTCATCAGCGGGGAGATAAGGCAGGCAGATGCTGCAGAACTGCTTTCTCTGAGCACCCGGCAGGTCAGACGGTTAACGACCTGTGTCAAGTCCAGGGGTGATGCAGGAATCATTCACAAATCCAGAGGGAGGAGATCAAATAATAGCTATCCGAAAAGAATACGGGACAAGGCAGTAGCGCTGTACTCCAAAAAATATAGACAATTCAGCCTGAGCGATGCAGTAATCAAACTTGCAGAATTTGAAAATATAAACATACACAGTGAAACTCTGCGCAGGTGGTTGATAAGATCAGGTGAATGGGAAGGTAACGGAAATAATAAAATCGATGAAAAACTTATCCGTGCTGATAAATTTTTACAGGAGATAACGACAGTAAAGATATTTAATTCTGAATTAAAAATGAAGAGGAGCAAAATATCCCCGAAAGTTAATAAGAAGAATGGTAGACACAGCAAAAAAGAGACAGAGAATGAGAAGGTTGTAACTCGATCCAAAAAATACATACCTGCACCGGACCACCCCTGGCGAAGAACGCTTTATCCAGAATATGCCGATAAATACACGGATGAGGTTTAATCACGAGAAGTTAAAGGACATTTCTTTTTAGGCAGCAAGCGGACATTTTAAAAGTGGTGAACTTAATGAAAGGCAATTTATGATAGCTTGTTATCTCATCTTCTAAGTCTGAGACTGTTAGGTATTGTTTCTGCAGGAAAAAATATTGAATCGATAATCACTTTCATTTTTCAACTATCTGAAAGAGGGCTTAAGCAGCCCTTTTTTTTATGTTTCTGTGGAAGCATGCGGCGAGTGTAACACAATATAATTTCGATTCACAATACACAACCGCCTACTAATGTCGTGTCCCATAAATAACTTGTCATCCCGGAATTGATCCGGGATCCAGATCCTATAAAAAAGGCTGGATTCCCCGATCAAGCCTGCCTGCCGGCAGGCCCTATTGTGCAATATAATTTAAGATTAATGTTAACAATGCGTGTATACGGTATTAGTGACTATCGCAGTTTGCAAATAAAAAAAAAGGGACATGGTGTATCCATGTCCCTTTTTAACTGTAGAACGTTGAAATGCGTTATGCTCTTTTTCTTCTCCGATAAAGTCTTCCACCCATAACTGCTCCGCCGATAATAAAGAGTGTAGAGCTTATCGGCTCGGGTACTACCTGTACATTCAGAGCGCCACTTGCGATACCAGAAGTGTTTGTAATTGATGCCTTTGCCGTCATTGAATAAGGACTTGTTAATGTGAGCGGGCTGCTTGTATCATTTCCCGTAAGACCAGTGATACTTCCAGTTGTTGTGCTCGTTCCATAGAGTGAATTTGACAGATCAACGTAACTGGTAAAACTAGCTGCGGATGCTCCATTAAAACTTGCTGTTGTTTCAACAACTCCACTTGATGGACCAATATCGGTCAAAGTCAACCAGATATCAAATGATCCTGTAGCACTTATCACGGGAGAGAGGTTTAACTCTGGATAGGTAAGGCTTCCTATTGATGATCCCACTACAGTGCCAATCGAAGAAGTGTACCCGATAACACCAACTTCTGATCTGAAATCACCGGTTCCATTATCCTGAATTACAACACTGTCGACTGTCATTTCAAAAACTGCATGCGCTGATTGCAGACCCGTCCCCATGATCAGGACGGTCGTCAAAGCCAACATCAAACATATGATTTTCACCTGTCTCATGTTTACCATTCCCCCATTTCTATTTTTTATAAATTTATTAAAACGAAAAATTTAATCTAGAATATATTGATATATTAAGTGTATTATCAGGACGAAGTCAAATTAATAATTATAATGAGACCTATAAGTAACCGTTATTAGCGTATTTGCGCAAATAACTAAGCCCTGTTTCTGCGCCACTGAATACCCACAAAACCAAAGAGGCATATTCCCAATAAAAGGGCTGTATCAAGTTCCGGTACACTTACGATAAGAAAATCAAAACTAGTTTGTAATGGAGAACTGCTAGCTCCATGGGTCACGGAGGCAAGAGCAGTAAGGGAAAACTCATCATCCGAGAAAAATGCTGTTTGACTCCCTTCGATTGTAGTGAAACTCGCAAGAGTTGTGTCTTTGCCAAAAAGGGCATTTGAAGCATCGGCATAGGCATCGAAGCTCACTGTGCCGTCCGTAAAACCATTAACTGATACCTCAAAGTTTCCTGTATAGTCAAAACCAGTTTCAGAAAATTCTATTTCAAGAGTATCACCAGGACTAGCACCAAATAAGCTGCTGATTTGGACACTATAAAGGTCAAGCTCCGGCGCTGTGGCTGAGCCTATATTCGGCTTGGTAAAACCTTCCGTCACCACAACATCAAAATTACCTACCGTCCCGCTGAATAAAATTCTTCCATCAATAGTATTTTGAATATCTCCAGTTCCATTATCCACAATCGTTTGATCAACTCCAGCGCCAGTGCTAGACGCATTCAGTGTGAGGGTAGGCAATCCATGCGCTGCCTGAATGCCAAAGGTCAATACCACAAGACATACAAAAATCCCTGTTAACATTTTTAAATTATTGCTCTTCCTGATTTTTTTCATAATTTCCCCCTTATTCATGTATATTTCTATATTAACACTTTATTATTCTTGGCATTCATATCCACATCATTCAACATCTTTTTTCTGATGGAATAAATCCCACCGAAACATATGATTGTGTATAAAAATGATGATGTTTCCGGGACAGCAATGTCCATAGCAAAACTTGTAAAGTCTCCAGGGCTGGTATGTGTTACTGTTGCCTTTGCCGTTAACGAATATGCGTTTTCGAGTGACAGCATACCACTGCTGTCACTACCACTGTTTAGACCTATGTCCCCGAGCGTGATGCCCTCACCATATAAATTGTTTGATGTGTCAGCGAAACTGCTATAAATTATAGAGTCGCCCGTTGTATTTCCACTGGCAGACGTCAGAAATGATCCTTCGGTAGGTCCAAATCCAGTTTCGGAAAACCAGATAGTCATCGTGCCTTCGCCCACTACTGCCGCACTGAGCGTGAGCCGGGGATCAGTCATCGTTCCGATATTTGTTCCAACACCGGTAACGTCGACCTCCAGCGATCCCACCTGACCTGTGTAGGCAATGATATTTTCTTCCGGCCGAAGGTCATATCCTTCCCTTCCATCCCAAACCTCAACTATTGTTGTGCCATCAGAAAACCGTAATGTCGGTACCGCCTCTGCTGTGCCCAGGTCAAAGAGAAAAATAACAGAGGCGAGAACCAGTACAACCATCAAGAATGCGGATACACTTTTACGCGACATAATATCCCCTCATTAATCGACTTCATTTCAGAAAATTACTGATAAAATATGGCTATATATAGTGGTTAACATGCAGATACGCCTTTGTCAAGTATTTTCTTCTCATAACTATAGTAAATTACACCTGTAAGGGTCCGATCTGATCAGTTAAAGAGGTATGTTGTCTTCAAAGAAATTTCGACATCTTAATTTTAGTTATATTTCAAGGTCTTGAGCAGGATTCAGGGATTATTCCCGACAGTGTATGATGTGATAAATAGCCGGTCACCCTCAGTCCCTGGTTTGGATTTTGAGTGTTCCTGCGGTCTATGAAAATCTACTTTTATAATAATTTTTTCTTCATCCAAAATAGAAATGTCCTATGACTATATGTTTTACTACAGGAAAACAGGTGCATACTGCCAGGGTTCGAATATTATTACATGGAGTCGTACACGTTACAATGAATAGGGACTGATATCACAGCATGCTCTGAGTGCATCGTGATAATTGAACGGGACGTTTTTATTCTTGACATATTGACAGAAATTCGTATTCCTGTTATACATTCATTTTCATAAGGAGACAAAACAGCGAATGAATAAATTCCTTACCGCTGATTCCAGACTATTTCCAAAGGTACTCCGTGGAGCAGTCATTCTTTGTATGATGTTCCTGATGCTCGCATGCTCCGATCCTGAAACTGTGAAGAAGAAGCATTTTGAAAAGGGGATGGCATATTTAAATACTGGTGACCCGAAGAGTGCTGTTCTTGAATTCAAGAATGTGATTCGTATCGATCCACAACATGCTGGGGCTCATTTTCATCTTGGCATCGGATATTTACGGGTTGGCAAAATAGATCCTGCCATCGAGGAGCTTGAAAAAGCAGTATCGCTCAAGACTTCTCTTGAGAGGGAAAGCCTCTTACCGTTGGCAAAGGCATATATGGCTAAGGGAGTGTACGAGGAATCCCTAAATCGATTGAATATTTTATACCAGGAAAAACCTGACGATCCGGTTCTATTGGACCTGCTCGGCGCTGTGTACGCTGGCAATAAGGAATTGCAGAAAGCGAAAGATTTATTTACGAGGGCCCTGAAGGTTGATGCTCAATTTATCTCTGCTCATATCAACCTTGGCAAGGTCTACGCTCTGGAGGGCAGGCTTCAGGAAGCCCGGGCCGAATTTGACAAGGCACTGAATATTGATGCTGATCATATTCCCGCCCTCTATGCTCGTGCAGAAGTTCTTGCAAGAGAAAAAAAGTATGACGAAGCGATTCTGGGCTACCAGAAGATCTTGAGCAAAGATCCCGAAGAGCATGCGGCACTCTTCTATGTGGCTCATCTCTATATGGTTACGGGAAAATACGCTGAGGCAATAGAAGAGGCAGAAAACATTAAAAGACTACTCCCGAAAGCCCCTCAAGGATATTTCTTTGCAGGAGCAGCTCTCCTGATGACGAATCATATTAATGAAGGCATTATTGAACTCCAGACTGCAGTAAAATATGACCCAAACAATCCAGCTGCTCACTATCTTCTGAGCATCGCAAACTATTCACAAAAGTTTTACCAGCAGGCAATTAACGAAGCACAGACAGCAATAGAGCTGAACCCCGAACTGATCGTGGCAAATAAAGTGCTTGCAACCGTTTACCTGAATCAGGGGTGGTATGATGAAGCTATAAAGCACAGCAATAAAATTCTCGAAGCAGACCCACGGAACTCCCTGGCTCTCAATATCCTTGGTACATCATATATCAGAAAGGGAGAACTTGATAGAGGGTTTCAGGAACTCTCTCGGGCATTGGAATTTGATCCGGCCTTCACGAAGACATACCTGAGCCTTGGTAAATATTACCGTCTGAAAGGGGAATCAGGTGAAGCCGTTGAAGCATACAAGTCTGCCATTAAACTGGACCCGAATGATATGGAGGCGCGAGTCAGCCTTATTCTTACGTACCTGCAGGAGAAGAAGTATGATAAGGCCGTTCATGCATGCGAAGAGGGATTAAGCATCAGACCTCAAGATGCATTTTTTTATAATCTACTGGGGATGGCACATCTGGGAAGCAAAAACAGGGAGAAGGCATTTCATTACTTTAAGCGTGCCGTTGAGATCAATCCCCGCTTCTTTGCTCCTCGATTGAATATGGCCAATTATTATCTGAATGAGAATGAGACTGAAAAGGCCATTGAGCTCTATAACGATGTAGTAAAACAAAGCCCGGAGGATTCCGGAGCCATGATTACCATTGCCACTGTTCTGGAGAAGAACGGAAAAATCGACGAGGCACTTCATTATTATAAGAGTGCCGTTAAAGGCGATAAGCCTTTAGCCGCCTTATATTCGCTGAGTAAATTCTATATCAGGCTTAAGAATTTCAGGAATGCCATAGCCGCAGCACAAGAGGCACAAAAGCTGAGTCCAGAGGCCCTTCAGGTTTACTACCTTCTCGGAGTTGCCTATGCCGGTAGCAAAGACTACGAAAACGCACAGTTAGAATTTAAAAAACTGGAAGAACGAAGCCCCAAGTCTCCTGTCCCTTTGTATCATCTTGGTATAATCTCTTTTGCGAAAGAAGAGACGGACGCAGGTATCAGGTATATGGAAAAGGCAATTGGTCTCAATCCCGATTATATTCCGGCATTGATGGATCTCGCAGTTACCTACCAAAAAATGGGAGAAAACATAAAAGCCATTGACCTCTATGAAAAGCTCTTATCGAATGCCAATGACTATGTTCCGGCCTTGAACAACATATCATGGCTGTATGCTGAGGAAGGACAGAATTTAGATAAGGCTCTGCTGTATGCACAAAAGGCTGTGTCCATGAAAGAACGTGACGGCGGGATTATTGATACCCTTGGATGGGTGTACTTTAAGAATGGTCAATATGAGAATGCCGTCAAAAGTTTTACAAAGGCAGTCGATCTCGTGCCGGAGCAGCCTACGATCCGGTATCATCTCGGCCTTGCCTATTTCAAAATGGGTGAGAAATCCAAGGCGCGAGATGCACTTGAGTCGTCCCTCGCTCTGAGAAAAACTTTTCCTGAATCTGAAGATGCGCAGCGAATCCTGAGGGATCTGTAACAATCAGCTTTTGATCTACTAGGAATACATTTCAAAATTAGCTTCTATCATCGATGACACAGCAGTCGTCATTCCCGAGGTAGTAATCGAGAATCCATTTTCAAAAGAAACTTGGATTCCTGCCCCCCCCTGATACAGGCAGGCGTCACCTTTGATATCTCGCGATAACAAAACTGGGTTATGACACAGCCTCTCCGCAGTAATGACATGTGCTATTGGCTCACAAAGGAGCATGACCATGACCTTTATCATGTACATATGATGTCATACCCACGAAAGTGGGTATCCAGGGCTTTTAAATAGAACTGGATTCTCGCCTCGGCGAGTCGCCTGAGATGACAAGCTTGAAAATTTCCGGAATAACAGCCCTTAAGGTGTTTTCAGGTGGATCACGAAAATACGTTCGTCCTGCAGATTCTGACCAAGGACAGAAGAAAGAAAAAGACAGAGCCACTGCTGACTCTGTCTTTTTTGAGAGTATTACTGAAGATTTCTTTATGCTCTGAATTTTTTCCTTACACCAAACAGACCGCCTAAACAGGTACCGAGAAGGAGCATGGTGGCAGTTTCGGGGATTGGTGTTGTGCTGTCTGTCTTTGGGGAGAATGGATCTGTAACGGAGCATAATCCCGTATCACAGAAACTGCTATTAAAATATAACGCACCATTCATATCCTCGTCTGCTGCTGCGAAAAGATAAGAGTCCTCCGGAAAAGGAGAAATATATTCAATAGCTCCAATGTAAGCATAATACGGACTAGATGAGGGAAAGTCTGTTAATTCAACCCAACCATCATTCAGATTCACCGGACCAAGATTTACTCCACTGTAAGGCGTTGGTTTATATCCATCTGCCTGGCCAGTTTCATATGCGATCTCTTGGAATAACATTCCATCGAATGATATAGGATAACTCTGATTCGCTGCATCGTTGTCCGTTAACAAGTAAATGTCAGCATCAAGAATGTTTGTGAAAACAATTATATCGGAACCACTAGGACCCAGATCAAAACCGTGATTCTTGTCAGAACCAGACACAAAATCAGATGTAAAGTAACTTTGATAGTCGAAGTTTGTATCTTCCGGTGCATATGCGTAAGTCCTTCCCTCCGTAGCAACGCCAAGACTTGGAACTGCCGATGCTGGGGTGGAATACAATATGATGCAGCTGACAGAAAGGAATACTAGCGAAAGTAAAAAGCATTTTTCAAATTTCTTTTTCATGGTGGTATATCTCCTTTTATCAAGACATTTTATAAAAAAGAATGGCTTAATTTTTGTCTAACATTATTATATTTTTTTGTCAATAGTTATCTTGCCAAAGTTAAAGTGTCCTCACATTGCCGAAACAGAAGTGTCCTCTTTGATTCCAGTAACTAATTCTTGTCCGAGTATTTACCGGCATAATATGGATTAAGAGTTCTTTGCCAAAGGCAATCTGGTGCAGGTAATTCATGCTATCTGGCTTAATATGATCAGGATTTAATCCCTGCTCTGGTCAAGAACCTTAATTAATAACTAAAAAAGCACAATAACTTAATCAATCTTAAGAATCCTCATTAACCCCAAATTTATTGATAAGACGGTTTATCATTATTAACGTACCTTTCAAGTACAGGATAAAGTCTGATGGGAGTCCATGGTTCTACAGACTGTCCTGAGTAGGTGTCGCACTTCGACGAGTTCAGTGTGACAGCCGCCTTGAGGCTCACCATGACACATGTCACCCTGAGCCCTTCGATTCCTGTTATCCTTAGCTTGTCGAAGGATTACACGACTCAGGGCAGGCTCTGTCGAAGGGTGAATTCCTGCCTACCGGTTGGCAGGCCCCCTTACGACATGCGTGCATGATAATATGTGGATATTTAATTTTAAGATAATTTTCAGTAGGGTAGGGGCAGGTTCACTACAACCTGCCCCTTAGGCATTCTAATTATCTGAGAAGGGCCAGCTGTGATCATCAGGTGGCAGATATTCTTCCGGTGCTTCTTCAATCTTGATCCTCTTCTTGCCCCGGTGGCTGTCATTGATTGTAACCAGTAAGTTCTCTACACTCTGGCAATAGAGGTCTATATCCTGTAGGGCGATTCTTTTTTTCCTTTTGTTTTTCAGTTTTGAATTCATCTTTACTCTTTCTCCGCTTCTATTAGTTAATGACTCATTACATGAGTCTTATGCTCATATT
>Ga0209536_100016226_pt1 | contig 10599 bp, 10 predicted proteins | sample DeeMarSeWOR28_12_FD_187461 | JGI IMG/M metagenome (GOLD analysis project Ga0209536, IMG submission 187461) | Marine sediment microbial communities from White Oak River estuary, North Carolina - WOR-2-8_12 (SPAdes) (version 2) | ecosystem: Environmental > Aquatic > Marine > Intertidal zone >...
CCGCAACTGCCCTGGCGCATGCTGCTGGCACGCTACATGACCGCTACCAGCCGCGACGACTACAGCTACATGCGCCCCTCGCGCCGCGAGGGCAGCGCGATCTTCCCGACGCTGCGTAGCAACCAGGTCGATGTGCTGGTCGTGCTGGACACCAGTGGCTCCATCCGCGCAGCCGAGATGCGCGAGTTCGTCAGCGAGGTCGACGCTATCAAGGGGCAGATGCGGGCGCGCATCGTCCTGCATGCCTGTGACTATGAGCTCTCCCGGGCCGGTCCCTGGGTGTTCGAGCCCTGGGAGGAATTCAGCCTGCCCGAGGATATCCGCGGCGGTGGCGGCACGCGCTTCACGCCGGTGTTCGACTGGCTAAGGGAAGAGGCGCTGAACCCGAACCTGCTGGTCTATTTCACCGATGCCGAGGGCGAGTTCCCGAAGCAGGAGCCACCCTACCCGGTCATCTGGCTGGTCAAGGGCCGCGCGGAGGTGCCCTGGGGCCAACGGATTCAATTGAACTGAAATACCACCGCAGAGACGCAGAGAACGCAGAGGGCGCAGAGAAAAGATTAGAAGGCCTTACCGCTAAGCCGCAAAGTACGCAAATAAAACAATAGCTTGTAATTATCCGCTTGTCTTTACAGGAGAGGATCTGTCGAACTGCAATTCCGTGTAAATGAATCTCGGTGTGCAGAGTAGTGACGGGAAGCCAGGTGCATATCACACGCTTTGCGCACTTTGCGCCTTTGCGGTAATGGGTTTTCTCAGCGTCCTCTGCGTCTCTGCGGTGAATTGTTGCTTTTAACCGAAACGGGCAAGGCATAAACCCGCCGCATTCCCCCATTGATTCTCTTGACTGGCCATCCGCCGGGCGGGCGTGGATAATACGCCTCTTTTCGAAATCAGCTCTGGATCAAGGAGAAAGCTATGCGCGTCATCCTGTTGGGCGGACCCGGTGCCGGCAAGGGCACACAGGCCAACTACATTAAGGAAAAATACAACATCCCCCAGATCTCTACCGGCGACATGCTGCGCGCCGCGGTCAAGGCCGGTACGCCGCTCGGCGTCGAGGCCAAGAAGGTCATGGATGCCGGCGGCCTGGTGTCCGACGACATCATCCTGGGCCTGATCGACGAACGTCTCAAGGAAGATGACTGCAAGAACGGTTACCTGTTCGACGGCTTCCCGCGCACCCTGGCACAGGCCGATGCCCTGAAGGACAAGGGTATCCCGGTCGATGCCGTGGTCGAGATCGATGTCGATGACAACGAGATCATCAAGCGCATGAGCGGCCGCCGGGTCCACCTGGCCTCGGGTCGCACCTACCACGTGGTATTCAATCCGCCGAAGGAAGAGGGCAAGGACGACGAGACCGGCGAGCCCCTGATCCAGCGTGACGACGACAAGGAAGAGACCGTGCGCCAGCGCCTGGCGGTCTACCACGAGCAGACCGAGCCGCTGATCGAGTATTACTCCGGGTGGGCAGCCTCCGGCGAGAGCGGTGCTCCGCGCTATGTGAAAATCGACGGCATCGGCAAGGTCGACCAAATCCGCGACGCCATCTTCGCCGCACTGGGCTGAGCGGCCCGCGGCACCCGAAAAAAGGCCGGCCTTGCCGGCCTTTTTTCATGGGATCCCAGGCGTCGCTTGCGACCGGCCTGCCCGCGTCCCCACGGGGCCAGGCAGCACCGTGTTGACCGCCAGAGTGCATCCACAGCGACTGCCCTTAGGTACAACTACCATCGCGGTAGACTTTGCTGCTAAACTCTCAAAAACGTCAATTATGTGACGTTGCGCACATTGCATTTGTCGGGCCGGACACATATCCAGCTCTGGGCTGTGCAATGCTGCCAACGCGCAGCAGCCACCGGACAGGGCCGCTGCAGGTTGCCGGGTAAACACCCAACAATATCTGCCCGGCAGCATACCCGAACACCCAGGCAGGGCAGCCTGCCTGGCGTGCAAGGTCAAGAATAAATCGCAGTGCAGGGAGGAATCCTGCGGCGGGCACAGGGGAGTGCGGGAGAGCATATGGTTGCGGGTTACAACAAACCGGAGGAGATCGATCCGAGCGGCGTGCGCAAGTTGCTGCGCGTGCTCGACTCCCTGCGCGACTCGCCGGCCGGCAGCGTTATCTATCGCCAGGTCGAGGCCATGCTGGACGAGATCGCGACCAGCCACCTCAAGGCCGAGATCACCTATGCCGGTTTTGTCAGCACCCTGCTCGAGGCCTACAGCGCGCAGCTAGAGCCCGGTACGCCCCGCTTTGTCCAGGTCAAACTGCTACAGGCCCGGCTGCAGCCGCCGCTGACCGCCACGGAGCTGCACACCCTCGGTGACTTCGTCAACGACTGTGCCGAGCAGATCCGCAGTGCCCGCGAAACCGAATCCACGACATTCTCCCAGGCCATCAGCCCGCTGCTCAGCGCCTTCGGTATCGCGGATGTCGCCCCGCGACAGGAGCCTGCGCCTGCCACCGCTGTCGCGCCCGAACCCGCTGTTGCACCCGTAGCGGAGGTCCCCGAGGCCGTACAGCCCCGGGTGGAGGCAGTGGAAACCGCGGCTGAAACCGCGCCCGGGGCCACCGTTGCCGAGCACCACGGTATCCACCTTCTCGAGGAAGAGGAAATCGAGGCCGAGGAGGAACTCATTGAGGAGTTCGATGCCGGCGAGGGCGAAGAGGCGGAGGAAGAGGACTTCGACGAGGATGAGCTGCCGCCGGCCATGGAACTTGGCGAGGATTACCGGCAGGAACTCGAGGCACGCCGCAAGGACATTCAGAAACTGCAGTCCAACCTCGGCCAGCAGGTCGTGGAGACCATCACCCAGAACGAGGAGTTCGGCGTCATCCTCGAGGTGGTGCTGGCCGAGCTTCACCAGGCCGAGGAAGTGCAGGGTATCGAGAATGCCCGCTGGACGCTCATACGGGAAATCGAGAAGCTGATGAAGGGACACAACGAGCTGGCAGACAAGCTCGACAGCACCCATCACTACCTGCAGCTGATCGAGTCCGACAGCCGCCAGCTGACCGACGAGCTTACCCGGGTCCGGCTGCTAAGCCTGACCGACGAGCTGACCGGTCTGCCCAACCGGCGGGCCTTCATGCGGCGCCTGGAGGATGAGGTGGCCCGCGTGCAGCGCTATGGCTTCCCGCTGTCGTTCGCGCTGATCGACCTTGACCATTTCAAGAGCATCAACGACGAGTTCGGCCACGCCGCCGGTGACGAGGTGCTGCGGGTCTACTCCAAGAACATCATGACCGTGTTCCGCCATCATGACATGGTCGCCCGTTATGGCGGCGAGGAGTTTGCCGTGCTGCTGCCCAACACCGATGCCGACGGCGCCGTGCGCGCGCTCAACAAGGTCAGGCGTCGCGCGGCGGAGACCCGCTGGCAGTCCAACGGCACGGTCTCTCAGGTGCCGTCGTTCTCCGCCGGCGTGTCACTGTTCAAACCCGGCGAGTCGTCCAGCGCCTTCATCGAGCGCGCGGACAAGGCGCTCTACCGCGCCAAGCGGCTCGGGCGCGACCGCATCGAGCTGGACATCACCTACGAGCCTGAAGAGGTCGGGCGCTCCCCGCGGCGCCGCAGCACGGATCTCTGAACCCGCCGGCTGTCCGTCCCGGCTCTCGCCTGTATAATCTCCCCTCGCTGGAAACAATCTCTCCGCTGGCCGGCGGGGTGATATACCGGCTGCTTCCAACCAACCGAGCAGGGGACCCGCTTGATGGCGACCATAGATGCAACGCGAGACAATTTCGAAGGCCTGATCACGGACAATGACATTATCCTGGTGGACTTCTGGGCGCCCTGGTGCGGTCCCTGCCGCCAGTTTGCCCCGGTCTACGAGTCGTTGGCCGAAGAGAACGAGGATATTGTCTTCGCCAAGGTCAATACCGAGGAGGAACGCGAGCTGGCCGGGCATTTCCAGATCCGCTCCATCCCGACGCTGATGGTGTTCCGCGAGCAGATCATCGTCTTCTCCCAGCCGGGCGCGTTGCCACCGGCAGCGCTGTCCTCGGTGATCGAAAAGGTCCGGGAGCTCGACATGGACATGGTGCGCAGGGAAGTCGAGGCGCAGGCGAGCGGCCAACAGACGTAGTGTTATGAACCCGGGGTTCCCCAAAGGAGACAGCAGATGCGAATGACAGGCGTAATCGCGGCGAGCTTGCTTGCCGCCCTGGCGATTTCGGCGAAGGTGCAGGCGGACGGGGATTTGCGCTACAACCAGGTTCGCCTGCAGGCCGAGCAGAGTGAGGCGGTCAGCAACGACACCATGCATGTCACGCTGCGCACCTTTGCCGAATCACGCGATCCGGCGGACCTGGCGTCCACCATCAACCGCGACATGGACTGGGCGCTGCAGCTGGCGAAGAGCGTCGAGGGGGTCGGGGTCAGCACCGGTGGCTACCAGACCTACCCGGTGCACAAGGAAAACGTCATCAAGGGCTGGCGGGGCCAGCAGGACCTCATGCTGGAGGGGCGTGATCACGCGGCTCTCGGTCGTCTCGTCGGCCAGCTGCAGGAGAAGCTGCAGGTCAGGTCCATGCAGTTCTCGGTCTCCGACGAGCGGCGTCGCGCCGTCGAGAACCGGCTGATCGCCCGCACACTGGATGCCTTCAGGGAACGGGCCGGCATCGTCGGCAGCAACCTTGAGGCAAAGGGCTATCGCATCGTCGAGCTGAACATCAACACCAGCAGCCAGCAGCCGCCGATGCCCTACCAGGCGAGGATGGCGGCCATGGAGGCGGCTGCACCGGTGGTGACGGAGGCCGGTGACAGCGATATCCGCGTGTCCATCAACGGCACGGTGGAACTGCAGCTGCCCTGACAGGCGGGCCACCAGGCGCTCAGGACGCCGGCCCTGCCATCTCCTGCTCTCTCTGTTCCTGCGCCGTGCTGTGGCCGTAGAGCTCGATCATGTCGGGTTCGCCGCACCAGGCGCTGATCTCCCGGCGCGCGGCATCGCGCAATCCGAGAGCATCCTGCCAGCTGGTGCCCTTTGGCTCGACGGGCGGGCGGATGGTGACCGTGACCGCTCCCCGACGCGGAAACCAGTGGTCGCCACGCACGATATTGCGCGCACCCTCGATAGCCAGCGGCAGTACCGGTGTACCGCTGCGGGCAGCGGTGACGAACGCCCCCATGCGAAACGGCTGCAGCCCGGCGAAGCTGATGAAGGTGCCTTCCGGAAAAAAGACCAGCGACTGGCCGCGGCGTGACTTGCGCGCAATGCGGCGAACCGAGCTGGCACCGCGCTGGGCGTTGAAGCGGTCCACGAACTCGACGCCAAAGCGCAGCAGGATCAGGCGGATGAGCGGGATGCGCGACAGCTCGCCCTTGACGACGAAATGCACGGGGATGTCCAGGGCGGCGGTCACGATGAAGCCATCCAGGTAACTGGCATGGTTGGCGACGATCACCAGCGGGCGGTCGCGGTCGATGTGCTCCCTGCCATTGACCGTCAGGGGGATGAAGGTCGCCCGGAACAGCAGGCGCGCCAGTGTCCGTCCAAGCCGCTGTCGCAGTTCCTGTCCTGGCGTCAGCACCACCGCAAACCAGCTAATGACGCCGAGCACGATAAACACCGGCCAGCAATACATGGCGTAGAGCCATTCGAGCAATGAATGGTGCCGTCGTCTTTGCGGTGCCGGCAGCTCATCGCAGGTGAATTCGCCTAGCAGCAGGTCGGCGGGATTCTCCCCGCCGGCCCGCGGCCCGGTTTCGCCGTCGTCCGGCTCGCCCCGCAGGCTGGCACGCATGGCGCACAGCAGTTCCTGCGGCGTCGCGGAGGCCATGGCGGTCTGTTCATCCAGCTCGATGCCTGTCTCGCGGCTGATGCGCGTACGCAGCTCCATGCGGGCCAGGCTGTCCAGGCCGAGTTCGCGCTCGAGCAGGGTGTCCGGTGAAAAGCGGATATGCTTCCACTTGGGATGCACCTCGCCGACCAGCCGGCTGATGATGACGAGCAGCTCGGACATGGCGGGCAGTGTCGAGGTGCCCGATGTCGCGACGGGTCTCTCTTTCATGAACGGACGGCGGGGCGACTGTCGGCCGGCGTGCTTGACATGCACCCCATTAGGCACGACTGTTTGTGCTAATGTAAAGCCCCGATGAATCAACGAATGCCATACGGTTCCTCACGCCTCGCCGGGCTGCTGTTCCTCGTGCTGCTGCTCGCGCCGGTCTGGTACCCGGCCGCTGAATCGCGCACCGCCGTGGTGCTGGACATGGAGGGCGCCGTCGGTCCGGCAACCAGCGACTATATCCACCGCGGGCTGGAACATGCCCGCAAGCACCGCGCACAACTGGTGGTGCTGCGCATGGATACGCCGGGCGGCCTGGATACCGCGATGCGCGAAATCATCCAGGACATCCTGGTGTCAAGCGTACCGGTGGTCACCTATGTCACGCCGGGTGGCGCGCGCGCGGCCAGTGCGGGCACCTATATCCTGTACGCGAGCCACGTCGCCGCCATGACGCCGGGCACCAACCTCGGTGCCGCGACACCGGTCGAGATCGGCGGCATGCCGGATCCCGACACCCTGACCCGCAAGGACAGGCAGGAGAAACAAAACGGCAACGGCGTGAGCAACGGTGACGCCATGGAGCGCAAGCGTGTCAACGATGCGGCCGCCTACATCCGCGGCCTGGCGCGCATGCGGGGGCGCAACATGGAATGGGCCGAACAGGCGGTGCGCGAGGGGGTCAGCCTGGCGGCCAGCGAGGCGCTCGAGATGGGCGTGATAGATCTCGTGGCCACCGACGTCGCCGACCTGCTCGGGCAGCTGCAGGGCCGCGAGGTCACGATACTGGGCGAGCAGGTGGTGCTGGACACCACCGGTATCCAGCTGGTACCGATCGAGCCTGACTGGCGCAGCCGGCTGCTGGCGGTGATCACCGACCCGAATGTCGCTTACGTGCTTATGCTGATCGGCATCTACGGGCTGTTCTTCGAGTTTGCCAATCCCGGCTACGTGCTGCCCGGTGTGGCCGGGGCCATCAGCCTGGTGCTCGCCCTCTATGCCTTCCAGATCCTGCCGGTGAACTATGCCGGCCTGGCCCTGCTGGCGCTGGGTATCATGTTCATGCTCGCCGAGGTGTTCGTGCCGAGCTTCGGCGCGCTCGGCATCGGCGGGGTGATCGCCTTCGTGATCGGGTCGATCATCCTGTTCGACAAGGAGGGCACCGGCTACGCCGTGTCGTTGCCGCTGATCCTGTCTCTGTCGGTTATCAGTGCGGGTTTTTTCCTCTTCGTCGTCGGGGCGGCGGTCAAGGCGCGGCAGCGGCCGGTGGTCAGCGGCCAGGAAGAACTGCTGCACAGCACCGGCGAGGTCATCGACAGCTTCGCCGGCCGCGGGCGCATCCGGGTGCATGGTGAGATCTGGCGCGCGGAATCGGCCGTACCCCTGCAGCGAGGTGAACGGGTGCGGGTTGTTGGAGTCGACGGGCTGGTGCTGAAGGTCCGGCCGGAAACAGAGGAGTCCTGATATGGCGATTCAAGGTATGTTTGTCGGGCTTATCATACTGGTAGCCCTGCTGCTGTACACGTTCCGCGTCCTGCGCGAATACGAACGCGGCGTGATATTCACTCTCGGCCGCTTCTGGAAGGTCAAGGGGCCAGGGCTGATCATCGTCATCCCGGTCATCCAGCAGATGGTCAGGGTCGACCTGCGCACCGTGGTCATGGACGTGCCGAGCCAGGATGTCATTTCCCGCGACAACGTCTCCGTCAAGGTCAACGCGGTGATCTACTTCCGGGTTATCGACCCCGAGAAGGCCATCATCCAGGTCGAGGACTACCTGGCTGCCACCAGCCAGCTCGCGCAGACCACGCTGCGCTCGGTGCTGGGCCAGCACGAGCTCGACGACATGCTGGCCGAGCGAGAAAAGCTCAACTCGGATATCCAGACCATCCTCGATTCGCAGACCGACGCCTGGGGTATCAAGGTGGCCAACGTCGAGATCAAGCATGTCGACATCGACGAGAGCATGGTGAGGGCCATCGCGCGCCAGGCCGAGGCCGAGCGCGAACGGCGCGCCAAGGTCATTCATGCCGAGGGTGAAATGCAGGCCGCCGAGAAGCTCGTCGAGGCGGCACGGATCCTCAACGCGGCACCGCAATCGCTGCAGCTGAGGTACCTGCAGACCCTGACCGAGATCGCCGGCGAGAAAAGCTCGACCATCGTGTTCCCGCTGCCGATGGACAGCATCGGCAACCTGATCAGGCCGACGGGCTCGCAGGGCTGAGCCGGGAACGCGGATGACGGGCGCCGCCAACGCAGTCGCGGCAGCGGATGCCGTGGATCCGGCCGACCGCACGGAGATCGAGCGTTTTCTCGATGCCCTGTGGATGGAGCGCGGGCTCAGTGAGAACACCCTGACGGCCTACCGCAACGACCTCAACCGGCTGGCCGCCTGGCTGGCCGCCGGCCGGCGACAGCTGCTGACGGCGCGCCGACAGGATCTGCTGGACTACCTGTCGCTGCGCGTCGGCGAGGGCGCACGGCCGCGCACCACGGCCAGGCTGCTGTCATCCCTGAGGCGTTTCTACCGCTACCAGATACGCGAGGGGCGTCTTGACGATGATCCGAGCACACGCATCGACACACCCCGCATCGGCCGGCCACTGCCGGATTCCCTGAGCGAGGAGGAGATTGAGGCCCTGCTCGCGGCACCCGATGTCGGGGACACGCTGGGCCTGCGCGACCGGGCGATGCTGGAGCTGCTCTACGCCTGCGGCCTGCGAGTGTCCGAGCTGGTCGGCGTGCACACGGACCAGGTCAACCTCGCGCAGGGCGTGGTCAGGCTGATGGGCAAGGGCAGCAAGGAACGCCTGGTGCCGCTGGGCGACGAGGCGGCCGACTGGCTGCAGCGCTATCTCGATGACAGCCGGCCGGCCATGGCGGGCGAGGGCGCGGCACGGGAGCTGTTTATCACCCGGCGAGGCAAGTCCATGACCCGGCAGGCATTCTGGTACCGCCTGCGGCACTATGCTGTCCAGTCGGGCATCCGCAAAAAGCTCTCGCCGCATACCCTCAGGCACGCCTTTGCCACGCATCTGCTGAACCACGGCGCCGACCTGCGCGTGGTGCAGATGCTGCTTGGCCATAGTGACCTGTCAACCACGCAGATATATACTCATGTAGCACGTGAACGCCTGAAGGACCTGCATGCCCGGCATCACCCCCGCGGTTGACTCCTGCCCGCAGCGCCCTGTACTGATTGAACTCATGACGGCACCGCACTGTCACACGTAAGGTGACATCCGTCAGCAACAACATGGAATTGAATATGAAACGATTACTGATCACCCGACTTCTGCCGATGCTGGCCCTGCTTGCGGCCGTGGCTGCCCACGCCGGTTCCGATGAGGATATCCGCAAGGCCCTCGGCGAGGTGCTGCCGGGGCTCCCGGTCGAGTCCATTCGCCCGTCCCCCATTGACGGTGTCTCGGAGGTGCAGCTCGGCTCGCGCATCTTCTACATCAGCAACGACGGCAAGTACCTGCTGCAGGGCAACATGATCGACATGAAGACGCGCGTCGATCTCAGCGAGGAGCGCCGCAAGGAGATCCGTGTCGGGGCCATCGACGATCTCGGCACGGACAAGATGATCGTGTTCCCGGCGAAGTCGCCCAAGCACGAGATCACGGTGTTCACCGATATCGATTGCACCTACTGCCGCAAGCTTCACCGCGAGATCGAGCAGTACAACGCGCGCGGCATCACCGTGCGCTACGTGATGTATCCCCGCAGCGGTGTCAACACGCCGTCCTATGACAAGGCGGTTGCCGTCTGGTGTGAAAAAGACCATCAGGATGCGCTGACGCGTGCCAAGGCCGGCGAAGAGCTGACCGGCAGCAAGGACTGCGACAACCCCGTCAAGGATCACATGAAACTGGGCGAGACCATGGGGCTGCGCGGTACCCCGGCGATCGTCCTTGCCAACGGCGAAATGCTGCCGGGTTACGTGCCGGCCGACAAGCTCGCCGTTGCCCTCGATTCCAAGCTTTAACCCGGATCTTGCACCAGCCGGGCTCGCACCCCGACTCCTGCGGTTGCAATGCTTGATGAAAATGCTGAGTTGTCGCGGAGACCCGGAGGGGCAATTTGTACCGGGCCCGATTCCTATCACGGCCCTGGCTTGTTCAGGCACGTCTGGTCTTGCGATGTACAAGGATGTACGAGTGTGGCGGAAGACAGGATGTCGGGAGCTACCCCTTCACTCAAGTCGTAGCTACGGCTACGACTTTCTTTCCAGGGCGGCGACCAGTCGCACCTGTCCTGCGCCGCTGTACATGGAAGTACAAGTGTCGCGGGAGGCAGGATGCCGTAAGCGACCAGCATCCGTGATGCTGGTGCAAGATCCGGGCTAAGCGCTGCAGCGCCTGCCGCACCACCGACTGCGGTACTGACGGCCTGCCGGGTTCTCCGGCAGGCCGTCAGTGCATGAGGGTAAACAGCTGCCGCCGGTAGCGGCTGACCAGTTCGTGGTCGCTGCCGAGCAGTTCGAACACCGACAGCAGGGCCTTGCGGCCGGCGTCGTCGCGGAAGTCCCGGTCCTGACGAATGATCGCCAGAAAGGCCTCCATGGCGATCATTCGTCA
>Ga0209536_100016227_pt1 | contig 10598 bp, 9 predicted proteins | sample DeeMarSeWOR28_12_FD_187461 | JGI IMG/M metagenome (GOLD analysis project Ga0209536, IMG submission 187461) | Marine sediment microbial communities from White Oak River estuary, North Carolina - WOR-2-8_12 (SPAdes) (version 2) | ecosystem: Environmental > Aquatic > Marine > Intertidal zone >...
CAGCTCAATAAGATCTTTGGGGGTTCCCACACCCATTACATATTTGGGTTTCGCATGGGGTAGTATCGGAAGTGTATAGTCCGCGATATCCAACATAACCTCCAGCGGTTCCCCGACACTTAATCCTCCAATGGCATAGCCATTGAAATCCATTTCTATGAGGGCTTGGGCGGAAAATTGGCGTAAATCCTTAAACATGCCCCCCTGCACGATCCCAAACAACGCCTGCTGATCGCTTGCCCCGGGCAGCCATGTCTGTTTACATCTATCCGCCCAATGGGTGGTTAACTCCAGGGCACTTTGTGTATCCTTGTGCTCAGCCGGATATTGGATACAATTGTCAAGACACATGATGATATCTGCGCCAAGACAGATCTGAATATCAATTGCCTTTTCAGGTGTTAACAGATGGCGCGAGCCATCGATATGGGACTGGAAGCTTACCCCATTTTGCGAAATTTTCGCCAGCTTGGCCAACGAAAAAACCTGGAAGCCCCCGCTGTCAGTCAATATGGGACCATCCCAGTTCATAAAACGATGAAGTCCGCTAAAACGGCTAATGATATCACATCCCGGCCTGAGGTACAAATGATAGGTGTTGCCTAAGATTATCTGGGCCCCTGCCGCCGAAAGCTCTTCAGGTATCAGCGATTTTACCGAACCCAGCGTCCCCACCGGCATAAATACCGGTGTTTCCACCATCCCGCGTGATGTCTGTATTTCTCCCGCCCGGGCACGGGTTGTCGAAGATTCCGCTATGACATTAAATTCGAACATGTTGTCTCTGGTTTCTGGTCACTCCGGAGTTACGCGTTACGCGTTACGAGATACGAGTTTCGTGTTACAACCTCTAAGTTAGCCAAATGGCGAGACGCGCAACGCAAAAGATTCCGCAATCCGCAATTGATTCCTGACACCCAACACCTGAAAACTGAACCTGTTTGTATCTGGCATCCAGCATCGAGAATCAAGTATCCAGAAGCTAATGAATGAACATCGCATCCCCATAACTATAAAACCGATACCGTCTCCTGATGGCCTCCCGATAGGCATTCAGGATCTTTTCCCGACCGGCAAATGCCGACACCAGCATCAACAACGTCGATTTAGGCAAATGAAAATTGGTAACCATGGCATCAACCACCTTGAATCTGTATCCGGGGTATATAAACAGATCGCAACGGCCACTGCCCTGGAGAAGCTCGCCATTTTCATTCGAAGCATATTCAAGAGTGCGTATACAGGTTGTACCCACAGCAACGATGCGTTTGCCCGCAGAACGGGCGGTGTTAATTCTGTCCGCCGATGCTTGCGGGATCGAATATCGCTCTGAATGCATTTTATGCTTGCGGATATCGGACACTCTCACCGGCGAAAACGTCCCGTAACCGATATGAAGCGTTATGGGAACGATTTCGATGCCTCTTGATTCTATCTTTTTCAGCAACTCAACTGTAAAATGAAGACCGGCCGTGGGGGCGGCCACGGCTCCGCGATCGGCAGCATACACCGTCTGATAGGATGCGCGGTCATCGTATTCAATATCTTTTTCAGCACTGCGCTTGATATAGGGCGGCAGGGGAACCTCACCGATTCGATAGAGCAAATCTTCGAAATCATCGCCGGTGTGGAATCTTATTATATAGGTGCCATTTCGATGCTCCATCACCTCTGCTTTCAACCCTTGTTCAAAATAAAGCCTGGTGCCGGGTTTCAGCCTTTTGGCCGATTTAACCAGACATTCACAGATAAATTGACCCGGTTCGGTATCGATGTTACATCCACCGACATAATCTGAAATGAGAATTTCTACTTTTCCTCCGGTATTTTTTTTCCCATGCAGGCGTGCTGGAATTACTTCGGTGTCGTTAATGACCAGGATATCATTTGATCTTAGGATACGGTCTAGATCACTGAAGACATGGTGGGATAATCTGCCGGTGTGACGATCCAAAACCAGAAGATTAGATCGGTCCCTTTCCATGGCCGGCTTTTGGGCGATCAGTTCAGGTGGAAGATCATAATTATATTGGATAAGCGAAAACATACCCATTACCTTCTGCTGATAAAGACCAGCAAAAGCCCGAGGGTCATCAGCACGAGGCCAAATTTTCTTAAGGCTGCTTCGGGAAGAATTAAGATTTTTTGCATCAAGGACTTCATCTTAATCGGAAACGCAAAATAAGGCAGCCCTTCAAAGATCATCACCATCCCCACCACACATAAAAAAAATTCCATATTATTCTTAACCTATAGCTTCTCGCGGACAGATTTCCCTTTAATAATTTACCGAAGATTAAATTTATCTTTATAATCTCATGTTCCCTGATTTGTCAAAATAAAATGATCATTCTCAGGCGATGCGCCGCGGGAGGATGATATTACTTTGGTGATTGCAAAATTGCTTTGATTGAAATCCAGCAGCAACCCCACCTGTTTGCCCCAAGGTTACCCCCACCAAATTAATTCTTGTCAAATTGGTGTCATAAATAGTAATGATATTGATTTAACCTTAGATAGAAACGTATTCTCAACCGCTCTCACGTTAAAGGAGCATGTTATGGCAAAAGCTGACACGCCGGTGGTCAAACGATCGCTTTTTTCCTGGATATTGGCAGGTAACCTTAAATTGCAGCTGCTGCTGTTGCTGATTATCATTATTATGGTTTTTGCACGGGTTTTACCCCTTGAGATGCAAAAGCGGATCATCAACGAGGCCATCAATTTACGAAATATCGAATTGTTGTTTGTATACTGCGGGGTGTACCTGAGCGCAGTCATTTTCTTCAGCGCGCTCAAATACCTGACCAATATTTTACAGACCCTCATCACTCAGCGCACCACGGCGCGTATGCGCAAGGATCTCTACCACCATATTCTGACCCTGCCCTTGAACTTTTTCCGCAAAACCCAGCCCGGCATGGTCGTCAATGCACTTATCGCAGAGCTTACTTTACCCGGAAATTTCGTGGGGATGGCGGTGGCATCTCCGGTAACCAATGTATTAACTCTGCTGGCATTTGCCGTTTACCTTTTTTGGCTGAACTGGCTTTTGGCGCTCGTATCGCTGAGCATCTATCCCATTGTCATCTTTCTGGTACCGCTGCTCCAAAAAGGGGTCAACCGCGCCAATAAAAAACGAGTGGATACATCCAGAACATTTGCATCACGCATCGCCGAGGCCATTTCCGGCATTCATGAGATTCAGGGCAATGGTGCCTATCACATTGAAAATCGAAAATACGATTCTATCGTAGACAAATTATTGAGAATCCGGATTGTGTGGAGTCTGTTTCGCTTCGGCGTTAAAACTGCCAACGGATTTTTCACCAGCCTGGGTCCCTTTCTGGTGTTCATGTTGGGCGGCTGGTTAACCATCAAAGGTCAATTGGAATTGGGTGCCCTGGTGGCTTTTTTGTCCGCCCAGGAAAGGCTTTTCGAGCCCTGGAAGGAGCTGATCGAGTTTTATCAGGTTTACCAGGACGGTCGCATCAATTACAATCGAACCATGGAGTACTTCGATGTCGAACCCGATCACGAAATAGTACCCAAAGACCGGGAACCCCTGGATTTGGACGGTAGTGTTGAAATCAGAGATTTGTCGTTTGACACCGACAGCGGCATTCGCCTGCTGGATGGCATCAATATGTCCCTGAGTCCGGGAGAACATCTGGCCCTGGTCGGATTTTCGGGCAGCGGCAAAAGTACCCTGGCGCTGTGTATTGGCCAACTTTATAAGTATACCGGCGGCAGTGTGCTCATCGGCGACAAAGAAGTCTCCGGGCTAACCAGAAAAGACATGGTCAACAATATCGGATTTGTGGCACAAAGTCCCTTTATATTCGACGGAACCATTCAGGAAAACATCCTTTATTCATGCCGGGCAATCACCGAAGGAGACGGCCAGGAAAAAGAAGACGACCAACCCACCCTGGATGACGTCATTGCCATCCTGCATCAAACCGGCATTTTTGCCGATGTCTTGCGATTTGGACTGAATGCCATTTTGACTCACGACCAGGATAAAGAACTGGTGGATGTGCTGGTACGGGTGCGTAAAAACTTTCAGCGCGATTATGGTGAAGAATTGGCCGACTACGTAGAGTTTTTCGATGAAAATCAATACCTTTACTACTCCAGCGTTGCTGAAAATTTGATCTTTGGAACACCGAACAGGGATGAGTTCGCAAATGCGAATCTTTCAAAAAACGAATACTTTCTTGAGTTCCTGAAGCAGGCCGACTTGAACAGACCGTTGCTGAGCTTAGGATCAGAGCTGGCCAAGCAAACCGTGGACATCCTGGGCAATCTACCACCGGATAGTGTCTTTTTTGAACAGAGCCCGATCGCTGCAGAAGAGCTGGATGAGTATAAAATGCTGGTGGAACATTTAAAGAAAAAGAAACTTCACGAGATTTCGGACACCGATCGCCAAATGCTGCTGGAATTATCCTTGCGGTTTACCCCCGGGGTTCATAAAATGGTGTCGCTGCCTCAGATTTTGGAGACACTTATTCTGGAAGGCCGCGCCTTATTTCATGAAAAAATTACCGGCGATGATCCGGAGGCGATCACATTTTACCAGATGGCCGAATATATTTATTCACAGACGATTTTGAACAATATCTTCTTCGGCAAAACCAAAACTGCCAATCCCCAGGCCCAGGAACGGATAAATCAGAGCATTATCCAACTGTTAATCGAGGAAGACCTACTCGAGGGTATTATCGAAATCGGAATGCACTTTCAGGTGGGCAGCAAAGGTGATAAATTATCGGGCGGACAACGTCAAAAGCTGGCCATTGCACGTGCATTTCTCAAGGCCCCTAAAATACTGATTATGGACGAAGCCACTTCAGCGCTTGATAACAAATCTCAAGCCCGTATTCAGAATTTGCTGGAAACGCGCTGGAAGAAAAAAAGCACCGTCATATCGGTCGTCCATCGCCTGGATACCATCAAAAATTACGATAAAGTCGCCGTTATGAAAGCCGGCAAAATCCTAGAAATGGGCCCTTATGATGAACTCATCGCCCGGAAAGGAACATTATATGAACTTGTCGGGAAAAAATGATTCGAATCCAGCCAGCGAATTGGAACAGAATTTAAACTTGTTAAGACAGACCTATTTTTTCTCCGGTATTCCCCTTGAGGCACTTAAGGTTTTTGCTTATCTTAGTACCAGAGAGAAATTTAAACAAAATGAGTATCTTTTTCGACAGGGTGAAGACGACGGTCAAGCTTTTTACATTATTGAGGGCAAGGCCGTTTTAGAGCGCGAGGTTGACGGAGAAACCAAATCATTTCGCAGTTTCAAGGACGGAGATTTCATGGGAGGCTTAAACCTGTTAGGCGAAATGCGACGCTTGTTTTCACTGAAAGCTACGGCGGACACGACCTGTCTTATTTTAGACAGAGAAAAATTTGCCAAAGTCTTGGAACAATTCCAGGATGTGATGCCCAGAATTTTCAAGGCATTGGTTATGGGTATCAATAACTGGGAAGAGCGCTTTCTGGCCGATCGCACCGATAAATGCAGTGATTGCATGGATCAACTCGGTGTTAGTTTACTTTAATTGCAATTTATTGTATGTAACTACTACAAAATAGGATATCATAACATCATAAAATACCGTCCCGGGATACTCGGATTCCCTCTGGAAAAGGTGAGCGGCGATGCCGAAAAAAAAATACACATTTGAACTCAAAAGCAGCATTTCTGAGCTCGACACGTTATGCCAGGAGATGGAAAAGCTCGGCCGATCCCACGGACTTTCAAAGAAGTGTATTTTTGAGATCAACCTTGCCCTCGACGAACTGTTCACCAATATTATTTCGTATGGCTTTCCAGATGATGATGAACATGTGATTAAGATCACGATTATACCGCAAAATAATATGCTGTGTCTGTATATTGAAGATGACGGCGTGCCATTCAATCCGGTTGAGGTCAAAGAGCCGAATTTGAAATGCAGCATTGAAAACTGCAAAATCGGAGGCTTGGGTATTCATCTGATAAAAAATCTGATGGATGAAGTTTGCTACGAAAGGTGTGGGGGCATCAATAAACTGACCTTGAAAAAAAATATTAGTGAAAACGATTCCGGATAAAACAAAGCTTTGGAACTTCACCCCATATTCTTTCTTCACAGCAAATTCATAGGTTTCAAATTAATTACATATTTTCAATTGGCTATTGAAAACCGTAACTAGACTCTAACTATATCTCAGTAACCCGGTTGTATGTTGGTTAAGGGAGGACAATAAATGGAGATTATTGAGGAAAAACAGGAATCAATCAGTATTTTTAAACTTAACGGTCGCTTGGATTCGAACACCTCTCAAGGTTTTGAAAAAAAAATCTTTGACGCGATTTCAGATGGATCGAAAAATATGATCGTCGATTTCAAAGACCTTGACTACATATCAAGCGCCGGATTGCGGGTTATTTTAAAAGCCACCAAAGCCCTCAATCGTGAAGACGGCAAAATTATGCTTTGCTCCATGCAGGATTATGTTAAGGAAGTCTTCGAGATCGCCGGATTCGACTCCTTTCTGCCCATTGTGCCCTCCATGGATGATGCGCTCAAAGGATTTTAAATGAATTACCGCAGTCCTATTACACCGCGTTTACCCAATTCCCGAATAAATTGGGTCACGGCCACTTCAGCCTCACGATGCTGTAACTGGTGAGTTTGGGCAAATTTCTGAATTATCTGGGATACCGAGCGCCTGCCATCGATCAACTCCCAGACTTCAGTTCCCAATTTGTCAAGCTGAAGCGGTTTGGGCCGGATTCCATCATGTGTCCCTCCGAAGCGTTTAACCAGGCCTGCAAACCAGGGCCGCAGGGTTATCGGATAATGAACAATGACCTCACCGCTTTCCAATCTCTCTTCTGAAATTTGGATGTTTTTCACCGGTGTAAATTTCAAAGCAGCTGTGCGGCTTATCTGAATACTGTTGCGTCTTTTTTTAAAGACTCTCATAACCCACGCATACCCTGTCTAGCATATGTGTATCAAACGGTCTTTTCCCTTGCATTTTAACGCCGAGGATACGGTTCTTTTTTTCCAAATGCCATAATCCTAACCAATGAAAACACGGTTTCGGCTTGAAACGGCTGAGCCATTTGAGTCGAGGAGAAGAGCTCAGCTCTACCGCCTGCCCTCCATCCATATTTACGGGAACCGGATCCCCTGCGGAGAAATCTGATATCGCTTCGGCAAATTGTTTGAGATCTCGCTCTCCAAGCAAAATGGAAGCCGGTGCCCAGCGATACAGGAAAATCTTTTGGCCGCGATGCTCAAACGCAAGTTCATAATTTCCAGGTTCGAAGCGGTAGTCCACCAGCTTAAAATATGCCGGCACCACGGCACGAATGTCAAAAACAGCCCAGAGTGTCTGGCCATCCTTCCGATGGTCCTGAAAAGAACCCAGCACCTCCAAAGGAATCTTCCCTGCTGCTGCGGATTTTGACTGGAAAAATTGAATTAGTGTAGCATTATGGCACATCGAACAATACAGGATCACACCTCGGCCGCTTTTTGTTTCTGACTGCCATGAAAAGCCACTGGCTTGAAAACCGGCCAACGCTTTCTCCCATTCCGTTGGCAGCACCCATTGTTCAACTTTCTTTTTCAGCTGTCTTTTTTGGAAGGCTGCTAAACGCTTCAGGTGTGCTCGGTGGGAAAATCTTCCTTTAATGGATCCCCATTTGACTTCCATGGCTGGATCCGACCCGTCTTCAAGGATCAGATGGCGAGCACCAATCTGAGCTATCTCCCATGACGAAGGAACGAAAAAGCTGATGCTATTCCAGGCAATTTCTTTTGTGTTAATCTGATTTGGATAACTCAAAATTAAAGATTTATAGAACGTTTGGATACAAGCCCTATCACAGAGGACCTCGCTTTGATGATCCTCAGAAGGGTGTACCTACATTCAATTGGAATATTGGAATAATGTTAGTCGATAGCGGTATTTTTCTTATTTTTCAAGTGAGTCTCACCTCATATTTCTAAAATGGCTCCATCCGATAAACCCATGATTCCAATATTCCAGTATTCCAACATTCCAATAACATGAGTCACCACAAAAGCCTATAATTCCTCACCCGATCCCAAGAACATAATGCTTTATAAAACAACAGCTTATCGCGGTAAAAACCGATCCCAACCCTTCAGCTCCGGGACCATGAGCTGCCACTTCCGTTGCCGCATTTTCTCGCGTTGATCGAGTGCCTTTTCTTTGTAGCAAAGCCGATCTTTTTCGATCAAGTTTGTCATCGTCAACTTAATCGAATTTCCCTTCTTTTCCTCCGCGTCCATCGTATTGTGCTGGATGGTCAAGCTAATTTTGTTGTTGTCTTTATCTACAAAAGACCATTTCCATGCGACTAGGATGTGAAACGGATCGCCGCGATACTCGCTGGGATCACCAAATTGCTTTTTGATTCGCTTCAGCAGCTCTTCGTAAAACTTTTTGCTCGAATCAATATACTTCAGCTTAATTCGGACAATTCGCCCGGGTGCCGTGCAGGTCGTATAGGCTATAATGCCGCTTTTAAAGCCTTCAATCGGTTTCGTTTCAACTTCTTCAATATTCTCCATGTGGCGAATGGGCAAGGCGGTCTCCATGATGACATAATCCTGATAATCGGCGATGTCCTTGTTCAACACAAATGGCCCGACCTGATGTGGCGCATCCGCCAAACAGGTCCCGGAAAAAAGAAATAACGTAAAAACAACCCATAAAAAAGCTTTCTTTTTCATAGGAGCTCCTAACCCGGACAAGTCCGCCAGAAATATGGCGAATAAACCGGAATTGACTATTGAAAATTGAAAATTGGTGAAAGTATCCACCTATAATTTTCTGGTCACAAAATGCACAAAAATAACTTTTAGGACCTAGTACGCCAAACGCCCGAGGGATTTGAGAATCAGTGTGACGCCCATGGCAAACATGCCGGTCAGGCCCATACCACAGGAAAAACCGGCCAAAAGCACCGGGGCATATTGACGCCACATGGCACCATAGCGCCGTAAGAAAAAGAAACGGCCCAGCAGCGCCCCCACCACCTCGAGAATAAGCCCGTGCGGCGTGCTCTGCCCCAACCCACGGACCATTCCATAAACAAGCAAAATGGGCAATCCCAATAACATGAGAATGGCATAGGTAACGACCCCCAGGCCCATGCCGGCCAATACATAGATCCAGTTGAGAGCCTGATAAAATAACGAATTTCCTTCCAGAGTAGAGGTTTGCATCAAAAGCGAATTTAGGGCTTGCAGGTGCCAGAGTTCTTGCGCAAATGGATAGGCGCTGGATGGAATAGGTGCCAGACGCCAGATAAATTGAGAAAACAATAAACTGGCTATCATCACCACCGGGAATACGACGATTTCCGCCTTGATAATCCCACGAATGCTGGTGCCGGTAAGTTCAATCTGGCGAAAATTTACCGTGGCTTCCCCATAGTTATGAATCGGAATAGGTGCATACCAAATTTCAATTCCCTGGTAGCCGAAATATTTTGCACCGGCAATAAAGCTGGCCTCCCGAACCAGCGGCAAACTGACAAATTGACCGGCGATGCCCTCCATACGCGCTGTGATGTAAGATACGATCGGGGTATAAATAAATCCATATGCCAGAAAAAAAATCCACGGGAAATGGGGGACCAGCCAGACACACAACAGAACATACGAGATGGTGGAAAATACATAAATACCAATGGAAATCCAGAAATTAAAATCTCCACGACCCGGCGGCGGTCGGAACAGATCTTTAAAACTACCGCGCTGCTTGGTACCATTGTTGCTAAAAGAGCGCACGACATGCCAGATACCAATCAAGGCAATGGCCAACCCCAAGCCAATCCCGAAGCTCAAATAAAAATCAAAATTATTGGCAAATACCGTATCTACCGTTCCCATTCCCGGATGCCATCGATGCAGAATCCCATGCTCGTATAAAATCGGATTTGCCACTATCGTGATGAGCAACCCCACCAGTCCGCCAATCACCGCCCAAAATGGAAGCACCATGCCAATAAATACGAGTCCCAGATCAAACTGAATACCGGTGGCTACTGCCGGGAGGACATCTTCGGTATGGCCCGTGAGTTCAACCCAGGGGATTGGAATCAGCCGGATGGGCTCCATGAGAATGAGTCCGGATACGGTAGGCAGCAGAACATAGATGCCGCCGAATACAAGACCGATAACCCCTCCGATGGAAAAAACACGCCATTTCCAGCTTTTTTGTTTTTCCTCCGTAGATTCCGCCAGTGCCATAGTTCCCAAGGCAGCCACCGGGGCCATCGGAAAAGGCAGCTTTTCTACATCAGAGGTTATTCGATAAAGCGCATATCCTAAACCAAACTGATCGATGCGTTGAATAATTTGAGTGCCGAACAGCAAAAGGATGGGAATCAACCAGTCCCGATGAAAAAAGGTTCGCTCTACCAATGAAACGGAATCCGATGATGGTGCCACCCAGGTGGGGATAAACTCGGTTAACCCCAGCATCCGGGCCGCATCGGACTGGACGAGATACTGGTTCCATAATAGTCCCTGAAAGGGTGTCGCCAGAGC
>Ga0209536_100016228_pt1 | contig 10597 bp, 9 predicted proteins | sample DeeMarSeWOR28_12_FD_187461 | JGI IMG/M metagenome (GOLD analysis project Ga0209536, IMG submission 187461) | Marine sediment microbial communities from White Oak River estuary, North Carolina - WOR-2-8_12 (SPAdes) (version 2) | ecosystem: Environmental > Aquatic > Marine > Intertidal zone >...
AGGTTCTATTGGTAGATGAACCCTCCATTGGACTCGAGCCTCGTTTCATCCAGATGGTCTTCGAGATTCTGGACGACCTCCAGAATGCGGAAGGCAAAACGATCGTCATGGTCGAGCAGAACGCAAAGAAAGGCCTCGAGTTCGCCGACATCGGCTACGTCCTGGTGGACGGTCGGCTGGCCATGGCCGGAACCGGCGACGAACTCCTTGAGAATCCGGACGTGGGCCGCCTGTTCCTGGGCGGCTGAAGGAGAAGAGTCGCGGTGCACGTCAAGAACCCACCTATCCCGGATAACTCACCACATTCGTTTCTTTGCAGGGGGTGGAGCCAAGATAAAGTCTTCAAGTGCCATTCTGGCTAATTCCCAAACTCTCCTGGATGGTTGAAAAAATCCGATCTAAACTGCTTCTGCAATCGCGGCGCCAAGTTCCATAGTGGTCGCCGTACCCCCCATATCGGGGGTTCGCAGCGAAGTGTTCTCCAGTACCGTCTCGATGGCCCCTTCCACGGCTGCTGCAGCCTCTGGATGGCCCAGGTGGTCGAGCATCAAAGCGCCCGAGCAGATCTGGCCAATGGGATTGGCGATGCCTTTGCCTGCAATATCAGGCGCCGAGCCGTGTACTGGTTCGAACATTGATGGAAACTCACGAGTCGGATTGATATTGGCAGAAGGTGCGATACCGATAGTTCCGGCAATTGCAGGGCCGAGATCCGAAAGGATATCGCCGAAAAGGTTGCTCCCGACTACCACATCGAACCAGTCGGGATGCAAGACGAAATGAGCGGTGAGAATATCGATGTGGTACTGATCGGTCCGAACGTCCGGATACTGGCGCGCAATGGCGGCAAAGCGTTCGTCCCAGTACGTCATGGTGTGGATGATGCCATTGGACTTGGTCGCAGAAGTGACATGCTTGGCATCACGTTTTCTGGCGAGTTCAAAAGTATAATGCAAAACCCGGTCGACACCTTTTCGGGTGAAAATCGTTTCCTGCACGACCACCTCGTCATCGGTCCCGTGATAGATACGTCCGCCAATCTCCGAATACTCGCCCTCGTTGTTCTCTCGTACCACGATAAAATCAATGTCCGCTGGCCCTCGACCTCGCAAGGGTGAAACCATACCTTTCAACATGCGTACGGGGCGCAGATTGATGCACTGCCGCATTTGCCTGCGGATGGGTATGAGCAGGCCCCACAGGGAGATGTGATCGGGTACGGTGGGAAACCCCACGGCGCCAAGGAAGATCGCATCACATTCTCGAAGTTGATCGATACCATCCTCGGGCATCATGCGGCCGGTTTGGGTGAAGGTTTCGCAGCCCCAGGTGAACGTGTCCCATGTGAATTGGATGTCGAAACTCCGGCCGACCGATTCGAGTACACGCACTCCTTCTGGAACCACCTCTTTCCCGATCCCATCGCCGGGGAGCACCGCAATCCTGTAACCGGCCATGCGCTACCTCCTCCTTTTCGTATAAGAGGATCTGGTCTTGACCCCGCCGAATGCTGCAAAACACGACGATTTGTGCAATACTTCTATCTGTTTGAATCCTACCCTCTTCATTAATTCAAGCTGGTACGTCAAACTTCTGGGAGAATCTTCCTTGTCAATGTAGGAAAAAACTCTTGTTCTATAGTCTTTTCCTCCTAGAGACTCGAGATGTTCCCTATATCTTTCCCACATTAATTCTTGTATCGCTGGGGTGTCGTGAAAGACCATATCGCTTATCCAAAAACTTCCATTAAGGTTTATTGCATCATAAATTTTTTTAAAGACGAATTTCCAGTCAGCCTCATCCCTCAAATGATGGAGCACAGCGGCTGCCAGCACTAGGTCATATCGATCTTTTCCCAGTTCAAGTTCTCTGACGTCGCCTTGGAGCAGGCGAATTTTTCCCGCTTGGTCTTTTGAGATTCTTTCTCTCGCTTTTTCAAGCATTGGCAGGCTCAAATCAACCAAATCGCAGTCAAGTCCATTTAAAATCCTTACTGTTTTAATTGTATTGTTTCCGGCACCGCAGCCAATATCGAGCAATCGCTTTGCATGAGGTGTAGTTTTCGCCGCTGCACGCGCTAACAGGTCCATCATTAACGCAGCATCAATGATCGCCTGTTGTCCGGTTTCCAAATTTGAAAATCGCTCTACATCGTTATTAAAGCGGGCTTTGATTTCTTTTATTGTGGATTTTTTCTCGAGAGGAGTTTTCACTTCCAATCACCCCTGAAGTGATCGGGTTTTTGAAAAATGACCATGGAAATATGACCTTATCATGTGATCAACTGTAGGAGCTCTGTCATGCCTGAGTGAACATGTCATTGTGTTCAAGGTTGACAGATTTCTTGGGAGAGAATAGGTCGAGGGAGAGGGGAATTCGGGTGAAGAATGGATTCGATGAACCTCGTCTCGCTCTTCTCGCTATTGACTGGTGTCTACTCCCTGATTCTCCGCCTCTCCGTATCCCCGCATCTCCCTGTCACCGTGTCTCCGCGTCGTCCCGCCGACTGCCTGCTGCGGGCTGCCCGCTGGTCAGGCCTGCTGACCACCAGCCCCTGCCCTCGCCAGTATAGATCTCTCCACCTGCTGAAACGAGTCGCTCCACCGGTCGCGAAGCCGACTTAGCAGTTTCTGGTATTCGCCCTTGCGGGAGGAATCCGCCATGAGCAACAGATTTGCCTGTGCGATCCGGTAGGCTCCGCGGGTCGCGGCGCCGAGAAGCTCGCAGACCACCAGGAGATCCGATAGCAGGTGTTTCCTGCAATGTTTTCCCGCCTGAGAGGCACAGCTCAGGCCGTCATGGGCAGTTTCCATGATCTTCAGAGGGGACTCCACTGCCTGCTCCAGGGCGGCAATGACATCCTGTGCTGCCTTCCCCGAAGCTCTTGCCTCGGCAAAGCGCATATAGGCCCTGCCGTCTTCATCACGAAGCCGGAGAACGGTCCCGGCCAAACCACACGCGTGTTCGAGCAACGTTTCCCAAAGGGACTGAAGTTCGGAAGCTATTGGCTGACGTTGAAGCTCGAGGCGCACGATTTTTTCTAGAAGCGCGAACCCCGCTGCTGCCCCATGGGCTGCCGCAGCACCCCCCCCGGGAACAGGCTCGGGTTTGGCAAGAGCTTCGAGAAAAGGTTCGTGTGTCAATAAAATACCCCAGGATCATTCTCTCTAATTTCCATTAACGCAGTAAGAATCCATAAAATACTGCGCACCCGAACCTATTGCAGTGTCTCTTCTTTTTGCTGATATACGTGCACATCCCTCTGTGGGAACGGGATAGAAACACCCTCGGCATCGAACCGCTTTTTCACGGTCTCAGTGATGTCAAAGTACGCGGCCCAGTAGTCTGCCGTCTTGACCCAAGGGCGGCAGACAAAGTTCACACTGTTGTCAGCAAGCTCCACCACACCGATTGTCGGCGCCGGATCCCCCAGGACTCGATCGTCTTTCGCGAGAATGTCCTCCAGTATCTTCCTCACTTTATCAAGGTCGTCACTGTAGCTCACACCAAACACCATGTCCACACGCCGGGTATCCTTGGCCGAATAGTTGATGATGTTGTCGCCAGTCAACTTCGCATTGGGAATAATGATCGTCTTGTTGTCCGGGGTCCTGAGCTGGGTGGTAAAAATCTCAACCTCTTCAACCACCCCTGCTACCCCGGCGCCCTCAATGTAATCACCCGCCTTGAAGGGCCTAAAGATGATCAAGAGAACCCCTGCAGCAAAGTTTGCGAGGGAGCCCTGCAGCGCCAAACCAATGGCCAGGCCGGCAGCACCGAGTATGGCAATGAACGAGGTGGTTTGAACGCCCAGCTGATTGAGGGCGGCGATGACCACAAATGTCAGCAGTAGAATATAGGTCAGATTGCCGACGAAAGAAACCAGAGTGACATCTACTTTGGCTCTCTCCATCAGTCTCCTGACAAAATTTCTTATTGCTTTCGCAACCCAGCGCCCGATAATGAAAATGGCAACCGCTGCGACCACCTTGATGCCGTAAAACGTGATAAATTCTTGTAGTCTAGGCATAATGTTACTCGGGTCCATCGGATCCTCCTTTCTGTTTCATAAGCGTCCTGGAAACTGCAACGACTAAAAATGGATTGAGTCCTGCATTCACAAGGCCTCGCCAACGTCTATTACCAGTGCTCAAAACAGCATATCGTGTGCTTCAGCTTACGGGCAGAGTTGCGCCGGGCAACTGCTCTGATGCTCTCCCGTCGGCATCGGAATGCCATCTGGATATCAGCTGTGCGCCAGCAGTCCAGACTTCTTCACCCTCGCCCGACTTGCGGATTGCGACGCCTAACTTCATAAATTTTAAATTGATAAGAGGCAGCTAATTTATTTAACGTCGAAAACCTCGTCCTCAGGGTCAGGTCAGAGTCCAATGGCTTTGCCAGTAAACAGGTTTAGTGGTGTTGGAGTACTGGAGTATTAAAAGAACAGAAATTCCAAATCACAAATAATCAAGGTTTCAGTGTTCAGGTTTCAGAGGTTTCTCTTTCTCAACCTGACACCCGAAACCCAAAAGCCTGAGATTTGGTGCTTGGAATTTGATATTTTGCAATACTCCAACATTCCATTACTCCAGCTGACTCATGCAAAGGGGAAAGATTACAGAAGCCCCCTGTGGGGGCAGATCAAAGCCGGGTCCTCAGGGCCCGGATTCTTTACTAAGAGTACACTCAAACAGGTCTGGCATCTAACTCCGTTTTGATATTCGCCAACTAATTACCAAGATACCAACATTGCAGGTAAAGCTAATACCAGGTGAACCGTTGTCAACAGGGTGGCGCTGAAAAGGATGCCATGCAGATGGTGAACTGTATGTTAGCCCGCATATCTCATGAATCTCCGCCGCGAGACCACGAAGATGGGCATGCCACCGGGCAACCGCAGGGTCTTGGATTCGAGGCGTACTTGAACAGTACGTCGCAGGATCTGAGACCCGAGGACGCCCGGAAGGATGCCCATATCCGATGTCGTAGTAGGCGATTCATGAGATATGCGGGCTAGAATACGTCAGGCTCAACATCCCGGGTATAGTCCACACCCGGCATACCAAAACCATGGTGCCTTAAGAACTCTTGTCTGAACCCGTCGACATCTGCAAACTCTCCCAGGTTTTCCGTTGTCACCTTCTGCCACGCCTCGGCGACTTCTCTCTGGACGTCCGCCCGCATTTCCCAGTCATCCATGCGTATTCTCCCTTGATCATCGACGTTTGCAGGAGTGGAGGCAAAAAGGTAATCACGATACAATCTGTACATCTGCTGTATGCAACCCTCGTGTATTTTTTTCTCTTTCATGACCTTGTAGAGAAGGGCAATGTAGAGGGGAACTGCCGGTATGACTGCACTTGCTCTCGTAACCAGCGCCTTGTTCACACTGACAATTGCTTTTCCGCCGTACGGTTCGAGGAGCTTGCTGATATCTTCCGCATTTTCCTCCAGGTCCTCCTTCGCTTTGCCGATTGTGCCCTCTCGATAAATGGCTTTGGTATAATCAGGTCCAATGTAGGAAAAAGCGATGGTGAGGAAGTTATGGGCCAGTACGCCGCCCTTCTGGAGCAGCTCTATCCAGAGCCTCCAATCTTCTCCGCCCATGACTTTTACGGTGTGGGCTATCTCTTCTTCTGTTGCCGGATCGGCGGTGACCTCCCTGACCTCGCCTGTAAGAAAATCGACGGTCTTGGAGGTGAACTTCTTTCCTATGGGTTTAACCACCGATGAGTACAGTTCCCCCGTCTCAGGATCCATCCTTCTTGGGGCAGCAATGCTGTAAACCAGAAAATCAACTTCTCCCAGGTTTTCCCTAATGATCTCCAAAACCTCGGACTTGATTTCTTCCGAGAAAGCATCACCATTTACGTTCCAAGCCTGGTGACCTTCTTTTTCGGCTGCTTTCTTGAACGACTCCATATTGTACCATCCGGCAGTGCCGGGTTTGGATCTTGTGCCGGGCCTTTCGTAGGCAACACCAACTGTAGAAGCACCAGAGCTGAAGGTTGAGGCTATTCTTGCGGCAAGACCATAGCCGTTTGACCCGCCGACAACCACGACTTTACGGGGACTTTCAAATGTGGTGCGAGCCTTTACATAATTGATCTGGGTCCTCACTTGAGCTGCACAACCCAGAGGATGACCGTTCACGCAAATATTGTTTCGAATTTTAGGCTCGATAATCATGACAGATGCTTTTCATTTCGACTTAGTATCTTCAGTTGGCACTGATCCCAGCATTATTGCAATCCCACGTGTATCCTCATTGCTCTTGAGCGCAATCTGAACGATCATTGTCAGCGGTACGGAAAGAAGCATCCCCACAGGACCCAGAACCCACCCCCAGAAAATAAGTGAAAGAAAAACGACCAGGGTCGACAACCCGAGTCTCTGCCCCATGACCCTCGGTTCAATGATATTGCCGATTGTGACATTTACCACGGCATACCCCAGACAGGTAAACAGTGCAGAGCTTGTTCCGAGTTGGATCAATGCCAGGAGCACGGCCGGGATAGCAGCAATAATCGAACCGATGCTGGGCACATAATTGAGCAGAAACGCCAGCAGGCCCCAGAGCGCCGGGTAGTCCACACCCAGGATGGCTAACCAGACCCATATTGCAATCCCTGTGCAGGTGCTCATGAGGGTCTTGATGGCCAGATATCGATTGAGACTTTCGGTGAAATTGTGGAGACTGGCCATCGATTCTTCCGGTTTTCTCAATGCGGCTTGGATCTTTTTGGGAAAGCCCGATGCTTCCAGCAAGATGAAAAGGACCGTGAGCACGATGAGAAAAACATTCGTAAGTATCCCTCTCAACCCGGTGAGGGTATTGGCGACCACTCGCATGACTCTGCCCGGATCGAAATAGTCACTTAGCACCGCCGAGGACAGCTCGAAACCCAGACCTCTCAACCACGCTACCAGCCTCGCAGTCTTCGTGGTAAGTGCCGCCTGATACAACGGCATTGAACTGGAAAAGCCATTCAAAGACGTTCCAACCAAGACAACCAGGAGCGAACCCACTGCGACGATTCCGATCAGGGTGATCAGAACAGCCAAGGTGTTGGGAATACCCTTCCGCTGCATCCAGAACAACGGCGGGCTGCAGATGATGGCTATAAAAATAGATAGAAGGAACGGCACTATTATGGTGCTAGCCGCTCGCATACCTGCAACAACAACGACCAGGCAGGCCGCGGTGAGCAGGAAACGAACGCCTTTGGGAAGACTGCCCCTCTCTTCCATGAGGTCTCCTTGTGCAGAGGTCTCTGATAAGGCAAGCCGGGCGTCAAGGCTAAAGATCTGCATGATCCGAGTCTTTCGCCTGGCACAAAAACCACGCAGTGTAATCCTTGGCGAGTAATCTTCAATCGAATGCAAGGGTGGATATTAACACGCAAGGCAGGAATTCGCCAAAGTAAATTCTGGCGTGAAAAAACGAAGTATGAGCAGGTCCAAGACAGCAATGCCATAGCCTCGACAGGACAAATAGGGTTATAAGTATAAGTGCTTTAAATTTTCAGCACCTGAATAAGGAGTGGGACATGGAAGTTATAGCCATTCGTGAGTTCGGGGGCCGGGACAAACTTCAAGTCATGGACTTGCCGGTTCCTGAAGTAGGAAAAGGAGAAATCCTTGTCCGGGTCAAAGCGGCTGGAGTAAATCCGGTGGATTGGAAGATACGCGAGGGATATCTCAAGGATCTCTTCCCTCACGAGTTTCCTGTTATCCTGGGATGGGACGCTGCTGGGGTAGTTGAAAGGGTGGGCCGAGACGTGACTCGTTTCAGAGAGGGTGATGAGATTTTCGCCTATTGCCGCAAACCGATAGTCCACGGTGGCGCTTATGCCGAATATATCGTGCTGGACGAAGAGCATGCCGCCTTGAAGCCGAAAAACAGCTCCTTTGAGGAAGCGGCATCTATCCCTCTGGCTGGTCTTACGGCTTACCAGGCACTGTTTGACGCAGCAAAACTCCAGGCAGGAGAAACCGTCTTAATCCATGCTGCGGCCGGGGGAGTCGGAGGTTTCGGCGTACAACTGGCGAAAGATCGAGGTGCAATCGTGTGGGGCACGGCAAGCGAGCGCAACACTGAGTATGTCAAAGAACTGGGTGCAGCCCGGGTTGTCGATTACACCCGGACGGACTTCCGCAAAGCAGTGCGCTCAGAATACCCTGACGGTATTGATCTGGTTCTTGACTGTGTTGGCGGGGAAGTTCTGGAGAAAAGTGCCAACATTGTCAGGAAGGGGGGGCGACTTGTATCGATCGTCGACGACCCTGCTAACCTGGATGTAGCTGACCTACACCGTGAGTTTCTCTTTGTTGCCCCGAACCACTCCCAGCTGTCAGTGTTAAGCGGGATGTTTGAGCAGGGACGTCTAGAGACTCACCTATCAGAAGTCTTGCCTTTTGGTTTACAGGAAGCCAGAAGAGCGCACGAACTGAGCGAGTCCGGACGAACCCGGGGGAAGATGGTTCTCGTTGTAGAATAGTCGGTCGCCGGAGGAACAAGGCGGAGACGCGGGGAAGTAGGGAGTAACGCGCAAGCACCTGGCGGCACGTAATTACAGGTGACCAGTCACATCTACCTGGGGGTTGGTGAACCTAGCGAATTGTGCATATACTGCGGTCAAATCGGTTGGAGTGGTCTGAAAGGATAGAGCTATGAAAGCTTCTGGTTTGGACATCTCTGCGCTGGACCGGCCTGAAGTGTTAGAGCGGTTGTTTCACCCTCGAAAAGACTCCGGGCAAAAACCGCCGGAAGGTGCCATGGATTTTTTTGTGCCAGTTGCAAAAGGGGTGCGGCTTGGCGCCCGATTCTACCTCGGGGGTCCAGTAGAGCCACACGTCCTCTTCTTTCATGGAAATGCTGAGATTGCCACCGACTACGATCACATCGGTCCCATCTACAACCGTTACGGTATGAGCTTTCTTGTCGTGGATTACCGGGGTTATGGACAGAGTGAAGGGAAGCCCACTGCCAGTTCCTTGCTGTCCGACGCCCACACGGTCTTCACTGAGGTGAGCCATTGGCTGGAGATTCAGAATCGAACAGGTCTGCTTATCATTATGGGTAGATCTTTAGGCAGTGTCCCGGCTCTAGAGATTGGCCGTTGTTATCAAGATATGATCGACGGTCTGATCCTCGATAGCGGCTTCGCTAGGACGATGCCACTGCTAAACCGACTTGGCGTGGCAACCGACACTCTGGGGATCTCAGAGGCGAATGGTTTCGCCAACTTTGGCAAAATAAGAGATATAGGCAAGCCAACGTTGATTATTCACGGCCAGAGAGATGACATAATTCCTCCTGAGGACGCGGACATTCTTCTGGCAAACTCAGGTACCCAGAGAAAACAGCTGATGCTGGCCCCGGGGTGTGGCCACAATGACATATTGCTGCGTTGCGGAGAGGACTACTTCAAGACAATCAACAATTTCATCGAGATGGTGAAACGAGTCAAGCAGAGAAGCATCATGGGAAGAGGGTTCGACAGGAGGTACCCAAGGCGATAATAATCAGCAGGCAGTAAACACTAAGCAGAACTCCAAATGCCAAGCCCGCATATTTCATGATTCACCTAAGGCGACCGCGAATAAATGACGACGAAGCCGAATGACCTCACAATGCCTTGCACCTTGTGCCAGAACCACTGAATACTGCCCGCTGACAGCTGCCGGCTGCCTCCTGATCAAGCGCTGTGCGCTTCACCCCCTGTGACCTTGGCCCTTAGGCTGCCCAGCAGATTGTGCACATCCTCCAGGATCATGTAGCCGCAGGGGATCAGCAGGAGAGTAATGCTGGTGGCAAAGAGCACGCCGAATCCGAGGCTGATTGCCATGGGGATGAGGAACTGAGCTTGAAGGCTGCGCTCCAGGAGCATGGGCGTGAGGCCGGCAAAGGTAGTCAACGACGTCAGGATGATGGCCCTGAATCGCAGGGCGCCGGCTTGGGTGATGGCATCATGGGCGTCCACTCCTTGCCTGCGAAACCGATTGGTCGCATCCACCAAAACCAGGGAGTCATTGACCACAACCCCGGCCAGACCGACCAAGCCGAACATGCTCAACAGGCTGAGATTGTGCCCCATGATCAAATGCCCCAACACGGCGCCGACCATACCGAATGGAATGGCGCTCATGACGACAATGGGTTGACTGAATGACTTGAAAGGGACTGCCAGGAGAGCATAGATGAGAAAAAGGGCAATGACAAAGCCCTTCATGATGTCCGCCATGGACTCTTTCTGCTCTTTTCCCTCCCCTTCCATGCTGTAGCGCAAACCCGGATATTTCTGTTTCAGTTGTGGCAGCACCCGACTCTCCAGATCGATACGCACCTCATTGGCATTGGTGACCGTCTCATCGACATCGGCCGAGACCTTGATGACCCGGAGACGCTGAGCCCGCTCGATGGCCGCGTAGCCCTGCTCCATCTTCACCTCGGCCACCTGACTGAAAGGAACCTCGAAGCCGCCCGGGGTGCGGATGCGCATGTCCTCCACATAGCCCAGCGACTTGCGTTCAGACTCCGGGTAGCGTATCATGACCTTGACTTCATCCTGATCCCGTTGCAAACGCAAGG
>Ga0209536_100016229_pt1 | contig 10597 bp, 10 predicted proteins | sample DeeMarSeWOR28_12_FD_187461 | JGI IMG/M metagenome (GOLD analysis project Ga0209536, IMG submission 187461) | Marine sediment microbial communities from White Oak River estuary, North Carolina - WOR-2-8_12 (SPAdes) (version 2) | ecosystem: Environmental > Aquatic > Marine > Intertidal zone >...
AAATTGGATAGTTTTGATCGAAAATTATGAATCTTGTCGAAAAATTCTGAATATATGAACCGGGATTCCTTTATAGGTAGTCGTTTTGTCCAGGTGCATACCATTATTTATGGCTACTTTTTGTGACCCAATGTTATCTATATGTATGATTGAAATTATTGATTCCGAAATTTTGTGTTCGAAGGCATATGCCTTGCATTTTTGAGCGGCCTCAGACGCATAGCCTTTTCTCCAGTATTCCGGTAAGATAGAATAACCAATTTCAAGTTCGCGGATATCATCAACAGTTTGAATCAGCAAACCGCACATGCCCACAAGTTTGCCGTCTTTTTTGCTTATTAAGGCATTGAGGCCACCCAAATTATCTTCATATCTCTTAAACACCTTAGTAAACCAATTCTGGCAAGCTACTTCCGGCTCAAAAATCTCACCGGCAAAATATTTTGAACTTAAAGGTTCTTCATGAAAGGGCAACCAGGCATGGAAATCCGCCCTGGAAACTTTTCGGAAAATAAGCCGTTTACTTTCCTCCCCTTCAAGTAGTAAGTTCATATTACCTCTATTTCATTCTTATAAACTCAATGCGATCACCAATTTCCAGAGAATATTTTTCGCGCTGGCCGGCATTTACTTCCAGGACATATTGAACAGGGACCTCGGAAGACAAGCCCGTCTCGTCCAGAGGTTGGGCATTTTCCTTATAACTGGCAATTCTCAGTTCCTCATCTATAAAAATCAGGTCCAGGGGGAATTTGGTGTTTTTCATATAAAAGGAATGATATAGAACATCCGGAAAGATAAAGAACATCCCCTGATCCGGTTCCATGGACTCACGATACATAAGCCCCGTTTGAGTTTCATAGTCGGTTTCAGCAATTTCAATATTGTAGCTGATAATTAATGAATCTGACTGTGCTTTATAGATGCTTAATTCTCCCTCTTTGGTAAAAGTGATGGGCTCTGTTTTAACCGGACTTTTGGGGGTTTCCTTGCAACTACCTAATAGAAAGACTGCAGCTATAAGACCAAAACCATATAATTTTAGTGTTTTCATACTATAATTTGCCAGCATAGAGTGTTCTAGCTAGTCGCACCTTTTTTCCTGAACATGAAATAAAGCCCTACTAGAATAAAAGGGATACTCAACCATTGACCGGTAGATAATAACCCCAATGTTTCTTCAAAGCCACCCTGGCTTTTCTTTACAAATTCTACAAAAAACCGGATGGTCCATAGCAATACGAGGAATAATCCGAATAAAAATCCGGATTGATTTTTTTTGTCGGTCTTCCAGTAGAAATAGTACAGGAGCAGAAAAACAAATATATAAGCAACACCTTCGTACAATTGCGCAGGATGCCTGAAAGGGATAGCACTAAAATAATCAGCAAATTTTGGATTATTTTCCAGAGCTGCATATGCTGCATTAACCGTTTGTTCTTTGGTAATCTGCAACGCGGATGCAGCCGGCATATCATCTGAATCCCGAACAAATTTAGTGGCAAAAATAAAGCTTTCATCTGTTATCTTGCCATTTATCTCTGAGTTGAAGAAATTGCCCAATCTTACAAAAAATGCTCCTATAGCGACAGTGATAACCACCCTGTCTAAAACCCAAAGCATTTTCATGTCTTTGTATTTTTTGCTCAACAAATACATTCCTATTATTATCCCTATGGCCGCACCATGGCTTGCCAGACCGGTAAAACCAGTAAATTCATAACCATTAATGATTCCAAACAGTGTACTTCCGGCACGCTCTTTTATAGGGAGCAGAATTTCCACAAGATGATTTTTGTAATAAGGCCAGTCATAAAAAAAGACGTGACCCAGTCTTGCTCCAAGCATAGTGGAAAGAACCGTATAAATAAAAAGGGAATCTAACTGCTCCAGGGATTTTTTTTCGTTTAAAAAAATCTTTTTCATAATATACCAACCCAGAGCAAAGGCTACTATCCAGGAAAGATTGTAGTATTTAATTTGCAATACACCAATTTTGAAAAGGGTATCATCAGGATTCCATATAATTCCTAAAAAGTACATAGTGAAAATTTTAAGCGACTAAGATAAGAAAATTGAGCAGAGACGGAGGTCAAATAACAGCTTAACTTTTTTGTAAAAAAGCTTTACAGGGTAGATACAGGATTTAAATTTTAAAGGTCAGGGAACAGGGTCATAACCCTGGCCACCCCAGGGGTTACAACTAAAAATTCGTTTTATGGCCAGCCAGCCTCCTTTAAAAAGCCCATGTTTTTGTAAAGCTTCAAGCGTATACTGCGAGCATGTTGGAGAATACCGGCAACTTGCAGGTGTCAAAGGTGAAATAAACGTCTGGTAGAACTTAACCAAAAGAACAAAGGGTGCAATTAAAATCTTTTTCACCTTAAAGAATATTTTTTAGCTCTTGATTTTTTATGCGGTTAATATTAGAACTTCCATAAAAAAAAGTTTCCAATACACCGTCAATTACGATATTGAAATTCATCAGGAGACACTAAAGGTTGTACCTTCTTTGCTGTCTTTGAGCTGAATGCCAAGGGCGGCCAGTTGATCCCTGATTTTATCAGAAGTCGCAAAATCTTTATTGGCGCGTGCTTCGTTACGCAACTGAATTAGTAATTCCACAACACCCGATAATTTCTCTGAATCTTTTCCGGTATCATTTTTATTTTCTAGACCAAGAACATCAAAAACAAAACCATTCATGGTCTCAATTAGTATGTTTTTATCTTCCTCCGAAAGCTGTTCTTTCCCCTCTTTTATGAGGTTAATATGTTTAACTCCTTCAAAAAGGTTTGCAATTAGAATTGGCGTGTTAAAATCATCATTCATTGCATCATAGCACTTTTGCCTCCATTCCTTTACATCAAAATCTGAAGCAGTGCCGGTTTTTAAGCCACCCAGATTGGCAATTGCCTCCATGAGTCTTTGATACCCCTTTTCTGAGGCAAGCAGGGCTTCATTGCTTAAATCCAGGATACTGGTATAATGCGCCTGCATCATAAAAAACCGAACCACAGAAGGAGAAAAAGCTTTACTGAGAATGTTGTTATTACCGGTAAAAATCTCATCAGGGAGAATATTATTACCCGTAGATTTTGCCATTTTTTTGCCATTTAGGGTAAGCATATTGGCGTGCAACCAATATTTCACGGGAGATTGACCATTACTTGCCTCTGCCTGAGCTATTTCACATTCATGATGAGGGAATTTAAGGTCCATTCCACCTCCGTGAATATCAAAATTCTCACCAAGATATTTTGTGCTCATGGCCGTACATTCAAGATGCCATCCGGGAAAGCCATCTCCCCACGGAGAAGGCCAACGCATTATATGTTGTGGTTCAGCTTTTTTCCACAGGGCAAAATCCTGAGGGTTTTTCTTTTCGTTCTGAGCGGCAAGTTCCCGGGTATTGGAGATCATATCCTCCAGCTTTCTGCCACTCAGTTTACCGTATTCGTAATCTTCATTAAACTTATTCACGTCGAAGTATACAGAACCATTGATTTCATAGGCATAACCTTTATCAAGGATTTCCTTAATAATCTCAATCTGTTCTATTATATGGCCCGTTGCTGTTGGCTCAATACTGGGAGGTAAAAAGTTAAATTTTTGAAGAATATTATGAAAATCCACCGTGTATCGTTGCACCACCTCCATAGGCTCAATTTGCTCTAATCGCGCCTTTTTGGAAATTTTATCTTCCCCTTCATCCGAATCGTCTTCCAAATGCCCTGCATCAGTAATGTTTCTGACATAGCGAACTTTGTACCCCAAATGCCTCAGGTACCGGAAGATCATGTCAAACGACATAAAAGTCCGGCAGTTTCCCAGGTGCACATTGCTGTATACCGTGGGACCACATACATACATGCCTACGTGCCCTTCGTTTATAGGCTCAAATAGTTCTTTGGTACTTGTAAGGGAATTGTAAACTTTAAGGCGTTGGGTTTTATACAATTGCATTGTTACTGGATACAATTAGAAATTCGTCTCAAGGTTGATATAGTCCAGAAACTCGCGTCTTGTGGCTTCTTCTTTAAATTTGCCTCCGTATTCTGCAGTTACCGTGCTGCTATCCACATCGCGTATTCCTCGTGAATTTACGCATAGATGCTTTGCGTCTATTACACAGGCAACATCTTTGGTGCCAAGGACTTCCTGAAGTTCTTTTACGATTTGAATGTTCAACCGCTCCTGTACCTGAGGCCTTTTGGCAAAATAGTCAACTATTCTGTTCATTTTCGAAAGACCAACTACGGTGCCGTTTGAAATATAAGCTATATGGGCTTTTCCAACTATTGGAAGAAGATGGTGTTCACAGGTAGAATAAACGGTTATATTTTTTTCTACCAACATTTCCCCATATTTGTACTTATTCTCAAAAGTTGAGGAATTCGGTTTTTTCTTTGGCTCCAAACCACCGAAGACTTCTTTTACATACATTTTTGCTACCCTGTCCGGGGTACCCCTTAAACTATCATCCTCGAGGTCGAGGCCCAGCGTAAGCATAATTTCCCTGACATTTCCGCGAATCCGTTCAATTTTTTCTTCCTCACTTAAAACAAATGCATCTTTTCTCATTGGCGTTTGTTCAGACGAGGATACATGATCGTTTCCTAACTCTTCAAAATGTTCTTCCAATGTTCTGTCTAATTTCATCCGGATACCTCTTTTTCGAAAGGCAAAGATATACATAAAATGGCACTTTATACCCTGTTTAGGGCGATACACAACATAAATTAGTGTTAAGTGTACACGCTGGGTATTTTTATATATTCCAAATCGAATACCTATTCATGAAGGTTAAAAGCTTAATATTCTGTTTTTTAATAGCTCTTGCAACCAATTCACTGATGGCCCAGGTAGCATCTGATTGTATCAATGCTGTACCCATTTGCAATAATACCCCCGTTAATGGAGGTACCCAGGGATATGGTGCAGATGACTACAATGGAGCCCTTGTCAGTGGTTGCCTTGAATCACCTTTGAACTATCCCTTCATTGAAACCAACTCGGCATGGTATCGTTTTCGAACCGGGGCATCAGGGCAATTAGGGTTCAATATAGGTTTTGATGCTTCCGAAGACTGGGATTTTGCACTCTATAGAGCGGCAGACTGTGGCAGTTTGGGAGAGCCTGTCCGCTGTAACTTCTGGGATAACGGTGATGAGGAAGCATTTATGGGAGTAGGGGAAGACCCAACCGGAAGTTCAACTAACTTGCTTTATGAAGACTGGATAAACGTACTGCCGGGTGAGGATTACTACCTGATGATAAATAATTTTAGTAACACTAATTCTGGTTTTTCTATTCAATTTACGGGAGATATTTTTGTTACAAACCCCTATGATGCTCTGGATTGTTCTATTATCAACAACCTGCTTGGACCTCCTTTGGCAGCATGTGATAATGAGAGCGTTATTCTGGATGCAACCACAAGTAATGCGTTGAGTTATACCTGGTATAGCGATACCGGAGCTGGATTTCAAATAATAGCAGGAGAAACCGGTCCAACATATCAGCCCTTGTTTTCAGCCATGTACAGGGTGGAAGTGGTTACGACTACAATGACCAATATAATAAGCGATGTTCAGGTTGCTTTTAGCATATCACCCACGACACATCCTGTTCCGGATGAAACAGTATGTTCAGATACTATGGAATTTGATTTAACCCAAAAGGATAGTCAGGCCTTGGGTTCGCAGGACCCGGCTTCTTTCCGGGTCAGCTATCACAGTACGCAGAACGATGCTATTCTCGGTATTAACCCATTAATATCTCCATATATACTGGGCTTCGGAACAGAAACTATTTTTGTTCGGAATACCTCACTGGAAAATCCCGGATGTTACGACGCTTCCGAACAGTTTCAGCTAAATGTTGTAGAGACACCTGTAATAAATTTTTCTACGGAGGTATTTGTTTGTGAAGATTCGGCGGGTGTACTCATTGGCGAAACTGCACCGGACCCTGACTATACGTATTTGTGGGATACAGGAGAAGCAACGTCGGGTATTACAGTCACACAAGGCGGAAATTATGCCTTAACAATTACAAATAACCAATCAGGAATATCCTGTTCAACTTCGGCCTTAATCACAGTAGTTCTTTCTGAAACTCCTGTAATAACGGATGTTATCATTGATGACCTTGAGAACAATAACACCGTGGAGGTTATTACGGATGTGGCAGGTAGTTTCGAGTACCAAATAGACAATCAGGCATTTCAGAACAGTAATATCTTCACCAATGTCCCACCGGGAATTCATACGGTTACCATTAATGATCTTAACGGTTGTGGTTCTGTTACCGAAACCATTACCGTAGTCGGATTTCCCAGTTTTTTTACACCAAATGGCGACGGCACCAATGACTATTGGCATATTTTGGGAGTTTCTAACCTGGAAGACCCTATGGTTTATGTATATGACAGATACGGCAAACTTTTAAAACAATTAGATGAATCCACCCTGGGTTGGGACGGTACCTTTAATGGCAAGGAACTGCCATCTACAGATTATTGGTTTAAACTTACCTATACGGATTTAGACGGCCAGCGAATCGAGGCCAAATATATCAATAACCATTTTGCATTGAAAAGATAACGGTTCAGCTTTTTAACGACTGGTACTTTGTCGATAAAGTGCCGAAAAACTCCGGCCGGACATACTAAATTTTAGCCCCGGGAGTTATAGTATTGATCAATAATATAATGTTAGCCCTTTAATCTATGCGAACACTCATTAGCGCCCTTTGCTGTACGCTCTTCTTCTGTATTGGAGCTATTGCCCAGAACTCAGCTGATTGCCGCAGTGCAATCCCTGTTTGTGCCGATGCGCCAATACTCTCATTTACCGATGGACTTGGTGATGTAGATGACTTTGATCCAGATGTCATCAGGCAAACCGGTTGTTTGGAAAAGGGGAGTGTTAGCTCTGCAAATATTGAAAATAATACATCCTGGTATGTTTTCCGGGCCGGAACAGACGGTCAGATTGGTTTTGATATAGAGGCTTTACCCGCTGTTGGTACGACCATTACCGCAGAATATGATTTTGCATTATACGGGCCAGACACGGATTGTGCGGATATTAGCAATGGAACGGCGCAACCCATCAGATGCAATTACGAAGTAAATAGTACAAATTTTACCGGCATTGGGGTTAATCCGGAGAATGGTCAGGAAGGAGCGCCGCCTTTGACAGCAAACCAAAATACCTATGACGAATGGATAGATGTTATCGAAGGAGAAATCTACTACCTTCTGATCAACAATTTTAATACAAACTTTGATGGAAACCCCGAACCTTTTTCATTGACCTTTACAGGAAGTTCGGTGGATGCAGATCAGAATACAGCGCTTGACTGTACACTCAGGGATGAATTTTTAGGTTTGGATATTATTGCCTGCGAAGGTGATCCGGATATTACTTTAACAGCTTTAAATTCACCGGCCGGACCAGATATTGCCACCGTAACCTGGACGGTGGATTATGATGATGACGGAACCATAGATGCGACCCTTCCGGGGTCAGGGCCACTAGGGGCGGAGCTGGTGGTAAGCAGTCCGAATTCAGGAAGGTATTTTGTTTCAATTGTAACCACACTTGGCACAACAATAACGGATGATATATTAATTACCTATTACGGAATACCTGTTTTGCTGCCGGACCCTGATGGAATTGTTATTTTGGATGACTTATCCGACAGTAATAATGTAGAGTTTTTTGTAGATGGTGATGGGGATTATGAATATGCAATTAACGGAGGCGAATTTCAGGATGAATCTGTATTTCTGGATATTCCTCCCGGACTGAATTCTGTTATTATAAATGATAAGAATGGATGTGGAACTACGGAGCCCATTGAATTTTTAGTAGTAGGATACCCCAAGTTTTTTACGCCCAACGGTGATGGTATTCACGACGCATGGAATATCCTGGGAATAGAGACGCTTACAGACCCCGTTGTTTTTATTTTCGACCGTTACGGGAAATTGTTAAAACAACTTGATGAAACAACTATAGGATGGGACGGGACTTTTAACGGAAGGCCCATGCCTTCATCTGATTATTGGTTTCGCCTGGAGTATGCCCGTGATGAAGACGGCATACAGGTGGCTAATACAATCAGAACCCATTTTTCGCTGGTGAGATAAAAAAAGCCCTGAATTGGTTCAGGGCTTTTTTTATTATTTGAGTTTAGAAATTAATGGTGTATCCGAAGCTATAATTATTCATAACGCCATTTACGCTTGCCGGTGTGTTTATGCCAACATCCACAAGTTGAACATTAGTGTCTCTTTCAGACCTGCTATATGTAAAGTCTAACCTGCTTCCACCAAAATTATAACCTATACCAGCAGAAAATCCATTTAAATCTCCTATGGTAATTCTATTTACATAAGGACTTTGTTCGTAGCGATAACCACCACGCAGACTTAATTGTTTAATACGGTACTCACCACCAACTCTGAAAGTAGATACACCTCTCAGTTCTCTGCTGATCTCGGAATTTACTGTGGAAAAACTTGGATCTGATGTAGGTCTTAGTTCAGCATTTGACATATCCTGATAGCCGTAATCAAAACTCAAAAGTCCGTTGGGGCCAAAAACTATAGCCATACTTCCATTAAACTTGCCGGGAGACTTGACTTTATATCTTGGAAAAAGATTGACAATATTGAAATCTATAAAAGTTATATCCGGATTTTTGACAGGCGAATCAGAATTTATTCTTTGCGCAAGATCATCTGTTAGATCATACCAGGTAGGGGATTGATAACTTCCGCCCAATCTGACGTATTTATTTAACCGTGCTATTAGCCCTAAGCTGAATGAAAAGGCCTGACCTCTTGAAATAAGAAGGTTGTCAAAATTAATAAATTGTATTTCTGATGCCGAATCATAACCCCGTTCACTCAATTGGGTGTATTTCTCATAATAAATACTATGAAAATTTAAGGAAGCACCCATATATAGAAAATCCTTGTATTGCGTTCCCATATTCATGGTAAACTTGCTGTTATACCCCCTTGTAGAATGCAAAAATTCCTGGTTCACGGTATTATAGTCAGCATTGGAAACATAATCGGTATTGTTATCATCATTGATATCTACCGGGTCAATTACCCCGGCCTGAAATCCTAAAAATGCCTGCTGAGGTCCAAAACCCAGACTGCTTCCTATATCCAGATAGGCTTCTTCAATTAACTCCCCGTCCTGGACAAATAAAGGGCCCAGGGGCTGACCTTGTGCATAGGCAAGAAAGTAGTTGTCGATACCTTCATTGCTGTTTCCTCTGGCGAAAAATTCATTGCTAAAATTATTTACCAGATCATAGTTAAAAGCTAAAGAGTACTTTTTCCAATCAGCATTTTTATCGTAATTCTTAAAAACCATTACACCCCCTGCCTGATTAATTTTAAAGGAATTTAGCCGGGTTCCTGCTGTGCTTCCAAAATAAGTTGCTGTGTTATCCCGGTTGTAGTTAGTACCGGTCATGGTAAACTGACTATTATTGAAAACGGCTGAACCTGCAGGATTGTTATTCAAGGCCGAAAGATCTCCACCGAGAGCGCCAAATGCCCCGCTTAAACCCTGGTAGCGAGTTGTACCATGAGTGTTTTCAATACTGTATCTGAGTACATCCTCAATGTTTTGAGCACTTATAGTAGCACATATCAATAACAGGATGAAAAATGTAGTTCTTTTCATTTTAATGGATTTTAATACTAATGATTATTGGAATTATTGTCTGCCACCCCTGCTTCCACCGGACCTTGAAGATCCTCCGGAACTTCTCATGCCGCCACCAGAGCTTCGCATTCCACCACCTGAACTCCTCATGCTTCCTCCGGAACTTCTCATGCCGCCACCAGAACTTCTATAACCAGAACTTCTACCTGAACTACTGGATCCGGAACTTCTATAGCCCGAACTTCTTCCGGTGCTACTTCCAGAGCTTCTGTAACCTGAACTTCTTGATCCCGAACTTCTTCCGGAACTATAACCCGATGTTCTTGGCATAGAGGATGAAGACCTGGAATATCCCGAACTCCTTTGTGTGGTGCCTCCATAAGACCTGCTTGCTGTGCTTGATCTGTTTGTTGTAGCGCCTCTGCTATATGTACTGTTTCCGGGAGAATATCTCCTGTATGTATTGCTGCTGCTCGTACTGCGTGAATACCCCGGAACAGATCTTGTACTTTTACTTGCTCTGTATGCTCTGTTTCTCGCAATTGCATCAGCGCTAACGGATCTTCTGGCTGTTGTTCCAGACCTGTATGTGCCGGAACTTCGCCCTGCCGAAGCAGTTCTTGCTGTACCGGACCTTGAAATATTAGACCTGGAAGTGGAAGCAGTTCTTCCATTCCCCGATGTTGCGCTGGATCTACCTCTGCCCGAGGTAAGATTAGACCTTCCCCTAAGTGAATTTGAAGTTAACGGATTTGTATAATTATTGCCATAATAACCTCTTCTACTGCTGTTATATGCATATCTACCATAGCCATAGTAAGGATAGCCCCAGCCATAACCTGGATAGCCCCAGCCCCATCCCGGATAGCCCCAGCCATAACCCGGATAGCCCCAAT
>Ga0209536_100016230_pt1 | contig 10597 bp, 7 predicted proteins | sample DeeMarSeWOR28_12_FD_187461 | JGI IMG/M metagenome (GOLD analysis project Ga0209536, IMG submission 187461) | Marine sediment microbial communities from White Oak River estuary, North Carolina - WOR-2-8_12 (SPAdes) (version 2) | ecosystem: Environmental > Aquatic > Marine > Intertidal zone >...
TGTCGCATTTGATGCAAGCTCCAACCGATTTGTTGAAACCCTACTTCCAATTCAGGATGAGCTACTTGCAGCGGAAGTGGAAAGATATGTTGCTGTGGTAATAACATCCAGCCGAGCATTTGGTTTAGCAGCAGAATCTAAGGCTTTTACTGAAATTAACCTTCGAATGAGTGAATCCATAGAGGAAATAAAGCTGACATATAGTAAAGTAACAGTTCGCACTTCTGATCGTTTGCTAACCTTCGAAGCCTCAGGTTTGCCATGGAAAGAACTCAGATTTTAATCGTCTTTTTTTACAGCACCAGAACCTGAAATATCTCCAACATATCAAAGGGGTTACTTTCATTACAGAAAATTATTGAACTATTTGAATCTAATTAGAATATTAATTTCACACAGTATCATTCCTTTTACCCTGAGTTAACAACGATTAGAACTGAAAACCCCCGCGTCGTCAGATCGATTGCACCTCAAGGAATCATTTTAAAAGAGATTGCCCCGGGAAGAGTGGTATCTTTTTTGGGGGTAGGTAGAAAGGTTGGCGGCCTCGGTGGGTTTCCGGGATGCATCAAGCTCAGAGACAGCTACCTTATCTTCAGATGATATTTCGTTTTCCTGCGCTTTGATCAGCGTTATCTCAACGCGGCGATTGGCGTGTTTATTTTGATCGGTCGTATTCGGCTGCACGGGACGGTAGGCCGAATATCCCTCGGTTGAGATTTGGTGGGGATCGACGCCACTTGAGATCATGAATTTAGCCACATTCACGGCGCGGATGGCCGACAGCTCCCAGTTGGAGGGGAATTGGGTGGTGTTGATGGGCGTATCATCGGTGTGGCCGGCGACGGTGACGTTATAGTCTTTCTGCGATGAAATGAATTCGGCGATCTGTTTTAAGGTCGGCTGAAAATCAGGCAACAGGTCCGCTTCCCCCACATTGAACGCAATTCTTTCGCCCAGCACCAGTACCAGTCGCTTTTGATTCCATTGGATTGAAAAGTCGTTTTTGACTTTCTCAGAGACGGTTTGCAATACCTGCTGTTCGAATTGCTCTAAAGCCTCGTCCGGGTCTTCCTCTTCCGTTTCGATTTCATCCGGTTCCGGCTGATCCGGATCATAAGCTACCGGCTCGATTGCCGTTGCGGTTTTATGAACCTCAATGGATTGCGTCTCAGGGATCCGGGGCTGCGTACTTGCCATGTACTTTGCTGAACCCTTATGGGTCATGGCATGCGAATAAAAAAGAATAAACAGGATCAAAAGCAGTGTCATCAGATCGACAAAGCTCCACAGCGTCGAATCCTCTTCGAGGCTGCCCCGTGACAACCGCTTTTGCAGAAGTACTCTTTTATGTTCGGAGAACTCAAGCCGTTTCTTAAGCTCTTCTCCTTCCACCCTTTCCATGAACTGTCCTCGCTTTTGGCTTGAGTTACGGTGATTGTGTTTGCGGGGTCGGCTGTCCCCCCTGCAGGAATTTTCTTTTCTTATTCAGCTGACTGAGATGATTGATGCCGATGTAGGAATTCAGACGATGGGAAATGGATTTCGATGTTTTCTGATCCGCAATATCCATTACCCCTTCTAATATGATGTTTAAAACGGTGGCTTCGGTCTTGGCATGCTCAGAAAGTTTTTTTGCAAGCGGAAAGAAGAGAAAATTGGCGAGCAAAATACCATACAATGTCGTCAGAAGCGCCAAAGCCATGCCTTTTCCGATCAGGGCGGGGTCTTCCACATTGTTGAGCACCTTTATCAAACCCATTATGGTGCCGACGAAGCCGAAAACCGGGGCCAGCTTTGCAAGCGTATTTAAAACATTGACCTGTGACTCTTTTCTGGAAAAGTACAGTTCATAGTCCTTTTCCATAATATTTCGAATGTCAAATCGATTATAACCGTCAATAACCAGCTCGATTCCCTTGTTCAGAAAAACGTTTTCAATCGTATTTTTGGCATTCTCGAGCGCAATAATTCCATGCCGGCGCCAGATAACGGCCAGCTTTTCCATTTCTTGAACCAAAGGCTCATTATCGGTCGCCTCCTGTCTGTAAACGGAAAGCAGGCTTTTAAAAAGATCGCGAAATGTCTTCATCGGAAACGCGATAAAAGCACTCAAAAGCGAGCCGGCCATAACCAGCAGGGCGCTTTTCAAATTTAACATGATGGAAGTGTTTTCGATGGCATTTCCAGAAAGGACCATAAAGAGAACGATGCCGATGAGCAGAATAAATTTTTGCAGCACGCGATATTCCTCCTGTTTTATTAAACGCTTGCACCATAATTGCAGTTTATGTGCCAAAATAATTTGGTTTTAATTTCAGTCGGTTAGATTTAGCTTCAGTACGACTTTCTGGAATTATAGTGCAGATTTTGCCTAGAAGATGACAAATAAAATAGTGGGAGTGGCTTCCAGCCACGATTTTATCCCTGCGCTTTTCCGCCGAAAAGCGTGTTGACCGATGGGTGCATCGCAAATCTAAATCAATTTAAATTTGATCTTTTCGACAAACAAGGGCTACAATTATAGGCAATGCATATTTGATCAATGAGGCAGGCGCTGTTGAAAAATTATGGGATCCACCTGATTTGACCGCACAATTATGAAAAGACACATCAAATGGCTGATCGCTGAAATCGACCTTTGGGTGGGCGAAGGCATCATTGAGCAGCAGCAGGGACAGGCAATCAAGGTGCGGTATCCGGCAGCGGCGGAAGGGCCGGCGTGGGGCCGCATCATTTTTTTCAGCATCGGTGCCATCCTTTGATTTTCAAAACCCGCACCTCATATCTCCGTTTCTCATTTTAGGCGGCATCATGCCGCTGGCCTGGCTCCGGCGGTGGCGGGTGCTGGCCAGCGTCTGCCTGATCGGATTTCTGGCAACGCTTTTGGTTTCCGCTTCGATGCTCGAGGGCGATCTGGCGGTTCTGGTTGTTTTTTTCTGCGGCTGCATGCTGATTGCAATGAGCCTGGTGGTGCGGCAGCGCAACCTGTTTCCGGAAATGGGCCCGGTGTTTTCTTTCATCGGTTTTTTTGTCTATTTGACAATTCTATTCGTTTTAAGCTTCCACCCTCGAAGCAGGGGAACCTGGTCGGTCGATTTCGACCAATTCATGCAAAGTTTGTTTTTCTTTTCATTTTCCCTGGCAGCCATCGGCGCCTGGGCATGGGCCATCTGGCCGACTGCCAAAAAGAAGGCTCAGCCCGGCAATGTCATCAGCAGCCAATATTACGGCGTATGGGCCACCCTGACCATTATGATTCTCAACACCCTGGGCCTGCTGCCCTTAGGCGGGTGGCTGGGCATGGCGGTTTTTAACATTCTATTCCTGTATCAATGCATCATGATGATTGTCAGCGGCTGCAAAACCCTTAACCTGAAAACCACGGTGACCGGATGTGTGCTGTTTGCCGTCATCGCCATGGCCCGCTATACAGACCTGTTTTTCAGTTTGCTGACGCGGTCCCTGGTCTTTTTTATCGCCGGTGCCGCTTTGTTTTCGGTGGGCCTTTATTATTCCAGAACCAGGAAGCAAATTGATCGAGAAGCCCCATGAAAAAATCTTTTGTCATACTGGCTGTCATTCTGCAGCTCATCGTGCTGGCTTACATGAGCGGCGAACGCGAATATATCCTGCGCAACGGTAAAGTCATCCATCTGCGCACCGCCCCCATTGACCCGCGCGATATGTTCAGGGGCGATTACGTGCGCCTCAATTATGAAATATCACGGATTCCGGTTAATCACATTAGAGGCGTCGACAGCGTCGGCGAGTTAAAAAAGGGCGATAAAATTTATGTTTCCCTGCAGGAAGCCCCCAACGGGCTTTACGAATTGGCGAAGGCCGGTCTTGAAAAACCGGCAACCGGCATCTACCTTGCCGGCCGCCTCCCCTATCCTAATCGCACCCTGCGCGCAAGCAATCCCATCTGGATCAATTACGGCATTGAAGCTTATTTTGTCGAGCAGGGCCGCGGCCGGGCCATTGAAAAGCGCCGCGGAAACTGGGCCGACGCCCAGATCCCGCTGGAGATGGAAATCGCCGTCAGCCCGGGCGGCAAGGCGGTGATAAGGGGATATCGCTGGAGCAAGCTGGGAATCGGCACCCATGTTATACGAAACCGGCCGGGAAACACACAGGAGGAGGCCCCCATAAGCGCCACCGTTCGGTTGACCCTGGTCAATGCTTCCGACAAACCCCTGGGAATTGTCAATCTGCCGGATTATTGCGCTTTTCGTCTGGAACCGGTGCCCTGGGCGAAAAAACAATGGGCGCTGGCGCATAATCCGTGCGAAGACGCCTTCCCCTCAGACGCAGATGTTGTCACCCTCGCGCCCGAGCAGCGCATGCGTTTTGATTTTGACTTTTCCACAGAGAGATGGCTGGTCGAGGCCGACGGCCAGATCAAGCAGATCGGCACCCTGGACGGATCCGAGCAATTCCGGCTCGTTTACCGCCCGCCGGATGAAGCAGCCAGCCAGTACCTGAGCCAGAAAGACATCATCTGGCATGGGTATATGCCGTCGAGAGTTTTCCACGGAAGAGGAAACATCGATTGACTAAATCCCATTGATTCCGCTATAAAACCATATAAACTATTTCTGATTCTCCTATCCCAGCTGATCTGATGCGGTTCTTCATTTCCAGGAGCAAATCCGATTTCTTATTTAATCTTTGCGCTCCTTCGAATATTACACTTAATGAGTTCCTGTGTTTGAAATTTTGAAAAAAGGGTTCCGTTATGGCAGAGAAGGGTTTTAAGCGTAAGCTCGCCGCCATCCTCAGCGCCGATGTCAACGGATATAGCCGACTCATGCGGGACGACGAAGAAGCCACTGTCCGTGATTTATCTGCCCACCGTGTCTGATCAACGAAATAATCCAACAACATCATGGAAGCGTTATCGATTCTCCGGGCGATAATATTTTGGCTGAATTTGCCAGTGTCGTGGATGCGGTAAATGGTGCAATAAAGATTCAAGAGGCGATTAAAACACGGAATACCGATATTTCCGAAAACCGCCGGATGGAATTTCGCATCGGTATCAATCTGGGTGATGTGATTGAAGAAGAGGGACGAATTTATGGAGACGGGGTCAATATTGCTGCGCGGGTGGAGGGACTGGCATCGGCCGGCGGTATTTGCATCTCTGGAACCGTATACGAACATGTAAAGGACAAATTGTCATTGGGATATGAATATTCAGGCGAGCAAACGGTCAAAAACATACCTGAACCGATTCGGTTATATCGCATCCCAACGGAGCCATCGAATGTTTCAGCAGAAGATCCCGGAGAAATACATTTTTCGGACCAACCATCCATCGCCGTATTGCCATTCGTAAATATCAGTGGGGATCCTGAACAGGAATATTTCAGTGATGGAATAACAGAGGATCTAATCACCGACCTCTCGCAGATTTCGGGCATGTTTGTTATCGCACGGCAGTCAGTTTTTACCTACAAAGGTAAGGCGGTCAAGGTACAGGAAATCCGAAACGATCTGAAGATAAGATATGTTTTAGAGGGCAGCGTCCGCAAGGTTGCTGATCGGGTAAGAATCACTGCTCAGTTGGTTGACGCCACAACAGGGGGGCATCTTTGGGCCGAGCGATATGATCGGGATCTTAAGGACATCTTTGCTGTTCAGGATGAAGTCACAAAAAATATCGTATCCGCTCTGGCTGTTAAGCTGACAAGCAATGAAGCGGATCAGCTGACGAGAAGATACACGAAGAATGTGGAGGCTTACGAATATGCCTTGCGCGGTTTGGAGTATCACTGCATGTACACGCGAGAGACCAATACCTATGCGCAAAAGATGCTGCTCAAAGCAATTGAGCTGGATCCCGAGTATTCATTGGCCTATTCGCGCCTGGCGCTTACCTACTTGCATGAATGGACTCAGGGATGGAGCCAGAATCCAGAGTCGATGGAACGGGCTTTTGGCCTGGCACAAAAAGCAATTGCCATGGATGATTCACTTCCCGAGGCTCATCGCATATTAGGCGATATCTATCTATACAGAAGGGATCTTGAGCGGGCCATGACGGAGAGAAAAAAAACGGTTGCGATGGATCCGAATTATGCAGAAGGGCTTGCGGGATTAGGGGAAGTTTTGATCTGGTCCGGGGATTACGATAAAGGCATTGCACTCGTGAAAAAAGCGATGCAGCTTAACCCCCGCCATCACGCATGGTACTTCTATATTTTAGGCGTCGGCTACGGCTTAAAAGAGCGTTTTGAAGAGGCGATTGAAATTCTTCATCGAGGCCTCATTCGGAATCCCGATTTTTTAGGGACACACCTGGTTTTAGCTGCCATTTATGGACTAACGGACCGCAAAGAAGAGTGCCAGACTGAAGTGGAAGAAATCTTGAGGATAAGCCCTGGGTTCACTTTAAAACTGATGAGAGAAATGATCCCCGCAGCAGATCACACGACCGTTGATAATATAATCGAAGTCCTTCACATAGCCGGGCTGCCCGATTAGGTTTCTGCCATTGCAGGAAATACCGACCCTGAAAGAAACGGTATGGGAACAGATTATATGGGTAGGCGCACCATATCGATAAAGGGTAGGAGGAAAGAATAACCAACAATACAATTGCATTTTTGGCAAACCCTGCTGACCATTATTTACCTCAAATATATCTGACCTTTTTAAATCTATTGATCCCTACATCATCCAAGCAGAATTGACCTACCCTCAACATTTATGATATCAGACTAGGATATTCAGAAATTCCTTCATAATGATTCAAACAGCTGAAATTCAAAATGGAGGGCGCAATGATGAAGTGCCCAAAATGCCAGTTTGAAAATCGTGAAGGGGCCAAGTTTTGTAAGGAATGCGGAGCGAAATTAGAGCTTGCCTGCCCAAAGTGCGATGCGCCTATTACACCCGACGGCAAATTTTGTGATGAATGCGGATACGATTTAAGTAAACCCACAATAGCCCCTCCAGTTCACTACTCTGAACCTCAATCCTATACCCCCAGATTTTTAGCGGACAAGATCCTGACGACCCGCAGTTCCATTGAGGGTGAGCGCAAGCTGGTCACCGTTCTTTTTGCGGATGTGGCCAATTATACGTCTATTTCAGAGAAAATTGACCCTGAAGCAGTTCACCAGATGATGGATGGGTGTTTTAAAATCCTGATGGATGAGATTCACCGGTATGAAGGCACCATTAACCAGTTTACCGGTGATGGCGTCATGGCGCTTTTCGGTGCGCCGCTTGCCCATGAGGACCATGCGCAGAGAGCCTGTACGGCCGCATTATCCATTCAAAAAGCGATGGGTGGGTATTGTGAAAAGTTAAAAAAGAAGACCGGGATTGAATTTAGTATGAGAATCGGCCTTAACTCAGGCCCGGTAATCGTGGGCTCTATCGGGGATGATCTGAGGATGGACTACACTGCCGTAGGAGATACAACCAATCTCGCTGCCCGAATTCAACAGAACGCCAATCCCGCAGAAGTGTGGGTAAGCCAAGAAACACGAAATATCATACGGGATTACTTTCAAGATAAACCTGTGGGGGAAATCCAATTAAAAGGCAAATCCCGGCCGCAGCCAACCTACTGTGTGATCGCGGAGAGACCCGGTGTGCGTACCCGCTTCGAGGCGGTTTTAATGCGTGGGGTAACTGAATTCGTCGGGCGCGGTCCCGAAATGCAAGCCCTGCAGGCCGCTTTTAAAAAAGCTAAAAACGGTGATGCCCGGATAGTGGATGTGGTGGGTGAGGCCGGTGTCGGAAAGAGTCGTCTGGTATATGAGTTTCGTGAAACGCTCGGTAATGCGGTCACATTTCTTAGCGGAATCTGTATCCATTATGGCCGCAACATCAGCTTTCTTCCAGTGATCGACGTGGTCAAAGGGGCCTTTGGAATCACAGAGGGAATGACTGAAGAAGATGTTTCGAGGCATATCGAAGAAAAAGCCACGGACAGTCTTGCATCGATGATCCCATTTTACCGGAATCTACTTTCGCTGCGGGTGGATGACTCGATATTGGATTTGCTTGATTCTGAAGGCCGCAAATTTGGCACCTTCGAGGCGGTTAAAGACCTTCTTTTTAAAATTAGCGAAAAGAAACCGCTGGTCCTTTTTTTAGATGACGTCCACTGGATGGATAAAATTTCTGAAGAGTTGTTCACCTATTTTTCACGGTCTTTTGTTAAAAGCTCTATCCTTATGATTGCAAATTACCGCCCGGAAGGTGCGCCCACATGGGCGCAAGGCGCCCATTATCAAAGATTGGGACTTGAGACCCTTAGCTCTAATTCTTCTATCCGGTTAATGCGCAACATCCTCGGGGGGGTTGCTTTAAACCCGGACCTCGAAAAAAAGCTGATAGAAAAAGCCAGTGGGAACCCGTTCTTCGTCGAAGAGACCATCAGGGAGCTTCTTGACCGCGGGGAACTGGTAAAGAAAGGCGATACGTTTACATCCGTACAGCCCATCGACAAATTGGAAATTCCCCGTACCATTCAGGGCGTTTTAGCCGCCCGAATGGACCGATTAAGCGAGGATCTCAAAAAAACGATTCAGGTTGCAAGTGTCATCGGTCGAGATTTTGCATTTCGTCTACTCAAAAATACGATGGAGCTAGGAGATGAGTTAAGGGCTCATCTGACCAACCTGGTCGGGCTGGAAATTCTTTATGAAAAAGTTCTTTATCCGGAGCTGGAATACATTTTCAAACACGCCCTTACCCAGGAAGTCGCATATGAGAGTTTACTAAAGCAGAGACGCACAGAGCTCCACGGTCGCATCGCCCAGGCGATCGAAGAGATCTATGCCCATCAGCTTGAGGTACACTATGAATTGCTCGCCTATCATTACCAACGGAGCGGCAATGAAAAAAAAGCAATCGATTATTTGATATTGGCAGGTGAAAAATCAAATCAACACAGTGCCGCTCAGACGGCTTGTGATTTCCTTGAAAAGGCACTGGTGGCGGCTGAAACGAATAATATTGCCTTGGATGCAGAAGCACAGATTCGTATACATACAGGGCTCACGAATGCGTACTTGGAAATCGGCGCCTTCGGGAAGAGTAAGGAAGCATTTAGAAAGGCCATCGATCTCAGCAGACGGCATGGCTTTATTGACTACGAAAAGGAAAATCTATTTGGATATTGCTTCTTGATGCAAATATGGCCTGTAAAAGCTGAAGCTGAACGTGTTCTAAAAGAAGGCATCGCTCGGGCCCAGGAAATGGGTGATAAGGCCCTGGAGAGTTCCATTCAGTCGTCAATGGGTAACCACATGATTCTTTATGGTCAACCTCGCAAAGCATATCAAATCCTAGTTGAAGCCGAAAGCATGGCAGCGGACACTGGGGATCCTAATGTAATCGCCTATGCACGCGGAATTCGATCAGCCACTGAGCGGTGGATTGGCCGGCCGCAAAAGACCATCGAGTTGACCGAGGGTATCGCTGAAATCGCACGTGAAATGTTTAATATGACGGGCATGAGCTTTGCTGTTTTTTTCCGAGGCATTGCTCTGGCAGAGACCGGGAGAATTGAGGAGGGGATCGCACTTTTAAAAGATGGAATCGATGTTTGCGAAAAATTTGGAGTCTCGATGCGTCTCGCATCTCTGTATAACAGTCTCGGTTACTGTTACGGGGAAATCCATAACATTGAGCGTGCATCGGCGCTAAATAAAAAAGGGGAAGAAATTGCTCGCGGTCTTCTGATAAAATACCCCATGGGCAGAGGCCAATATGCTGAAATGCTGGCTCAGAGTCGTATTAATCTGATGGAGAATTATTTTGACCAGGGCAATTTGGATGAAGCCTGGAATGGGATACAAGCCCTGAAGGTGGAAGCGAAAAGTGAAGATTTTAACTGGTTCCGTCACCAATGGGAATCTCGCATGAATTATTTAGCTGCCCAAATTCTGCTGTCTAGAAACGATACGGCTCAGGCAGATACCATCATTCAGAAAAACCTCAAATTGGCAAAAGATAAACTCATGAAAAAGCGGCAGGGATGCTTTTTGCGCCTTGCAGGCGAGTTGCTGCTCAAGCAAAATGAGTTTGAAAACGCGCTCAACTACCTGAGAGAATCGATTCACCTCCTCGAAGAAGTGGGCAACCCTCGCCAGCTGTGGCAGGCATACGCCTCTTTAGCAGCGGCTTTCCATTATGCGGGAAGGTCCAGCGAGGCACAGGAGAATTGGGGCCTGGCGGCCGACCTGATCAACAGCACGGCAAACCGTCTGTCTGACAATGAGCTGAAGTCAGGCTTTCTAAATGCAGATCCGATTAAAAAAGTTCTTTCAAATAGCGGTGCTTAGGCGAGGCCAAAATGTATTTTTCTTGACATTTCTGGCTATTTTCAAATATTAGAATGTCAATTGCATACATATTGAAGCTCAATTTTATACCTCAGATTCATTTTTTCTCCCTCAGATTCATTTTTTCTCCCTCAGATTCATATTCGTCTTTTGAGCGACTCCTCAACATCTAGCTTGCTGCTCCTGCTGAAATAGATACGGATTTCCCTTAAATGGCAACCTCATAATCGGGTAAAGATTCAATGGAGAGACCTCTTAAATTGTGCCTACCCATCTCCTGACGG
>Ga0209536_100016231_pt1 | contig 10597 bp, 7 predicted proteins | sample DeeMarSeWOR28_12_FD_187461 | JGI IMG/M metagenome (GOLD analysis project Ga0209536, IMG submission 187461) | Marine sediment microbial communities from White Oak River estuary, North Carolina - WOR-2-8_12 (SPAdes) (version 2) | ecosystem: Environmental > Aquatic > Marine > Intertidal zone >...
TACTTAACGGCAGTGATTCTTTTCGGCATCATCCTGGGATCTGATCCCAGCCCCATGGGCACTGTCAAAGATGCGCTGCATCTCTACGGCTCTAAAAAGGTTATCTTCCCGCCCCGCATGATTGCTCTTTCCGTATTTCTGCTCATTGTTTTCCTGGCCAACAAGTTCATCTGTTCATGGGGCTGCCAGCTCGGCACCCTGCAGGACCTGATATTCAGGCTGAATCGCAACTCCAAAGACACAAAGGGCGTGCTGCCCCAATACAAGATGCCATTCTGGTTTTCCAATGGTGTCAGGGTGTCCTTTTTTGTTCTCTTCACTATCATCGCTTTCGGGTGGGCCCTGGATATTATCGATCCCATCGATCCATTCAAGGTATACAAGCCGGGCGTATTAAGTGCTGCCGGAGGGACATTCATCGGCTGTGTTCTTGCAGTAAGCCTTTTTGTCTACCGGCCCTGGTGTCAACTCTTCTGCCCATTCGGGCTGGTGGGGTGGCTGGTGGAAAAAATCAGCATATTCAAGATCAAGGTTGATTATGAGACCTGTGTTGCCTGTGAGGCCTGTGCCAAAGCCTGCCCGTCAACAGTTATGGGAGCCATCCTGAAACAGGACAGAACCATCCCGGACTGTTTTGCCTGCGGCACCTGTATCAATGTCTGCCCCACCGGCTCAATAAAAATGCTGGCGGGCAAAAGAAGCAAACCTCCGGCGGATAAATTTGCCAGGTCAAAATGATTGGTATGATAACAGGGCTGCCATAGAAAACGATGAGCACCTCAGGATCAGTATCAGCAGCCACCCGAGTTGTTCTGGGAGCAATCATTGTCCTGCTGGCACTTCTGGTGCTTGTTGGCGGCTGGACCATTCCATTTACGTTTGAATCCTCCTCCATCCTCTACAAGTTCGGCCTGGAGAAAACATACCTGCGCAGCGGCAAGGTTATCGGCATCAGCGCTGCAATTCTTCTGTTTTTCCAGCTTTTTCCGGCTTCACGTTTTACAGTTCTGGAGCAGGTTTTTTCAATAAAAAGCCTGGGTTCCCTGCACCGCATCAACGGTATGACCATTACCATTCTGGTTCTTTCCCATCCATTGCTGATCAAGGCTTCGGAAAATTTTACCCCCTATACCTTTGAGAAAAAATACTATCCGGAGTTTTTAGGCATGGCGCTGCTTGCCGTATTACTGGTACTGGCTGTCACTGCAATGTTCAGAAATTTTCTCAAATTATCTCATGCCGGGTGGCTGCAGTTGCATCGGTTAAGCGCAACTTTAGCGCTCGTCCTGCTGCCCGCCCACATTCTTTATGTCAGCGAAACATTTAAGTCAGGGATACCGCGGAAGGCAGCCCTGGTTATTTTCTGCCTTAACCTGCTCATGATCTCCAGGGTTTGGTTACGGGGGCTTTTGCAAAAAAAGATAAGCAGCAGGTCATGAAATCTTAATATGCGGCTCGCTTTACAAAGCAGAGTTTCAGCCATACCTTTATTACAAAGAATAAAATTTATTGCTATTTGGGATAACAATGAGCAATTCTGGAAAAAGGAGGATCGTCATGAAAAAAATATTATTGCTGTTGCTGTTTTTTTTAATATTGGGGCCGTTTAAGGCAGCTGCTCAGCAGTGGAACCTGGATACTGTGCATACCAATTTTTATTTTGATGTTAAGCACACCTATGCCACGGTCCGGGGCCAGTTTATGGACTTCAGCGGTGATGTTTATTTTGATCCTGATAACCCGGGCAAGAGCAGGTTTGACTTTGTCATCAAGGTTGACTCGGTTGACACCAAGGTCGGCAAGCGGGATACACATCTCCGCTCCCCTGATTTTTTTGATACCGCAAAATATCCGCTGATGACCTTCAAGTCTTCAAAGGTTTCGCATGCAGGAGACAATACGTACATTGTTGAGGGGAAGCTGACCATAAAGGATGTGTCCAGGGACGTGGCTCTTGAGTTTGTCTACCATGGCCAGAAGGATAATCCCCTGAAACCGGGCGAGATCGTTGCCGGGCTTGATAGCAGGCTGACTATTGACAGGCTGGCATTTAATGTCGGCGACGGCAAATTTTATAAAATGGGTGTTGTCGGCAAGGACGTGGATATCCTGTTGACCCTGGAGCTGCTGCGGGACAGGTAAACCGTACCACAAAAATGCTGCCGGGATAAACTGCAGGCAAAGCATACCTGCTTTTGCACTTGGCTTGCCGGTGCCTTATAATGTAAAGGCTGCATTCTCATCGCAGAATGCAGCCTGTTTTATTGACGGAGAATTCCATATTTGCATGTAAACTTTTATATGAACGGAGTCATCATATTTATATTGGCATTTTAATAGGTATTTAGTTGACAATTTTATGTAAATATGGAGTATAGCTTTGCTCTTGCGGCTTGATTATCAGTTGCAGTACAGGTCGATAATAAGAGTATGTCCGGAGCATTCATAATTTGCCAGGTAGATTAATCAAATATCCATGCATTACATGCTGTGCTGCAGGCTTTGGCAGACTACTGCAATGCCTTGTTCTTCTTGTTTTTCTCGGCCAGGCCATATCCTCCTGTGCCCCATATGCCCCGGCTGCCAGGTCAGGCCTGGAAGAAGCTCCAATGCCGGACTCTTTTTCCATCCAGGATTCCATCCGCGACCCGGGTCAGCGCTGGTGGGAGACAGTAGGCGACGAAGAGCTGAACAGCTTTGTTGCTGAGGCTCTTTCCGATAACCAGACACTTCATTCCTACTGGGCCCGCTTTGAAAGGGCCCAAGCCCAGGCAAGAAAAGCGGGAGCAGACCTCAAGCCTTCGCTGGCAGCTGATGCTGGGGCATCCTATACAAAGATAGGGACCGATGATGCAGGCTCAGTTGAAAATGAAAATTATACGATCGGTCTCGTTGCGAGCTACGAAGTGGACCTCTGGGGCCGCATCAGGGCTACGCATGAATCTGTGCTTCTTGAGGCAGAAGCATCGCGAGAGGACCTCAACGCAGCTGCCATGACAGTAGCTGCCGAAGTTACCGACCGTTGGGTATCAATCCTTTCCCAGAGGCTGCAGAGGCAGCTTCTGGAGCAGCAGCTCGCTACGAACAGGACCTATCTTGACCTGGTGGAACTGCGGTTTCGCAAGGCTTTGGCCTCCGCACTCGATGTTTTTCAGCAAAGACAGCTGGTGGAAAGGGGCAAGGCACAGCTGCCCCTGATCGAAATGCAGCAGCGCATGCTGGAAAACCAGCTGGCTGTATTGCTAGGCCGCATGCCGAGCCGGGCACCTAAAATTTCACGGCAGGAATTGCCGGTCCTTGAGGCAGTCCCTGTCGCCGGGCTGCCGGTGCAGCTGCTGCAGAATCGCCCTGATGTTGCTGCTGCCTTCAGAAGGCTGGAAGCTTCTGACCAGGACCTGGCTGCAGCCCGCGCCGACAGGCTGCCGGCCTTGAGATTAACGGGCTTCGCAGCGTATGACAGCGATGAACTTGAAGAGCTTTTTGATAACTGGATTGTCAATCTGGCAGCATCGCTTACTGCCCCCATAATTGACGGTTCAAGGCGCAAGGCCGAGGTTGATATCAACCGGGCCGCTGTAGAGCAGCAGCTGGCAGAGTACCGGCAGACAGTCCTTTCTGCAGTCCGGGAGGTTGAGGATGCCCTGATAAGTGAAACAAAGATCCGGGAGCATATAGCAGCCCTGGAAAACCAGCTGCAGGCAGGGCAGAATGCCCTGACTGAGGCAAGAACCCGGTATATAAATGGATTGAATGACTACCTGCCCGTGCTGACGCAGCTGCTTTCGGTACAGAACCTGGAAATCGACCTGATCCGGCGGCATGAGGATCTTCTTGTTGCAAGGATAAGTCTCTATCGGGCCATAGGCGGAACATGGGTTGATGATCTCACCCCACCAGCCCAGAATAATAAAACAACAGGGATGTAGCAGAATGGTTATGCAAGAAAACGATCAAAATCAAAATGGCAGCCCGGGGAAGTCAAAGGCGGTGGGCCGTAATATTTTGCGCCTAATAATCAGCCTTGTCCTTATTGCAGCAGGAATAGGAGGCGCGCGTTTTCTCATAGCAACCAAACCGACAGTCAACAAAAGACCACCTGTCAAGATGGAGCCCCTGGTAAGGACTGTTACCTTGCAAACGGAAGATTATGCCCTGAAAATACCTGCCATGGGAAATGTCATACCTGCCCGGGAGATCGCACTGGAAACACAGGTGGCCGGTGAAGTGATTTACCTCCATCCTGACTTCACTGAGGGCGGCATGCTCCCAGGGGGCACGAAAATAGTGCAGGTCAACCCCAAAGACTATGAATTGGCAATAATGCAGAAGCAAAGAGCCCTGTCCGATGCAGAATACAGCCTCAAGCTTGAACAGGGGCACCAGGATGTGGCGCGCAGGGAATGGGACCTGCTCTATGGAGACCAGGAAACAAATGAAGCGGAAAGTGAACTTGCCTTGCGCAAACCGCACCTGGAAAAGGTCCAGGTTGAAATTGCGGCAGCCAGGGCAGATCTGGAGCAGGCAAAAATCAACCTGGAAAGGACGGCTATTGCAGCGCCCTTCAATGTGCTGGTTTTAAACAAGTACGTTGATCTCGGTTCACAGGTTGCATCGCAGGAAAGGCTGGCAGACCTGGTGGGGACTGATGTTTTCTGGGTCCAGGTTCCCCTGCCGATAGAGAGACTGCAGTGGATCCAGGTCCCGAATGGTCAGAATAAGACCGGCTCCAGGGTAAAAATTATTTATCGGGAAGATAATGTCCGCGAGGGCCGCGTCATACGGCTGCTTGCCGATCTCTCAAAAGAAGGGCGCATGGCGCGCTTACTGATAGAGGTTAACGACCCGCTCGATCTGCAGGCAAAAGGGAAAAAGCGGCCCATGCTTCTCATCGGCGAATATGTCCGGGTGCTGATTGAAGGTGGGAACCTACGCGACGTTTACCGGATTCCACGGCTGGCGCTCCATAATGACAGTGAAGTCTGGATTGTTGATGAGGAGAGCAGGCTTGCAATTCGTCCTGTAAAAACTATCTGGAGGGACGAAGAATCGGTGGTCGTGCAGGATGGATTCAAACCGGGGGAACGTCTGATTATATCTGGTTTGGCGGCACCGGTGGCAGGCATGCCCGTAAGGATAGAGGAGCCTGATACAGCCGGTCAGGAAACCGGGGAACAACAGCAGGAAGCCAAATAAGATAAAACCGCATGGAAAATCCTGAAGGAAAAATTGTCCACAAGCGGGGCCCCATATCCTGGATGGCCGGACGTTCCGTCACGGCGAATCTTCTGATGCTCGTGCTGCTCATCGGCGGATTAGTCATGGGCCAGAATATCAGCAAGGATGTATTCCCGGATTTTGAGCTGGACCTGGTCACCATCACCCTGATCTATCCAGGGGCAAGCCCGGAAGAAGTGGAAAGGGGAACCATTCTTGCTGTTGAAGAGGCTATTCAGGACATTGAGGGAATCGAGGAAATAACTGCCACAGCCCGTGAGGGTTCCGGAACGGTCACTGTTGAGATCATTGAAGGGGAAGACGTCTCCGAGATTGCCCAGGAGATAAAAAATGCAGTCGACAGGATCTCCTCCTTTCCCGAGGATGTTGAGGACGCAAGAGTAACGGTACCAAGCCGAAAGCGCTATGTGGTTTCACTCGCCCTCTATGGTGATCAGCCTGAAGCAGTTCTGCGGGAAATGGCTGAAATGGTCAGGGACCGCCTCCTTATGGATCCTGATATCTCCCAGGTGGAACTTTCCGGAATACGGGATTATGAAATAAGCATTGAAATACCACAGAATGTTCTGCGGACATACGGCCTGACCCTGAATGAGGTTGCCAGCATTGTACGACGTGCTTCGGTAGAAGTGCCGGGAGGTGCGATCAGAACCGAGGGCGGCGACGTACTGGTACGGGTGACCGAACGCCGTGAAGTGGGAAAGGAATTCAGTAAAATTCCAATTATTTCGACCCCTGAGGGAACAGAGCTTCTATTAGAGGATATTGCAAGTATCAGGGACGATTTTGAGGAGACAGACCGTTTTGCAACATTTAACGGCAAGCCGGCAGTAATTCTTGAAGTCTACAGGATCGGCGAGCAGACGCCCGTATCTGTTTCAGATGCAGTGCACCGGCAGATGGATGAGATCAATTACATCCTGCCGGAGGGATTGACACTGGTGTCCCGCAATGACCGGTCGGAAATTTACAAGCAGCGGCTGGACCTGATGCTTCGCAACGGTTTTATCGGTCTTGGCCTGGTTTTTATCCTGCTGGCAGTTTTTCTGGAAGCAAGACTGGCATTCTGGGTCAGCCTTGGCATTCCCATCTCCTTTCTGGGCTGCCTTCTGCTCCTGCCTTTACTCGGTGTAACCTTTAACATGGTATCCATGTTTGCCTTTATTGTCACCTTGGGAATTGTGGTGGACGATGCCATTGTTGTGGGAGAAAATGTCTATTATCACCGGCAGCAGGGATTGCCATGGCTTGATGCTGCCATAACCGGCGCCCGGGATATTGCCATGCCGGTGACATTCAGTGTGCTCACGAACATGGTGACCTTCATGCCGATCTTTTTTGTGCCCGGCTTCATGGGCAAGGTGTTCAGGGAGATACCCCTAGTCGTGGTCACGGTGTTTTTTATTTCACTCATCGAAAGCCTCTATATCCTGCCGGCCCATTTGGGCCATAAAGGCAAAAGGCGAGAGGGGAAGCTGTTTTCCAGGCTGCACGACTGGCAGCAGCGCTTCAGTGGTTTTTTTGTCCGGATGGTCCGCAGCCGTTACGGCCCGTTTCTCGGTCTCGTTCTGCGCTGGCGCTACATTTCTTTCTCAACGGGCATTCTGGTCCTGTTCCTGTCATTCGGCTATGTCAAAAGCGGCCGCATGGGGTTTGAACTCTTTCCCAAGATCGAATCAGACTACGCAGCGGTTACGGCAAACCTGCCTTTTGGCACCTCGGTCAACCGGACCCTTGAGGTGCAGCAGAAACTGGTGCAGGCCGGCAAGGCTGTGGCGGAGCGCAACGGCGGCGATAAACTTGTGGAAGGTATTTATGCCTCGGTGGACGGCAGCCAGGCCCAGGTCCGCATATACCTGACGCCACCCAAGATCCGCCCCATATCAACAGCAAAAATGACGCAGCTGTGGCGGGAGGAGACCGGTGAGATAGCCGGCCTGGAGTATATCAAGTTTGAGTCAGATGCCGGCGGCCCTGGACGCGGCGCGGCAATTTCTGTGGAATTAAGCCATCGGGACATCGGGGTCTTGGAGCATGCAAGCGGTGAACTTGCAGCAGCCATGGAATTCTTCCCCAACGTCATTGACATTGATGACGGTTTTTCCCCCGGCAAACAGCAGATTGACTTTAAAGTCCGGCCGGAAGCCCAGAGTCTCAATCTCCATGCAGCAGACATTGCCCGCCAGGTGAGACAATCCTATTACGGCGCCGAGGCAATCCGTCAGCAGCGCGGCCGCAACGAAGTTAAAATAATGGTCCGGCTTCCCAGGGAAGAGCGAATTTCCGAATTTCATCTTGAGGAGATGATACTGCGAACCCCGGATGGCGGAGAGATACCACTGGTGGAAGCTGTGTCCCTGGAACGGGGCCGTGCTGACACCAGTATTGAAAGGCGCAACGGCAGGCGGGTGGTTACCGTTTCCGCCGATGTGCGGCCACGAAGCCAGGCTGCCCAGGTAACAGAGGCCTTGAATTCTGATATTATTCCCAGCCTGAGCGATCGCTATCCGGGGCTGAGTTTCAGCTACCAAGGCCGCCAGGCTGACAGGGCTGAGAGCATCCAGAGCCTTCTCCGAGGACTGCTCATCGCCTTGATCATTATTTATGCCATGCTGGCCATACCGTTAAACAGCTATATCCAGCCCCTGATCATTATGCTTGCCATTCCATTCGGTCTGGTTGGCGCAGTCATCGGTCATGTTATCATGGGCTACAGCCTCAGCGTTCTCAGCCTGTTCGGAATCGTTGCCCTGTCAGGTGTGGTAGTCAACGACTCACTGGTCCTTATTGACTTTGCCAACAGGCGGCGCAAAAAAGGACTTATGGCCGTTGATGCCATCCAGGATGCGGCCATTCAGCGTTTTCGGCCGATCATGCTCACTACCCTGACGACTTTCGGCGGCCTGGCGCCGATGATCTTCGAAACCTCGAGGCAGGCGCGCTTTCTCATTCCCATGGCCATCAGCCTCGGCTACGGCATTGTGTTTGCCACTGTCATTACCCTGGTTATCGTACCTTCGGTATATCTGATCATCGATGATCTGCGAAAACTCTTCGGGGCAAAGAAATTACCGGGAGCACCTTCAGCCACCTGATAAACCCATAGATTTCTGTTGCCTGGAAATTAAAAAAATCGATGAGGTCTCAACCGGTTAAACATCAGCAGAACTGGCAGTGAAAGTTTTTGAGTTTAAAAATTGCAAAGTCATCCTCGCCAGGCAGGGATCCAGCGTCTACAAAAAGGCAAGCTATCCGGTGCGCTATGGCCGCTATTCTGAAATTGAATACGGTGATTTCCGCTACCAGTTCAATAACAACGGTGAAGTAAAATATATCTGCGGCACCGGTCCTGAATGGCCCCATCCGGCTGAATGGCTTAAAAGAACGATCGGCAATAACTGGGTCTATTATTCAACCGGAAGCTATTATACCGGGGTGGTTGATCTGTTCGGTGAATACTACCTTCCCTGCCCTGCCTATCAAACCAACAGCCTTTTCAGGGAAAGCCCTTTCAGTCGGCAAGGCGTAAAATCTGCTCTGCGGGTATTTGAGGAAATAGGGCCCTTTGTTCAGCGCCTCAGCAGGGAAAAAAACATTGCTGCAGACAAGGACCTGCACGAATTTCTGTGCCTGGTTGGCAGCAGCACAAAAAATCATCTGCGGCAAAGAGCCGATCGGCTGCACAGGACTCTGAAAGCCAGGGTAAGCGTCCTGCCGCCGGACTGCAGACATGTGGACTACGATGTCATGCCGCTGATGATAACCGACGGCTGTTTGTATAACTGTTCTTTCTGCGAGTTGAAGTCAGGCCTGGACCTGTCGTGCCGGTCCAGGAGCGAAATTGAAACGCAGATCTTTGCCCTGCAAGATTTTTTCGGGTCTGACCTGCCGAACTACAACAGCATCTACCTGGGACAGCATGACGCCCTGTGCGCCGAGCCCGACGATATCCTCTTTGCTGCCCAAAAGGCGTACAGGGCTCTTGAAATAAATAAGTCGTACATGCAGGGCCCGAGACTTTTTCTTTTCGGCAGCGCTGAATCATTTTTAAAAAAAGATACTTATTTCTGGCGCAATCTCAACCGTTTGCCCTTTTATACCTATGTCAACCTGGGGCTTGAGTCCTTTGACGCTGAAACCCTGGAATTTCTTAAAAAGCCGGTGTGTTCTGCTGTAATGCAAAGGGCTTTTGCCGGGATGCGTGCAGTAAACAGGAATTATGACAATATCGAGGTTACTGCCAACTTTCTCCTGGGTAAGGAGCTGCCGGCAGGCCACCTGCCTTCACTGGTAAAGCACCTTGCCGCAGCAGTAAAAGAAGGGTCCGGAAAGGGGTGTGTTTATCTCTCCCCCCTGAAAGGCAGTCAAAATACAAAAGAACTCCTGGAGCAGTTCAGGGCAATAAAACAAAAAAGCCGGATCCAGACATTTCTTTATCTTATCCAGCGCTTGTGATAAGAAACAGTATGCCTGAACTGATTCATATAGAAGGCAGCCAGGGTGAAGGCGGCGGCCAGATCCTGCGTACGTCTCTGGCTCTGGCAGCACTGCTGCAGCAGCCTGTGCAGATTGACAACATCAGGGCCAACCGTAGGCAGCCGGGTTTGAAGACCCAGCATCTGGCCGGGGTGCTGGCCTTGGCCAGGATCACCGATGCAGAAGTAAAAGGGGCGCACAAGCATTCCACCAGGCTTGATTTTGCGCCCCGAACCTTAAAGGGCGGCAGGTACCGTTTCGAGATTTCAACTGCGGGCGCTGCCTGCATGCTCTTTGGCGCGGTGCTGCCGGTGCTGCTTTTTGCACCGCAGGCCTCGGAAGTAACCATAACTGGCGGTACGCATGTACCGTTCAGCCCCCCATTTCATTACCTGGAGAAAGTTTTTCTGCCAACAGTAAAAAAGATGGGAGGCAAAGTGGACCTCAAACTGGTGCGCTGGGGATTTTACCCCAAGGGCGGCGGTGAGATCAGAGCGCATGTTAAGCCATGCCGGGGTTTACAGGGAATCCGCCAGGAAAAAAGGGGAGCATTAAAAAGTTTGCAGCTTTCAGCCTGCAGCAGTACCCATCTTCCGGAGCATATTGCCCGGCGGGAGATTGGGCAGGCGGAATCGGAGCTTGATGCCTATAAAGATAAGCTGCGATCAAAGCCTTTAACCTGCCAGGCTTACAGTCCGGGAAATTTTGTCTTCCTGGAGGCGGAGTATGAACATGCTGCTGCAGGATTCAGCGCCCTGGGCAAAAAGGGCAGGCCGGCCGAAGAGGTGGCGGCGGAAGCCTGCCGGCTGTTTTTAGCTTTTGAAGGGACCAGGGCAACGCTGGACAGCCACCTGGCGGACCAGATCATCCTCTACGCGGCCCTGGC
>Ga0209536_100016232_pt1 | contig 10596 bp, 8 predicted proteins | sample DeeMarSeWOR28_12_FD_187461 | JGI IMG/M metagenome (GOLD analysis project Ga0209536, IMG submission 187461) | Marine sediment microbial communities from White Oak River estuary, North Carolina - WOR-2-8_12 (SPAdes) (version 2) | ecosystem: Environmental > Aquatic > Marine > Intertidal zone >...
GAGGATGCTTTTAGTGATGAAGACATTGAGCGTTATAAGGTGGCACTACAAAAGCCCGGTGCTCTTACAAGCACGATCAACTACTACCGTGCCAATACATTTGGTGAATTCGGCATGGGTGTAGTAAGAGCTTCCATGGGTAAAAAAGTATTCGGGAAAATCTCCGTTCCCTCTCTTCTGATCTGGGGCGATCAGGACCCACAACTCGATAGACGACTGACTGACGATATGGACGTTTTTTTTGCAGCACCTTCAAGTCCGTGCATATTGCCGATGGCTCACACTGGGTTTTACATGAGCATTTTGATCGTGTTTGCAAAGAGATAGAGTGTTTTGTTGATAGTCAAATAAAGTACATTGACAACTGACGGCCTAACCAATCACTACAGCGGACCCGGTTACTGTTGGCGGCGTTACCGGCGATAGAGCAATTGAGCGCAAGTAAAATTATGAGTGAACTAGAAAGCATAGGATATAGCGATTGGTTTAAGTGCCGAGTTGATGAGGATAAAATTGCCATTCATGGCATTGCTCGTGTTGTTTCCGTGCATAAAAACAGCTACACCGTAACAAATGGACGAGAAGAAATATTTGCTGAGTTATCAGGAAACCTTCTTTACAGTGCTGAATCTTCTAGTGATCTTCCTACCGTTGGTGATTGGGTGTATGCCGACTTTTACGATAATGATTCCCATGCAATTATATATGGTGTCTTTCCAAGAAAAACTCTACTGAAGAGAAAGATGGCCGGGAAGCAAGTTGACTTCCAGTTGATAGCCGCAAATATTGATGTAGCTTTCATTATTCAGTCTTTGAATGAGAATTTTAATCTTCGAAGGTTGGAGCGCTATTTAGTTATAGTTAATGAAAGTGAAATTGAACCTGTAATTCTTCTGAGCAAGTGCGACCTTATACCAAATGAAGAGATTAATGAGATTAAGAAGAAAGTTCTGAGTGTTGCCCCTCAAACCACCGTGATTGAGTTTAGCAATTTAAACCGAAAAAACATTGATTCAATTATTGACTCATTAAAGTGCGGATATACCTATTGCCTGTTGGGCTCATCTGGGGTCGGTAAAACTACATTACTTAACAGCATAATAGGTAATATAAAATTTGAAACTCAGGCCGTAAGTAAGATACAAAGCAAAGGGCGGCATACTACAACAAGTCGTCAATTAGTTCGGTTAGAAAATGGTGCAATGATAATAGACACACCAGGAATGAGAGAGCTTGGTGGTATGTCAGTGGATGACGGGCTAGAAGAAACGTTTTCAGAAATACTGAATCTTTCTCAAAGATGTAAATTTAGTAATTGCTCCCATACAAATGAGAAAGGCTGTGCAATATTAGCGGCTATAGAGGCCGGAGAACTGTCTGAGCAGCGATATAAAAACTATCTAAAGATGAAAAAAGAGTCCGAATATAATCAAATGTCCTATTTGGAAAAGAGAAATAAGGATAAGAATTTTGGAAAGATGGTTAAGTCAGTAATGAAGGATAAGCAGAAATAATGCACCTAACAGGCAAATTCACACGAACAAATTTCCGCAGCGTTAGTTTGTGGCGAATGCCACAAGCCTCACGCTGCTCCAATTAACCGGTGATTTGCGGCGTTATGTGTAATAGAAAAAAAGAATATTTGATATTTTTCACGTGTGGGTTGTTTACCGCAAATACATGGGCTACAAGCGGTCCACCAGTCGTTGTCTATCGATGGATATCCCTGGCGCGTATTTTCCATTTTTTCAACAAGATCCCACACGCGTCCCTTTAAAGGTGTTGTGCATCTTTACGGGACCAGCGGGACCAGCCGGCATAACCATATCAAAATAGCCGGATACGGTATCGCCTTTGAAATTAACTTCGCCATGACCTTTTGAGTTACCACCCTCACCACCGCATGTGATCTCCCAGCTCAGCTTTTCACTACTGTGCCGTGTGGTTTTAAAGGTACATTCTTTGGCTTCGTCACCAGGATTAAAATCGTAGTTCTTGTCCTTTATGCACTCGCGTTCAACCTTCGGAGCCTGTTGCATCATGGTAGCTATCTCTGGTGGTAAACCGGATACTTCCGCCTTATAACTCGTTTCCCACATGCCTGGATTGATATTATATTCCTCGGCTTGTACGGTACTGACGAACATGACGGTTATAAAAGTCAGAACAATGACGCGTATTCCGCGTTTCATAGTAATCTCCTGTTTGCGTTTCGCCCAAGAATACAAGAATAGGCTAAAAAGAAAAGAGACAAGGTCACTGGCGCTCCACCAAATTCCCTTTCCTGATGACTGTATTTCAGTTTCCACCCCTAATAACAATATCCAAAATTAAGCCGGTAACCATGGTCTTTTGTTGTAATGGAAGCACTGCCAACTATTGTTCCGGAACACCCGCAATTTGTAACCCATTGATATACAGCTCTATCTGCTCGGGCATTTTCAGATAAAACAGTTTTTCCCTGGCAAATGTGATGGAGAAATTGGGATTCTGTTGCAGTAGTCGTTTTACCGTTTGTTGGGCTTCCTGTTCACGGCCAAGATAGGCGAGGGCGACGGCCATATGCGCGGTGGTCCAGTACTGGTAGTTGGGTATAGCGCTGGCCCGCTCGCTATATTGCAGGGCTTTTTCGAAGTCCTTCTGAAACAACAATGCCTGGGCAGCGTAGGAATAAAACGCCCACAGCTGAGGATCATTAGGGCTTAATGCGATGGCGCGATCAAAACACACCATGGCATTGTTATAGTTTCCTTCATAGGCAAGTGAATCGCCAAGGCCGCAATGGGCAGCGGCAAAACTCGGATTAAGCTTGATAGCCATTTCATTTTCCGTCAGCGCGCTGTTGTATTCACAACGTGCTACTTGTACTCGCGCCTTCAACGCATGGAACGATGCATTTTGACTGTCGAGAGACAATGCCTTGTCACATGCCGCCAGTGCCTGGTCCATTAATTCCTGTGTCGGTTTGGTATCCCAGTAAACCATGCCAAGCACTACCGCATAAGCCCACCACGCATAGGCTTCACCAAAATTAGGATCCAGTTCCTGGCTTTGCTTTAACAACTTCTGTGCTTCGCGATTATCTTCACCGGTGAATTTGAAAAAATGATGGATTCCGAGGTGATAGGCATCCCAGGCCTGGAGATTACCTGGGCGAACATGCACCACGCGGTTGCGTTCGGCAAAACCGATTTCCGGTTCGATGCGTGCGGCGATGGTTTCGGTAATTTCATCCTGCAAGTCAAAGATATCATCCAGTTGACGGTCGTAGCGATCCGTCCAGATCTGATGACCGGTAGTGGCTTCAATTAAATTAGCGCCGACTCGAATGCGGTTACCGGCACGTTGCACACTGCCTTCCACCACATACGTTGCACCCAGTTGTTTCGCCAACTCGCGCACATCAACAGCCTTGCCCTTGTAACCGAGCATGGTATTGCGTGCAATCACCTGCAGCCAACGGTGTTTGGATAAATGGGTAATGATGTCGGCAGTAATGGCGTCGGCAAAATAGTTTTGCTCCGCGTCGCCGGATAAATTACTGAAAGGCAGCACAGCCACTACCGGTTTTTGTATGCCGGCTTCGATAACAGGGGAGGGAGATGAATCAATTGACGTTGTCGCGTAGGGGTTAGCCCGTGCCTGTAATACCGGTACAGCTTGCGCTTTATCGCCATTTGCATCGACTGGAACTACGTCAGCAACAAAACGAAAACCCCGCTTGTGTACCGTGCGCAGGTATTGCTGTTTCTTACCGGTGTCACCCAGCAAATGGCGCAGGGATTTTATGCGGCTGCTCAGTGCGGCCTCGGAGACAATGCGCCCACGCCAGACGGCCTTGTTGATTTCTTCCTTGGTCACCAGCCGGTTGCTGTTTTCCACCAACAGAGCAAGCAACTCGATAACCTGGGGTTCGCTGTGAATCAGCACGCCGCTTTGGCTGAGCTCCAGGGATTCGGTATCCAGCATGTAGTCGTTGAAGCGGTAGCGCATGATAAGAATCTTAATAAACTGTTGTTCAAAAGAAACAGTGGCTCAAAAGGGGCCGGCAAGGGGATTTACCGGGCTTTTAGCGTCAAAAGTACTCTTTAAGTTATTGATTTTTAAGATAGCACATAATCTACAGATTATCTCCAGAATAATAACACAAGCTCTTCAAGCATTTAGAACGCTGCGTTTCTATTCTTTAACTCACATTACGAGTGAAAACTTTCCCAACGACTCTTTAATGTAACAGCACTGTAACAACACTAGCTATCAGGAGATGACCATGTTAGAACAAAAGACAACGAAGCAAAAATATTTAATCAACTGCCGTGACGGTGCCAACGATGTGGAACGCGCCACGGTGTCATTTATCATGGCGCTGTCAGCTGCTACCAACAATGCCGATACCGCCGTGTTTGCCACTTCCGATGCGGCGAATCTTTGTGTAAAGGGTGGCACCGATGACCTGGTCGCTCCAGGTTATGAACCGCTCGCCGGCCTGGTGGAAGAGTTTGTCGATAACGGTGGCATCATCTGGCTATGCCCGGTATGTGCCAAAGCCAAGGGCATCAGCGCAGACGATTTGATACCCGGCGTGGAACTGGCCGGCGTACCACGCACCATGGAGTTCATGGCAAACGGTGCGCAGGTGCTGGCGTAAAAAGGAAGTCGCGGGTGGCGATAACAGTGAACGCAGGCTGCATGATGGCACCAACAGAATCAATAAAGCATGCAGCCGCTTCACTCGCGACCGCTGACAAGAATGATTTATCTTACATATTGCGAGAAACAACCATGAGTACGGACAAAGCTGATTGCGGCGATATTTCCCTCCTGTTAAAGAAAATGGGCGAATATCTCGACCGCTATCAACGCTTCGAACATGACGATGCAATGCAGCAACCTGCACACTGGCGCGATGTGCTGAATCAGCCGGTACCTCAACAGGGTGTTGGCATCGAAAAGCTCATGGAAGAAATTGGCATGACGTTAATACCCAACGGATCACAAATTCCCAATCCCGGCTGCACGTCTTTTATCACCACCGGTGCGACCAATGCCGGTGTGCTGGCCAATATGGCCGGTGCCGTTGCCGCCCCGCAGCGTCTTGGACTCACGGCGTTTAATTATCTGGAAGAACTTTCCCTGGACTGGATGGCGGAGATGTTTGAACTGCCTTCACATATGAAAGGGGTATACAGTAGCGGCGGATCGGTCGCTAATCTCGTCGCGTTGGGCGCTGCCCGCCAGTGGGTGTTCGAGCAACGGGGTTCTGATCCGGCGCGTGATGGCATTAGTCATCGCTGTCATATTTACACCACGCGCGCCTGTCATCGTACCGTACATCGCGCTGCCGCTGTATTAGGACTGGGGCGCGATTCGGTGATAGCCATTGCTTCTGACAGCATGGGCAGAATGTTACCCAATGCGCTGATGAAACAGCTCGACCAGGATCAGCGTGGCGATATTGTGCCCGTCGCGATAGTGGCCAATGCGGGAACAACCGGTACAGGTGCGATTGATCCACTGCGTCTTATCGGACAACTTGCCCGGCAATACGGTGTTTGGTTTCATGTGGACGGCGCGTACGGATTACCGGGCATTCTCGATCCTAAAGTGCGCCATCTTTATGATGGCCTGGAACTGGCGGACTCCGTTATCGTTGACCCCCACAAGTGGTTAGGCGCACCGGTGGGTATTGGCGCCACCTTCGTGCGGGACCGCAGTATCCTGCACCGTGCTTTTACTCAACAGGCATCGGATTATCTGGAAGGATCGTTTGCTGATACCAAGGCCGAGCATTCCATGGACAGTTCCGGAGTTCCTTACTACGATTTTGGAGTAGAGCTATCCGCTCCATCGCGCGGCGCGGTTGTGTGGGCATTGATACGCGAGATCGGCAAGGAAGGCTTAAAGGAAAGAATTTGTCGCCACAACGACATGGCCCGTTATGTTGCCGAGCAGGCCCATGCGCACTCCAACCTGGAAGTGGTGCAGGAGCCCACCTTGTCCATTTGTTGCTTTCGTTATGTGCATGATGAATGGCTGGACCTGGATTACCTTAACCAGCTGATTCACCGCAAGATGGTACATAAGGGGCGCAGTATACCCAGTACTACACTGGTGAATAACAAGCTTGCGATTCGGCCGTGTTTTGTGGGGGCACGCACGTCCTGGCAGCAGGCAGAAGAATTAATCGAAGAAGTTATCGCCGCAGGTGAGCAGGTGGCGGCAAAGGTTTGTCCGGTCCCGCAGTATTGTTTGCTCAAAAACAAAAATAACAAAGTGGCCGGGTAAGTACATTCACTAAACCAGTTAATTATTAGAATAAAACCAGGGGAAAAGGAGCGTAACTATGGGTAAACGTTACAACAGCATACTGGACACCGTCGGCAATACGCCGGTGGTTCGTCTTAACAATATCAGTCCCGAACACGTCAACATCTATGCGAAGGTCGAGTCTTTCAATCCCATGGGTTCGGTTAAGGACCGCCTGGCACTGGGTGTGATTGAAGAAGCGGAGCGCCGCGGTGAACTGAAACCCGGCCAGACCATTGTGGAAGCCACTAGCGGCAACACGGGCATTGGGCTCGCCATGGTCTGCGCGCAAAAAGGTTATCCACTGGTAATCACTATGGCGGAAAACTTTAGCGTCGAGCGTCGCAAGCTGATGCGTTTCCTCGGGGCAAAAGTGGTGCTAACACCCGCGGATAAAATGGGCTCCGGCATGGTGGCCAAGGCAAAAGAACTGGCGGAAAAGAATGGCTGGTGGCAACCGCTGCAGTTTCAGAATCCTGCCAATGCGGATATCCACGCGAAGACCACCGCCGTGGAAATTCTTGAGAGTTTTGACGACATACCTCTGGACTATTGGGTCAGTGGCTTTGGTACCGGCGGCACGTTGAACGGAGTATCGCGAGTATTAAAAGAGAAAAGCCCGCATACCAAGGTGATTGTCTGCGAACCGGACAACGCACCGATATTGTCCAGCGGTATTCGCCAGGCGCGGAATCCGGATGGTTCCCATAGCGATACCCATCCGTTATTTCGTCCGCATCTAATGCAGGGTTGGGTACCGGACTTTATACCCAAGCTGGTGGAAGAGGTGACCGACGTGAACAATATTGATGAGATTGTTCCCATCAATGGTAATGTTGCCTTGCAATTATCCAAAGATCTGGCCACTAAGGAAGGCATTTTTGTGGGTATCTCGGCAGGCGCAACGCTGGCAGGTGCGCTAAAGATTGCCGAAACTGCGCCGGAGGGCACTAATATATTATGTATGTTGCCTGATACCGGCGAACGCTATCTTTCCACGCCGTTGTTCGCCGATGTGCCGTCGGAAATGAGCGAAGAAGAGCACGAGATTTCCCGTTCCACACCCGGCTATCGTTTCGATGTCATTGAAGAAGACGTTGCCGAAGAAGTCTTTTCAGTAGATGTACCTTTGGATGAACTGGCCGTGAAAGAAATTCACTCAATTATTCGCGATCAGGAAAATCCGGTGGTGATGTTTGGGCTGGAATGGTGTGAGTTCTGCTGGTCGGTGCGCAAAATCCTTGACAAGTACAACATTAACTACCGTTCTGTGGATCTTGATTCGGTCGAGCTTGCGGATAATGATCGTGGAAACAAGTTACGCCAGGTGCTGGAGAAAACCAACAACTGGCCCACCATGCCGCAAATTTATATCGGTGGTGAGTTTATTGGAGGCTGCACGGATTTGTTTGATCGTTGTATTGATAAAAGCCTGCAACAGATGCTGGATAACTATGAAATACCCTACGATAAATCCGTGGATGTTGATCCCTACAAGCTGCTGCCTGGATGGTTACATCCGCGTTAATAGTTGAATCGCTGTCCCGGATTTCGGAAGCGGCATCCGGGCTACATGTTTTAATAAACGACACGGTCCGGATGGAATGCCATGGGATCCGGAGGCGTGAAAAACTGGATCAGGACACAGAACCAAACGAAGGTTGCTTGCTGTCTTTGGGCACAGGTAATCCGGCTATTTTACAGCCCTGGGTTACAGGGCCATTGGGAAACAGGGTAAACAGGTATTTGAGCCCACCCGTGGCTTTAAAACGCTGATCCAGGATTGCGGATAAATCTCTGGCATAGTCAATTTCGCCGGTACCCTGGTAGAGTTTGCGCAGGTAACTCACAACTTCCCAATGCGCATCTGTTAACTTGATGCCTTCTTCTGCCGCCAGTGACGTGGCTACATTGCGATCCCAGTTTTCAAGTACCTCGTCATCTTCATGGATGCCAAATACAAACTCCATTTTTTCCTTATCGGTCATGTCATCGGGATAGTCTGCCATGCGAGTTCTCCTTGCAGAGTGCTGGTGCGTGATTATTATCTAATCTGATTGGATGATCCAAATTATAATTATGGTTTATTAGGTAATTTGCCGTCTATGACAAAAATCAATAACTACCGGTTCGTCAGGCAATATTGATATGACAAATGGTTTAGCAGATTAGCGTGAGCTTCAACTCGCAAACTTCAGAAGCAAAAAAACGGACTAGAACACGATGATTCCAACCCGTCACGCCACTTAAGCCGAATATTCTCGTTACCGAGTGGTTGTCGTATAACAAAACATCACGATCGGAGCTGGTGATGACATGTCCATTTGGTTTATCTGCTGCATGTTTACAGAGTAAGAGCCTGTTTTAAGAAACTTTGTGTTGTAGGATCAGACCAACAAACGGAGGAGAATGTGTTAGGGCAGATTTATATACCGATGGGTAAAACCAGCGAACTCTGGATAGTTGACGCGGGCCGTATACAGCACCAGCCCACCTGCAATATAGTTTCAATACGACGCCAGATGGCTTTTATTGTAATCTCAAGATCATGAATGATTATGAACTAAAATCCTTACGGAAACCTATTGAAAAAACCGTCTCACCACCATCATCCTGCCAGCGCTGGTTATTGCCGTCATCACTTACTTTGGCCTGTCGGTCGGTAATACGGGTTCCGCCAAACAAACGTGTTCTGGATGATATTCTATAAATGACGCCACCCGCAACATAGTTGGTAGCATCAGGCTCATTGCCAAAATCATCTTTCACCGCGTCACCGGTGAACTCCTGGGTGCCCATCTGCACTACAAACACCCATCGGGAAAGGGTAGGGAATGTACCCTGGTAGCCTGCGAAAAGGGTGTCCACTTCATATTGCGAGGTACCGGCAACGTCAAAAGGCGGCAGAGCGGATGCCCCTGCACCTGGCCAGGAAAATTTATTTTTACCATGTTCCATCTGCACGGAGATTTTTTGCGCGCCACCAGCCCACCTCAGTTGTCCACCGATTTTATATGCGTTGTATTCGTTTTCAAGATCGGTGGTGGTTCCAGCCGGAAGCCCGGAGACAGGATCAGTGTTGACAACAATAATGTCGTTCCGGTCACCGGTATTCACCACCGCGGCCACAATTTCTCCCACGGGAACTTCCCACTTTACGCCAATGGTATACGAGCTATCATCTTTTTGTGCGCCGTAGGTCATACCAAAACTGAATCCAGCGATCATGGGAGAACGATAACCTATCATCTCGCTGTTAAAACCATTGTGCCCCCATTCGGAAACCGAGGCCCCGCCAAAAGGTATTATAAATTCGTTGGCCTCGTTGCCGGTCATACCCCCATTGTTGCGGGCCTCCAGGGTAGTGCCATAGAAGGGATCATATTGAATACCGCCTTTGTATTTATACTCGGACTTGAGCCGACCTATTTCCACCTGGCCAAATTCACCTTTAAGGCCACCCATCAACTCGCGCTTGGTCAGGGCAATACCTTTGGTTAGCTCGCTGTTTTCGTCCGCCGCGGTGTCTGAATCTCCATCTGCACTGTCACTACCAAACTCGAGTTTTGCAATGGCTTTCATCGGGATACTATCTTCCATACCAAACGTCACATCTTCCGTCGCTAAAACACCAATACGGCCCATATTTTCATCCACCAGTTGCCGTCCATCTTCCTTGCTGTCCTTAGCCGGGTTTTTGTCATCCATAATGAAATTGGCCAGTTCAACCTGAAAGATTCCATAAACCTTCAAATCATCCGCTTGCACGGTTTCAGTCAGGAGTAAGATGGCGAAGAACACCAGGACCAAAGAAAGTTTTTCCATAACTTGTTCCCTCCCTATATTGTTATTGGGTACGCCATACCTTTCTGGTATGACTATATCCAGGTCGACTTTTTATGATGTTTATGGCGTCAAGATTGCCGGACGTTGCGAGCAAAATTTCCTGTACTGAGAATTTATATATAGGATTTGAATGAAATCTGCGTTGATGGGCATCAACAGGAAAGAAACTTGTCGCGGATGAATTATGATAGTCTGGGTGTGTTAGAAGAAAGTGTCTGCTGGTTAGTGTGGCGAAATTTCATGCGCTCAAATACGCTCCATACTTACTGAGCTGACGAGGGGGCCAGTCGATTGCATTTGGTATACAGATGACATTAGCTAACAATCAACTTGAAAAATAAGATAGTGCTGTGAGAATTTACGGCGCGACTCCTATTAAATAATCATCAGAATCTATCGCAGAAAAATGATGTAACTTGCTGTTTTTAATCGTCAATAAAGCGG
>Ga0209536_100016233_pt1 | contig 10596 bp, 10 predicted proteins | sample DeeMarSeWOR28_12_FD_187461 | JGI IMG/M metagenome (GOLD analysis project Ga0209536, IMG submission 187461) | Marine sediment microbial communities from White Oak River estuary, North Carolina - WOR-2-8_12 (SPAdes) (version 2) | ecosystem: Environmental > Aquatic > Marine > Intertidal zone >...
CGCCGTCACGCACAGATTCGCGCAAGCCGGGGCTGTTGGAGGCGATGGCTGGGGTGCCACAGGCGGCGGCCTCCACGTTGGAGATGCCCCAGCCCTCCTTCACCGAGGGGAAAACCACCCCCCAGGCCTGCCGCAGGAGCTCCCTCTTCCGCGCTTCGCTCACGAAGCCCAGAAATTCTACCGCGCCCGCCAAGCCCAGCCGTCCACGAATGCTCTCGAGGCGCTCGCGATCGTCTCCTCCCCCGGCGATCTCCAGCCGCAGATCCGGCCGGCGCTCCCGCGCCAGGGCGACCGCTCGGAGGGCGGTCTCTACTCCTTTATAACGCTTGAGCCGGCCCACGTACAGAAAGGTCGGGGTCGGCGTGCGCATCACCCCCGCGTCGGGAGCGTACCACTCGGCATCCACCCCTGGGTAGATGACCCGAACGGCGGCGCGGTCCACGCCCCGCGCCACCAGGTCCTCCTTGGTGCTGTCGCTGATCGCATGGAACGCCGCGCGTCGGTACACCCGGGGTATGGGCTTCTCGGCGAGCCACACAATGGTCGCCACCGGCAGCGACGCCTCCCGGAACGCGGTGCTGCCAAACAGGTGCGGCACGATGACGTAGAAGGGAAGCCGGGTGACGCTGGGCAGGTAGAGCGGGAGCTTGTTGATGTCTTCCACCACCACGTCGTACTCCGCGGCGCGGAGCAGGCCGCGCACGGCGCGTCGGCCCTTGAGGGCGAAGGTGTGCCGCCCCCCGAAGCGATGGACACGGATGCCGTCGATCGCCGCCGTGGGCGCCGCGCCCTGCCATCCGGAGGCGACGAGCGTCACCTCGTGTCCCCGCTCCACGAGGCGGCGGAAGATCTCGAAGAAGTGGATCTCCGCCCCACCGGCCTGCGGGTTCTCCGCGTCGAGCCAGTTGACCGCGAGGATCCTCACAGTCGCCCCGCCTGCCGGGCCAGAGCGTCGATGACGCCGTTGACGAAGCCCGGCGCCTTCGCGCCCGCGAACCAATGCGCCAAGCGCACCGCTTCGGTGATGACCACCCGGGGCGGGACGTCACCGCACTCGAGCTCGTGCAGGGCGAGGCGCAGGATGTTCTGCTCGATGATACCGATACGGTCGATGCGCCAGTTCTCGGCGGCTCGGGCAATTTCGACATCGAGCCGCTCGACCTCCTGGGCGACTCCCGCGGCGAAACGCTCCGCCTCCTCCACCTCGGCCTGCCAGCGGGGCGCGCCGCGTAGCAGACGCTCGACGACGTCCCGCATTGGCGGGCGGCCCTGAAGCTCCCAGACATACAGCAGCTGGAGGGTCCGGGCGCGCCGCCGACTCTCAGCTCTCAGCACCATTCTCGAGCGCTTGCAGTGCGCGGCGCGTATCGATCGCCGCCTGAGCGGCCTCCTCCCCCTTGTTCCCCGCCGCCCCACCGGCCCGCGCCTGGGCCTGCGCGAGCGTGTCGCAGGTGAGAAGCCCGAATCCCACGGGGAGCCCGAAGCGACCCGCGGCATCGATGAGGCCGCGCGTTGCCGCCTGGGAGACGTACTCGAAGTGGGGCGTCTCCCCGCGGATCACCGCGCCGAGCGCGACCGCCAGCTCGTAGCGCCCCGTGGCAAGACCGCGACGCACCACCACGGGAAGCTCGAACGCACCGGGAACCCAGATCACGTCCACCGCGTCGTCGGTGAACCCGGCGCGCGCGAGCGCCCCCCGTGCCCCATCCAGCAGCTTCCGCGTCACCCCCTCGTTGAAGCGGCTGACCACGATCAGCGCCCGCCCCACGGCGCGCGCTCCTCCATGCGTCGACGAGGTCATCTAATGGGCGAAGAGGTGGCCGAGCTTGTCGCGCTTGACCCGGAGGTAGGCCCGGCTCTCCTCACTGGCGGCGGTCACGAGCGGTACGCGCTCCACGATCTCGAGGCCGTAACCGTCGAGCCCGACCATCTTGCGGGGGTTGTTGGTCAACACCCTGATGGAGCTGAGCCCCAGATCCATGAGGATCTGTGCACCGATCCCGTAGTTGCGCAGGTCCGGCGCGAAGCCCAATGCCTCGTTCGCCTCCACGGTGTCCCTGCCCGAGTCCTGCAGCTCGTAGGCCTTGAGCTTGTTCAGCAGGCCGATGCCGCGCCCTTCCTGATCGAGATAGACCACGACGCCCTGTCCCTCCTCGGCGATCATCCGCATCGCGGCCTCGAGCTGTGGACCACAATCGCAGCGGTGTGAGCCGAAGACGTCGCCGGTGAGGCACTTCGAGTGCATCCGCACCAGTACGTTCTGTTTCCCCTCCACCTCGCCGAACACCAGGGCCACGTGCTCGTGGCTGTCCACGTCGTTGTGGTAACCGATGATGCGGAACTCGCCGTGTGACGTGGGGAGCCGCGCGTCGGCGATGCGGTGCACCAGACGCTCGTTCTGCAGCCGGTACGCCACCAGCTGCGCCACGGTCACGAAGGTGAGGCCGTGTTTCGCGGCAAACGTCTCGAGCTGCGGGCGCCGCATCATGGTGCCGTCCTCGGCGAGCACTTCGCAGATGACCCCCGCCGGGTAGAGTCCGGCGAGGCGCGCCAGGTCCACGCTCGCCTCAGTGTGTCCGACCCGCTGGAGTACGCCGCCCGGCCGGCTCCGCAGCGGGAAGACGTGTCCGGGGCGCCGCAGGTCGGAGGGCACCGTGGCCGGGTCGATGGCGACTTGCACCGTCTTGGCGCGGTCGGCCGCCGAGATCCCGGTCGTCACCCCGAACCGCTTTGCAGCATCCACGCTCACCGTGAAGGCCGTCTCGTACGCGTCGGAGCTCTCCTCCGCCATCTGGGGCAGCCCCAACGCCTGGCACCGCTCCGACGTCAGCGTGAGGCAGACGAGACCACGCCCGTTGATGGCCATGAAGTTGACCATGTCCGGCGTGACCCGCTCCGCCGCGCCGACGAGGTCGCCTTCGCTCTCACGGTCCTCGTCGTCCGCCACCAGAACGAGCTTGCCCGCCTGGACGTCCTCGATGGCCTGCTCGATCGTTCCGAACTTCATAGCGCCTTCCTCATATCCTTCAGGGAGCCGGGCGGTGGGACGACACGCGGCACGCCGCGCCACCTACCCAGCCGCTCCGCTCCCCGCTCCCCCTTACCCGTTCCCCCCACCAGTCACTCCCCGCGTATCCAGCACCTGCTTGACGTACTTCCCGATGATGTCGGCCTCGACGTGCACGCGATCGCCCGGCTCCAGCAACCCCAGCGTCGTATGATCTCGCGTGAACGGAATCACGGAGAGCTGCACCACGCCGGGGTGCGGAACGGCGTTGACCGTCATGCTGACACCGTCCACCGTGATGGAGCCGTAGGGCACCGAGATCTCGGCGACGTCGGGCGGCACCGCGATGTCGATGAGCACCGCGTCCGCCTCGGTCCGCACACCCCGCACCTCGGCCACCCCATCCACGTGTCCCTGCACCCAGTGGCCGCCGAACCGGTCGCCCGCCGCCATGGCGCGCTCCAGGTTGACGCGTTCGCCCACCCGGATCTCACCGAAGCGGGTCCGCCCCCGAGTGGTAACCACCGCCTCGATCGTGAACCACCCCTCTCCCGTCTCCACGATGGTCATACAGGCGCCGTTTATCGAGACGCTCTCCCCGACCGCGAGGTCGGGATACGGCGCCTCGATCGTGAGGGCGCAGCGCTCGCCCTCGCGCTGCACCCGGGCGACGCTGCCCATCGCGGTCACGATTCCGGTAAACATAGTTCCCGATCGACCACCAATAATGTATCCGGTCCCAGGGCCCGACGCTCCGTCACGGCCCAGCGGACGCTGTCCTCGAGCGGCAGCCCGCCGCGGTCACCGAAGGCGGGCACGCCCACCCCCAGCCACAGAGGTGCCTGGATCCAGTAGATGCGGTCCACGAGGTGTGCCTCGAGCAGCGCCCCGGCGAGGGAGCCGCCCCCCTCCACCAGCACCGAGCGCATCCCCACGCTGCGGAGCTCAGCCACGACCTCCTCCACCCCGTCGGCCGCCCGCACCATCACGCCGGTCCCGTCGAGGTCCTTCTCGATTCGCTCGCGCGCACGCGAGCCGGTGAGCACCACGGTCGGCACCTCCCGCGCCGTGCGCACGATCTGGGCGTCGCGCCGCACCATGCCGCTCCTGGTCAGCAACACCCTGACGGGGGGGACCCGCGGCTCCACCGCCCCGCGTACCGTGAGCAAGGGATCGTCCACCTCAACCGTGCGACGCCCCACCGCGATGCCGTCGAACCCCGCGCGCAGCCAGTGCACGTACTCGCGGGCCTCGGGACCCGAGATCCACTTCGAGCGGCCGCTCTCATCCGCCAGAAACCCGTCGAGCGAGCTCGCTACCTTGAGGGCGATGAACGGCCGGTCGGGTCGCTTGTGCCCCCACAGGAACGGGGCGTTCAGCGCGGCCGCCTCCTCGCGCAGCAGCCCCTCCTCCACGTCGATCCCCTCCTCACGCAGGCGTTGCGCGCCGCCGCCGGCGCCTGCGGTGGGGTCCCGCAGCGCCAGTACCACGCGCGACACCCCCGCCTCGATGATCGCGTCGGTGCATGGGGGCGTCTTGCCAGCATGATTGCACGGCTCGAGGGTCACGACCATCGTGGCGCCGCGGGGATCCGCACAATGCGCGAGCGCCGCGACCTCCGCGTGCGACTCGCCGTACTCCGCGTGGAATCCCTCCCCGATCACCTCGCCGTCGGACAGCAAGACGGCGCCGACGAGGGGGTTGGGCGCGACGCGTCCCCAGCCCCGCCGCGCAAGATCGAGCGCGCGCTCCATGGCGTGCCGTTCCGCGCGCGCCCGCTCAGACAACCCGCACTCCGGATCCGCCGACCACACGGCCCACGACCCAGCTATCCACGCCGGCGTCCCGAGCCGCCTGCCGCACGGCCTGCTCGTCGGCGGCCGCCACGACGGCGACCATCCCCAGGCCCATGTTGAACACCTCGAACATCTCCTCGGGACTCACCTTCCCCGCCTCCTCGAGCACCCGGAAGATGCCCGGGACCTCCCAGCTCGTTCGCTCGATCTCGGCGGCGCACCCCTCGGGCAGCGACCGGCCCAGGTTGCCCGGAATGCCGCCGCCGGTGATGTGCGCCAGGGCGCGTACTCGGCCCAGCACGGGCGCGATGGAGCGCCAGTAGCTGCGGTGTACCTTGAGCAGCTCGTCGCCGACTGCCACGCCGAGGCCGGGGACCATGCCGTCGACGTCGAGGCCCAGCTCCTCGAACAGCACGCGCCGCGCCAGCGTATAGCCATTCGTGTGCAGCCCGCTCGAGGCGTAGCCCACCAACACGTCTCCCACTCGCACCGCGTCGCCGTGCAACGCACGGCCTTCCTCGACCACGCCGACGATCGTCCCGGCGAGGTCGTAGTGTCCCGGCTGGTACAGGTCGGGCAGCTGTGCCGTCTCGCCACCCGTCAACGTCATGTCATGCTCGCGGCAGCCCCGCGCCACACCCTCTACGAGCGCCGCAATCGTATCCGTCGAGACGCCGGCGACGGCGAGGTAATCGAGGAAGGCGAGGGGGGTAGCGCCGTGCACCAGGATGTCGTTCACCGAGTGGTTGACCAGGTCCTCGCCCACGGTGTCGTGCCGCCCCGCCCGGATGGCCACCAGCACCTTGGTGCCGACCCCGTCGGTGCTCATCACCAGCACCGGGTGCTCGAAGCCCTCGGGGAGGCGGATCATCCCACCGAACGCCCCGACGACACCGCGCGCCAGCGCCGTGCGCGTGGAGGCCACCGACTCGGCAATGCGTCGCTTCGCCTGCTCGGCGGCGTCGAGATCCACACCCGCCGCGCGGTACCGCTCGGCCCGGGTCACGTTCCCCCCTCCGCTGCCGACGCAGTGGCGGAGAGCCGACCGTCGTCGGGCTCGATGTCGAACCGCACCAGCTCGGCGAACTCCCGCACCCGCGCGGTCACCTCGGCCGCCCCGATCTCATTGAAGCGATCGATCGAGAATCGCTCGACGGCGAAGGAGCCCATCGCGGAGCCGTAGACCATGGCGCGTCGCAAGTTGTCGGGCGAGACGTCATCGGTCCGCGCCAAGTGCCCCATGAATCCCCCGGCGAAGGCATCGCCCGCGCCAGTCGGATCGAACACCTCCTCGAGCGGAAACGCCGGGATGTAGAAGAGCCGGTCCGACTCGTACAGCACCGCCCCGTACACCCCCTGCTTGACCACGACCATCGATGGACCGGCATCCACGATCCAGCGGGCTGCCCGGTACACGTTCCAGTCGCCCGACAGCTCGCGCGCCTCCGCGTCGTTCACCAGCAGCACATCGATCCGCTGCAGCAGCTCCAGCAGGATCTCCCGCTTGCCGTGAATCCAGTAGTTCATCGTGTCGCATGCCACGAGCGCGGGCTCGTGAATCTGGTCCAACACGCGGAGCTGGAGCTCCGGATCGATGTTCCCCAGGAAGACGTAGCGAGCGTCGCGGAACTCCTCGGGGATCTGCGGGTCGAAGGCGGCGAATACGCCGAGGTGCGTCTCCAGCGTCTCCCGATTCTGCAAATCGTAGGAGTACTCCCCCTTCCACCGAAAGCTCGCTCCCTCGGCCCGTTCCACGCCGCCGAGGTCCACCCCGCGCCCGGCCAGCTGCTCCAGGGCGTGCGCGGGATAGTCGTCGCCCACCACGCCCACGAGCTGCACGGGGTGCAGAATGCTCGCGGCGCTGCTGAAGAAGACTGCCGATCCCCCCAAGGCATCGTCCCGCTCCCCAAACGGCGTCTTCACCGAGTCGAGCGCGATGCTTCCAACCACCAGCAAGCTCATCGATCTACATCCGTTCCGGGGCCGTGATCCCCAAGAGATTCAAACCGTTGGCCAGCACGATCTGCGCCGCTCTGGCCAGCACTAACCTGGCCTGCTCCAGTCCCTCGCCGACCCCGACGACGCGATGGTGGTGATACCACGCGTTCACCAGTCGGGCGATCTCCTCCAGATAGGCGATGATGCGATGCGGCTCCATCGCCTCCGCCGCTCGCTCGACCTGGACCGGCAGCTCGCCGAGCCGCTTGATGAGGTCCTGCTCCAGCACCTCGACGAGCAACGACAGGTCCGCACCGTCCGCGCTCACGTCGGCCGGCGCGACGTCGGCCGTGCGGAAGATCCCAGCCATGCGAGTGTGGGCGTACTGCACGTAGTAGACGGGATTCTCCTCCGACTGTTTCGTCGCCAGGTCGATGTCGAACACGAACTGCGCGTCGCCCTTGCGCATCAGGAAGAAGTACCGGGCGGCGTCGACACCGGTCTCCTGGTAGAGGTCCCGCAGCGTGACGAAGTCGCCCGTGCGCTTGGAGAACCGGACCTCCTGGCCGTGCCGCATGACGCGCACCAGCTGCACGATCAGCGCGTGGAAGAAGTCGTCGGCGGCGCCCAGTGCCGTGAGGGCCGCCCGCATGCGCGGCACATAGCCGTGGTGGTCGGCGCCCCACACGTCGATCGCCCGGTCGAAGCCGCGCCCCGCCTTGTTGCGGTGGTACGCCAGGTCAGGCAGGAAGTAGGTGAAGCTGCCGTCCTGCTTGCGCAGGACCCGGTCTTTCTCGTCGCCGAAGGCGGAGGTCCTGAGCCACACCGCCCCGTCCCGCTCGTAGGTGAGCTGCCTGGCCTCCAGCTCGTTCAGCGTCTGCTGCAGCTCGTCGCCCCGATACAGCTCGCTCTCCGAAAACACCACGTCGAACCGCACCCCAAACTCCGCGAGATCGCGATCCTGCTCCGCCCGTTGCGTCCGTACGGCGATGTCGCGGACCCGCTCCAGACCCTCCTCGGCCGGCAGGTCCGCGAACTGCTTCCCCTCCGCCTCCAGGATCTGTTGGGCGAGCTCCTCGAGGTACAGGCCGTGGTAGCCGCCCTCCGGCAGCTCGGCTTCCCTCCCCACCGCCTGCTGCACGCGTGCCCAAAGCGACGCGGCCAGCCGCTCGATCTGAAGACCGGCATCGTTCACGTAGAACTCGCGCACAACGTCGTGCCCGGTCGCCTCCAGCAGCGACGCGACGGCGTCGCCAAGGGCCGCGCCGCGACCGTGCCCCACGTGGAGGGGGCCGGTCGGATTCGCCGACACGAACTCCACGTTCACGCGGCGGCCCGCGCCGGTGCCTGATCGGCCGAATGCGCTCCCCTGCGTCAGAATTCGCACGAGGACGTCCGACAGCGCCGACTCCGCCAGCCAGAAGTTGATGAACCCGGGCCCCGCCACCTCCGTCTTGGAGACGAGGCCGGCCGGGACCTGGAGCCGGTCCAGAATGGTCTCCGCCAGCTCGCGCGGCCGCTTCCTCAGCGGCTTGGCGAGCTGGAGCGCCACGCTCGTGGCCAGGTCGCCGTGCGTCGGGTCGCGCGGACGCTCCAGCAGGACCTCGGTGCCGGCCGCGCCCAACGCGTCCACCACCTGCTGCAGCGCCTCGCGGAGCCGATCGGCTCCCAGGGTCAGGATTCCGCTCCTGTCTTCTTGGGTTTCTTGTCCGTGGAGGAACCGTCGGAGCCGCTGGACTTCTTGTCGTCCGAGGACGCGGCCGCAGGCTTCTTGTCCCCCGACCGCTTGTAGTCGGTGATGTAGAAGCCAGAGCCCTTGAAATGGATCCCCGCACCCCCGGTAATGCGACGCTCGCCCCGCGTGCCGCATTGCGGGCACTTGGCGCGCGTCCGGTCTGAGATCTTCTGAAATGCCTCGTATGCGTGCCCGCACTTGGGGCAGCGGTAGTCGTACGTCGGCATCCTTAAGTTCCGTAACTCCAATAGATTAGGCAACTTAGCCGCGCCCGCAGCGGGGGTCAAGCAGGCGGCCGAAAGCTGCCCCAGGCCTCGCGCAGGGTGTCGCTGATCTCGCCCACGGTGGCCCGGGCCCGCACCGCGGCGATGATGGAGGCCATGAGGGGGTCGGCGCCGCGCGCCGCCCTCGCCAGCGCTTCGAGCGCAGCGCGAACCGCGGCGTGGTCTCTCGCCTCCCGGGCGCCGCGCACGCGGGTCACCTGCCGCGCGGCCAGGGCGGAGTAGTCGGGCTCGGCGATCCGCGGCGGTTCGCCCTCCTCGGTGAAGCGGTTCACGCCCACGACGACCGCGCGGCCCGCCTCCACCTCGCGCTGGTACTGGTACGCCGAGCGGGCGATGGCGTCCTGCATGAAGCCGCGTTCGACGGCGCGCGCGGCGCCCCCCAGCTCGGCGATCTCGTCGAGCAGGTCGCGCGCCGCCCGTTCCAGCTCGTCGGTCAGATGCTCCACGTAGTGCGACCCGCCCAGCGGGTCCACCGTCTGCGCCGTGCCCGACTCGTGCGCCAGGATCTGCTGGGTCCGCAGCGCCAGCCGCGCCGCCTCGGGGCTCGGCAGGGCGAGCGCTTCGTCGAAGCTGTTGGTGTGCAGCGACTGGGTGCCTCCCAGCGCCGCGGCCAGCGCTTGCACCGCCACTCGCACCACGTTGTTGAGCGGCTGCTGTGCGGTGAGGGTCGAGCCACCGGTCTGCGTGTGGAACCGCAGCCGGCAGCTCGCATCGCCGGCGCCGTAGCGATCCCGCACGAGGGCCGCCCACATGCGCCGGGCCGCCCTGAACTTGGCGACCTCCTCGAACAGGTCGTTATGGGCCGCGAAGAAGAACGACATCCGGGGCGCGATCTGCTCGACGTCCACGCCGGCGGCCACCGCACGGTCCAGGTACTCGAGCGCGTCGGCCAGCGTAAACGCGACCTCCTGCACCGCGGTGGCCCCCGCCTCCCGCATGTGGTAGCCACTGACCGAGATCGGATTGAAGTTCATCCCCTCGTCCACCACGAAGCGGAAGATGTCGGTGACCAGGCGGAGCGAGGCCTCGACCGGGTAGATATAGGTGCCTCGGGCGATGTACTCCTTGAGCACGTCGTTCTGGACCGTGCCCCGCAGCTGCTCCCGCTTCACGCCCTGCTCCTCGGCGACCACGATGTACATGGCCAGGAGGATCGCCGCGGTCGAATTGATCGTCATGGAGGTGGAAACCCGATCCAGCGGAATGCCCTCGAACAGGACGGCCAGGTCGTCCACGGTGTCGATGGCGACCCCGGCGCGTCCGACCTCCCCCTCCGCCACCGGCGCGTCCGAGTCGTATCCCATCTGCGTGGGAAGATCGAATGCCACCGAGAGCCCGGTCTGACCGGCCTCGAGCAGGTCGCGGAAGCGGCGATTGGCTTCCTGGGCGGTGCCGAAGCCGGCGTACTGGCGCATGGTCCAGAGCCGACCCCGGTACATGGTGGGATGAATCCCACGGGTGAAGGGATAGACGCCCGGCGCCTCCGACCCGTAGCACTCCTCGATGGGCAGGCCGGACGGCGAGCGCCGCTCTTCGCTCACGTGGCCGCCACGGCATCCACCTCCGCCACCGTCCGCTCGACGAAGGCCACGTCCTCCCTGCTCCCGATGAGCAGGGGCGTGCGCTGATGCAGCTCGGTGGGTTGGATGTCCAGGATGTGCAGGACGGGGGCGAAGCGGTTCGTATCGCTCGCGTTCAGCGCCCGGACGTCGTGGTGCTGGATCGCAAGATGCCAGGAATGCAGGGCGAAGAGGTCCTGAAGCAGATCAAGCGCGTGGCCCCCGAAGTGCAGGTGATCATCCTCACCGGCCATGCAAGTATCGAGTCGGCGACCGA
>Ga0209536_100016234_pt1 | contig 10596 bp, 10 predicted proteins | sample DeeMarSeWOR28_12_FD_187461 | JGI IMG/M metagenome (GOLD analysis project Ga0209536, IMG submission 187461) | Marine sediment microbial communities from White Oak River estuary, North Carolina - WOR-2-8_12 (SPAdes) (version 2) | ecosystem: Environmental > Aquatic > Marine > Intertidal zone >...
CCCGGTCAAGGTGTCCGACCGTGTAAAGGGGGATCGCCTCCTTCCATCGGATTATGGTGAAAAAGGAAGGTTCGGCCACCAGTCCCATGGTGACTGCAAGCTCACCTTTGACGGTGTCGAGCAGTTCCCCGTCGGGCAGGAAAGGTGTGTCGTGGTCCCTGGCGCCACCGACCATGACACGGATGAGAAACTTCCCTTCGGGAGATCGGTGTCCGGGAAAGATGCTCGACGTCCACAGGGCACCGAGGATCTTCCGGTTTTCGACCCTGGGGATAAGAAAACCAAAGCCGTTGGGCGGTTCCCGGAGATCCTCAAGGTCATACCCGATACCGACAACGGCCATGGGCGAATAAGGTATTTTTGAAAGGAGAGCGCTGCTGCGGGGAGCCGATTGGCTGAGGATGTCAGCCGCCCTGTCCGCCGGGGTGGCAAGGATGACACCATCCGCTTCTGACACTGCCCCATCCGAAACAAGCCTCAGTTTTTTGCCGGAAGCGTCCAACCGCACTATGGGCCTGCCGGTGTGTAAATGATCCCCCATGTCAGATGCCAGACGGTCGCTCATCTGGGAAACCCCTTTTCGAAAGCTTGTCAGAACACCGCCGGGGCCAGAGGGCCCTGCGGAAATGCCTGTTTCCTCCCCCCGTTTTTTGGCTGCCCTTCTTTCCCGGGACAGGCTCCGCCATGCTTTGACAAGGCCGCCGTATTGCTCTTCGAGCTCTGCTATGCGCGGAAAAGAGGCCCTGAGGCTCATTTGATGGGGATCGCCTGCGAAAATGCCGGAAACCATCGGGTCAAGGAGCCTTTCCACGACCTCACTTCCCAGGCGTCTGGTGCCGAACTCGGCCAGGGTCGTATCGATGCCTGGGGGTGTGACAGGTGCAAAAAGCTCCCTCCCCATTCCGATGCGGGCACGCCAGGATAGAAGGGATGAAAGGAGAAAAGCAGGCGGTGCCTTGAGTTCATGGAGGCGGCCCCTGGAATAGATAAACCTCCGTGCGGCGGCCTGGTCGCTGGAAAGGAGTTCCTTTTCCATACCGAGGTCCCGCACGAGATCCAGGGTCCATGGCTTACTGTCTAAAAAACCGTTGGGGCCAGCCTCGACAATATAGCCGCTCGTAAGACGCGCATCGAATTTTCCTCCGGGCCTGCCCTCCCGCTCAAACAGGTCGACCTGCACCGTTCGTCCCATGGCAGCTGCGATCTTCCTGACGAAATGGGCCGCGGCGAGACCAGAGATCCCACCACCTATGACAGCGATCTTCCTGGAAGCTGATGACGGGCTCATTTATCTCTCTCCTCCTCGCGGAGCGCCTTTTCCAGGATGCGGACGAGGGTGTGGATCGCGCCGGCCAGGTTGGCCTGCTCCGTAGGTCCGAGGTGGTGGAACAGCTCCTGATATCTCAGAAGGATCTCCTCCTTTACCTTTTCAAGAAGTGTTTCGCCTTCAGGGGAGGAGGTCAGGACGATGCTGCGTCGGTCACTATCGCCAGCGGTCCTCTGGACAAGTCCCATGGCCACGAGGCGATCCACCATCTGGCTGGCGGAGCTGGTGGCGACCTCCAGTTCGCGGCTCAACGCGTTTAGCGTACATGGCCCCATGTCGGAGAGGGAAAGAAGGGCCTTGTACTGGTTATAGGTAAGGTCCATGGTCTCATCCAGCACACCACGAAGGTGACCCATGGCCCTCATGAGCCTCGGGTAGAGCTGGGCGATGGTGTGAATTGGGGTTGACACGTTGATCCGCTCCATTTATTAGTAGCCCTAAAAATTAGGATAACTAAATATTAGGATATCGGAGGAATCCTGTCAACACCAATTCAATTCCAGATTTCAGATTCCAAATTCAAGAATATAAGCTCTTCCATGAGCAAAAGGCCTTAAATCAATAGATTTTGGTACTGTTTGGAAAGTTTTAGGAGGAATGGAGAGTCTATATTGAATCTGGAATGTGGAATCTGGAATCAAACATTGCGGATAAGGTCCACCAGCGCGGCGATAAAATCAGGTCTTGTATTGAGCGCTGGCGCCCTCACGTAAATAGTGAAACCAAGGTTATGGGCGATCTCCCGATGCTGAATATCCAACTCGTAAAGGGTCTCGATGTGATCCGATACAAAGGATACAGGTACGATCACCAGCGGCGGGGCGCCCCTTGCCGAAAGCTCCTTCAACTTGTCGGGAAGGGATGGTTGGATCCATTTCACGGGACCCAGGCGGCTCTGAAAAGCGACATGATGCTCACGACCTTCCAATCGTGCCATAACACCATCAACGGTGGCGAGGGTATGATCAAGATAGGGGTCGCCTCCCCTGATGAGGGATTCCGGGACGCCGTGAGCGGAGAACAGGATGACGGCCTCATCCTGTCGTACTTCCGGTACACGTGAAAGGGCTTCCAGGACCGTTCCGGCGAGGGCTTGCAGATAAAGAGGATGGGTGGCCCAGGAATCGATGAGACGGGTAGATTCCTCGAAAGGTGTTCCGGGCAGGTTCATGGAGACATCCTGCATGCACGTTCCCGTCGTTGCGCGGCAGTATTGCGGATATAGGGAAAGGGCGACAAGGCTGTCAGCCCCCGATAGGCCCGCTTTCTCCACGGCTTCGGAAATGAAGGGATGCCAGTAGCTGAATGCGGGCAGCACGGGACCGAAGGAAGGACCCAGGACTCCTTCAACGGCCCTTGCCTGGTCGTGGGTGATGGTGCCGATGGGGCTTTTGCCGCCGATCAACTCATACCGGGGAGAAACCTTACGGGCCCGTCGTGCAGAAAGGAAGGAGGCCAGAGGCCGCCTTAAGGCGGCAGGGAGATCTATGATGGCCGGGTCAAAGAAAAGGTTCCTGAGAAAAGGGCGCACTGCATCCAGGGAATCAGGCCCGCCCATGTTGAGAAGAAGGACGGCGGTCTGATGGCCGCCTTGCGTCATCATCTACATCAACCTCGCAAAAAGTTTCATCCACCTGTTTTGCGAGGCGGTCACGCCAGGGCGTGATCCCCCGCCAGCGGTTCTCCCGAGCACACTGTTCCGTACCTGTGGTCGTCCTGGCCAAACGGTCGAAAAAGCACAGTGCGTCTATCTTACGCCAGTAATATGGACCCCGGAATCAGCAATTTGCCTGCCTGTTTGCCGGACTTTAGACGAGCCCATCACCTACCGCCTGTATTCGTGTACGGCTTTGACAAGGGCGATGGCGTTGTCCATCGGTGTCTGCGGAAGGATCCCGTGCCCCAGGTTGAAGATGTGTCCCGGCCCCGGGCCGGCTTCGTCCATGATCCGGTGCGCCCTGGCCCGAACCTCCTGGGGTGATGCGAAAAGCACGGTCGGATCCAGGTTGCCCTGAACGGCTTTCTTCCGGCCGAAGGTGCTGCGGGCCTTGCCTATATCCTGCCTCCAGTCGATGCCAATGACGTCCGCGTCCACCCGGTCCATGTGGTGGGCGAGATAGGCCCCGTTGTTGAGATAATAGATGACCGGGACGCCATGGCGTTTTAAATTGGCGATGACCTTCTGAACCGGTTTGAGCGAGAACCTGACATACTCGGGATCCGCCAGGATTCCGCCCCATGTGTCAAATATCTGGATGGCCTGGGCGCCGGCGTCCACCTGCGCGTTCAAATAGTTGATAACAACATCGGCAAGAAGATCCATCAACTGGTCGGCAAGGTCCGGCCGGGAATAGATGAGTCCTTTGATATGGTGGAAGCTCTTAGTCGTTCCACCCTCCACAGCATAGGTCGCCAGGGTGAATGGAGAGCCGGAAAACCCGATAAGGGGCACCCGGCCGTCAAGCTCCTTCCTTATCATGCGAATGGCCTCCATGACAAAGCCCACGTCCTCATGGGATTCGATCATGCGAAGCGCCTTAATGGATGCTTCATCCTTTACCGCTGATAAAATCGGGCCGACCTTGTCCTCGAAGGCCACGGAAATGCCCATGGGCTCGAGTGGAATAAGAATATCGGAAAAAAGGATCGCAGCGTCCACATCGAGAAGATCTACGGGAAGCAGCGTAACTTTCGTGGCCAATTCCGGTGTTTTGCAGAGGGTCAGAAAATCGACCTGCCCCCGGACTTTCTGATACTGAGGCATGTACCTCCCTGCCTGGCGCATGATCCAGATCGGTGTGTGGCTTGTCGGGCGTCGGAAACAGGCATCAATATAGGTGTTATTCATTCTTTTGCTGCTCCTTTTTCAAGTCTCTAAGGACCTTTACCGGGACATGATCGCAGAAAGGCTCCTCTTCCATGTAGTCGTCTGAAACCGCAAGAGCCCGCGCACGGCATCCCCCGCAGACACTGATGTACTCGCAGGAACCACAGCGTCCCTTGTAGTCCTTGAAGCTTCTCATATCCTTAAAAAGCGGACTGTTTTCCCAGATCTCCCTGAAATGCTGCTGTTTGACGTTCCCCGCTGACTGAGGAAAGTAGCTGCAGGGCTGGACATTGCCCCGGCTGCCTACAAAGGCGATGGATTGAGCGGCGATGCAGCCCTTGCCTCCCCCCGTGCCGAATTTGAGGTTCCTCCGCTCGAAGTCGATACCCTTGGCCTTGGCCTCCTGCTGGACGATGCGATAGTAATGGGGCGCGCAGGTGGGTCTGACCAGCATGTCTTTTTCCTCCAGCTCCATTTCAAAATGCCATTTCAGGATATCGTCGTAGTCTTCCTTGGAGATCAGCTCAGCCATGAGGTCTTCTCCGCGCCCCATGGGAACGATCATGAACATATACCAGGCAGTGGCACCGATCTCCTTGGCAAGCCTGTATACGTTGGGTATGTCTTGCTGATTACGTTTGGTAAAGGACGAATTGATCAGAAATTCGATGCTGTGTTTCCTGAAAAGCTCTGCCGCCCTAAGGGTTTGCTCGAAGGCACCAGGCTGCTTACGAAAATCATCGTGGATCTCGGCAGTGGATCCGTCAAGAGACAGAGAAACGATACGGATCCCGGACGTTTTGATCTTTTGGCAGATATCATCGTCCACCAGTGCTCCGTTGGTTGCCATGGCCATGCGCAGCCCCTTGCTGGTCCCGTACGAGGCAATATCAAAAACGTCCTTGCGCAGCAGTGGCTCCCCTCCGGAAAGAACCACCACCGGGTGAGCAAAAGAGGTGAGTTCGTCTAAAAAGGCTTTGGCTTCCTCAAGGGTGAAATCGCCCTCCTCCGAACCCATGGAAGAGGAAGATCGGCAGTGAATGCAATTGAGATTGCACTTGCCGGTGACCTCCCAGGCAAGCCATTTGAGTTCAAAACTGTTTTCCCTGCCTGGGCTGGGTTGAGCCTGTTTCAAAGTCACACCTCCCGTCAGGGTCCTGCACTTGTCCTTTTGCCGCCAAGGATATAAAGTCTGCAGGCCCCAGCAAAGCATGCAAATTTATCACAAAGGGGTCTAAAATAAAAGTTAACCCGGAAATGACGAATTGGAACCGTAAAGCCTTCTGACTTGCCATTAATGCCGGATTGATGTCCTTGGCAGTATCTGATAAAGCTAGATGACCTGCCTGCGGGCAGGTTGCATTTTCATAACCTGAAAGGAGTTGACGTGGGAAACAACGAGACCAGCCGGATCATCAAGGCCCTGCTGGAGGAGATTCTTTCCAAGGAGATCCACCCCGTTCTCCAGAAGCTTCACCGGGGCCAACTGGATAACAGGCGGGTATTCAGGATGATGGCCGAGATGGTCACCGGAATGGAGGTCATGTCCAAACTGCCTGATTCGGTCAGCATTTTCGGTTCCGCGCGTTGCCGACCTGAAGATGACGTCTACAAGGCTGCCCGAGCGATAGGCAGACGATTTGCCAAGGAAGGGTACGGTGTGATAACCGGCGGCGGTCCCGGGGTCATGGAAGCCGCCAACCGTGGGGCCTTTGAGGGCGGGGGAACGTCGGTGGGGCTTAACATCACCCTTCCCCACGAGCAGATGCCCAATAAATATGCCAACGTTGAACTGACGTTTCATTATTTTTTCATAAGGAAGGTCATGTTCGTCAAATACGCACGGGCCCTTGTTGTCCTGCCGGGAGGGTTCGGGACCATGGACGAGCTTTTTGAGTCCCTGACGCTTAAGCAGACGGGCAAGATGCAGAAGTTCCCTATAATCCTTTTCGATCGATCCTACTGGGGCGGCCTATATGCCTGGCTGCGCGACAAGATGGTGGGAGACGGTTACCTGGAGGAGGACGAGCTGGAACTGTTCTCTATTACTGACGATCCGTCCGAAGTCGTCGGCAAGGTCCACAGTTATTGTCAGGCACAGAAGGCCCGAGAGGAACCCTACGTTTCATACGTGGAGTCCGAGGAGTTCTCAGAGGATTTGTGACCGGCCATGGAGCATATTCCAAACTGGGAGTGGTTCACGATCTTTTGCTGTCTCATCCTCTCGGCATTCTTCTCCGCCTCCGAGACGGCATTCGTAAGCCTGTCCAGGGCGAAATTCCAGGCACTGCTGCAAGACAGGTCGCGCAAGCGTGATCCCCTGCAGGTCTGGGTCGATAACCCCAGCGGACTTCTGACCTCCATCCTCATCGGAAACAACCTCGTCAATATCGGTGCTTCCGCCTTTGCAACAGACATTGCCTCAAAGGTATTTAAAAGCAGCGGTCTGGCAGTCGCTGTGGGCCTGACTACCCTTTTTATCCTGGTCTTCGGGGAGATCACGCCCAAGGTCATGGCAAGGAGGTATGCTGAAAGGTATGTCCTCCTTGCGGGATATTCCCTGGTTATGTTCTATCTTCTCACCTGGCCAGTCACCTGGATTTTCAGTGGCTTGACCCATCTTCTGATAAGGTTGACAGGAGGGAATCCGGAGAAGGATTTTGCCACAGTGGAGGCAGATGAGATCCAGCTCCTCGTTTCCATGAGCGCCAAGGAGGGGGGCATCGACAAATACCCTGCTCATCTCATCGATCGGGTCATCCGGTTCCACGGTAAAACCGTCAAGGACGCCATGGTACCGCGAACCCAGATCGTCGGTCTTGAGCTTTCCGATGAAGTGAACAGGATCCTGGAAGTAGCAAACAAGAGCGGCCACAGCCGGCTCCCTGTGTACAGGGAAAGCCTTGACGAAATGGTGGGTGTTTTCCACGTCAAGGACCTTCTCATCGAACCTGTCTCCTCCTGGGACAATTACCGTCTCGCCCACCACCTGCAACCGCCATACTTTATTCCGGAGAGCGCACAGCTCGGGAGGGTCATCAAGGAGTTCCAGAAAAGGAAGATCCACATGGCTGTCGTCGTAGATGAATTCGGGGGAACAGAGGGGATCATCACCCTCGAGGATGTTCTCGAGGAGCTCGTTGGTGAAATTCAGGATGAGTTTGACCGCGAAGTCGTCATGATGAGAAAGCTCCCTTCCGGAGCCCTTGAAGTATCAGGCCGAACCCCGGTTGAGGATCTCATAAGGGTCTTTCCGCACTGGGATGGAAAGACCCCTTCCAAAACTGTGGGAGGTCTGCTCATGGAGGTTACGGGCAGGGTGCCCTTGCCAGGAGAAGCGGTTTACATCGACGGCCTCAAATTCACCGTTCTGGGTTCTGATGAGAGACAGATCAAAAGAGTCCAGGTAGAAAACATACTGGAGGATACCGGCAGCGATGAAAGGTAACACCGCAGAGGGTATTACTCTGGAAATGGTAAAGAGTCTCCTGCATAAGGAAAAGGATGACCCCCTTGACCCTGTAAGCCTTGCGTGCAGGGGATATTGCGAATATTACAGGGGCGACCAGGGTGAAGAGGGCTGCAGGGGACTGGCTGTTGTGCGAAGGGGGGTCGCAACCGGAAAGATCGGCCTGACCCAGTTGACCTTCCTCCTTGATGCAGCGCCTGGTACCGCGCGGCGCAGCGGCTGCCTGATCAATGAAATGTGCTCTAAGTGCAGTTATCTGAAGGGCGACTGTGACTTCATGTCTGCATCGCCGCCGCCCGATGCCACGCCCTGCGGCGGCTACAGGCTGCTGCAGGCCCTGCTGGATCACGGCGCCCTGACGCCGGCCATTGTAAGGGGACTGGTAACCGGTCGTCCCTAAAGTTCCCTCAGACACATCAATTCCAAACTCCCGATTCCCGATGAAAATCGCTTAACCTAAGGACCGGGCACTCCACCCTCAATTTCCAATCCTCATATCGGGCCAGATTTTTCCACAGTCTTTCCACAGCTGTGGAAAAGTGAGATTTCTACTTAACACTTAACGGTTACGGTTTAAAAACTGATTTCATATCCCCAAAGTGCAGTCGACAGAAGCCAGAAAAGGGAAAAACCGGTAATGGCCAGCCTGCAGCTTTACGCTGGTATATTCCAGATCCTGGATTTTGGATGTTGGATCAGGATTGTTTCAAGGTTATTCTGGTTTTCCCTTTGGCCTTAGGGCTTTGGCCCCCTCGACAGGCTCGGGGCAGGCTTTTGGACTGGCCGCAAAAGCGGAGGATCTCCCGCTTTTACGGCTGTATTCACACCCACAGTAATCCTGCCTGTAGATGCCGTGCCGTTTAGAGATCTCGACGCTTCTTTTAAATCCATCCTGCTTTTTCAAATCGGTGGGCACATAGTTTACACCGAATTCCTCACCGGCCTCAGCCCCGAGCCGGTTCACCATGGAAGCGTCCTTGTGGGGGCTGACGGTGAAAACAGCAGCAAAGGCATCAAAGTGGCGGTCCCTTGCCTCCCTCGCCGTCTCTCTCAGGCGTTCCCGAACACACATCTCGCATCGGAGCCCCTTCTCAGGCTCATTTTCAAGCCCCCGAACGCTCTCAAACCAGAGTTCGGGTTCGTAAGGCCCCTCATCAAAAGAAAAACCCATCTTTCCGGCTAAAAGCTGAAGGGCCTTGCGCCTTTTCCCGTATTCCTCTGGCGGGTGGATGTTGGAGTTCAAAAAAAGACCTTCCGCCTCCCAGTCCCGGGAAAGGCGCTCAAACCCCACGGTGGCGTCAGGGGCGCAGCAGATATGGATAAGAAGCTTTCTCATCTTAAGTACTGGAGTACCGGAGGAACAGCAAAAATGATTCAGAAAGTATCACATCACCGACACTCCGACACACCCATGCCCATGGCAGTAATTTCCTGCTTGCATAATTTTCATAAAGCATATATAAATCCCGAGTTTTGCGCAAAGGTGAATAACACCAGCAAGCTGACCCATGAATCAGGGAGGATGGAAAGATGATCTGTACAATTTTGAAGGAGGAGATCGATTGCGTGTTCATGACCAAGCAGGGCTGCACCTACAACGGCGGTCACTGTGAACCCGTCGTGCAGGCCTGTGAGGGATGTGGTCATATCAAGGAGGTTGACGAAGATTTTTACTGCGTGACCAGCGCCAACCCGTCGGCCAAGTGGAACCTGGGTATCTGCAACTACGCGACTCACGTGGAAAAGGAAGCGCCGGTTGTGGCTAAGGCCAAAGTGAACCCGCTGAAAGCCGCGAAGAGGGCGGCGGCGGGCAAGTAAATATATACCGCCATGTGTTGAAAAAGGGCGGCCCCAGATGGGGCCGCCCTTTTTGTTGACATAGCTTTACGCGTGCCTTTTAAGACTTAATCTGAACCCACCTCCTGCATCGGCCTCTTGACGACAAAGGTGAGGACGATACCGATAATGGACATCATGGCGAGGGTGAAGTAGACCTTGTTGTAGCCTCCTGCCAGGTCGTTCATCTCTTTGGCCTTGGCCATGATCCCGGCGAAGTAACCGGGAACCACGAAACCGCAGATGCCCCAGGCGGTAAAGACGATGCCGTAGTTGGCGCCCACGTTCTTGGCCCCGTAATAGTCTGCTGTAAAGGAAGGCATCATGGCCAGGTAACCGCCGTAGGAGAACCCGACGACACACAGGCCGATGAGGACCTGCCAGAAGCTCTGGGCGTTCCTCAGGAGGAACAGACAGGCGACGACGTAGGTACCGTACATGGCGGCCGTCGTCATGTTCCGGCCGATCTTGTCCGAGGTCGCGCCCCATGCAAGACGTCCGAGGCCGTTAAACAGGGACATGATGCCGAGGGCGGTACCACCCGACATCACAGCGGCGCCCTTGGAGAGCTCCACGATGATCGGCTTTGCCTGGCCGATGGCGGTAATACCGACTGCTGTGCCCAGGAAGTAGATGACCCACAGGCAGTAGAACTGCCACGTCTTGAGCATTTCACCAGGAGTGAAATCCTCCTTGGTGGGAGCACCGGCCGCTGCGGGCGGCGACCAACCGGGGGGCGTGTAGCCGGCGGGGGGGACCCGGTAGACCTGGGCGGCGCCGATGACGCAGATATAGAAGGTGACAGCCATGATAATGAAGGTTCTCGGGATCGTCGTGGCAAACACTTCCGCATTGTCACCGATCAGTTTTTCAATGAGAGGAGCGAAGATCAAGGATCCGGCACCGAAGCCCATGACCGCGAGACCCACGATCATGCCGCGTTTGTCCGGGAACCATTTCACACAGGTGGCGATGGGGGTAACGTAGGCAAAGCCCACACCCAGGCCGCCGAGGACACCGTAAGCGAAGATCATGCCGCCGGGGGTGTTCCCGATGAAGGAAGCCAGCAGACAGCCGGTGCCCAGCAGGATGCCGCCGACGCTGCCGACGAGCCTCGGACCCTTCTTGTCCTGCCAG
>Ga0209536_100016235_pt1 | contig 10595 bp, 11 predicted proteins | sample DeeMarSeWOR28_12_FD_187461 | JGI IMG/M metagenome (GOLD analysis project Ga0209536, IMG submission 187461) | Marine sediment microbial communities from White Oak River estuary, North Carolina - WOR-2-8_12 (SPAdes) (version 2) | ecosystem: Environmental > Aquatic > Marine > Intertidal zone >...
GATTAAAACCGATGTCACAGCAGATGAAAATGGAAAGGAAAGGGTTGAAATATCGGTCATCGACACGGGACCAGGCATCCCTGCGGACCAGGTTGATGATATTTTTAACCCGTTCTTTACCAGCAAGGAAAAGGGAACGGGGCTTGGGCTGGCTGTAACCAATAAGATCATAGAAGATCAGGGGGGAGACGTCCGCGTCCAGAGCGAAAGAGCCAAAGGCACAGTTTTTACGATCAGCCTCCCGTCTCCCTGAAGGAGTGTCTCACAAGGGCGTTTTTTAGGTCCGAAAGGATTGCCCATCAACGTGTACATCCTGTTGCGACTGGGCAGCACTTTTAATGTCGTAGGAGAAAAAACAGTTTTATGAGGGCACCGTCTCTGCAAGCCTGATGGACACCGTGAAGAATATAATCAATAACGGCTCGGAAAGATAAGGGAAGAAAGGCGCTGTTTCCAATAAAATCAAAACATGTTGGGTCATATTCTGAAATGGAGCCCGGATTGGTTTGAATCTTGCTAGCATTAATCTTAAGAGCGATGGGTTGCAGGGGGTCCGATAACGTATTCAGCCTTAGGAGATACCGTGAAAGAGACAAGAAAGACTATTCTGGTAGTCGATGACAATGAAGCGCTGGTCGATGCCCTGGATGTCCTGCTTGGGGAGGATTATGAGGTGATCCCGGCCATCGATGCCTACCAGGCTTTGGACGTGCTGTACCTCAGGGAACCTGACCTGATTTTCCTTGATTGCTTTATGCCGGGGTTTAACGGGCTTCAGCTGCTCCGGGAGATCCGGCAGATGAAACTTTCTTCGAGAGTGGTGATCATCACGGCAGCGGAAGCCTACCTGCTTGGTGACGAATTCAAGACTCTCGGTGTTGACGGATTCCTCCGTAAACCGTTCGATGTCCAGGATATCCAGGGTTTCGCGGCAGCAGCATGATCTGCCCCGGGGAGTCATTGGGGCACGTGGTCTGGTATCCGGTGAAGCACGCAGGATGAAGGACACAGGTCAGGGCAAAAAGTTTTCAGCTTGCATATGAAAAGCGCCGGCTGAATGAGTCTGAAATATTAAACCCGGAACTCCATCCAAGGGATGGGGGCACCCGAAAGGATTGTATATGCTCATATGGCTGATCATTGCGATTATCCTGGCGTTCCTCGGCGTTGTCGAGTTAATGCTGAATTTTACACTGCCGTTCGTTGATTTAAGGGTGGTCCTTTTGTTTCTCCTCGTCCTGGGGATGGGCTATCGGATTTACCTGATGGAAAGGGACGGTGAAAAGGAGTCCTTGAAACGGCGTATCCGTGAACTGGAGGACAGATACCTGGACCTGGAGATGAGAGAGGACAGGGAACAGTAAAGACAATTGAGGATTACCAATTGAAAACTGGGGGTTCAGGGCCCGGCCGCACGTAATCCCTCAATACTCAATTCTTTTTAGTACCACAGCTTGACTCATCCTTATTTTCGGCCGATGGACCTCGGAAAATCCCTGGGCCCCGGCAATGCGGACAGTCTCATCAAGGGCGGCCACTTCCACATGCATGCTGGGTTCGGCGATGAGCGTGTTTTTCCCGGGCTTTAGAACCTGGCCGAGTTCCCTGAAGAACGAGGCCTGGTCGGGAACCTCGTGAACCATCCAGAAGCAAAGGGCAAAATCCACGGAGTCATCGACCGGGAACCCTGATTCTGTGATGAGACGACCTTCGATGATCCCTGAAAGCCCTTTTCTGCGGGCTCTTCCCGCCAGAACACGCAGCATCTGATCCTGAAGGTCGAGGGATATGACCTTCCCTTCGGGGCCGACCATTTTCGCCATCCCAAGTGAGAAGAAACCCATACCGCAGCCTATATCCAGAACCGTCATGCCCGGCTTGACGAAATCGCCCAATATCCTTACAGGGTCATGGATAAGGGGACGCAGCGGATTGTCGAAAAGGTACGCCATATACCATGGGCATACATGATGCGCCTTCTCTTTATTTCTGGCCATGGTCGTCTCCTTGAAAGCGTGCTGTATTGAATCTTTTTTGTACATCCAGACATCGAAAAGGATACCGAGAACGATAATATTCTCACTCCTCCTCAAAAAAGGCGGCAATCTCCGCACCGGTCATGGTCCCCTTTTCCGTAAGCATGTAAGCCAGACGGGTGATTGCATGCCACACTCTGGGGGTGGAGATCTCATCCAATACCTCGCTTGACAGGGCCTGGATATAGTGGTCCAGGGCTTCCGACTTCCAGTCGTCCCCAGTCATGGACATGAAGCTTTTGGCTCTCCCCGTATCGTAGCTGCCCGCCAGAAGACTTTCCTCGTCCCAGTCACCCATGAGGAAGTGCTCAGCTGCGCTTCCTGCCAGGGCCGCCCTGGCGAATTTATCCGAAAGGTCCCTTCGGCCCTCGGACATGTGCACTTCGGCCACTGTTTCACCGCGATTGTCCCCACGGACGGGTGCCCGGATCTCTAAAGACATGGATTTCACACCGAGCCCTTCGAAAAACATCGCCCAGGCATGACCGGCCTCATGAAAAGCGATGCGGCGCTTCCTCTCATCCGTGAAGTCCATAATGCCTCATAAGGAATCTCATATCTCAGATCTCAAATCTAAAAAAAAGTCGCGTACGGCAACCTGTAATAGGTGAATGTTCAGAAATCAGATTGCAGTAAAAAATTATGAAATATTACTTCCGGTAATTCAATGATCCTGGCTCCTGGCCCATAGGGCATCTTGTTTTCAAGAATTTGAGATCTGAGATCTGAGATTTGAGATTTGTTTTTACTCCCCCTTCACCCCGATGATCCTCCGCATATCCTCTTTATGTGTTGCTTCTACGTAGCTCCTGATGAGTTCCCTCTCACCCTGGTCGATAGTGAGGAATTCAACGCCCATCCCGGCGTGGGCTGTCATCCTGAGGAAACTGGAGGCCCAGCGAACGATGACCTGTGTGCTCACAGGGTAATCTGCGTGGGGCAAAGTGAAATCAAGTTCCAGGACCGATCCCTTTTCAAGAGGGATTCCGACCTCAATAAACGCTCCCCCTTCGGAGATGTTCTTGATGGTGCTGCCAAGCTCTTCATCCTCTATACGGACCGTACAGGGGATCTGAACCTCGACCCTCCTCCACTGACGCTGGGCGACCACCAGGACCTCGAGAATAGTCCGGACCAGGATCTCCTTGTTAAAGGGTTTGGGAAGAATAGCGTCACACCCGGCTTCGATGCACCTTGCCAAAGTAGGGGGATTTTTTTCTGCAGTGGCAATGATGACCGGGACATGCTCAAAACGGGGGTCCTTCTTGAGCCTTGAGCAAACCTGATCCCCGCTCAGGTCGGGCATATGGAGGTCAAGGAGGATGAGATCCGGATTGACGATTTTGGCTTTTTCCAGGGCTTCTGACCCCGATCGGGCGGTATGCAGGACGAATTCCCGGCGATCGAGAAAGGATTTCTCCATAGCAAGGAAAAGCTCCGTGTCGTCCACCAGGAGCAGATTCTTCTCCCTCTTCAAACCAGGCACCTCATGTCTCCTTCAATTCACTTGGAAATGGGCTTCTTGTCAATAGTTCAGCCGACCGGCTGTCGATACTTTAGAAACTGCACTGATCCGGAAAGGGCACTATCTGCTTTCTCAGCCTGTTCTATTGATGGTATCCTGACCTTAAGAACCCCATTTGAGGAGATGTTTCTTGGCAGGCGCCTGGACGGATGTTCTCAATTCTGTTCATCCTCTTTTTTATTTGAGCCTTTTTCTTCTTTCCGGTTACGCTGGTGGGTTCATCGCCGGCCGCCTGGGACTTCCCAGAATAAGCGGGTACCTCGGCATGGGGATGATTCTCAGCCCCTCATTGCTGGGGGTTTTCAGCGAAGATCTCCTCGCAGGTCCCTCGACCCTGATCACGGACCTGGCCCTGGCTGTAATCGCCTTTTCCATCGGCTCCGCTCTGAAGTTGGATCGCCTGCGCCGGATTGGCAGGCCCATCCTTTTCATCCTGACGTGGGAAGCTGCGGCTGTATTCGGCGCAGTAACCGGCGCCTCCGGCTGGTATCTTTCCGCGGTTCACCCCATGGGTATCAGCACGGAGGTTGCCTGGGCAACAGCCATTCTCATCGGCGCTGTTTCCGCACCCACGGCGCCGGCACCGATCCTCGCGGTTGTCCATGAATACAAGGCAAAGGGGCCCTTGACCAGCACCCTGCTTGGTGTGGTGACGTTGGATGACGGGATCACCATCTTTTTTTTCAGCATTGCCGCCGCACTGGCCAGGAGACTGGTGGGAAGCGAGCCGACTCTGACGGCACAGCTTTTCAAAGAGCCGCTCCTGGAGATCTCCCTGTCAATGGGGATCGGTATCCTGGGCGGCCTGGTGTTGAAAATGGTATCGCCTACATTAAATAACAGGGAATCGATCCTCGTCATGGGACTGGGAGCCGTATTCCTGGTGGCCGGTTCGTCATCGTCCATGGGAGCTTCCCCTCTGATGGCAGCCATGGTGCTCGGTTTTGTCACTGTCAATTTCGTGCGGCATCCTGACCAATGGTTTGATGAAGTGGAGAGACTGGAAGAACCGCTCTTCGCCATGTTTTTTGTCATGGCAGGAGCACACCTCCAGATCCAGGTCCTGGCCAGGGCGGGACTGCTGGCGGTGATCGTCGTCATGGTCCGAACGGCAGCCAAGTTCCTTGGCGCCTATGCGGGCGCCAGAATGGGAGGAGCTCCTGACAACATCCGGCATCTCATCCCCATCGGGCTCCTGCCCCAGGCAGGGATCAGCCTGGGGCTCGTCATTGTCGCAAGTTCCGTCCTGGGCGACGGTCCGCCCGGTGAGATTATAGTGAACGTTGTACTGGCCTCGGTGATCATCAATGAGCTGATTTCTCCTGTGCTGGTACACTTTGCCCTCGCGCGGGCAGGGGAGATCCCGGGCCCGGGAAACTCGCGAGGGATCCTGGAGTAAGGACATGAGCAGGAAAACAGGGGGAGCGGATCGTCCGCGATCATCTTCCAGGTCCGTCAGGGACATCGTAGAAATGCATTCCACGCGCCAATTACCCCTCATAAACAGGGTCACGCCGATCAGCAGGTTGGCCGAGAGCATCAAATGGTTTCGCCATTCCCGGCAGCTTTACGTTGTGGATGACGATAAAAGGCTTCTGGGTATCATCAACCTCCAATGCCTGGTGAGACATTTTTTTACCCACCATCACGGCACCAATATCAACCCCCGACACCTGCTCAGTATCATTACGACGGAGACAGCGCAGGATCTCATGCTTCAGAGTCCCCTGAGTGTGGGATTGGACGACGGCGTGGAAGATGTGCTCCAACGGATGGTGACGTCCAAGGTCGAGGAGGTCCCGGTAACAGATAATGAAGGGCGCGTCATCGCGGACCTGACCATGATCGATCTGCTTATGGAGGAGTAAGTCAATTATCTGATTGAGAATTGAAGGTTGAAGATTTGAGAACACAACAGCTGTTCCGGATCCGTGATCCTCAATCTGTAATTTTCAGATAACCTTCCCCCTCATTTTTTTCCGCTTAACTGTCCATACTCCCAACGCTATAAAGATAAGCAGCAGCGGAACCAGCCCGATGTTGATGAACTTTATCCAGATCTCGAGCTTCTCAATGTCCCTCCTGAGTTCAAACTGCACATTTCTCAGCTCCCGGCGTATCCTGACCTTTTCCTGGCGGAAGTTCTCCAGCTCCTCTTCCTGCTCCGCTGTAAACTTGGGAGACTCCGGATCCTGCCTTTTGGCCTGCAGTTCGTTGAGCTTGCTTTCCGTCGCCTTCAGCCGGGATTCCAGCTCCTGTTCCTTGACCCTGTACTTTAATTCCGCTTCCCTTGAAACACGGTTGAAAAGCTCAAAGGGACGGAATGTGGAAGCACGACTGCGAATGCCGATGAGGTCGGTGCTGCCGCCGAGCTGATCAAGAAGGTTGATAACAAGATCTGCGTTGTCAGCCACGGGCAGGGCGATCCGCTGGCCGAAAAAACTCTGGATCTCGACCCAGAATCGGTCCTGGAGCATATCGCTGTCTGCGATCACGACGACGTTGATGTCCTTTGCCGATACCAAAAGGCGTTCGCCACCCCCTCCTGTTTCCTTTTCATCACTCCCCACAGCGACAGGGGGGCCTTCGGGAAATGCTGTTGCGGCCGGGCCGCTGACTCTTGCCGCCAGGGTAAAGGAGACACCTGAAGGGGAAAAATCAGATATCAATTTCCCCGGATCGGGCATGAAGGCAATCTGCATGGCGTCGATGAGCATGGAATTTTTACTCGATGACAGGAGGGGCACAAAGCCGGTCCTGGAATGATCCGTCTGCAGCAAAGATCCCGCACTTGCAAGGTTCAGATGATCAAGCTGGGCTGTCGTCACCTCGTCCCTGTTTATGAGGTCTTCCCTGAGCGCCAGCCAGGGCAGAAAGTTCGCTGTCTGAACACGGCTGCCGTCCCTGTAGGAAACCCTCTGGGAAACCGTCATGTCACCCACCACCTTTCCGGGCTCCATTTTCAGCCCCCACGCAGCAAGGAGGGAATCCGTTTTCCCCTCTGCGGCAATGCCCGCGTTCGGGTCCTGGCTTCCGGCTGAGCTGAACGCGCTCAAGGGATCATCGAAAAGCAGTACCCGACCTCCCCCCAGGACGAACTGATCAACGGCGTAAAGGGAGCTGTCGGAAAGGTCTCGGGGGTTGACTACCATGAGTACATCCACATCGTCCGGGATGACCTTTTCGCTCAGGATGACCTCTACTTCAAACTGACGATGCAGCTGGTCGGAAATCATCCAGGGCATCTGTACCTGGAAAGGGTTCAGGGGGGACGGCCCTCCGGGGATGGGCAGGGAACTGAGGAGACCGACCTTGACCTTCTCCGGATGGGCCAGGGTGTGGATCATCTGGCTGATATCGTATTCCAGGAAGGCCTCCCTGTCTGCCTGTATGAAGGGGATCACAAGACTGCGACCATCTTCGGCCGTCGCAACAAGACCGAAATAAAGGCTCTCGGTCCCGCCCTGGACACTGACACCCTGGAGTCCGTAACCTACAGCCTCGTCTTCATCCTCGGAAAAGGGCTTAGGATCTATGATGACAAGCTGGATCATGCCCCCTGATCTGGATTGGTATTCCTGAAGGGTCTCCCTGACTCTCCTTGCGAAAACTTTGAGCCCCGGAATATCCCTGGCTGCCGATTCGGACCAGAACAGTTTCAAAGTGATGGGGCTATCGAGCTTCTCGAGGATTTTATTCGTTCCCTCCGAGAGGCTGTGGAGATTCCCCTGGGTGAGGTCTACCCGGGCTTTGCGCAGGACCTGGCCCGACGCCAGGTTGATGATGATGAAAAGCACCACGGCGGCGGCAAGGGCGACTGGCGAGAAAATCACTCTTCGATCCATTTCATCCTCCCCGTCAACTCCGGTGGTGGTCCACCGCCCAGGCCCCTGCGTAGAGCCACAGGCCGATGAAGGTAATGAAATATAGAACGTCCCTCAGGTCCACGACACCTCTGACTATAGACTCGAAATGCTGGAGAAAACCCAGACTTGCCATGAAGTTGACAGCTGCACCGGGAAGCCACGGCCTGAAAAGATCCAGGATAAGGGGAAAGCCGAGAAGCAGAAAGGTGAAGCATAATACGACCGAGACGATGAAGGCGATGACCTGGTTCCGGGTGGTTGAGGAAACGCAGGCCGACACAGCCAGGTAGGCGCCCGACATGAGCAGACTTCCCAGGTAACCGGCCAGGATCACCCCGTTATCCGGATTTCCCAGCACGTTAACGGTGATCCAGATGGGGAAGGTGAGCGCAAGGGACATTCCCATCATGGACCATGCGGCCAGAAATTTTCCCAGGACGGCATCCGTTATGGAAACCGGAAGGGTCATGAGGAGTTCAAAAGTCCCTGTTTTTCTTTCCTCGGCCCAGAGCCGCATCCCCAGAGCCGGCGCAAGAAACAGGTAGAGCCAGGGATGCCAGGTAAAGAAAGGCTCCAGGTCGGCCTGGGCGCGCGGCAGGAATCCACCCAGGTAAAAGGTGAAAATCCCCGCGATCATCAGGAAGATAACGATAAAAACATAAGCCAGGGGCGTAGAGAAGTAGCTTCTCATTTCACGTCTGTATACGGCGCTGATGTTCATGTCCGGCCTCCGTAGTCGATATGTTCCGGCGGTAGAGTGAGGTTCCTGAATACCTCCTCGAGCCGCCCCGGCTCCAGTTTAAGCTCCAGTACGCCGATGCTGCCTTCCCTGATGAGATCCGTCACCTGGGTCAGGATAAGGCTTCCTCCCGAGGGAAAAACCTGGATGACACGACGGTCCTCACCTTCAGGGGCCATCTTAACAGCCCTTACAGAGGGAAGCTTCTCAAGCCTCCCGGCAAATTCCGAAGCGCCCTTCGACGGCACGAGTATGGTGACGGCGTTGTGGTCCGAGGCCATGCTTTCCAGCTCTCCAGGTGTTCCGTCGGCCACGATCCGCCCGCCCGCAAGGATCACCGCACGGGTGCATACAGAGTGAACCTCTTCCAGGATGTGAGTGGAGATGATGATGGCCTTGGAACGTGCCATCTGCCTTACAAGCTGCCTGACTTCAGCTTTCTGGTTGGGATCAAGACCGTCCGTCGGTTCGTCGAGTATGAGAACCTCGGGGTCGTGAAGGATGGCCTGTGCAAGACCCAGCCTGCGTTTGTAGCCTTTGGAGAGGGTCTCTATGGGCTGGTGCCAGACCTCCTTGAGGTGGACCTGCTGCGCTGTTTCATCCATCCGCACCTGAAGATCCTTTCCGCCCAGGCCTCTGGCTGCCCCGGTGAAACTCAAAAGGGTGGCCGGCGTCAATTCGGGGTAAAGCGGGGCGCCCTCAGGCAGATAACCGATCCGCGATTTGGCCTTGACGGGATCGGTCAGCATGTTGATGCCGCATATGGAGATGTTCCCCTCAGCGGGCCTCAGATAACCTGTGAGCATCCTCATTGTCGTCGTCTTGCCGGCCCCGTTGGGTCCAAGAAAACCCAGAACCTCTCCGGTCCTGACGGAAAAGGAGACATCGTCAACCGCCACAATGGGGCCGAAGGACTTCCTGAGGTTCACTGCCTCTATCCTGGAAGCTGTCATGGGAGGACCTCCATGGTCTGAATCTCAGATCTCAGATCTCAAATCTCAGATCTCAGATCTCAGATCTCAGATCTCAAAATTTAATGCTTGCTTTAGCACACGGGGCAATCTCTTGGTGAAAGGCTGAATCGTAAGCTTGAACTCTCATCCGTCGAACCTTGAACGTTAAACGTTAAATGCTTAACTCCCTGCAATCCGTAACCGCCTTAAAAATTAATCACCGATAAAAATCTGTCAACGGGGCGGAAAGGGGGGGTCCGGTGTTTTTCCGCAGGCCGCACAGGATCTGAGACTGAGCGGTTTTTCGAGGTTGCTCGAGGCCAGCAGGTCCTCATCACGCATGATCTCATCTGTAGGGCCGTCAGCGATGATCCTTCCTTCACGGATGACGAGGGTCCGGCGGCACAGGTCCATGACCAGATCCAGATCGTGTGTGGCGATGATTTTCGTGTGGGCAAACCCCTTCAGAAGGTTGATGAGCACACGCCGGGATTTAGGGTCCAGGTTGGAAGACGGTTCGTCCATGACGAGGATATCCGGTGTCATGGAGAGCACCGTGGCTATGGCCACGGCGCGCTTCTCCCCGCCTGACAGCCTGTAGGGTGGTCGGGCCTGGAGGTGCCAGGCCCCCACAGTTTCAAGGGCTGTTCTTACCTTGTTCTGGACCTCGGAGGCGGGCAGCCCCATGTTGAGAGGACCGAAGGCGACATCATCGAAAACAGTGGGCATGAAAAGCTGGTCGTCTGGGTCCTGGAAAACCAGCCCCACAGCGCGCCTCGCCTGCGTGAGGCTCTCGGGCACAATAGGGCTTTCGCCGATGCGAACGACACCTTTTGTTGCGGTCAGATAGCCGTTGAGATGAAGAAGGAGAGTTGATTTGCCAGCACCGTTCGCCCCTACGATCGCTACCGATTCCCCGTGGGTGATACGGAAGGTAACCCCGCGAAGCACATCGGTGCCGTCCGGGTAGGTAAAGTGAAGATCCTGTGCCTCGACAATGTGATGACTCATCTTATCAGCTCCGCGATATGTTCCCCGAGAGAAAGGGGGAGGTTATTAAAGCGCATGATGACAAAAAGGGTGATCCACACCAGCATGAAAAGGTACTCTGCACGCCCGAATGACAGTTGCCTGGTGGTTCTGATGGTTCCGTCAAAACCCCTGCACCACATGGCGGAATAGATCCTCTGGGCCCGGTCCAGGGTCCTGATAAGGAGGTGTCCCAGGAGAGACGCATAGGTGGTCACCCCCATCCCTTTTCCGTTGAAGGTCCTCAGTGAGCGGGCCCGCACCATGCGGACGGCTTCGTCCATCAGAACGAAAAGATAACGGTAAAGGAACAGGAGCTGGAGTGCGAAAAAACGCGGTGCCCCGAGTCTTTCAAGAGCCATGCAAACGGCGTTGAAACCTGTCACAGCAATGAGGGTCATGGCTGCCCCTACCGTCAGGGTGAAACGGATGAGGATGGATGTAAAC
>Ga0209536_100016236_pt1 | contig 10595 bp, 12 predicted proteins | sample DeeMarSeWOR28_12_FD_187461 | JGI IMG/M metagenome (GOLD analysis project Ga0209536, IMG submission 187461) | Marine sediment microbial communities from White Oak River estuary, North Carolina - WOR-2-8_12 (SPAdes) (version 2) | ecosystem: Environmental > Aquatic > Marine > Intertidal zone >...
CATATTTTGTTTTTTATGCTGACGGCACCTCAGTTCAGAATGATTTTCTGACACTGTATATTATTCTTACGCTTCATAAACTAGCGCATGCTCAGCTCACACGTTTATTTTCGTGCTTCCGTCGTTGCTGTCAAAAGGGCAAACCCAGTTTTCTGCATGCTGTTGCTAAATGTTTATATTGAATGCAAATATCAAGCAAGAAGACGGTGAAAACTGATGCTGTCCCAGACAGGCCTTGAAAATTCGATTTTCTCAGAAAAATGGCTCTGGACGCGGGTGCTGTGGATGCAAAAATTATCACGGCAGAAAAAAAGTCGTGGAAGACCAAATTGTGCTTAAATACAAGATCGGCTGCCCCAACTATGGGAAGACGCTGGCTTGCCCACCATACACGCCCACAGCTTTTATGAATTTCGAAAGGTAGTCAGCGAGTACCGTTACTCGTTGTTCATGAAGTTTACGTCGCAGGCAAAATCTGACCCGAAATGGGCAAAGCATCTTGGAAAAGCTGAAAACGACCTTACAATTCCGCAAAACCTCAAAGCCAAAGTGTAGAAGTTCTGGGCTGCTTAGAAGGAAGACAAACTAAAAATGCTTTCAGCAGTGCTTGACCTTGAAAAGGCGGCTATGAGCAAAGGCTACCCTTTAGCCTTAGGTTTAGTCTCAGGTATTGCTAGCTATGCGAAAAATGCACTTTGGACAGAGCATCACGCGTTTACCCGACTATAGCGCGCTATTCTGAAAAGTCAACACTAGTTATTGTATTACTGCAGACAAATAGTTATTTATAGTGATAGTGAATTATTTATTTACAATCGAAAATTGGAGAGAATACGAAGTGCACAAAACGAGAAAGCGATTTAAAATTGTTGCTTTGATTCTACTAACGTCGGCGCTGTTGATAGGAGTCTTGAATACGAACATTATTAGCCTAAAAGCACAAACCCAAGCCATTGTTAATGTCCACGAAGCATTAGGCGGCACAACAGATCCCGAGCCCGATACCTATGAGTATGCTGACGGTGCCACGGACACTTTCACAGCTATCCCTAACCTGGACCTTAACTTCACATTCCATCACTGGAATATCTTCGCTGATGGAAATCCCATATCGACTACTGCAGACAACCCAGTCCAAGTCACCTTTTTTGAAGGTATCACCTACGATATACAACCAATATTCCGTGTGCCGATTGATCCACCTGGTGTAACAGAACACACTCCATCCCCAACTGATGCCATTGTCGTTGTCTTAAGCGCAGCGGGCGGAACCACGGATCCTGAACCAGCAATATATCGTCTAGCTGACGCAACAAAACTTTACCTGACTGCAACTCCAGATAGTGGCTGGCAATTTTCCCACTGGGTAATTTCAGGTTTTGCAGTCGACGCTCATGGCGACTATCCTTTTGACCCCACTCCCACCGATAACCCGTACCTCGTTGATCACGGTTACGGAAATACGTACAACTATCAGCCGACATTCATGCCAATCGGCACCACTGTTCCAACACCAACACCAACAAATGGCGGGCAACCACTGGATAATACTGTCTTCATAGCGTTAGTTGCGGTAATAATAATACTGATTGTATTACTGCTCGCAGTCGGAGCGTATGCATACAAGAAAAGAAGCAAATAATCCCTTTTCCTTTTTTTTGTTTCAAGCTGCCTTTACGCGCGCTAGTTTAATTGTAGTTGCTGTGGAGCGTATTTTCTATACACCCAGAGCGGTATCGTTTTCCCTTTTTTTGATTTGACTATGGTTATTCTAGTCTTGTTAGGGTCTATCATCAGCGCTCGCGTATGCCACTTTTTCACTGCACTGCTTTTTCTGCGAAAGAATCTCATTGAAGCTTTCTCCTTTTCCACTGCAATTTTAAGGAACAGCGCTTTAAAAGGGATATTTTCACAATCGTAATATGTCATGAAATCTGTCTTGAACGTTAAGCGTTGACGCTTTGGTTTAGGCTAGGTGGCGAGGCTGATGTTTTTCAAGTATTTGTTCCAAAGATATGCTGCTGCGTAGCCTGCGACAGCACCGCTAACTGGACCCATGAATGCCACGAGCATGTCTAACATGGGATTAGCTGTGACGATGTCCAGCCCAAGTGCAGTCACGTAATAGCTTAGGAATGCGATTACAAGAGTGCTGAGCGCCATTGCAAGCATTAGCCTGTTTCGGTTTACGCCGTCCTTTGTAGCGTTTATCTTGAAGAGGAACAGGAAAACATCTACGAAGACGCCGTATAGAAAAACAAGTATGATGGCGAATGGAACGGAGGGTCGCCACAAGCCCGCGAGTACGCCGCCGACAGCACCAACTTGGGTTGCACCAGCCTTCTTTATGAAAAGTGCAGCTAAAGCCAGCAAAACGGAGTCAACAACGATAAGCAGTTTGTCAATGGGTGAGGGCACGAAAACCCGAGTAATAAATATTATTGAACCAAAAAGCGCAGCAATGAATAACCGTTTTGCTTTCTGCATAGAGACGCCCCTTTTACATAAGAGTCATGTTTCAATTTAAAAAAGCTTGATGTTAAAACGCGAAATGATCCACGCAAAGTTGACTTAACTGGGCTAAAAAGGGCAATTCCATTTTTAACGGAAGGTATAAATTGGCAAGCTACAATAGGAAGTAAGTGTTTTAGTATTTGATTCATAGCTGTTTAATGGAGAAGAAATGATGAGCACTCACGCAGAAGATTTGAAACTCCGCTTGATGACCATCGAGCTTTTAAGAACTGCAAAGTACAAGCGGAACATAACTTACCGCGAGTTAGCCTCCAAGACAGGCTTACCCGTCACTGTCCTTAGCAGATACGCGAAAGGACATGTTCTGCCAAACACAACTAGGGCGAAACAGCTGTGGCGAGTGCTCACGAAACTCGTCGGTCTAGAAACCGAGTTGCGCAGTAGAATAAAGTTCGATGACACAGGCTATTTCGATAACACCGAGATTGTGGGCGACTACAACATACTTCAGCAAGCCGCAAATCATGCACTGGCAAATTTTGCTGGAAAACGAGTAACGAAAATTTTGACCGCGGCTGTTGACGGAATTCCTTTGGCTACAATGGTTGCCAACTCCCTCGGGGTCAACCTTATTCTAGCTAAGAGAAACAAGGAAGTCGGGGTCAAAGCCTTTCTGGACGAAACATATGTTCTGGGAAAAGATTCAGGCGTAACCGTGACTCTTTTCATTCCAAAAGACGCCATTAAAAAACGTGACAGCGTTTTGATAGTGGATGACATGATCAAAAGCGGGGAAACCCAAGAAGCATTAGGTCACCTTGTAAAGAAGGCAAAAGCGGAAATTTCAGGCGTTTTCTCTCTTATCGCTGTTGGAGAGGAATGGAAAGAGCGGTTGAAATTCGGCAAGGATGCCCCAGTAGAAGTCGTAACCTTCGTTAAATCACCCCGAGAATGAGAAAAAGCACGTGTTTCTTACGCTTCCGAAATCTTAAACGTAAGGTCTTAATATAAACCATCGAGCAGGAATTGAGGCTACGAGAATGCGAACTATAGAATGGCAAGATGGTACCGTTATCACCGTAGACCAGACCAAGTTACCTCTTGAAACCGTAACCTTAAAAATCAAAACAGTTGCCGAGATGGCTGAGGCTATAAAAAACCTGCGAGTCCGTGGCGCCCCATTGCTCGGTGCGTCCTCAGCTTTCGGTATAGCCTTGGCTGCTTACCACTCAAAAGTAGGTTGTGTGTCGGAGTTGCTGGCGGAACTGGAAGACGCGGCAACAACCCTGAAAAGCACGAGACCGACAGCTGTGAACCTTTTTTGGGCGGCAGACAGAGTTTTGGATAAAGCTCGCGATTTTTCGGGTGACGTTGAGGAGTTGAAGGCGCTTGTGGTTCAAGAGGCTCATCTAATCGCGGACGAGGATGCTGATGCTAATCGGGCTATGGGTGAAAACGGGGCTGCGTTAATCGACGATGGCGACGTTGTTTTGACTCACTGTAATGCAGGCGAGTTAGCTACGGTTGAGTACGGCACCGCGTTAGGCGTGATACGTGCCGCTTGGAAACAGGGGAAGAAGATCAAGGTTATTGCTACAGAGACACGCCCGTTACTGCAGGGTGCTAGGCTTACGGCTTACGAGCTGAAACGCGACGGGATACCTGTTACGTTGATTACAGACAGCATGGTTGGCTACGTTATGCAGAAGCGTTTGGTCGACAAGGTTCTGGTGGGCGCCGACCGCATAATGCAAGACGCCGTGGTCAACAAGATTGGTACTTTTACTGTTGCGGTGTTAGCCCACGAACATGGAGTACCGTTTTACGTGGCAGCGCCTAAATCCACCTTTGACTTGGCGCGCACGGCAACCGACGTTATTATCGAGGAGAGAAAATTGACTGAAGTTACGCATTACGGCGGTAAGCAGGTCGCAGCTGAGGGCGTAGGCGTGCTTAATCCAGCTTTCGACATTACGCCACTGAAATACGTGTCCGCAATTATCCACGAGTGTGGGGTTTACTTCAAAAAAGACTTCGCCCAGTTCAAAACCAAAGCCCCCGCATAGGCCAATTCAGGCTGCGGCACAGCCGATAAGTCGCTTTTAAAATGGGTTCTTAATCGCAAATCCTATTAAGGCGCACAGCCGAAATCAGATTAGGGTGTGTTGCCATCCGAATTCCTAAGCGTTCCAAGAAGCGCGGTCTGCCCCCCGGCACCATAGTTCACGTAGGTGAACAGAGGTACGAGCCGGTTAAGTTATCCGTAATTAATTATGATGGGTCTGATTTTCAGGAGAAAATGGTTTCTAACGGTGAGGAAGCGTGCTCTTTTAGGAGTAAGTCGTCAGTGATGTGGCTGAACATCGATGGGGTGCACCTGCCAGAAATCATAGAACAGGTTGGAAAAAGTTTTGGTTTACACCCCCTTGTGGCGGAAGACATTGCAAGCACGGGACAACGCCCCAAGATGGAAGATTTTGACGATTACATTTTTGTTGTTCTAAGAATGCTAAGGTTTGACGGGGAAGAAAACGAGACAAAAACTGAACAGATGAGCATAATTTTAGGAAATAACTTTGTTATTTCTTTTCAGGAAAGGGAAGGAGACGTTTTTGACCATATTAGAGAGCGGCTTAGAAACAACAAAGGCAGAATAAGGAAGCTGGGCGCGGATTACCTTGCTTACTCATTGATTGACGCTATTGTTGATAACTACTTCATAATTCTTGAAAAGCTTGGAGAAGCAATTGAAGAAATCGAGGACAAACTGGTCACCAACCCATCCTCGGATACACTGCAGACTATTCATGATTTGAAGAGGGAGATGATTTTCTTGCGGAAGTCAGTTTGGCCGCTAAGAGAAGTTATAAACCGACTGGAAAGGTCGGAATCACCGTTAATCAACAAGTCCACTTACGTTTACATGCGAGATGTTTATGACCACACAATTCAGGTAATAGATGCTGTAGAAACGTTTCGCGACCTGCTTTCTGGAATGCTGGACATTTATCTTTCAAGCATAAGCAACCGCATGAATGAAGTTATGAAAGTTTTAACAGTCATTGCCACGATTTTTATCCCGTTAACTTTTGTGGCGGGCATTTACGGAATGAACTTCAAGTATATGCCTGAACTTGATCAGGCGTGGAGCTACCCCACCGTCTTGCTTTTGATGCTGGTGGTGGCGTTGCTGATGGTGGTTTACTTCAGAAGAAAGAAGTGGATTTAACTTGAAGTTTTTCTGTGAAGGATCAGCGGTAAATATTTATGTTCCAGACGCTTCTAATGTAGCTATGGTGATTTATAATGTCAAAACATGCTGAAGATATGGGAGACACTTTATTGAAACTCATAGACAAGCTCGCTGGAAAAGAGTCAGACATTAAACTCAGCTTTCAAGACCTAACCTTAGACATGGGTGCAGTAAAAGCGAAAATCAACGGCTCAATAGTCTTAGACATTCTCTACGTGAGAGACACCCCGAAAAAGTAGCCTCCTCCTAAGAGGTGAAGATGTGCAGTTACCGACATGGTTAAGTCACGTTGTCAAATCCGGAGAAGTCACCCTGTTCACTGGCGACGAGGAAGCCCTTCAGGTAAAAGCTGAAGACAACAAAATCGAACTCAGCATAGCTAGCAAAGAATTCTTGAAAGATGTAGTTGACAGCGCAGGAGGCGGCGCTTCAATCAGAAGCAAGCTTGCGCAAATTAAGGACATTGCTGTAGAATTGAAGGACGAGGGGCTAACAATCACTCTTTCTTACCAAGGAGACCGATTGGTCACAATAGGCGCAGAAGCAAAATCAAAGTTTTCACGTTTAGTAACGCGAACGGATGCTGTGGAAATTAACAACCTGCGTAAACTGCTAGCACTAAGCGTCTAAGCAGTGACTAATTGGAATTTGTTCGGCATTTTACTGTTTTTTCAACATGCATAGAAAAGGAAAAGTATAACGCGTAAGAGTTAACTATTCTAAATAGCAATGTTCATGGCGGTTGATTACTGATGAGCGATGATAAAACAGGCAACAGCGTTTCAGAACTTAAAACCACGGGAGTCATATTGGAAAAGGGGGTTCAAATAGCCGAGCAAAGCAGTATTGACTCGCTTTCTCAACGTGGATACGGAACAGTAGAAGACGACGTGTTCACGCTTGCCTTTTACGAGGCGCTCTACCTTGTGGATAAGGAACTGCTTGAAGTTAAAGACGAAAAGGGGCAGGCGGCGGATTTTCAAGCGCTTCTCCAAGCCTATGAGAAAATGGACCCGAACGCTTGGGTTAACTATCTGGTTTATCGTGACCTGCGCAGCAGAGGATACGTGGTAAGAGAAGGCTTCGGCGCTGGAACAAACTTCCGCATTTACGACCGCGGCGCTTACGGCAAGGACACGGCTTCCTTCATGGTTTTGGGAACTCAAGAGGGTAAACCTCTGTCCATAGACGACTTGGCAAAAGCTTTGCGGCACTGCCAGAGCCAAAAGAAAGAGTTGATTCTGGCGGTGATAAACCGCAGAGGAGAAACAGTTTACTACACAGTCTCGCAATTAACTTTCCAATAATTCTTTTCCAGAAGAGATCCGAGCCTATGGTGGAACACTCAAAGAATTACGCGTGGAACGCGGATTCCTTTGCCAAGCATTCTTCAAGCCAATATAAATGGACAAAGCAGCTTATTCCAAAACTTAAGCTGTCTGGAAACGAAGCATTGCTTGACATAGGTTGCGGCGACGGCAAAGTCACAGCAGTGTTGGCGAAAAGCTTACCCCGCGGATGCGTAGTCGGCATTGACAGTTCCGAAGACATGGTCACGTTAGCACGCCAAACCTTTCCACAAGAAACTTATCCCAACCTTGCTTTCCAGAAAATGGACGCGCGCGCACTGACTTTTCAAGAAAAATTTGACCGTATTCTCAAACGCAGCACTGCACTGGATTATCGACCAGCAGTCAGTTCTCCACGGCGTCCAGCGAAGCCTGAAAAGCGGCGGCAGACTGCTTTTTCAGATGGGCGGAAAGGGCAACGCTCAAGCCATTCTCTTAGTCCTAGACGAGATGCTCCGCGATAAACCTTGGAAAAAATTCTTTGAGAACTTCAGTTTTCCCTACGGTTTTTACGCGCCAGAAGAGTACACGGCATGGTTACTTGAGGCGAAACTTTAAACTGAACGCGTTGAACTCCTGCAAAAAGATATGCAGCTTCCAGACAAAGTAGGATTAGCTGGCTGGATCAGAACAACGTGGCTGCCTTACACAGAGCAGCTTCCTAACAAGCTTAGAGACATGTTCATAGCAGTAATCGTCGATACTTACCTTGAAAAACATCCTTTAGATACGGCAGGCACCGCCCACGTCGCCATGGTGCGGCTTGAAGCGGAAGCAAGCAAAACTTTTACAACTGGATAAGAGCTTTTAAAAGGTAATACGCACGGTTTTTAACCAAGTTTCGATATTAACATTCAATAACTGAGGAAAAAGCCATGCCAACTTTCCAAACTGTCCGCGGGATGCGTGATTTACTCCCTGAAGAAGCGGAAACCCTGAACTTCGTAGTTAGCAAAGCCAGAGAAACCGCGCAGCTTTACGGCTACCGAGAAGTCATAACGCCCTTGGTTGAGCCCTACGAACTGTTGAGCGCAAAGTCAGGCGAAGAAATCCGCCAGCGCATGTTCATCTTCAAAGACCTAGGCGACCGTACGGTAGCGTTGCGACCAGAATTCACCGCTTCCATAGCGCGGCTGGCTACAACCGCTTTGAAAACCGAGCCTAAACCTTTGAGAGTATTCAGCGTGGGCAGCGTTTACCGATATGATGAGCCTCAACGCGGGCGTTACAGGGAGTTTTGGCAATCAAACTTTGAGTTAATGGGTTCAAACAAGCCTGAAGCTGACGCAGAAGCGATACTTCTTACCAACAGTTTGATGAAGGCAACAGGCTTGGATGACTACGCGTTCAAAATCGGTCACATCGGCGTAATAAGGGGAATCCTCAACCAAGAAAACGTGGATGACAAAGTTCAAAACGTCGTTCTTCAGCTTATGGACAAGAAGGAATACGGCAAAGCACTTGAACTTGTGGAACATGAGAAGTGTCAAACCGCCCTTCAAGGACTATTGGAGTTGCAAGTTGAAACGCCATTCGAAACCGCCGAGAAAATAAAAAAGTACGTCACGGGCTACGATAAGGCTGAAGCGGCAGCGGATAACCTGATGGACATTTTGCAGCTTGTCACCGCAAGCGGATGTCCAGTTAAAATCGTGGAGCCCGCGTTCGCTAGAGGACTTGAATATTACACGGGCATCATCTTTGAAGTGAACGTGCCAGACTTGGATATAGCCTTAGGCGGCGGCGGACGATATGACAGGCTTATTGAAGTTTTTGGAGGCGAATCTACGCCAGCGGTGGGCGTCGCACACGGCTTAGACCGCGTAGCCCTTGCAATGCAAATGCAGCAAACCGCTTTGTCAACGCGGAGAGAGAAAACAGTCGTAGTCATTCCCGTGAAGCAAGAGTTGAAAGCTGAAGCGTTAAAAATTTCGCAAATGCTTAGGGAAGCAGGCATATCGATGGAGTTCGAGGTTATGGGGCGGAAAATGGCTAAGGCTCTGGAGGACGCTGACAGGCGAAAGGTGGATTACGCGGTTATAGTGGGCGAACGCGAACTGAGAGAAAACGCAGTGATTGTTCGAGATTTGGCTAAACGCGAGCAGACTACGGTAGAGATCTCCAAGTTGCCGGAGAAAATTAGAGTTTAAACAACGAGAAAAAGTGGTTAAGCCCTTGAAAAAGGGGCTTTTGAGGTTTAGAGTCGTCTTATGTACCTGTTGACTTCCCATTCGGTTACTTGGGTTCGGTAGAGGTCCCATTCTTTGCGTTTTTCGTGTAGGAAGTTTTCGAAGGTAGTTTCGCCAAGTGTTTCGCGCATCAGTTTGCTGTTTTCCAGTTCATCCAATGCTTCTTTCAGCGATTCAGGCAGAGAAACTATGCCTCGTTCTTTGCGTTCATTGTAGCTCATTTCGTAAACGTTTAGCTCCACTGGTGCGCCTGGGTCAGTCTTCTTCTTGATGCCATCTAATCCTGCCGCGAGGAGCACTGCAAACTGAAGGTACGGGTTTCCAGACGGGTCAGGACAGCGTATCTCGCATCGGGCAGCAGGTTTTCTTCCTCCGAAGTTGGGAACTCTGATGAGTGGTGACCTGTTTTTGTGTGCCCACGCAAGGTATACTGGCGCTTCGAAGCCTGGTACTAATCGTTTGTACGAGTTGGGCCAGGAAGCTAGAATCGCGCACATTTCGCGTCCGTGGACGAGTTGTCCGCCGATGTAGTTCATGGCTGTTTCGGAGAGGTAACCGGTCTCTGGGCTGTCAGAGTAGAACATGTTTTGTGTTGTGTCAGCATTCCAGAGGCTTTGGTGTGTGTGCATTCCTGAGCCGTTAATGCCTGCGAAGGGTTTTGGCATGTACGTAGCCATGTAACCATTTTGTGCAGCCACGATTTTGGTGATCATTCTCATAGTTATTGCTCGGTCAGCAGTAACCAGTGCTTCATCGTACTTGAAGTCGATTTCGTTCTGTCCCAAGGCTACTTCGTGATGGGATATCTCGATTTCTATGCCAAATTGCTCGGCGGTGTCAGCTATTTCTCGCCGAATTGCTTCGGTGAGGTCGCCGGGGTGAAAGTCGAAGTAACCTGCTAAATCTATCGGTGTTGGTGCTTCGGTGTCGTTTTCTTTCACTATGAAGAATTCTTGCTCTGGAGCGCATATATAGCTGAAGCCTGCTTCTTTGGCTTTTGTTAGTGCACGTTCGAGGATGTATCGGGGGTCACCCTCGAAGCGTTTGCATTCTGGAGTGTACACGTCACATATTAGCCTGCACGATGATTTTTCTTTTGCTCGCCACGGCAAAACTGCAAAAGTTGTGGGATCTGGGAACAATACCATGTCTGATTCTTCGATTGGCCTGTAGCCTGTTATTGATGAACCGTCAAAGGACTGTCCATTTTCAAAGATAGATTCGATGTTCTTGGAGGATACCGCCAAGTTTTTTACGATGCCGTTGATGTCGGTGAACTGAAGTCTTACGAATTTTATCCCGAATTTTTTTATCTGTTTGACTGCTTGG
>Ga0209536_100016237_pt1 | contig 10595 bp, 9 predicted proteins | sample DeeMarSeWOR28_12_FD_187461 | JGI IMG/M metagenome (GOLD analysis project Ga0209536, IMG submission 187461) | Marine sediment microbial communities from White Oak River estuary, North Carolina - WOR-2-8_12 (SPAdes) (version 2) | ecosystem: Environmental > Aquatic > Marine > Intertidal zone >...
CGTTACGAAAAGCACACCGACGACCGCGCAGACCAGGCCGACGGGCGTGAAATCAAACATCTGATAGGGTTCGCCAAGGGCAGTGCCGCGGAATTCCGCGATAACGATGTTCGGCGGAGTGCCGATCAAGGTGATCATGCCCCCCAGGATCGAGGCAAAGGAAAGGGGCATCAGGGTAAGCGAAGGGCTGCGCTTCGCCTTCTCGGCCGCCTGGATATCCAGGGGCATCAGCATCGCCAGGGCAGCGACATTATTCATCACGGCCGAGAGCAACGCCGTCACTCCGGACATGATTGCGATATGGGAAACGAGACGACGGGAACTGTCGACGACGAACCGGGCCAGAAGCTCTATAGCGCCTGAATTGGTCAGGCCGCGGCTTACGATCAGCACCAGCGCAATGATTACGGTGGCCGGATGGCCGAAGCCCGAGAACGCTTCGTCCTTCGGCACCACGCCGCTCAGAATGGCTGCCAGAAGAGCCACGAACGCTACCAGGTCGTAGCGCCAGCGACCCCAGATCAGAAGCACGAACAGCGCTGCCAATAATGTGAACAGGATTGTCTGATCGACAGTCATAACGGCCGTTTACCACGGGTGCTGATGGATTCGAGAATCGTCATCCTACAGGTAAAGTCAAACCAGGCGATTCCCAAAATATGCTATCGCGGACCTGATTCGCAGGCGACGGCATGCTCGCTAACCTGCCAATTCGACGCGGGGGACGTCGCCGGTGTAGCGGCTGTGCTCGATCTTACGAATCTTTATCTGCGCGCTTTACCATCTCGATCCATATATGGCGCAGGACCGCCCTGAAGGCTGGATCATTGCGGATAGGCTGCTTTTTTTTGGTCAGCCCCTGTTCACTTGCCAGCCCATGGCTAACTTATAGCGTATCCTTGTCATTGCGTCGCCAGGTCGCCCCTGAGCTCGCCCGCCCACAGCCCGGAAGTAATTCATGACCCAGGAAAAGTTTCCTTACAGTCTTGCCGAGGAGATCGTTCACGCGATCACCCACGGGGTTGGCGTAGTACTGAGTGTCGCGGGCCTGGCATGGATGCTCTACCTCGCCCTCGGGTCGGGCGATCCGTGGAGAATTGTTGCCAGTTGCGTCTATGGCGCGAGTCTCATCGCATTGTTCCTGGCCTCGACTTTGTACCACGCATGGCCGGCCTCTCCACGCAAGCACCTGTTCAAGTTGCTGGATCACTGCGCAATTTACCTGTTGATCGCCGGTACCTACACGCCGTTCGTTCTCGTCACCATGCGGACCGGCACGGGCTGGTTGTTGTTTGGAGCCATCTGGGCGCTGGCGACAGCCGGGATCCTGACCAAGCTCTGGTTCCGTCACAGGTACCCGAAGCTATCCATGATCAGCTATCTCGTCATGGGCTGGCTCGTGGTACTGGCAGCGCCCGAGGTCGCCCGCGCGGTCGGGTCCAGTGCCATGGTGTGGCTGGTCGCCGGCGGTCTCGCCTACACGATTGGCGCCGTCTTCTATGCGGCGAAACGACTGCCTTTCAATCACGCCATCTGGCATCTGTTCGTCGTTGCTGGCAGCGTCTTTCATTTTATGGCCGTCATTCTGTATGTGCTGCCGTCCGGTGAGGCGATTGCGGTCAGTGGGTGATGGTAACGGCGCGCAGCAGGTCTCCATGGCCAAATAGGAGACGGCAGGCGGTACAGCACTGATTTGGCAAACAGCGTATCGTGGCGCGGCTGGTGGCGGACGAACGATCCGGCAGAAGATACGATGGCTGGTGTCGGCGATGGCGCTGTTCCGCTAGTCTTGATGCTCAGCATATTAGCCCGGCTGTTCAGCATGATAGAGAACGTGGTGATCGACCGAAGATTCCGCGGGCCGCCCGAGTCAGGAAACGGCGGCTACGTAGCCGGGCTGCTGGGTCGTTATTACTCGCAACCTGCTGTTGTAACGCTCCGCCAGCCGCCGCCGCTCGGTGTCGAGTTGACGCTCGCCGGACACGGGACGGACCATCTCGAGCTTCTCGATGGTGAAACGCTGATAGCGGAGTCCCAACCGGTCTCGCTGGACGTCGAAGTCCCGGCGCCCCCCACATTCGATGTGGCCCGGGAGGCCTCACGCCACTATATCGGGTTCACCGATCATCATTTCGGCGGCTGCTTTGTTTGCGGTCCGGACCGGCCCACGGGCGATGGTTTGCGCATCTTTGCCGGCGCGGTCCGGGAACGGGATCTCGTTGCCGCGCCGTGGGTGCCAGAGGAGTCGCTGACCGATGATTCTGGTCGGGTTCGCCGGGAATTCCTCTGGGCAGCCCTGGACTGTCCGGGATATTTCGCCCTGCACACTGACCAGCCGCCAAAGATAATGCTTTTGGGGCGTTTTGCAGCATCGGTGGAGCCGGTCCTCAGGGCCGGCGAGCGCTGCACCGTCATCGGATGGAAACTGGGCCGCGATGGGCGAAAGCATTATGCGGGCACGGCAGTGTTCAGCGAGTCCGGCGCCATCGTCGGCCGGGCGAGCGCCACGTGGATTTCGGTTGACCAGGCACGGTGGTGACGCATTTTCCGCCTCTCGGCAGCCAGAGGCGGATCTCTGAGATCTGTCATGAAATCGACGCCCCGAGGGTGCCCCGAGTCCGAACGCTGCGACCGCGGAGCAGCAGGGTGGTTTCAAAACCGGTCAGACCCGGTGCGCCGGGCGCGCGATCCCGTGCAGTCCGGCAATGCGCGCCGGTATCCCAAGCGGACGTCAATCCGCATGAGCCAGAATGCCCCGTTTGGCAGTTGCTTAGAGGCTGCTGTCGTAGAATGACCTGATCGATTTTGTGAACGCCACTCGGGATGTTTCCCAGGCATAAAACATGTGTCCGCCCTTGTAGTGTTCGACGGTGAGGTTCTGCTTCTGCGCGTCGGTCAGTTTCATGTGGTCGATCAGGCGGTCCGATGAAAAATAAGGCGTCACCATGTCATATAGGCCATGGGTGACATAAACCTTCATGTGCGGGTTCAACGCCATCGCGTACCTCAGATCATCGGTTGCCCCGACCTGTAAATGGAAGGCGTGAGTCTGGGTGTCGACTTTCCAGGACGAATTAACGTCCATGCTCAGAAGTGTGTAATCCCGGTCAGTCTTGAGCTTCAGGTTCTGCCGAATCTGCGTGTTGATGCCGCCGGCAAACACCCGCTCGATCGCGAATAAAGTCGGGTCCGGCGCCTGGTGGGTATCGCGATCGGGAAACGGATCCACAGCCTTCACCGTGGCATCGTAAAACCCGCATACCTCGCGCGTTTCCTTGAGCAGTTCGCGGCAGAACCGCTCCATGGGGACACGGCCCTTGAACCGATCCACGAACGCCTGATCCAGCCCCAGAAAATCGGCGATTTTCGTCAGCGCGGCACGACTTTTCTCCTCCGGGTGGCGCTCGCCCTGCACCAGATAGTGGGTCAGCTCGGTTGTGGCGAAGGCCTCGGCCTTTTGCTTCAGTTCATCGAAGGTCTCGGCCGGAACCCGGCTCTTGCCGTGGTGATGGGCCGCCAGCGCCATCGTGGGAAACGTGTCGGCCCAGTGCAGAACGTCGTAGTCCGACGGATCCAGGAGCGCCCACTCAAGGGCAGGTGAGATCAGGATCACACCGTTGAGGCCGACCCCGTAACCTTCCTGCAGGAGCCTGGCGAGTTTTCCGACCCGAAAGCCCCCGTAGCTCTCGCCGGCAATAAATACCGGGGAGTCCCAGCGCTTATTCCGGGATAGGAATTTCTGTATGAACTCGCCCAGGGACTCCAGGTCCCGCTTGAGCTGGAAGTACTCCTTGCTCTGCTCATCACTTTTTTTATCGGCATCCGTTTTCTCGGGTTTGCCCTGCGCCTCGATCGTGCGGCTGAATCCCGTTCCAATGGGATCCACGAACACGAGGTCGGTGAAGGCAAGCCAGGATTCCTCGTTATCGAGGAGTTTTGCCGGTGGCTTTTGTGATGTTCCGTCCTCGTTGAGTAGCACGCGCTTGGGCCCGATCGCGCCCACGTGCAGGTAGGCGGAGCTGGCGCCCGGGCCTCCGTTGAACACAAAAGTCACCGGCCTTCCACCGGACGGTTCGTCTCTCTTGACGTAGGAAACATGAAACATCTCGGCCCTGGGTTTTTCGTTCGTGGTGAGAACGATCCACTCGGCCGCCGCCGTGTATTCCAGCTTTCCGTCGCCCGATTCCAGCGTGTGTTCGGTGGTTTTGCCTTTGGGCGCCTTGTGCTTTTTCTTGTTCTGCTCGTTTTCTGTTTTGTCGTCGGACATGTTCGGTCTCCAAAGAGCCGTTTCAAGGCTGCCTCTACCCGTAGTTGGAGCCAATCATAAGGGAATAATCATCTGGGGTTATACAGGTTGCAGCTCGGGTCGGGCAGGGTAGAAGGAAAGGCCGGGTTTTCCTGGTCGGCAGGCGCTTTCTACAGGCAAGCCAACGCTGTATTTGACATATTCACATGACCTGGATCAAGGCGGGTGACGGTGAAGTCCGTTAAACAAATGGTGGGGGCGCGTCGTACGACCGCGAAAGGGGCTCTGGAGGAGAGAGGAAAAAGCCATGACAGCCCCCATGAAGCTGACCGCAGCGAGCCTGTGCATCGCCTTGCTCGCATCATTCTGGATCCCGACCGCCTCGGCTTACCAAGGCTATGAGGACGGCTGCGCAGGCTGCCACTCGGACCTGACGGATCGCGGGCCGGATCACGACACGCACGCCGATCTGGCTAACAACAATTGTAGTTTCTGCCACGATGGAGGCTCGGGCCGCGATAACCCGCCTCTGTCCAACTGTACGGGCTGCCACGGCCGTGAGGCGGATGGCAATCCCAGCGCCGATCAGTTGTGGCCCGGTCTGGGGCGGGGCCTGCGGCAGCATCACGGCGTGGCGCTTTGCGGCGGCTGCCATCAGGATAGCGATCACGGGGTCACGGGATCGGCGCCGGAGAGTGTCTTTCCGTCGTTCTACGCCCAGGCCCTGGGTGGAGCGGGTCTCGATCCGTGTGACGGGTCTGAAGAGAACTTTCCATCTCGGAGCGTCAGCCTGGACAACGACGGCGATGGTTTTACGGATGGCGCCGACTCCGACTGTGGCCCCCAGAACACCCCACCTGTCGCCGACGCCGGAGCCGATCAGACGGTGAATGTGGGCGACACGGTAACGCTTGACGGAAGTAACTCCAGCGATGCCGACAGCGACTCACTGACCTACAGCTGGTCACTGGAAACGCCCGCGGGCAGCGGCGCGACGCTCTCGAGTAGCTCCACGGTCAGTCCGACCTTTGTTCCGGATATCGAGGGATCCTACACGGCGACTCTGGTCGTGAACGACGGCGCTGCCGACAGTAATCCCGATAGCGCCGTTATCACGGCCCAGCTGGTCGTCATCAACAACCCGCCGGTAGCGAACGCGGGGCCGGACCAGACGGTGGATATCGGCAGCCTCGTGACCCTGGACGGAAGTGGTTCGAGTGATGCGGACGGCGATCCATTGACTTACAGCTGGTCCCTGGAGGTGCCCGCTGGCAGCGGTGCGACGCTATCCGGCGCCACGAGCGTCGGTCCCGAATTCGTGCCTGATGTCGAGGGCGCCTATACCGCGACCCTTATTGCCAACGACGGCATGGATGACAGTGCCCCGGATAGTGTCAGCATCACGGCCCAGGCAGTCGCAGGCAATACGCCACCGGTCGCAAACGCCGGGCCCGACCAGAGTGTCCTCCTCGGCGCCACTGTGGTACTCGACGGCAGTGGCTCGAGCGATGCGGATGGTGACTCGCTGACATACGCCTGGTCCTTGTCCAGTCCGGCGGGAAGCGCATCGACGCTGTCCGATCCGGCGATTGTCAGCCCGAGCTTTGTGCCTGACATTGCCGGAAACTACGTTGCCCAGCTGATCGTCAACGACGGGACGGAGGACAGCGTCCCTGACAGTGCCGTGGTGGCGGCGCAGGCGGAGCCTGTGAACAGTCCGCCCGTGGCCAACGCCGGACCCGATCAGAATGCAACGGTGGGCGATACGGTAGTTCTTGACGGCAGTGGTTCCACTGATGTCGATGGCGATCCGCTCTCCTTTAGCTGGTCACTGACAACGCCGGCAGGAAGCGTTTCGACACTCACCGATTCTGCGGCCGTAAGTCCGAGCTTCGAAGCCGATGTCGTCGGTGACTACGTTGCCCAACTGATCGTCAACGACGGAACAGACGATAGTGCCGCCGATTCGGTGAGAATTTCTGTCAGGGCGACTCCGGTCAATACGCCGCCGGTGGCCAACGCTGGTCTGAATCAATCGATTCTGGTGGGTGCTAACGTCACTCTTGATGGCAGCGGCTCCAGCGATGCGGACGGCGATCTGCTGAGCTACAGCTGGTCGCTGACGACCGTGCCGGATGGAAGCACAGCAGTGTTGTCCGATTCGACGGTGGTCAGCCCGAGTTTCGTCGCTGACCTGGCCGGCGACTACGTGGCGCAGCTGATTGTCGACGACGGAACGGATATCAGCGCTCCCGACAGCGTGACCATCATGGCCGCTCCGCCGGCTGTCAATCAGCCGCCTGTCGCAGACGCAGGTTCGAATCAGGTGGTCCAGAGGGGCGCGACAGTCACGCTCAATGGCAGCGGATCGAGCGATCCTGACGGAGATGCGTTGGGATTTAACTGGTCCCTGACGAGCATTCCGGCCGGCAGTGATGCCGAATTGTCCGACCCGAACATCATAGGGCCCGATTTCGTTGCCGATCTGGCCGGGGATTATGTCGCGCAACTGATCGTCAACGACGGCGAATTCAACAGCGTACCCGACACTGTCATGATTACCGTGACATCGGACGCTGTTGCGCCGCAAGCTGATCCCGGAGGACCATACAGTGGCTTCGTTGACGAACCGATTGAGTTCGATGGGAGCGGCTCGTCCGACCCGGACGGTGGAGACATCCGGTCTTGGGAATGGGATTTCGGTGATGGCGAAACGGACGCTGGAGAGTCGGTAACGCACGAGTACTCCGAGGTCGGTGTTTACGAGGTTCGACTTCTGGTGACCGATGATGAGGACCAGACGAACAGTACGATGACGACGGTCACCGTCGAAACTCGAGATACTTCGAATGGCGGCGGTGGTGCTATCGACCTGGTCTTTTTGTGGCTGCTCGGTCTCGGCGGATTTCTGATGCGCTGTGGGTCGAGAGCACGAAGGGAAAACCGTGTCGGGGACCGCCATCGGTAAGACAGGGTAGACCTCGAGTGGTTCGACGCAGGGCGCTCGGCCCGATCCCGGGCCGGGCGCTCTCGAACCTCCGACCAGGGAATCAACAGGGCCCGGCAGGGTCTTGTTCGCGGCCAGTCAGCTCAAGAAACCCTGCGACTTCTCAGTTCCCCTTAGCTCTGGGGGCCAGTCACTAGGTTTGTTCCGGCCTTTCCTCTGGGAAGTGATCTTGAACGGGCGAATGCTTTTTAAGAAATTATCTAATTAATAATTAGTTAAAGATACTTCTTTGACTGAAATATCATTAAACGGTTCGGGGAATGGACTGATTTGCCACGGGAAGCGTGGATGCGAGGATCCTTAGGGACTACTCAGCAGCGCGGTCAGTGTGGGCTGCCGACCGGACGCCGACAATCCAAGGGTGATTGAATAGCTCCTAACCGCGCCGGTCAGGGCAGTCGCGCCCAGCCCGGGAGCGGTCTGTGCGTGTGGTCAGCATGGCCGCGACGCCGCAGGCGATGGCGCCGAACAGACACAACCAGCCAAAGGGGGATGAGGGCGAACGGCTCGTGCAGGAAGCCCTCTCTATCGACATAGGCGCCAATCGCCCCGTACAGCGACCAGAAGAGCAGGGTGCCCGCCAGCAGCAACGCGCTGAGTCGTGCCAGCGCACGCGTCGTGTTTTTCACCGGACTGTGTGACCTACAAACTTCAAGGGTAATTTTCGTCGTAGCGTCGTGAGTTTACCCCCCGATTGGGGAAACAGACTGTCAGGATTCTGGCAGACTCCGGCAGAAAGAAGATATCGCGGGCCCCTTTCTTGGCGGTCGGCTGCTGCGGCGCCACGGCTGGCCCGATCGTGTTTTGGCTGGCCGGATCAGCGTTATCCTTTATCCATGGTTATTCAATTCCAAAAGGCACTGGCGGCGAATCCATCGCATGAGATGAGAACGCGAAGGCTTCGGCTGCGCCCCGTCCGTGATGAGGATGCCCAACCGATCTTCGAATCGTTTACCGCCGAAGTCACGAGATACATGCGCCCGGCGCCACCGCGTGACCTGTCGGATAGCGAGACATTCATCGAGGGGGCCGTAGCCGCCCGTGCCAGGGGAACCGACTTTGTTTGGACAATCGAGAATCGGGAAACCGGTGATTTTCTTGGGCTCTGCGGTCTGCACAGCGGTAACAGTCGCATGGACCTGGAGTTGGGTGTCTGGTTGAAGAAAGATGCCCATGGCCTGCACTACGGCCGGGAAGCTGTGGAGGCGGTGGTGGGATGGGTGTCAGCGAACGTCGACTCCGATTGCCTTATCTATCCGGTTGACAGGCGAAACACTGCAAGCAGGAAGATTCCTGAGCGGCTGGGTGGCGAAATCATTGGAGAGCGAAGTATCCAAAGCGAGAGCGGCGCGATTCTTGATGAACTTGTCTATCGGATTCCACTGGCGCATCAATAGTGTTTCATTCCGTAGGCATCCGCACGGAAAGGAGTAGCTGAATGGCGGTAGGGGAGTGCAGCTGTGGGGGAGTCGCCTTTGAAATCAAAGGGGATCTCCTGGAAGTATTCGTCTGTCATTGCTCGATCTGCAGACGATCTTCCGGCAGTAATGGAATGGCGGTGGTTGTCATCGACAACGATCAGTTTCGGTGGTTACGGGGGAAAGACCTCGTCGCCTCCTGGAAAAAACCCGATACAGATTGGCAGAAGTGGTTTTGCCGAATCTGCGGGGCGCCATTGCCAGGTGTCAACGACGAAACACGGATGTTTGTTCCTGCAGGCTTGATTTCAGAAGGCGGCGAATCTCTCAGGGTCAAGCACCACATCTGGGTTGATTCGAAGGCCGTGTGGGACGAAATAGGAGATACGGGTGAACGGCACCGAGAGGCGTTCGAGCGGTAGTCTGATCGCAGAGCGTCGCAACTCCAAAGTGATTCTCCATTGGCCGAAAGCAGCCGTTCGGGCGGGCCTTTTGTCGAGGTTTCTCGCCCCTGAGCTGAGCGCTGGCCTCCGACCCACAGCGGGTCTTCCGCTGGAAGTGGCGGTAAAAGAACAGATCGTCGAATATTGGGTTAACCGATCCCCGGTGCGTGATCATCTGCGCGCCATCGTCTCTTGTTTTGCCGGTCGACTGCTCCAGGAAGTTCATTGTGCGTGTTAGGAATGCAACAAATACAGACTTCGAAGCGATCGAACGATTATTCCAGTTGGAAAACCGAACCAGCCACAGCATCGAGCCTGAACGGGTTGCCCGGACAGCAGAGGTCCTGACGGAGTCAGAACTTGACGAAATGATCGGCAGTGACGACATGCTTGTCGGGGTTACAGAAGAAGGCTTCGTGGTTACCGGCCTGATCTTCGCCAGGCATCAGCGAAGCGAGGGACACCGCTGGGAACCGTCCATCAATCGGGTCTGCGTCGAAGTATTGTTCGTGGACGAAGATTATCGTGGCCATGGTCATGCTTCAGCATTGATGGAGCATGTCATTCGATGGGCTGAAAGTATGCAGGCATCTGAAGTTGATGTTGAAGCGTGGACATCCAACGATGCGGCCCTGGCTCTGTATAAAGAGCTGGGCTTCCGGGAGAAGCAGTTGCTGATGACGTTGCGACTCGGAAGCCAGTAGTCGAAACCCTCAGTTGAGGCGCCGACCCTGCCGCTGATCCGGCGCTCCCTTCAAGGCACTGGGCGACGTTTTCCTCGATAGAAAGAATCTGACTTCAGGCTGGCGCCAGCGTTGCGGGTTGAGTACTCAAATTCGACGCAGGGCACGGGGGTAAGCAAATTTACCTATAGAAAGCCTGTTGGGGGTCTCCTAAACAACTGTCAGACGTTTGACACAAGCAGGAATGCCGGCGCGGTCCGGCCCCGTGCTCGGGAGTCCGTGGCGAGCCGGGTCGAGCAATGACCGAAGAAACTGCGCGGCGGCCTTCGGCGAGGAGATCGAGAGTTCGTGATCCGTTGACGCCGGGATGCCCCAGTCATTTAAAGGAGAATTCGATGAACGCGGTGAAATACACCATGGCATGTACCGTGGTTCTCTTCGGGGCCTATTTCAGCAGTGTCCTGGCTGCGCCAGACGGGCTGAGCAAGGTCGATGAGCTTCCGCCATCCCTTGAACAGAAAGTCCGGAATTTCGAGTCAGTGCTTCAAGCCGAAGGTTACGAGGTTCTGCGTGGACATTGGACCCTTTGGTCGGTGGATGACTGCAAGTTTCCGCTCCAGACGATCGGCCATTGCTATGGCAACAATCCAACGGCCCCGTACGTGCTGGCCATGCTGCCGCACTGGAGCGACGAATTCGTCGATCAAAGCCTGCATCGCACTCTTACCGACGATTGGGGCGGCATAACCCCGAACTACAGGTTGGGGGAACGGGAGGCACTCGTGGTGATGGCCGAGC
>Ga0209536_100016238_pt1 | contig 10594 bp, 9 predicted proteins | sample DeeMarSeWOR28_12_FD_187461 | JGI IMG/M metagenome (GOLD analysis project Ga0209536, IMG submission 187461) | Marine sediment microbial communities from White Oak River estuary, North Carolina - WOR-2-8_12 (SPAdes) (version 2) | ecosystem: Environmental > Aquatic > Marine > Intertidal zone >...
TCAATGCATACTGCCCTCTGATTTAGGGTTTTAAATAAGGCGATGCACCTACGAGACCATATAAGGTATTGCAAGTTGCCATCAAGGAAAGTTATCAACATAGGTCGTCTATACACAAAATACACAAGAATTATTATTTTGGACGGTAATAGTTCGGCAATGAGTTAACATGAAAATATGCAACAGTAGAATAATCTCTGCAGCTATAGCGATTCTGATGCTAATATCATTTGTAACTACAACGGTTGTCGCTCAATCTCCGTTCGAAGTTGAATACGCTGACCTTATAGTCTACAGAGACGGATTGGTACACGTTACACAAACATTAACTGTTGACGAGTTGGCTCCTGAAATAACCATGCCCCTTATATCTTCATCTATCGAGAACGTGATTGTGCTTGACGAGAACCAGCTAGCAGTGGATTACGAGATAAACGGAGAGGACTTGACGGTTTTCACTTTGGGAGCTGAAAGTGTTTCAGTCGAATACGACACAATCACGCTTACAAAAAAGGAAGCTGAAGTATGGACCTTAGTCGCCGACAACCCATATAACTTAACGGCTTTCCTACCACAAAATTCGACGATAATCTATCTGAACAATATGCCAACCTCGATAGACACAAGCGGCACCGGAATAAATTTATCGTTGTATCCTGGCCAATGGGAGATAAGCTACGTACTACCGCTGATATCAGAAGACGGAACCGATGACAACAGGACACCTGACTCCACAATTCCAATCGATTACTTAATAGCAGCCATAGTCGCCGTGGTCGCAGTTATCATTTCAATAATATTGATTATCAGACGGCGAAGAGGGCCCAACGTCGAGAAAATACTGAAAGCTAACCCGCAGCTGAAGAAAGAAGACAAAGAAGTAATAGAGTTTCTAGCCGAAAAAGGCGGTCAAGCCTTCGAAGCTGAAATAAGAGAACGGTTCCCAGACATGCCCCGAACAAGCCTTTGGAGACTGGTTAGAAGACTTGAACGGCTAGAGATAGTTGAAGTGAAGAAAATCGGACTGGAAAACCAAGTACAACTTAAATAAAACAAAAAATTAAAAAGGAAAGGAAATTAACGATTCTCCTTTTACTGTCCATTACCACTGTGACCGTTGCCACCGTGTGAGTAGCTGCTACCGACGTTGCCGTTACCTTCGCCGCCTGCGCCATATCCGTTCATGTATTGGTTCATTTTTTGTGTCATTGCTTGATCCATTTCTTGAACCATCTGGCCAATTTCATCCAAGTCTTCCATCGCGTTTTGGAAATTCGCTTTGTTGCCTTTGGCTGTTTGTATCATGTTCTCCAGAGTCTCCATGAACTGGTTTTCATTTTGATAACCAAGAGATTCTAAGACATCAGTGAAGTCGATTCCCAACTGGTTGCCGTTTCTGAATCTTTCCCTGATTCTTTCGCGGACTCTTTCACAGTAACCGTCAATTCTCCAAGCATTAAGACCTTCACCTTGTTGCTTGAGGTAATCGTAAACTTGCGAGATTAGCTCCTTTGCTTCCTGCAGAGTGCTCCTAACTTCAGTTGCCTTGCCTTCCAAGAGTAGCGCTCTTGCCGCTTCTACGTCTAATAGAGCCTCAGCATCATCAAGCAGTTGTATGATTTTTTCTGGCGCTTCGTCGGGCAAAAGATCCCTCAGGCGATCTATTCGTTCCAGTTGGCGTGTAATAGCTTCTAACAGTCCTTGATTGTCAACTAACTGTCCCTTCTCGAGCCCAGCGTCCTCAAGAATCAAGTGTATCGAACTGAAGACTTCCCTGAAAATACTCAACGCTTCAGTTGCATAGTCAACAGCATCTTCGTAATCTTCGAGATCAAGTGCATCTTGAGCTGCAGTTGCCTTTTCCACGCCTTCATCGTACACTGTCACATTGCCTGTCAGCTCATCAAGCAGTCCCACGTCTTCAATCATATCAAGCGTGGTCTCGTTTGCATAAACCAGATCAATCAGATTTTTAACTTGTTTTTCTGCTCTATCAACCACTTCAACTATTTGTTCTGCAGATGTCGCTTGAACTTGGTCTTGCCCAAACATTGCTGAAACTGGAGCCGCCATCATTAACACGGACATCAACATAGCCAACACGGCAAGTTGCCTTTTGCTCATCATCTTAATCACAACTAATACATTAACAAGACGATAGTTAAGGGACACTGTGAAACAAGCGTTTCAAAATCTGGAACGCTGCTATGACATTAAATTTGAGATTGAACCCTAAAAAACAGCTTTTTTGGGTGTGGGAAAATGCTCACTCGTTATCTGAACCCACAAAATCTTTGATTGCGGCAACGATTTTCTTTAGTTCTTTCCCATTTAAAGGTGGTTTATATGGTATTCTCAGCACTTCCCAGCCTTTGTCCTCCAGTAGCTCGCAGATTTCCTTATCGCGGTTTTGCTGTTTATCGCCTGAGTGTGCCTGCAAGCCGTCAAGATAAACCGCCTTTCGTTTATTGAGCCAACAAAAATCGGGTATTGTTGACTTCAACACGATGGTTTTTTGTGTTACCATACCGCTAGTTAAGCCAGCCGCGCTTAGCGCTTTGAACACTTCTATCTCGGCTTTGCTGACTTTCGGATGCATGTGCCTCTTGTAGCTCAATCTCGTAGCTCCTTCCGTGTTTTCATGTAGAAGTATTGCCGCTCCTTAATAACTTTCAGTCATCAGTGAGGTACACTAAAATCAAAGTGCAAACAGGAACTGAGTTCCAAATCTGATTTGGAATATGGATAACCTTTTCATAAACTTATTCTTTAATATATTCGTTTGTAGGGTTGATGAAACATGAACGCACAAGAACTTGAAAAACTGCGCGCCATGCGAGCTGAACTGGAAGCAGAAGCGCGGTCCTTACGACAAGAACAGAAAAACTTAGAAAACAACGTTGTAGTTCTTGAAGAGAAAGTCGTGGTTGAAGAGCTCAAAAAGGAACGCGCTGCGATTGAAGAGTTAAAGAACCGCAACAAGGCTACTAGAGACGCTATAGCTGAGCTGGCAGCAAAAAAGAAAAAACTCGAAACTGAGCTAGGGGACGTAGTTGAAACGGAAGCACCCCAATCCCTTGCGGAGGAAAAGGCTGAAGAAACTCCTGCTCAATCGGAAGAAACACAAGAAGAGGCTGAGCCTGATATAGTAATTCCTGAAGAAGACGAAGATGGTGTTATCGTTACAGCCATAGAGGGTGAAGCACTAGTCGAAAATCAAGAAGCAGTAAGCGATAGTCCACGTAGACAGGAAAAAAAGAAACGCAGATTCTTCTAAATCAATGCCTCAATCAATATGAGAAACAAGCGTCAACGCATCTTTACACTGGAAAGAAGGCTGCGATTTTGAAACAGCTATCACAGCTCAACTACGGGTAAGAACTAGGGGATTGTAACTAAAAAAAGATATTTGAGGACTCACTTTTTTTCCTTGACTTTCACTCTGACCCTTATTTTCTCTTTTTATAAGTTGACTTAATAGTTTTCATCGGCGCTTCACTACATGTCAACTCGAATGTTTCACAGCCACGAGGATAATTAACCACAATAACAAGTCCACTTCTTCTCAGTTGTATTTTTTGACTTTCTTAGTCAAAGATTAACCCGTTCCTTAGAACGCATAATTTACTCTGTAAGCATCTGACATACAAGTATCCAAGAAGAGCGCTTTCGCGGCTGGGTAAGGGAAGAACTTAAAATCAGCTTGATAGAAGAGATACAGGAAGCACAAATGAAGAAATTGCACTTAACACTCATTGTGATAGCCGCAGTAACGCTTGCAATTGCTTCCGCCCTGTTCGTTTTGCTGAACCAAAAACCGGTGGACACTAAGCCAGTAAGCTACACTTACGAGGTTGTCAACGTATACCCACATGATCAAAACGCCTTCACGCAAGGATTGATTATCGATGAAGGAGTCTTATACGAGTCAACTGGACTTATCGGCGAATCTACACTGCGCCGCGTAGACTTGGAAACTGGTGCTGTTCTACAAACGTATGAGTTGTCGGCCAGTTTTTTCGGTGAAGGGATAACGGTTTCTGGAGACCGGATCATCCAGTTAACTTGGCTGTCGCAAAAAGGCTTCGTCTATGATAAACAGTCTTTTAATTTGTTTGAAGAGTTCAATTATTCTACTCAGGGATGGGGAATAACAACGGCTGGAACCCAGCTTATAATGAGTGATGGCACAGCAAACTTGTACTTCCTAGACCCAGAAACCTTTGAGGTAATAGGGCAGATTGCAGTACATGATGGTACTACACCCGTGAGTCTTCTGAACGAGCTTGAATATATCAACGGCAAAGTCTACGCTAACGTGTGGCAGACTAACAAAATCGCAATAATCAACCCAGACACCGGACAAGTTGCGGGATGGATAGACTTAACAGGCATTTACACCCCAGAAACCAGCAATCCAGACAACGTTCTCAACGGCATAGCCTATGACGCAAAAGGCGACAGAATCTTCGTAACGGGGAAAAGATGGTCACAACTTTTCCAAATAAAACTAATAGCTACAGAATAGCCTCAAATTAAGAAGTTGGAGGGGCGGTTTAGCTTTCGCTTTTTTTGCCAGCTGACGATGGAAATTCTTTAAGACGTTCAGCCATGCCCTTCAGCTGCTTGTCCACCCTCTCGTTTACAGTGCCGTCTTCGAAGGTGCCATCTTTTCGTCTTTCGCCAGCTTTGGTTCCCGTTAGAACTTCAATGCCTTCGTCTATTGTTTTGACAGAGTAAACGTGGAAATTTCCAGCTTTGACAGCGTCAACTACTTCTTCCTTCAGCATCAGGTTTTGGATGTTACTCGCTGGTATTATCACTCCCTGCTGACCCGTGAAGCCTTTAACTTTGCAAACTTCAAAGAAACCTTCAATCTTCTCATTCACACCCCCTATAGCTTGAATCTGCCCTTTCTGGTTAACCGAGCCAGTTACAGCTAAACTCTGCTTTATCGGCAGCCCAGAAAGCGCCGAAAGTATTGCGTATAACTCTGTGCTTGAAGCGCTGTCACCTTCAACCCCGCCGTAGTTCTGTTCAAAAACAAGACGCGCCGATAGGCTCAGAGGTTTGTCGCGCGCATATTTCTCATTTAAGTATCCACTTAAAATCAGAACACCTTTCGTGTGTATGGGACCGCCCATTTTGGCTTCACGTTCGATGTCTATGATACCTTCACGTCCTAATCCTACGCTTGCTGTTACACGTGATGGGTTACCAAAGGCAATGTCGCCCAGCCCTACAACAGATAAGCCGTTAACTTGCCCAACTTTCTCCGCGTCTGTGTCGATGAGAAGTATTTCCCGCTGGATCATTTCTTGAATTTTCTCTTGAATAAGTTTGGAGCGGTAAATTTTTTCTTCGGCAGCTTTCTTCACATGGCTCCCAGTCACAACTTCAGATTTTTCCTCTGCGGCGTAAAAGTTGGCTTCGCGAATTATGTCTGCGACCTCGGCGAACCTTGTGGAGAGTTTCTGCTGGTCTTGAGCAAGCCTCTGGCTGTACTCGACCAGTTTAGCTAGCGCTGAGCCGTCAAGATGCTTCAGGTTTTCCTTTTTGCAGATGGTACAAACAAAAGCTGCGTAGCGTTTGATGTTTTCTTCTGTGCGAGCCATGATTGTGTCGAATTCAGCTTTAACTTTAAAGAGCTCTCTGAACTCCATGTCCAAAGCGAGTAACTGCTGGTACAGGTAGGGATTGCCAATAAGGATTACCTTGACTTTCAGGGGAATTGGCTGCGGCTTCAAGCTTTTAGTGCTGATGAAACCAAACCTCTCCTGTGGCTCTTCAATGAATATTTTCTCGTCTCTGAGGGCTCTTTTCAAGCCTTCATAGGAGAACGGGTTGCGGAGCAACTCCTCGACCGTGACAATCAGATAGCCACCGTTGGCTTCGTGCAGCGAACCTCCGCGAATCATAGTGAAGTCAGTGACTAGAGCGCCAAACTGTGCCTCCTTCTCGGTTGTGCCGAAAAGGTTCTGGTAAGTGGGGTTGAACTCCGTGATAACTGGTGCGCCCTTTAAATCCGAGTTATCAACAATTACGTTTACTTCGTATTTTCTGAATGAAGCTTCTTTCATCCAGGGCATTGGAAAAGGCATTTGCTGTTGAGGTTCATCTTTTTTCACGAATTGTGCGATGTTGTTGAGTATGTCGTTCTGCACTGCCTTCAGGAAAGCCGTTATTTCAGGTAGGGTTTTATACTTCTCTATGAGGTCTTCCATCAAGTTACCAATTGCATAGAGCGCAACGTCTCTGTTAAGCTTCTTGATTTCTTCACGTATTCTCCGTTCCATGTCTCGAAACATACGCATTGTATTTCGCAGTTCTGATTCTAATGATCCTCTTTTTTCCTGAATCAAGTCCTTAGTCTTCTGGGGCAAACTTATCATTTCTTCTTCTTTGAGCGGCTTACCATTTACCACAGGAATAAGAAGTAACCCTATAGGGGTGCTTTGAATTATGAAGCCTTCCTGTTGGGCTTTCACGTTCAGTTTGTCAATTAATGCTTTCCTCTGTTTCTCTAACACTCTAATCGTGGATTCTCTTCTTGCAGCATAATCATCACTTTCAAAAGCTTTAGGAAGCGCCGTCCTTATTGATTCGATGAGGTTCTTCACGTCATTCTGGAAAGCCTGCCCTTTCCCCGCGGGCAACTTAATCGCATCTGGCTGGTATTGGTCGGAAAAGTTATTCACATAACACCAGTCAGGGGGCACTGGTTCAACTCTAGCACATTCCTCCACAAAGTTTTTAACAGCCGTTTTTCTGCCTGTACCAGAATAACCCGCCACGTAGATGTTGAAACCTTGATCTCTGATGCCTAAGCCAAACTTCAAAGCTCGGACAGCTCGTTGCTGACCGATTATCCCGGCGAGAGGCACCAGTTCCTGAGTTGTTTTGTAACGCATAACACTTGGATCACAGATTTTTCTGAGAATTTCAATAGGCAACTCTTTAACCAAATTTACCCAATCTCCTTCAATATAACTTAGTCTAGCATTTTACATTACGTGTCCGCTTTATATTCTTCGGTCAAACTAAAAAGTGCGGATAAACCTTTTCACAACTTCGATGTTTCGAACTTCAGGGTGAAACAGCACCCCATAAACGTCTTTGTGCTTATGTTTAATGCCGTGAACACAATTTGCGGATTCCGCTAGCACATCAAATTCAACGGGAGGTACAAGTGCGTAATTATGCAACACGTACACCTCGAAGGTAGAAGAAAACAAGATGTTCTGCTTGCACGTCGCTATACTGGTCATACCTATCTCACGGCACTTCTTCACGCAACCGCCGAAAACTAAACCGATGGTTTGCATCCCAGCGCATATACCTAAAACTGGTTTGTCACAATCTTTCAGCCACGCGAACAGATTAGTCTGATTAAAAGTCGTAGTATCCTTCAGCGCGCTGCCTGAAAGTATAACTTTGTCGTAGCCGTTTAGGCTTGTCGCGTTTAGTTCGAGGTAATGTTTTACGGCGGATTTTTCGATTTCTTCAGCGATAGAAAAGATTGGCAAAACAAACTCTTGAAGTCCGAAAGGGTTCTTTTTGGAGTTCATGTCAACGACGAGAATCATTTCTCCATCAACCGTGCTTGTTTTATGCTGAAAACTCCAGAGTTACCTTGCGCCTTAACGTTTGAGCCAAGAACCTCGATTCTTTTCATGAATAACGGAGCGTCTAAAACCGTAGTCTCTATTTCGCCGCCTTCCCCGGAAGGACTGAAACCATACTCGTCGCCGAGAGCCACCAACTGTTCTATTACGGCTTCGTCGATTTGTCTACCAAGCCATTTTTTGTCAAGGGGATAAGCAAAAACGCCCGAGATTATTGTTTTGAAGCCTATAGTCATAGTTTCTTCTAATAGCGCTTTCTGATTTTTTTTCCAAAGCGGGTTTAAACACCACACGCCTAAATTATTGCATGTCTGTTGGATTCGCGCAGCCTGATAAACTGATTCCACCGCACCCGTCACGACGCCTTCAATTTTAAAATCATTTACTGCTTGTGTTATTGCCGCCTCCAAGTCTTTAAGCTCCTCTTCGGGTTCACCTGCCGTCACCTTTTGTATCAACGGCAAACCAAGGGCTTCAGCTTGTAACGTGGTTATGTCTATGTTTGGTGTATGGAACATGTAGCTTTCTTTGTTTTCAGAAACCAAAGTGATTAAGCACACGACTTCAGCTTTTTCTACTGCTTTATGCAAAGCAAGTGTTGAGTCTTTACCGCCTGAAAACAAAACCCCGAGTCTCATTGTCACCCCTTCAACTGAAAACCTGCTTATATGCAATACTCACCTATGCTTGGGCTGAGAGGTTGCGAGTTTATAGCGTGCTTGAAACGTTTCCAACCCCTATTTGTGACGGAACTATATTTTTACGTTGCAGATGTTGTTGATGCTTTTCAACGTTTCTATGATTTCAGGTGGAACTTTCTTGTGCAAGACGTAGACGGAGATGGCGTAGCCGCTTTTTCCTATTTGCCGAGAGTAGTTTGCACGTATGTTAATATCGTTATCAGCTAACACTTTGTCAATGTCGGCGAATACTCCAGGAACGTCTCGGTGGTGGATGAATAGCGTGTAGACACGTTTTTCTTCGAATTCGATGGTTTCACCGGCGTTAACTGAATTGGTGAAGTCACCTCCAAAGAGGTATTTTGCGACGACCCGGGCGATCTCCATGGATGTTTCCCGTTGTGCTTCGATTGTTGACGCACCCAAATGCGAGCTGAAGATGACGTTGTCGAGTTCTAGCAGTTTGCTTCTGAACATGACACCTTCACCTTTAGGCTCTTCAGTGTAAACGTCCACTGCTGCCCCAGCTATTCGTCCTTCTTTCAACGCCTCGTAAAGTGCTTCTTCGTCAACGTTGCGACCCCTTGAAGTGTTAATGAGATATGCGGTAGGCTTCATCAGGGAAAGCTCTTTTTCGCCTACGATTATGGCTTTTCCGCCTGTGTGTATGCTCACATAATCAGCTTTCGAAAGAACTTCTTCCTTAGAAACGTACTTCAACGTTGATTCAGCACAGGGGCATATGTCGTAACCGATGACTTCCATATCAAAACCACGTCGGGCTAGGTCGCCTACTCTTTGTCCAATTTTTCCGCAGCCTAAAATCCCCAACGTCTTGTATGATAGTTCGGTTCCCTTGAATGCTGCTTTCTTCCACTTACCATCTTTCAGCGAGTGGTAGGCTTGCGGAATATTCCTTGAAATGTTCAGCATTAAGCAGAGGGTTAATTCGGCAACCGCGTTGGTGTTTCCGTAAGGCGCGCACTTCACCACTATACCATTTTCGGACGCTGCATCCAGATCAATGTTGTCGTAGCCGACTCCTGCTCTGCCCACGATTTTCAGGTTTCCCCGGGCTCCTGCCTCAAGAACGTCACGGGTTACCTTTGTGCCGCTTCTCACGACTAACGCGTCAAACTCACCTATGTCCGCAATTAATGTGTTCAATTTTCTTTTACGACTGTCTGTCTCTATTCCTAATTCTTCAAATACTCTTATGCCTTCTCTTGCCAAGTTATCGTTCAATAACACTTTCATGCGTACCCTTACTCTCCTTCAAGTTAAGTAGATTAATCCTGTGGGTTATAAATCCTCAGCATCATTATTCCTAAGCTTTTTCGACGTACTCTAGCGCTTCTTCGACATTTTGGAATCCGTATTTCACTTGGTTGAACTCTTTTTTTAGGGCGATGACGTCTTCTTTGACTTCGGCAGGTTTACGTTTGCTTTTCATCACGCTGATCATCAAGTCGCACAAGTATTTTATGTCGCCTTCTTTGAAGCCGCGTCTTGTTACGTCTTGGAATCCGATTCTTAAGCCAGACGGGTTGTCACGGTCATCCTGATTATCGTATGGTAGGAGGTTCTTGTTCAAAATTATGTTCGAGTCTTCAAGCTCTTGTGCAATTTTCTTGCCGCCTCCGAAGTTGCAGACATCCACGGCTAGCTGATGGGATCTTGTGAAGCCTTTAGATGAACATAATACTTCGACGCCGTTCTCGCAGAGATACTGTCCAGCCGTCTGCGCATTCTTTACTATCTGCCTTGCCATTTCAGCACCAAAAAGCTTCATTTCCAGGGCAGCTGTGCCTAACGCTGGCAACCTGCCCAGATGTGTATTTGAAGCACTCAGTGGAAAAACCGCAAATTGAATCTTCTTAACAGCTTTTTTCAACCGTGGAGTCGATGGGTTTCCTAGGATAACGCCTCCTTGAGGTCCAGGGAACGTCTTGTGCGTGGAAGATGTAATGAAATCAGCGCCCTCACGAAGCGGGTCTTGAAAAACGCCGCCAGCAATAAGTCCTAAAACGTGCGAAGCGTCATATGCAACGTAAGCGCCGACTTCGTCACAAACAGTCTTCAATTCCTTAATTGGATGTGGGAACAGGAATAAGCTGCCGCCGAAAGTAACGATACCTGGCTTAGCAGCGCGTATGACGTCGATTGACCTTTCAACGTCAATGTTGAACTCGTCTATATTGTAGACGTGATTAAAGTTGTCTAACCCCAAAACATTGCCAGATAAACCCGTATAGTCATGAGATATGTGTGCTCCACAACTAAGCGGCG
>Ga0209536_100016239_pt1 | contig 10594 bp, 9 predicted proteins | sample DeeMarSeWOR28_12_FD_187461 | JGI IMG/M metagenome (GOLD analysis project Ga0209536, IMG submission 187461) | Marine sediment microbial communities from White Oak River estuary, North Carolina - WOR-2-8_12 (SPAdes) (version 2) | ecosystem: Environmental > Aquatic > Marine > Intertidal zone >...
CGGCGCCGAACGCACCCGTCGCACCGACCTGGTCGGCACGGATGGCCGTTTGCGGACTCCACTCCAGCCCGAACAGGAAATTCAGCAGCGGGATCTCGCGGAAGAATCGCAGCGACTCGAACAGCACCGACAGGACGATGCCGATGGTGGTCAGCAGGGCCAGCAGCGAGCAGGCGATCAGCAGCGTGATCACCGCCGACTCGACCCGTTGCCGGGCGGGATGGTCGATGCGGATGGAGCGCCAGGACCAGCCGATGCCGATCAGACACAGGCTGATCACCAGGATCCACTGCAGCCTGGAGGCCTGCCCCTGCAGGGCGACATAGCGCTCCGCCAGGCTGCTGATCAGGGCCCGGTCACCGCCGACACCGACTCCTCGCAGGCTGTTCTTGACATCGTTTAGCAGCAGGCCGGATTGCGCCTCGGGCGAGGCCTGCACGTGGGGCGGCAGTTCCGCGATCATCATGCGGTCGATGATGGCAGGCTCGACAATGGCCCAGCCCAGCATCAGCACCAGCGCCGGCACCGCCGTCAGCACCAGTGCAAAGGTGCCGTAATGACTCGGCAGCGAGCGGAGTTTGCTCACCGAGCCGCCGCTGACGGCATAGGCGCGCTGCCGGCCCATGACGTAGGAGATCAGCGCCAGCAGGCCAACCAGTATCAGGAGTTGCAGACCACTACCCACCGTGCACCTCTATAGATGAAAACGGGCAGGTACGCCTGTCGGCGCGCCTGCCCACGTTGATTGACTGCAGGGCAGTTTACATCGGCTTCAGTGCATTGACGTCCGTCGCCATCTGCTTGCGCTCGTCATCCGGCATCGGAATCAGGCCCTTGTCGGACAGGTAGCCATCCGGGCCCCAGGCCTTCTCGCTGGTGAACTCGGCGAGATACTCCTTGATACCGGGAATGGAACCGACATGCGCCTTCTTGACGTAGAAATAGAGCGAGCGGGAGATAGGGTACGAACCATCGGCGATGGAATCAAATTCCGGCGCCACGCCGCCGATGACAGAACCCTGCACCTTGTCGCTGTTCTGGTCGAGGAAGCTGAAGCCGAAAATACCCAGCGCCTTCGGGTTCGCATCGAGCTTCTGCACGATCAGGTTGTCGTTCTCGCCGGCCTCCACGTAGGCGCCGTCCTCACGGATCGTGTGGCATATGCTTTTGTACTGATTCTTGTCCTGCTTCTTCATGTCCTTGATCCAGTCGAAGGTCTTGCAGCCACCTTCCATGCCCAGTTCGACGAAGGCATCGCGGGTGCCGGAGGTCGGCGGCGGCCCCAGCACCTCGATCTCGTCGGCTGGCAGCGCCTCGTTGACGTCCTTCCAGGTCTTGTACGGGTTGGCGATCAGCTGGCCCGGGTTGGCAGGATCCGGCACGTCCCTGGCCAGCGCCAGGTAGACATCCCGGAGCGTGAGTTGCATGAGCGGTGCCTTGCGGGAGTTGGCGATCGCGATACCGTCGTAGCCGATCTTGACCTCGACGATCTCGCTGATGCCGTTGCTGGCGCACTTCTCGATCTCGGAGGACTTGATCTTGCGCGAGGCGTTGGTGATGTCGGGATGATCGACACCGACGCCAGCGCAGAACAGCTTCAGGCCGCCGCCGGACCCGGTGGATTCCACCTTCGGGGTCTTGAACTGGGTGCCCTTGCCGAAACGCTCGGCTACAACCGTGGCAAACGGATACACCGTGCTGGAACCGACGATGACGATATGATCGCGTGCGGCCTGGGCCGTGCTCACCGTCATGCCCAGCAGGGCTGTGAGAATTGCGGATGAAACGAACTTGCGCATGGTATCTCCTCGGTGTGATTTCATGCTGTTGACAGAAGCTTTCATGTGCCGCACACCATAACCCCGCTTTGTGACAGAATTATTACATTTCAGTAACAATCCTGTTGCAGTGCAGGGACATGCGCCTTTTCGCTGTCATATTTGTGTAATAATTCTCGCGTAGTGTACGCAGCATCATGCCTGTCCTGACAAATACAAGGCGGAATATCACCATGGAATCACCCACTCTCGGTCAGCACATCCACCACCGCTACGACAAGGAACTGGAGAGCCTGCGCAGCCGGGTCGTCGCCATGGGTGGTCTCGCCGAACACCAGATCAGTGATGCACTTACCGCGCTGCGCGATCACAACCTGGAACTGGCCGAGTACGTCATCCGTACCGATCACCGGATCAACGCGCAGGAGGTGAACATCGACGAGGACTGCACCTATGTCCTGGCGCGCCGCCAGCCTGCCGCCGGCGACCTGCGCGCGGTGATGGCCATCATCAAGACCATTACTGACCTCGAGCGTATCGGCGATGAGTCGGAGAAGATTGCGCAGATCACCATCAGGAACGGCAGCACTTCCGCGCCGGGCCTGGACAAGAACATGCAGCTGATCGAGGACATGGGCCTGATGGTGCGCAACACACTTCGCGAAGCACTGGATGCCTTCGTCCGCATGGATGTGGAGGCGGCCGTCAGTGCCGCACGCAGGGACAAGGACGTCGACGAGCGTTACGTTAACCTGTTGAGGGGGCTGACCGAGCACATCAAGGAATTCCCGCAGGACACGGACGACTGCCAGTCGCTGATATGGGTGACACGTTCACTTGAGCGGATTGGCGATCATGCCAAGAACATCTGTGAATATGTCATTTACCTGGTCAAGGGCAATGATGTACGACACACCAGCATCGACGAGCTCGAGCAGGAAGCCAGGTCCTGAGCAGGGGCCAGGCACCGCTACCGGGGCAGGATCTGAAATGGCACGGGTTCTCATCGTCGAGGATGACACCGATCTGCGTGACATGCTCACCGAGTCGCTCACGCAGGCCGGCTACCATACCGGTTCCGTAGCGGATATCCGTGCCGCGCGGGATGCGCTGGAAAGCCTGCCTTATGACCTCGTGCTGCTCGACTGGATGCTGCCGGACGCCAGCGGACTGCTATGGCTTCGCAAGCTGCGACGGGAAGAACAGTACCGCGACCTGCCCGTGATCATGCTGACCGCGCGTGGCGAAATCACCGACCGTGTGCAGGGACTCGACTCCGGCGCCGACGACTACCTGGTCAAGCCCTTTTCCCTGAAGGAACTGCTGGCACGTATTCGCACCCAGCTGCGGCGCACCAATTCCGAGGGCCCGAATGAACGCATCGAGCTGGGTGGTCTGCTGCTGGAAACCGACAGCCACAGGGTTCGTGCCGGAGACAGGCTGGTCACACTGGGGCCAACCGAGTTTCGTCTGTTGCTGCACTTCATGACATACCCGGAGCGGGTCTTCTCACGCAGCCAGCTGCTCGACGCGGTCTGGGGTGTGCAGGTGTTCATCGAGGAGCGCACCGTAGACGTGCACATCCGGCGCCTGCGCAAGGCCCTCGAGCCATTCGGCAAGGAGCGGCTGATACAGACCGTGCGCGGCAGCGGCTACCGGTTCTCGGCCGAATTCGCCTGACCGATGCCCCTGCCGGCATACTGGGTCAGGGAATTCGCCAGTCTCGGCGCATACCTCGGCGTCCTCTGGTTGCTGGGTGCCACCACCGGTTATTCGGGCCATCTGGTGCTTGCCGGCCTGCTTGTCTATCTCGGCTGGCATGTTTTCAACCTGTTCCGCCTGATCAGGTGGCTCGACCGTGACCGGAAGAAACTGCCCGGTTTCACGCCCGGGGTATGGGGTTACCTCTACTACCGGCTGGAAGTCAGCAAGCGCAAGACCGCCCGCCGCAAGAAACAGGTCCGCCGCCTGCTGAAGGCGTTCAATACCTCGTCCAGGGCGCTGCCCGACGCCACTGTCACACTTGACCGGAATTTCCGTATCCAGTGGCGAAACGATGCAGCCGGCATACTGCTCGGCATGCGCAAATCCGATGCCGGCCAGCCTGTCACCAACCTCATCCGTGACCCGGATTTCAACGTCTACCTGGACAAGGGTAAATTCAACGAGCCGCTGTTGCTGACCTCACCTGTCAGCCTTGACAGTGAACTCATGCTGAAGATCGTCCCCTATGGCCACAAGCAGTACCTGCTGCTGGCACGCGACGTCACCCGTGAAAACCGACTCGACCAGATGCGGCGCGATTTCATCGCCAATGCCTCGCATGAACTGCGCACGCCGCTGGCCGTACTGCAGGGCTCGATCGAGCAGATGGAACTCCAGTGCGAGGATGACGAAGTCCGTTGCAAGCCGCTGTCGCGCATGCGGCGGCAGTGCGAGCGCATGCGGTGTATCCTCGAGGACCTGCTGACACTGGCGCGACTTGAAGGTCGTATGGCCGAGGTCACACCGCTGCTGGAGGTAATATCCCCGGCCGTGCTGCTGCGCGACGTGGTGGAGGAAGCGCGCGCCTACAGCGAACAGAATGGCGGCCACGACTTCGTACTGGAACTGGACGATTCATTCAGGCTACGCGTCAACATGGAAGACCTGCTTATCGCCTGCTCCAACCTGATCAACAACGCCATACGCTACACGCCGGCAGGCGGCACGATAACAACCACACTCGAGCGCAGTGGCGACAGCGCCCGTATCGCCATCCGCGACACCGGCTACGGCATCCCTGAAAAGCACCTGCCCCGCCTGACCGAACGTTTCTACCGGGTTGATGTCGGTCGCTCGCGTGAAGCCGGCGGTACCGGCCTTGGCCTGTCCATCGTAAAACATGCGCTGGAACACTACCGCTCCGAACTCGAGATCAGCAGCGAACTGGGCAAGGGTTCGACCTTTGCCTTTACCATACCCGCCGAGTTTGTCGTGGAAACCGGGCCAAAGGAATCCGCCGGATTGCCAAAGACTCCGGCCTGACCGGGCTTTCATGCAGGAGTTCACCGCATCCTCTGTGTCTCTGCGGTAAAACAGCCGGTACCGGGCTGCAGCCCGTATTGCCTGATATAGTCCGCGCATGCACTGGCTCTACCTTACCCTGTTCTCGGCATTCTGCCTCGCCACGGCAGATGCCGTGACCAAGCGCTACCTGTCGCACTACCCGGCGGGTGAACTGGTGCTGGTACGTTTTGGCGTCACCGCCGTTCTGCTGCTGCCGCTGCTGTTGCTGCAGCCATGGCCGGTCATGCCGGCGCCGTTCTGGGGCTGGGTGGCTGCCCTGCTGCCGTTCGAGATCCTGGCGATGTGGCTGTACATGAAGGCGATCCGCCGCTCGCCACTGTCCCTCACCCTGCCCTACCTGGCCTTCACACCGGTATTCAATACCGTAACCGGTTATGTCCTGCTGGGAGAGACCGTCACGCTGCAGGGCTTCGCAGGTATTGCGCTGGTGGTCAGCGGTGCCTGGCTGCTGAATGTCGATGCCATCAACAGCGGCAAGCGGCGGGATGTGCTTGCACCCTTCCGGGCGATTGCCAGCGAACCGGGCTCGCGCCTGATGCTGATCGTCGCTGCGCTCTACAGCCTGACCTCGGTCATGGGCAAGGGCGCGCTGCAGTATGTATCCCCGGGGTTCTTCGGACCGTTCTACTTTGTACTGCTGGGACTGGTGGTAAGCGTCCTGTTCGCCAGGCGTGAGGTCAGGCCCTGGCAGGTGCTGACCCGGCACCCATGGGCGCATCTCGGTGTCGGTCTGTTCATGGGCCTTATGGTGCTAACACACTTCCTGGCCATCCAGCACATTGAAGTCGCCTACATGATTGCCGTGAAACGCACCAGCCTGCTGTTCGGCATGTTCTACGGTGCCTGGCTGTTCAGGGAAGTCGGTCTTGGCAGGAACCTGGCAGCCGGTGTGCTCATGGTCGCCGGCGTGTACCTGATTGCCGGCTGATATCGCGGCTAAAAAGAAATCGCGGCTGAAGCCGCTCCTACCGGGCAGGAGCGAATTCATTCGCGATTAGCTAACACCGCATCGCGCCTGAAACCGCTACTACAGGGGAAAACCCTAGAGGGTTGTAGCGGCGCAGGACGAATTAGCCCGAAGGGCGTCATCCAAATATCGTTCGGCTCAGCCGCTGACCTCGTTGATCATCACCTGCACGGTTTCCGCGGCACCCGGTTTGACCGGCTGGCTGAAACCCTGCACGTCACCGGTCTGCGGCATGGCGGTGCCGGCCCTGGAGATACGCGCACCGACCACTACCTGCGGGAACGCCGAAAGCTTCATGGCCGGCGTCATGGCCATGGTGTCATCAAGCCGGACCGTCAGCGGCAGATCGGCGGCGGTCTTGCGGACAATGGCCAGCGGCATGCGCGGCCCGCTGGCGGCGCGGGCGAAGACAAACAGGGTGTCGCCGGGATTGACCTTGCCGGCGAGCGCGGCATCCAGCTTGACCTCGACCTGCAGGGACACCTCCGCGGCAGCCGGCGCCTGCGCTTTAGCGGGCTCAGTTGCAGCCGGTGCCGGTGCGACGGCTGCCACGGCCGCATCGCCTCCCAGGCCGGCCTGCGCCTTGCCCAGGTACTCCTGCAGCTGCCGTGCATTGTCACTGTCGGCCGGCAGCTGCGTCATCAGCCTCTGCCAGCGCTCGACCGCCAGCGCATAGTCCTGGCCCTCGTAGGCTGCAAGACCGCCGTACCACAACGACTTGGCGTGATCCGGGTCAATGGCCAGCGCCTTGTCCAGCAGCCTGGCCGGTGCACCGCCCAGGGCATTGCCATGCGCCAGCGCCAGCGCCTCTGCGTAATCGGCCATCAGGTCGGGATCCTCTTCCTCGACCAGCGCCATCGCATTGGCATAGGCCTGCACTGCATCCGTGTAGCGATTCAGGATCGCATAGGAACGCCCCAGCATGACCCAGCCCTCGATGTTGCCGGGCTCCTGCTGCATGCGTGTTGCCAGGCGCTCTACCATTACCTCCATGGAGGGTGTCTGCCCCTCCGGCGCCGGCTGTGCCGCGGCCGGACGCGGCGACTCGGCAGCCGCCTGCATCGGCGGGGCATCGATCAGCCGCCAGCTGCCAGTCGTGTTGTAGATACCGAGTGCCGCCAGTGGCAGCAGGACAGCGGTAATAACCGCAGCCACGCGGCCGGCACGCGGCGCTGGAGCCTGCGCCTCGTCCTCGGGATCGACATCCTCGAGCATGTCCTGCATGAGTTCGGCCTTCGCCTGCTCGAACTGGCTGTCACTGATGCGCTGGCTGTCACGCTCATTTTCGAGTTCCGCCAGCCGCGCCCGGTAGACCGCCAGGTTCAGGTCGCGCTGCGACACGCCGGCCCTGGCGCCGCGCCCCAGCAGCGGCGGCAGCACGAACACCAGAGCAAGCAGCAGCATGCCGGCAGCAAGAAACCAGAATGTATTCATGACTGCTGCTCCTGATTTTCATCGAGCAACTTGCGGGCGCGCTCGACATCCTCGCTTCTCATTTCCGGCTGTGCCTGGCGACTGCGCCGGCGCACCATGACCGCCACGACCACCAGCCCGATGGCCAGCAGGACAAACGGCCCGATCCACAGCGGCACGGTGGTGGTTTTCACCGGTGGCCTGTAAAGCACGAAGTCGCCGTAGCGCGCCAGCATGAACTCCTTGATCTGCTCATCAGTCTTGCCGCCGACCAGCATGTCGCGCACCTCGCGACGCAGGTCCTTGGCCAGATCGGCATTGGAGTCCGCGATGGTCTGGTTCTGACAGACGAGGCAGCGCAGCTCGGTCACCAGCTTGTGGTAACGCTCCTCGAGCACTGTGTCGCCGTCGAAATCGGTCAGATCAACAGCCGCCTGAACAGGGGCCCCGGACAGCAGGCAAAGACCAAGCAAAATGGCAGTCAGTTTCTTCATGCATTAACCCTGTTGCAGTTGCCGCACCATCGGCATGATGGTGTTGTTGATGATATCCGGATTGAGCGGGCCGATATGCTTGTGGCGGATCACGCCATCGCGGTCGATCAGGAAGGTCTCGGGCACACCGTAGACGCCGTAGTCGAGGCCGACACGACCGTCGAGGTCATGCGCACTGACGGTGTAGGGATCTCCGAACTGCTGCAGCCAGCGCAGCGCGTCCGCTCGCTCGTCCTTGTAGTTCAACCCGTAGATCGGCACGAGCTTCTGCCGGGACAGCTCGACCAGGTGCGGGTGCTCACTGCGGCAGGCGACACACCAGCTGGCCCAGACATTCAGCAGCCAGACCTGCCCTCGCAGCTGGTCAGTGCCGATGCGCGCCTCCGGTCTGTGCAGCTGGGCCACCTCGAACGCCGGCGCCGGCTTGTCGATCAGCGGCGAAGGCACCTCGCGCGGGTCGAGCTGCAGCCCGACCGCAAAGAAGATCACCAGCACCAGGAAGATGCCAAGCGGTATGAGATAGCGCAGCATCAGGCAGTCTTCGCCGTGGCCATGGCATCGGCCGACGGGCTGGCCACCCGCCGTGCCCTGATGCGGTAGCGACGGTCAGCCGCCGCCAGCAGGCCGCCAAGCGCCATGAATATCGCACCCAGCCAGATCCAGCGGATATAGGGCTTGTAGTAGATACGCACGCTCCAGCCGCCGCCCGGCAGTTCCTCGCCGAGCGAGACATACAGGTCGCGGGTGAAGCCGGGATCGATGCCGGCCTCGGTCATGGCATTGGTCTGCACACGGTAGACCCGCTTCTGGCTCATCAGGGTCGTCACCGGCTCACCATCACGCGTCACGGTGAAGTTACCCTGCTTGGCCATGTAGTTCGGTCCCTGCACGTCATGCACGCCGTCGAAGCGGAAGGTGTAGCCACCGATATCGACCGAGCCGCCCTGCCGCATGCGGATGTCCTGCTCGACCTCGTAGCTGTTGACGAAGGTCACGCCAATAATGAACATGCCCACGCCGAAATGGGCGACGGTCCGGCCCCACACGGCGCCGGCGACCTTGCGTCCCTGCCGGCGCAGCCGCAGCCGGCTCCACAGTTCCTGTAATGCTGTCAGCATCGTCCAGGCTGCCAGCCAGCAGGCAATCACCACCATGGTGGTGGCCTGCCCCATGGCGACAAAGGCAAAGGCCAGCCCGATCACCAGGCTCAGAATGGCGGTAATGCGCAGCCGCCTGCCGATATCCGCCAGCCTGTCCTGTTTCCAGCGCGTGGCAAAAGCGAACCCCATGGCAAACACCATGGGCAGCATCAGCGGCACGAACACGGCCGAGAAGTACGGCGGCCCGACGGAGATCTTGCCCAGACCGAGGGCATCGAGCACCAGCGGGTAGATGGTTCCCAGCAGCACGGTGCCGGCCGCGGTCACCAGCAGGATGTTATTCAGCAGCAGCAGCGATTCACGTGACACCAGTTTGAAACTGCTGCTGCTCTGCATGCGCGGCGCACGCCAGGCATACAGCACCAGCGAGCTGCCGATGACGGCCGCCAGAAACGCCAGGATGAAGATGCCGCGCGCCGGATCGGTGGCAAAGGCATGCACCGACACCAGCACGCCGGAACGCACCAGGAAGGTGCCGAGCAGGCTCAGTGAAAAGGCGAAGATCGCCAGCAGTACCGTCCAGCTCTTGAAGGTGCCGCGGCTCTCGGTAACCACCAGCGAATGGATCAGCGCGGTACCCACCAGCCAGGGCATGAACGAGGCGTTTTCCACCGGGTCCCAGAACCACCAGCCGCCCCAGCCCAGCTCGTAATAGGCCCACCAGCTGCCGAGCATGATGCCAAGGGTCAGGAACAGCCAGGCCACCAGCGTCCACGGCCGCGACCAGCGCGCCCAGGCCGCATCCAGGTGGCCGCCAAGCAGGGCCGCGATGGCGAAGGCGAACGCCACCGAGAAACCGACATAGCCCATGTAAAGCAACGGCGGATGAATGATCAGGCCGAAGTCCTGCAACAGCGGATTCAGGTCACGACCCTCGAGCGGTGCCGGAAAGACGCGGTCGAAGGGATTCGAGGTGGCCAGCATGAACAGCAGGAAACCGATACTGACCAGTCCCATGACGCCAATCACGCGCGAGGACATGGCCATCGGCAGCGAGCGACTGAACAGCACCACCGCCACGGTCCAGGCACTCAGGATCAGGCTCCACAGCAGCAGCGATCCCTCGTGTGCGCCCCACACGGCCGAGATGCGGTACTGCAGCGGCAGCGCCGTGTTGGAGTTGTTGGCGACATACAGCACGGTGAAGTCGTTCTGGATGAAGGCCGTGACCAGGCAGGCAAAGGAGATGGCCAGGAAGACGAACTGCCCGACGGCGATCGGGCGGGCGGCCGCCATCCACTGCGTGATGCCGCGCTGCGCGCCGACCAGCGGCAGCACGCCCTGCACCAGCGCCAGGCACAGGGCAATGACCAGTGCAAAATGTCCGATTTCAGGTGTCATGTCTCACGCTCCTGCAGCCGTGCCGGCTGCCTGCAATGTATCGCTTGTTGTAACTGGCGCCCTCATCGGGAAACATTTCCCGCCATCCTCACCTCGCGGGGACGCGCTGCCAATCGCGAATGAATTCGCTCCTACGGGTTCCCGTAAACCTTCCGCCAGGAGCGGCTTTAGCCGCGATGCGGGTCCGACCCATCGCGAATGAATTCGCTCCTACGGGTTCCGGTAAACCTTCCGCCAGGAGCGGCTTTAGCCGCGATGCGGGTCCAACCCATCGCGAATGAATTCGCTCCTACGGGTTCCCGTAAACCTTCCGCCAGGAGCGGCTTCAGCCGCGATGCGGGTCCGACCCATCGCGAATGAATTCGCTCCTAC
>Ga0209536_100016240_pt1 | contig 10594 bp, 8 predicted proteins | sample DeeMarSeWOR28_12_FD_187461 | JGI IMG/M metagenome (GOLD analysis project Ga0209536, IMG submission 187461) | Marine sediment microbial communities from White Oak River estuary, North Carolina - WOR-2-8_12 (SPAdes) (version 2) | ecosystem: Environmental > Aquatic > Marine > Intertidal zone >...
CCTGCCTGATGACGTCGAGAAGGTCGTCGTCGAATGCTGCCTGAAGCTCTTCGAGAGGCTCGAATGCAGAGACTACAGCCGGTTCGACTGGCGGATCGACGCCCAGGGTAATCCGAAAATCCTTGAGGTCAATCCAAATCCCGGCTGGTGCTGGGACGGGCACCTGGCAAAAATGTCAAAAATAGCCGGACTGTCCTACTCGCAGATGTTAGGAGAAATCCTCCGTGCCGCCGAGGAACGACTCAGCGCTCAGACACCAATTGATAAAGAATCGACAAACGGCTCTCCAGGCAGAACGATACAAAGCATCCCGGAGAAAAATAAGAAAGCTGAATCGGCACAAAATTCCGTCTCCGGCAGCCGGTAGTTTGGCACCTTCGACTAAAATAAAATCGCCGAGCGCCAGGACAGAGAGATCCTGGAGTAAAAGATGAAACTGTGCGCGGATTTGCTAAGAGACAAGATGTAGTGAACAACACGTATTCTGATAACCAGATATACAAGCCGGGCTCAACAGGTAATATAATCTCTCCATACATACTGAAATCCGACGGCGGAATTTTCATGTCCTTCATTCCTATCTCCACACCCCAATGCCCCAGCATGCCAGAACCCCACCCTAACCTGACCTTGGCATTGCCATTCTCGTCTGTCGAAAGTAAAGCTCCAGCGCGTTTCAATCCTCTCAATGACTCCGGTCATTTATCTTTGGGAAAACGGGCATCACTATCATGATCTTCATCACCAAGCGTTTGCAGCCATATCCTGGTAGCTTCAATATCAACCTTGCTTTTGACGCGATCTCTAATCCCATACATGAATAGTTGAAAACGAGGCCCAATGAATTCTTTGTTAGTAAACGCTAAGAAGATAAATACAGTGAGTAATCCGATAAAGACAAATGGGATAGCAGTCTCAGCGGCAATTAGAAATTTTTTGGTTCTCGTCCGTTTTATCCTCCGATTCGACAGTTTCATTATTCCTGAAATGAAACAGTAGAAAATGAAAACTATTACAACGAGATATAATAAGTAAACATAAAAGAATATTGTAGCTGTGGGGCAGAACCTGCCGGATAAATAAAATATTCCTCCCAAAGGAAAAAGAATAGTAAGTTAAACAGGAAGAAAAAAGAGAACCATATGCGAATCTTTCCAATTACCGCTGGGTTTCTTGTCTTTGATTTGTACAGGTTTTATGTGTTCCTTCATGTCCATGCCTTTCACACCATTATGAGCCACACAAGCTTTCTTCCTTGATATCTCGTTTCTTTGCCCTTATATCTATAGTAAATATAAAAGAGTATCGAAGTCAACATTCTATATACAAAACAACATGGAGGTCGAAATGAAGGATTTGAATCGTCGTGATTTTCTCAGGCTGTCGGCCGGCAGCTCTATAGCAGCAGGATTATCTTTGGCAGGCTGTCAAAATGGGATCATGGGGCGTTCGGCGCCTAAGAAGCCGCCGAATATTATTTTTCTGTTGACAGACGACCAGCGGGCCGGCACGATGAGCTGTGCGGGCAATCCGATTATCCAGACGCCGAATATGGACGCGATGGCTAGTGATGGCGTAAGATTTACAAATGCCTTCGTCACGACCTCCATTTGTGCCTCCAGCCGAGCGAGCATCTTCTCCGGCCAGTGGACAAGCCGGCACGGAATCACAAACTTTGCAACACATTTTAAGCCGGATGCTCTGACACTGACGTATCCTATGCTTCTGCGTGGGGCAGGATATCGAACCGGCTTTATCGGCAAGTATGGAGTCGGGCCCAAGAGAGACCTACCGGTTGATCAATACGACTATTGGAAGGGCTTCCCCGGCCAGGGCCGGTACGAAAACAAAGACGACGACGGCAACTATAAACACCTGACGCGGATAATGGGCGAGCAGGCGATTGAATTTTTGCAGGGCTGCTCGAAGGACCAGCCGTTCTGTCTTTCGATAAGCTTCAAAGCGCCTCACGTTCAGGACAGCGATCCGCGCCAGTTTATTTACGACCGTGCTTACAAAGATTTATATAAAGATACAATCATTCCGGTACCGGAGAAAGCCGATCCACATTACTTCGAAGCCCTGCCGGAATTCCTGCGGATATCCGAAGCCCGAAGACGCTGGGAAATCCGTTTTTCCACGCCGGAGAAGTTTCAGGAATCCGTTAAGGGCTACTATCGCCTTATCTTCGGCGTCGATGTCGTCATCGGCAGGATTCGAGAGCAGTTAAAGCAGCACGATTTTGACGGTAATACGATCCTGATACTAACCGGCGACAACGGTTTCTATCTCGGCGAGTACGGCTTAGCGGGCAAGTGGTTCCCGCACGAAGAATCGATCCGCGTGCCACTGGTAGTATATGATCCGAGGGCGGAAAATAAATTCCGCGGCCAGACTCTTGATCAGGTGGCCCTCAATGTCGATATCGCCCCTACGATTCTGGAGATGGCAGGAGTAGAACCACCCGAACAAATGCAGGGCCGCAGCCTCGTGCCGCTGCTCAATGGCGAAAAGCCAGAATGGCGAACCGAATTCTTCTACGAGCATCCGTTCGAGCATAAAACCATTGCCAAAACCGTGGCCGTCCGCACGCAGGATTATAAGTATGCTCGCTACACCGATTACGATTACGAAGAGCTGTACGACCTTAATCTCGACCCGGATGAAACAATCAATTTAGCGAAAGATGAAAAATACCAAAAAACCTTAGAGTCCCTGCGAAAACGCTGTAATGAACTTGCCAAAAAAGCCAAAGGCACATAAAATAAGCAAGAAGAAAGAAGCAGGGAGGGCTTTACTGCTTAACCGGCCTTAACCGGAATGGGTGGCCCACCGGTTCTTTCTACGTATCGCTATTATAGGATAGGTAGAAATGACTTTTACAAGAAACCTGCGAAAAAGACTGACTAATGGATTCCTGAGGTGGGGGCAGGATATGGCTCTAAAATCCGACTATGCCGGAGTAGAGCGTTTGCGTAAAATCCTGCTCGGGCTAACCAGAACCACCATCCCTTTGCGTAATCGCCTTCAGCGGAACATGAAACTGGCGGGGGTATATCAACCACACTTAATCAATGCTCACTTTGAAAGGGTCGTGGATCAAATCATTATGCTGGCTCACGTCCTTCGGGCGGGTTTCCCTCAGAGCGGCTGTTCTGAAAAATTTGCCTTCGATGACTCATTTAAATTGCTGGAACAGGCGTACGCGAAAGGCAAGGGCCTTGTCTGTATTGCACCGCATATATGCGGATATCCAGTTTATCCCCCCATTGTGACTCCGAGGATTCCCTGTGCAATTTATTTAAGGCAAAATAAAGACCCTCATAAAATGAAAATCACTCAAGCTCTCGGAGATGCCGGTGACGGCGAGCTAATTTATCCATCCGAGGGATCAACCAGGGCCCAGAGGCTTCAGATAGCACTCGATGTTCTTAAAGAAGGCAGAATGCTCTTTATATGCGCCGACACTCCACGAAAACCGCACCAGGGCGTTCCCGTCACCATATTCGGTCGTACGGCCTACTTCCCGACGGGTGTATTTATCATGTCGTTGAGAACCGGCGCACCGGTCGTACCGGTAACCTGGCACTGGCGGGAGGGCCAATATCACATTCACTACGATGAGCCGATTGAATTATCGCGGGGCGGCAACCTGAAAACAAAAGCCATGGCCGCAGTACAAAAATGGGCCGAGGGTGTCGATTCCTATCTGCACCAATACCCGGAAATGTGGTGGAACTGGCTGGACAAACGATGGACACGAATAATTAGAAATGGTAAACATCTTGAAACGAAATAATTGCAGACAATTGGTGGTTCGCCACAATGCTTATCTATAAAAACAAAAAAGGGCCTTCAGAAAAAGCCTGAAGCACTAAACATTTACTTTGTGAAAGGGAGAGGAAAATGGTAAATGAGAACAATACAAAACGTTGTCCTAAATGCGGCAAAGAAAATCCGGACAATGCACGATTCTGCAACGCTTGTGGTCGTAAATTGTTATACATGAGGCTTGACGTCAAGGTCAGCAAAGCAGCAATAGCCTCATTTGTTTCTGCTCTTATTGCTTTGGGATGTTTTGTGCCCGGCCTTGTAGCCGCGATAGATCCTCGGACGGTTGATCCAAGATCTGAGGTCATGAATCTTGTCGCTTGTATGAATGTCTTGGCTAGTGGCATTGCCGTTCTCTTCGGAATCATTGCTTTCGGCTTAATCAGATTTAGTGGTGGCCGTGTGACCGGCTATGGCTTCGCAGCAATTGGTCTGGGAATTCCACCTGTTTTATTTTTTATTCTCGGTTTGATAGGAATAGTGCCAATGGCTGCAAAAATTCACCCTGTCATGATTTGCGGGATAAATCTATCGGCTCTTGGTAAGGCCATGTTAGTCTACTCCAAGGATTACGATGATACTTTACCTTCTGCCAGTGGTCCAAATGGACGATGGGTGGCACGTTCACCGTGGTGGGCAGCGGACAATCGCCATGATGCTTACGGTCTGGGAGATCCAAACACAATCGATGGTCGAGCGAGCGTTTCAGCCAGTTTGTATCTACTCGTTAAATATGTCGAAGCAGCTCCCAAGTTATTTGTATGCAAGGAAGATTTTGGAACGACCGAATTCAAAGCCATCGATTATGGTCTCGATGAGAAGAAACTTATCGACCTCTGGGATTTCGGCCCTAATCCTCCGAGACATTGCAGCTACTCTTATCATGTGCCCTATGGTGGATACGTGCTGACCAATGAGTACGATCCACGTCTTGCCGTCGCGGCCGACCGTAATCCGTGGATGGATTCGCCCTTTAAAAAAGCGAGAGATTTTCGGGCGTTTGATCCTAATGGCAATAAAGAGGCAATCAGAGCAGGAAATGCCATTGCTCACAAAACGGATGCACAGAACGTTTTGTTCTTGGACATTCATGTTGGTCAACAGAAAAATTCTTTTTGCGGTTTAAATGAAGATAATATCTATACCTATTGGAGTGGGGAGGATAAACGACGTGGCACGCCGCCCAAGCTCGGCAACAAACCCGCTGACAGAGCGGATTCGTTGCTCGTTAATGATCCGGCTATATCGAAATAAAGAATTGTATGGTGGGGCTCCCTGAGGGATGCCTTACGGAATTGCCCCGCTGATCATCTCTGCTATTTCCTCTTTTGTCGCCGGCGATGTCTCAGCAATGCTATACCGCCAATGCCTAACAGGATAATCGTATTAGGCTCAGGGACAAAAACCAGTGCCACATCGTCAAATCGTCCCATGAATGTTGTCTGGTCCGCTGAAATCCTGACTCTGGTTATAGGTGTGTCACTCCAGAAGCCGATGAAGTTGTCATCGGTCGAATGGTCGGGGAAACGCACTCCATCTGTGTAATCAAATGTGGCGCTTTCATCTTTAAGACCATAGAATGAAATTGTTGCTCCGCCGAAATTCCACCCCGAATTACCCAGCACAATACCAAAGCCCTGAAGCGGGTAATCTGTCGGAGTATGAAATTCCAACATCCATTCACTGGGACCACTTTGATCCAAATGAGAGATCAACTTTGTGCCGGACGTCGAGCCTACGGATGTCGAGTTCTGTGGTGGCTGCTCCCATTCGATAACCTCTATGGAATTAATATTAGTCATACTGAGAACATGAACTTCAAATGGTAAGCCTACAATGTCCAGGTCAATTCCCTGTTCGTTTGCTATTTCTATCCCTGTCGGCAGCAGGTCCCAACCAATACCTCCTGCATGTCGGCCGGGTTGATTCATCTCCTCTCTGAAAGCTGCCAGGTCTCGCTGTCCCTGGTCTATGAAAGCAGCACCAGCCCAGCTATGATCGATCCCGCCAATATTGTAGATGTTCGGAGGTTCCAGGAGATAATTTGGATTAGCAGCTACGGGAGCCCATTCGATTTCCAGTGCCGGACATGGACAGGCAAGGAGAAAAACTGTATACAAAAACGGGCAATAAACGTGCACCATAATTCTCATCACCCTTCTCCTTTATCTTCAACCACTTGCTATCGACTATAGAAAGTAAACCTTTCTCAAAAGATACAAGTAACTAACGGAAATTCCTTTTGAATGCTCTTGAAAAACCGGCCTCCATTCAACAATACTATCCTATCAATATCTTGGCCGAGTAGCAATAAAATGGGGCCTGATTTCAAGAATTATTATGTGAAAGCCACGAATAATTTAAACCTTGCTCCTTCAGAATCAGTCTTTTTTGCACTTCAGGGCAGATTTTGTATCGTGTTAACAATGTATTTTAAGTTTATTTTAGTAATGTTTTACAATTTTTCTTGACAACAACATGGAGTATATGGTATAAATAGGTAAACAGAGATGAAGTTTCGTGCGTATTACGTATCCACGGTTCCTGGGCGAATGCCTGATAAATGGTCGGGCAAGGAATAAGGTTGGAGTGAGGTAGTACGGCATGATACGGTGCAATGGTATAAGTCGGGAAATTCGTTTTCCATCTGCATACCTTGCAGTCGCACAGTTCGTGGCCCGCCAAATCCTGCCTTATTGGCAATCTTCACTATTTACAACATAAAGGATCAGTGGCCAAGATCCTTTGTGTTGAATTTTAGTGGATGCTTTTTAAGAACTTATTGTTTGTTCTGAAACGATTCATTTTATTTTAGAGAGGAAAGGGTTGAATAATATGCTCAAAAAAGTATCAGTGATAGTAATGTGTATTGCTTTCGGATCAGGTATCAGTGTTGCCGGTCCCAGCACTAATATAGCTCTGAATGGGACTGTGACTCTACAGGGCGGTTCATTTTTCACAGGCGGATGGGGAGCAGGATTAGTGGTCGATCCGGCCACAATTGTCGATGGCGTCTTTCTCCCGCGGGGTACACAATGGGACCAGGGATCTGTATGGTGGGACACTAATGACGGCGCTAAGCGCTGGATAGAAATTGATCTCGGCAACACGTTTAAGATCGAAAGCCTTATTGTGCAGGCAGATGACAACGATTCCTATGGATTGTATTATTGGAACCTTGATACGAGTATGTGGCAAATGGTCTGGGATGTTCCAAATTACGATAATTATCCGGATCCATCCAGTTGGGGTATGCAAACGCGTCCAAATCCCCTCGATGATACGCAGCGCTATATTCTAACGTCGCCAATCGTGACCAACGCCCTGGCGATAGACGGAAATATGGGTGGCAGCGATTTGTATTTCGCCGTATCGGAAGTCCAGGCTTATGGAAGAGTAATACCCGCCCCGGGCGCCATTTTATTGGGCGGTATCGGCGTAGGATTCGTAGGCTGGCTGCGCAGGAGGAGAACACTGTAAAGGAGTAAAAATTAAACCTAAGACAAGGGCCGCGAGTTCGAAACTTGCAGTCCTTCCGGGCCCCTGCTTTTTATAAAGTGTTTCCCTCCGGAAAGCGGGGGCTTTTTTTACATCCTCGTAATACCGAGTAATAAATCGAAAACCTGTCCTGAGCGCAGTCGAATGGATCGTAAATCTACTCGGTTTCCCACGCCAGTCTTGGATAATCCTGCCCTTCGAGAATCCACCAGATGTCTTCAGTGCCGTTTTTTGTTTCATCCACAAAGTCCCAGCCCTCGTCCAGGAACGTACCGGCTGTTTGCATCTCATCTGAGGTCAGGCCGTATGAGTTGTCACAGCCACTCGCACCTTCTTCCTGGCTCCCACACATAATTGTCTGGCCGCTGGCTTCAATATCCCAGAAACTTGAAACGATGCTGCCGTAAATCCACCCCACGAGGCCGCCGATGCGTTGATCTCCTGTAACCGTGCCCGCACTGTAACAGTGAGTGACTTCACCAAGGTTGAAACCCACTAATCCGCCGACTGCATCATCTCCATTGACAACGTCGGTGCTGTAGCAGTTGGTCGCGTCGGCTCCCCCCTCATTTGCCCCCAGCAATCCGCCGACGATGTAATTTCCACTGACCGTACTGCTGCTGTAGCACTGTCTCATATGGCCACCATTGCTCCCAACCAATCCGCCGATGTTGTCATCCCCATTAACCTTGCCGGTGCTGTAACAGCGGATTATAGTGGCACCAAACCGGCTATGTCCTAATAGCCCCCCTGCAACATCGCCTGTGCCGTTGATGTTGACGTCCACCACACCCAGATCCTTCACCGTAGATCCGAATCCCAATTCACCGAACAACCCGAGATAACTGACGCCCGTGATTGTTAGATTTGAGATTGTGTGGCCATTGCCGTCAAAAATACCTACGTAAGGATTTCCCTGAAAATAGTATTCGTCCGTATCGACATCCGGGGCAACCAGGGCCTGATTATAAGAGTAACCTGCCAGGTTAATGTCGGCCATGAGCTTAAAGTGTTTGTGCCAGTCTTGTTCGTGCAGACCGATAGTGTTCATTTGCTCGGCGGTGTAGATCAGATAAGGATTGTTAGGCTCACCTGTGCCGCCGCCGTATTTGGCGTGAAGGCCTGAAGGGGATTTACTGGCTTCGGCAGTTCCGCCGTAGGCGCCCATATTAATAATACCACCGTTCGGGAACGGCTCGTGGCCGATGGGACTATTCGGGTCGCCGGCATCGATACAGGGACTCGTTACATCATCCTTGACCCAGCTTTCGCTGGTCGGATCCCATCTGCCGGGCTGAGATTTCAAGTGATAATCACCATCAATCCAGACTGCGTTAGGATCATTCGGATCAGCGACTATATTGGGATCATCTGCATCGGCCCAATAGCCCGGATTGACAAAAATTGGATATTCATTAATATTGCCTGATTCCCAAGTTAATATACAGTCGTTTTCTATAGGAATTTCTTCCTCTCCTCCCTTGATGTTGTTATATCTCACTGTTATTGAGGAAGTAATAACAGGTCGCGGACCACGTGCTGGTTTATAATATAAGCTGGCGTATATTTCATTTCCTATTAAGGCTTTATTATCTCGAATAATATTGTTAGTAAGGATTACAATTCCTTGGGAACAAATCCCTCCGCCATTTCTCCCTGTTTTGTTGCCAACAATTGTACAATTTGTAACTTCACCCCATCCGCATATAGCACCACCATTATTGACCGCAGTGTTACCGCTAATTAGGCAATTGTAAATCGAATTATTCCCGGCAAGCCCACCACCATAACCACTTGAAGAGTTGTTAATAAAAATACATTCTGTCAGCGTGGAATTGCTAACAGCCACTCCGCCACCTTTTTCTTGGGCATAATTTCCAATGAATTGGCAATTAGTCGAATTCAGAACACCCGTGTTATTATACAGGCCGCCACCTTTTGATGCTGAATTGCCAATAAATACACAGTTCCTCAGGATAAGATCACCACTATAAATTTTTAATCCACCACCAAAATTTTTAACATCGTTATCTTCAAATGTACAATCGATAAGCTCAATAGGTGTTACTTGTGTTGTTTCCGAATAGTAAACGCTCATTCCTGCTCCGTCATCAGCATAATTATTTGTAAAAGTACAATTAATGAAAGTCGGACTACTATTACCACTGTCTACACCACCTCCTCTCTTAGCATAGTTTTTGATAAACTTGCAATTTGTTAGGATCGGATTACTTCCAGCATTAATCAACATTCCGCCCCCACATGATTCAGCGGAATTGCCGATAAAGGTGCAGTTATTTATTGTTGGGCTGCCGGATTCGTTCTTCATGCCTCCAGCCCTGCCGGTTGGGGCATCAATCACTGCCGGATGTCTTCTAACAAAACCGCCGGTAATTATGAATCCGTCCAGAACAGCGGTTCGATTAGTACCACTTCCAATAACTATTGAAGAGCAGTTATCCGATCGCGTTGGCTCATGGAATAAATCACGGGGATTGCTTACATCAATATCATCACCGTTAAGGTCGCCGCTTAGGGTTGTTTTGTAATTTCCTATATCCCTTATGTCCGGATACGGCCCTGTTAATCCGGCATAACCTCCTAAAAGAGTAACGCCATTTATAAGTTGGAACCTCGATAAGTAACTCGTGGTGATGCGAGTCCCGGATATGTGATTCCCGACTTCCAGTTTCGGTTTATAGACACCCTGTGCAACACGAATTTCAACCCGTTTGATGGCGGACTTGGCATCGGCAAGGGCATCTTGGAGAAAGATATAGGCATTTTCCCAGCTTGTGCCGTCATTATTGCCAATTGCATCATCGTCCACATAGATAATCTTGCCAGAGGCAAATGGGCAGAGAATGACCACGAAGAGCAACAAATGGCTTATCTGCGAAAATCTCGAATTTACTTCCGTAGTCATTTTGAGTTCCTCGATATATTGCTAATCTTCGACACTTTTCCGGCATCCATAAAGACATACGCAGGAAATTCTGAATATTGCAGGAATTTCAAGGAAATCATCTTAATTTATTATCCTCAACATCCCGTAAATGGACGCAGTATAAGACCCACAAACGGCTTTTCCTAAATTATCTCTATTACATATTTTATCAGACAGCATCTGCTTCTGCAATGCACAAAAGCATATATCCGACCTCCGGTTTGCCTTCTACCCCTTTTGGGGTAAATTGGCTCCATTCGACGTTGCTCAGGACAAGCTTGTTTTTTCAAGCGTGCCCTTGCAATTTGTTTCGGATTT
>Ga0209536_100016241_pt1 | contig 10594 bp, 8 predicted proteins | sample DeeMarSeWOR28_12_FD_187461 | JGI IMG/M metagenome (GOLD analysis project Ga0209536, IMG submission 187461) | Marine sediment microbial communities from White Oak River estuary, North Carolina - WOR-2-8_12 (SPAdes) (version 2) | ecosystem: Environmental > Aquatic > Marine > Intertidal zone >...
TATTTCTTACTACATTACGTCCCGAAGGTTTTTCAGAGTAAATTTCTTTGCAGGATTACAGTCCAATCCGGATGTTTTTTTAATAGAATATATATACTGGTTCATTGGTGATTTTATTACTTTCTTTATCCTTGCCATCCTTATTATAAAATTTTTTCTTAAAGAAAGCATAAAAGACTATGGATTTAATTGGGGAGAGCATAAAATTGGTTTTACTGTTTCATCAATATTTATTCTTGTAATGTTGCCTGCAATCTGGTTTTTTTCTTCAACGCCTGAATTTGTTGAAAAGTATCCGCACTTACTTTCTGCAAGAGCAAATTGGGGTGAGTTTTTCATTTATGAAACCGGTATGCTTATTTATATGTTCAGCTGGGAATTTATCTGGCGCGGATTTATGCTTTTCGGTCTAAAAGAAAAATTTGGCTATTATGCAGTTCTCATTCAAATGATTCCTTTTGTAATTTTACATAATGGAAAACCAATGGCTGAAACTTTCGGCGCTATTGCCGGCGGAATTGCTCTTGGAATTTTAGCATTTCGCACCAATTCCTTTTTTTATGGGGTAATTACTCACATGGGCGTAATGTTTTCAATTGATTTTATATGTACTTTACGATTTAGAGCGAATGATTATGGTATTGGAGTAGATTCATTCTTAAATTTGATCAGTAAAATCTTTTAAGGAGCCATAATGAGGTTTACACTAAATGTTGATCATATAGCAACCGTAAGAAATGCAAGGGGAGAAGATCAGCCCGATCCGGTTACTGCAGCACTTATTGCTGAGCAGGCTGGAATAGATGGAATTGTATTTCATTTAAGAGAGGACCGGCGTCACATAAATGAAAGAGACGTGCGCCTGCTTCGTGAGCTTGTGACTACCAAGTTAGATTTTGAGATGGCCGCAACTGAAGAAATAATTAAAATAGCCTGCGATGTTGGTCCGGAATTGGCAACGCTCGTTCCTGAAAAAAGGCAGGAGCTGACAACTGAGGGCGGACTTAATGTAATTGATAACGTCTCGTTAATACGGGATACAATAAAGGAACTTCATAAATCAAATATTGATGTTTCAATTTTTACTGAACCTGACATTGCTCAGATTGATGTATCAGCAGAATTAGAAGCAGATTTTATTGAAATTCACACGGGTGTTTTCGCAAATGCCCTTGCCGAAGAAGAACAATTCGATGAACTGGAAAGAATAAGAGGCGCTGCAAAACACATAAAAAAATTGGGATTGGGTGTAAATGCGGGTCATGGATTAAATTATCAGAATATGAAAATATTCCGCGAGCTTACAGATATTGATGAAGTAAGCATAGGTCATGCAGTAGTTTCGCGCGCTGTATTTATTGGAATAAACGAAGCGGTACGCGAAATGATTCGGATAATAAAGGGGTAATTACAAAATTAGAATCATGATTCTTTAAAGTGAACCCATGGCGGTTTACCTAATGGATAAACTTCAAATCCTATCTCAAATAAGTTCGAATGATCCAGAAGATTTCTTCCATCGAAAATAAAAGCCGGTTTCTCCATTTCTTTGTAAATTTTTTCGTAGTCTAAAGTTTTATAAATATCCCACTCGGTCATTAATGCAATTGCGTGTGCACTCTTCGCAGCTTTGTATGGGTCTTCTTCATATTCAATATCGCTGCCGTAGTTCTGTAAATCTTTCATTGCATTTTTAATAGCCTTAGGATCGGAAATTACAACGTGTGCTTTTTCTTTCATTAATTTTTGTGTCACGTATAATGCGGCAGTTTCTCTTGTATCACTTGTATTTGCTTTAAAGGCAAAACCAAATAATGCAATTCTTTTCTTAGCCATAGTATTGAACATGGCTTTATTCATAGTTTGAACAAATCTTGAGTTTTGATACTCATTAATTTTTACAATCGATTCCCAATAGTCAGCTACTTCGTACAGTCCAAAGGTTTCGCAGAGATAAACTAAGTTTAATATATCTTTTTTAAAGCAGGAACCACCAAAACCTACGCTAGCATTTAAAAATTTATCTCCGATTCTTGTATCCTTGCCTATAGCGTTTGCAACTTCTTCAACATCTGCATCGACTTTTTCACATAATGCAGAAATGCTGTTAATTGAAGAAATTCTTTGAGCTAAAAACGAATTAGCTACAAGTTTAGAAAGCTCCGAGCTCATTAAATTACTTGTAATAAGATGATCTCTAGGAATCCAGTTTGCATAAATATCGACAATTTCATTTCGTGCTTTTATTCCGCTTTCAGTCTCTTTGGACCCGATCAAAACTCTATCGGGTTTTTCCAAATCCTTTATTGCTGTTCCTTCTGCCAGAAATTCGGGATTGGAAACAACTTCAAATTTTAATCCTTTATCATTCAAACTTAAAATTCTTTCCATTGCAATTGCTGTTTTAACCGGGAGAGTACTTCTTTCAACAATTATTTTATCCGATTCGGATGCACGTAGAATATCCCTTGCAGTTTTTTCCCAGTACTGCAAGTCTGCACTTTTGCCTGCACCCTCACCAAAAGTTTTTGTGGGAGTGTTAACTGAAATGAAAATAATATCGGCTTCTTTAATCCCTTTATCGATATCAGTAGAGAAGAAAAGATTTTTACCTCTTGCAGATTTTACAAGCTCGAGAAGTCCGGGTTCGTAAATTGGAAGATCATCTGTTTGCCAAGCATCTATTTTTTCCTGGACCACATCCACAACGGTTACTTTGTATTGCGGACATTTATGAGCTATCATTGCCATTGTTGGTCCGCCAACGTAACCTGCGCCGATGCATAATAAATTCTTCTCAAATTTTTTGTCTGCCATTAGTAATCTCCGTAAATAATTCTGTTTTTATTTAATAAAAAATCTCATAATGGGTCTTGTTTCTGAGCGGCGTTCAACTTCTTTAAATCCCGCTTTTAAAAATGCAGACGCTAAACCTGTCCATGCAAATGCATCTGCAGTTTTACCCGATTTAGGTTCGACAGGATAACCTTCAATAATCCTGCCTTTTTTTACTTTAACATACTTCTTTGCTGCGTTAAGCAGCTCTATGGTTAAGCCTTTTTTTCTAAAATTTTTATTGATGTAAAAGCAAACAACGGACCAAACCGGTTTGTTGTCTATTCTCTTCAGAACTCTTGAATTTTCGAGTACAGGGAAATCATCTCTTGATGCCACAGAACACCAGCCAACTGGTTGAGTATTTTCATAAACTAGAATTCCCGGAACTGTTCCATTTTCAATTAAATTTTGCATCTTTCTTTTTGTACCTGCGCCTCTCAGATTATCATATTCTTTTCTTCGCATTCTCCAGTACATACACCAGCAGCCTGCACATGCACCTTTATCTCCAAACAGTCTTTCAAAGTCTTTCCATCTCTTTTTTGTAACAGGATAAAAAGAGTATTCAGATCTGGTTTTTATTTCTTCCAACTCGTTCAAGTTCTGAGTAAATAATTAAAACAATGTCAAATGTAAAGATTACCTCCGAATACTAAAAAAGCCGGGCAGAATTTACCCGGCTATATAAATCAATTATGGATAATTGATTATTGTCTTATTAATTCAATTTCCATTGATTTGAATTCCTGACCATCAAAATCCATATACATTTCAACCATCTGATGATTATCATCAATTCTTTTATAGATCTGTTTAAAGCTCATATCCTTTTTTGTCATAGGATCAATCATTGATCCGTTCATAATTATAGATTTTGTTTCTTCATCGTATTTTCCATTTGCTATAGCTGTACCTGTGCCCATATTATCAATCCAGACCGAAGTAAATTCTTCCGTTGCATTATCATATCCTAAAAGATTTATGCCCTCCATCGGCATTCCCATTACTTCACCCGTGTGATAAGATTTCTGATATCTGCCTCCCAATATCATTTCAAATTTTGCGGTACCTTCAGATTCCATTGGCTCACCCGCAGGATCCATCCACCATCTTGAGATTGTTTTCCAATTTCCATCAGATTTGGCCAGCATTTCATGCATAGCTGCAGGTGTCATATATTCCATCCATGCATTCATTTGCTCATTTTGGCTCATTTCGTCCTGTGCAAAAACAACATTTACAGTTAAAAATAATATAAAAATTACTATCAAATGTTTCATTTAGTCTCCTTTTTTTTTAGAAAGGAATAAATATATCAATTAAAAAAATACCTTGCACCAATTGCCGCATTGATTCTAAAATCAGTTTTGGGTGCAAGATCGAGGATGGGAACAACTTCTAGAAATATATCAATGGGTGCAGTATTAAACATATAAGCTAACCCAAGTGGTACCCGTACACCAACTTGTGTTTTATTAGCGGTTTTAATTCTTCCACCAATTCCATAATAAAAGGGAAGCTTACCTTCAGAAATTCTAATTAAATTGAAATTATGAAAGATATAATCGGCATGAATATGAAAAGCTCCTCCGTCGATAAACGACCATGCCAGTGCTGCATCGAATGCTGTTGTATTGGTTGTCCAATATTTAAAGCTAACTCCGGTTGGTTCACCGACTATAATACCTAAACCAATTCTTTTATCCTGAGCGCTGGCAGAAAAAGAAACATAAAAAATAATTAATAGAAATAATACTATTGATAGTCTTTTCAATTGTTCCTCCTTGGAATTTCAATTATAAAATATTATTTGGAAAGGAAAGTTATTAATAGCTTATAAAATTAAAAATCCTTAGTTTTTTGCCCCTGCTCTTTTCAAAATTTCTACTATTTCATCGTAACCTTCCATTTTAGCAAGGAAAAGCGGCGTAGAACCTTCCGCAGATGCCTTATTAACCTTTGCACCGTAACGGATAAGATACAAAACAAGCTCAGTATCTCCATTCATCACTGCGTAATGAAGAGCTGACCATCCGTTTGCATTATTTCCGGTCAAAGTAGCATTAATGTTTGCACCGTTTTCACGAAGAAGGTCGCACATTACAATCGGTATTTTACCCGATAGCACTCCAAAAACTGATTGTAAAAATGGCGACATACCATCGTTTGCTCTGGCATTTATATTTGCACCTCTCGAGATTAATATTTTAGCACTTTCAAGCGAGTTGCTTGCTGCCCATATAAGAGGTGTTTTACCGTTATAATCAGAAACATTTACATCGGTACCGTTTAAAATTAAATATTCAACCATATCTTCATAACCAAAGTAACTGCTTGCAAGCATTAATACAGTTGAACCGGTGGATAGTTGCTTAACGTTTATATCTATTCCCTGATTCAATAAATTCTGAATTCCATCTGTATCTTTTTCAATTACTCTATCAGCTAACAGCTCAAATTGCTGCGAAAAAGCTAATGTTGAAAATGGCAATGCAATTATTAAAAATTTTACAATTATTTTCATATTAGTTCCAAACTTAATCTTTCACTTTCTATCAAAACTAACTGATATAAAAAACAGAATCAATCGCGAAACAGATTTAATTATTGTAGTAAAGCCTGTCCTCCAAAGTTTCTAATGAAGGAGGATCATCTTCTTTATTTGGGCAGATCTGCTGTTGCTCAGTTTATAAATATATACACCACCGGGAATATCTGTAGCATTCCAAGTTGCTTTATAATTTCCCGCAGAAAGATATTTATTAATCAGTAAACCCACCTGCTCACCAAGTGGATTGTAAACTTTAAGCTCAACAAAATCGCTTTCGGGAATACTGAATTCAATTGTTGTGGATGGATTGAATGGATTTGGATAGTTTTGTTTAAGAATAAATGATCGCGGATTGCTCTTCATATTTTCCAATTCGACATTGTTTGGAAAAGGTTCAGTTTTTAATAACCAGATATCATAATTATTTGCGACGGAAGAATAAAAATCACCACAAATAATATATCCACCGTCATTTGTAGGTTCTATTGATCTTCCGATATCCCAATTAGCACCGCCAAAAGTTTTTGTCCACAAAGAATCTCCTGAAGAGTTTGTCTTAATCAACCAAACATCTCTGTTAAACAAATCAATCCCCAGGCTGCCTACCACTATAAAACCTCCATCGGAGGTTTGCTGCACAGAAAGCGCGCCATCGTGTAAATCGCCGCCGAATGTCTTTGTCCATATAGTATCACCGTTAAAATTTGTCTTAATAAGCCAGGCATCATTGTAATTGTTAACATGGCCAAATGATCTTGTCGATCCTGCAATAATAAAACCATTATCATCAGTTTGTTTTACATCGCTGGCATGATCCGTATCTGTTCCACCGTAGGTTCTTGTCCAAACAGTGTCACCATCTGCATTAGTCCTGATCAGCCAGGCATCATAACTACCAGCACCAAAAGAATTAGTACTTCCAGCTATTATGAATCCACCATCATTAGTTTGTTGTATAGCATTTGATAAATCATTTCCGGTACCTCCAAATGTTTCGGTCCAGATCGTATCTCCTGATTCGTTTGTCTTTACCAGCCAGATGTCTTCTTGTCCTGCACCTGATGCTTTTGTATATCCAACAAAAATTAAATTTCCACTAAACAACTCTATCCCCGACTGAATAAAATAGTGTCTGTTCTCGCCTATCAGACTTGTCCATATAGTATCACCGAACGCATTTGTTTTAATTAGCCAGGCTTTCCAATAAACAGGATCGAAGGAATCTGTTTCACCAAAAATAATATAACCACCATCGTTTGTTTGATGAACACAACTGCTGTTTTCATCATTAACACCGCCATAAGTTTTTGTCCAAGCTGTGTCTCCGGATGAACTAGTTTTAATAAGCCAGATATCGTTTAATCCTGTACCAAACGATTTTGTCCAGCCGGTTAAAATGTATCCGCCGTCGTTTGTTTGCTCGGCAAAATACCCAATTTCATCATCATTGCCCCCGAATATAGAAGTCCATAGAGTATCTGGCGCTTGTGAAAATAGAAGTTGAGAAAAGGTAAAGATTGTAAAAAGAAAAATTATTACGAAAGGTTTGTACTCCCTGAACATTTTAAACCTCCTTAGTTTTTAAATTTTAGGGGCACTTGTTTTATACAAATATTACCGCTGAAGGAACGTTACATTTATTTTGTTATAAAATTAATTATTTAAACAAGATGATTCAATTAACAACCGCATATTGTTGCGAACTGGCAAGAGATTAAACTAACTTGTTAACTGCAATTGAAGATTTCCATTTGATTTTTTTAGAAGATTATTGAGAAAATAAATAAAGCATTCAGAAAATATCAGATTTTTTCTGCTTTTATCATCTAAATTTTAGTGATTTTAACATTCTATTGCATTCTCATAAAATAATACCATATTTGTGCCTCATTTTAAAAAGATTATTAAGGTCACAATTGAACCAGATTAGAAATATAGCAATAATAGCACACGTTGACCACGGTAAAACTACATTGGTTGATCAGCTGCTTAAACAGAGCAAAGTTTTCAGACAAAATCAGACCGTGCAGGAAAGATTCCTTGATTCGAACGATCTTGAAAGAGAAAGAGGAATTACGATTCTCTCAAAAAACATAAGCATTCCTTTCAATGGTGTGAAAATAAATCTTATTGATACACCCGGACATGCAGATTTTGGTGGCGAAGTTGAAAGAGTTCTTAAAATGGCAGATGGTGTTTTACTTTTAGTAGATTCTTTTGAGGGGCCGATGCCCCAAACAAGGTTTGTGCTTGAAAAAGCTCTTCATCTCCATTTGAAGCCGATTATTGTAATAAATAAAATTGACAGACCGGATAACCGACCTGCAGAAGTATTGGATGAGATCTACGATCTGTTTATTGATCTTAATGCAGATGATGCACAGCTCGAGTTCCCGGTAGTTTATGCAAGCGGAAGGGATGGCTGGGCAATAAACGATATGGAAGATGATAGAAAAGATTTAGTACCTCTGTTGGACGCAATAGTAGAAAAAATTCCACCGCCCAAAGTTAATACAGACGAAGTCGGGACAATCCAGATGCAGGTTACTTCAATCGATTACAACGATTATGTCGGAAGAATTGGTATTGGAAGAGTATTTCGCGGCACACTAAAAAAAAATGATTCTTTAAGTATTATTAAAAGAGATGGGAAAGTTCATCCAGTTGATATCAAACAGCTTTTTGTCTTTAAGGGACTTGAAAGAATGGAAGTTGAAGAAGTAACTCACGGCGATATTTGTGCACTCGTTGGTGTCGAGGATATTGATATTGGGGATACAATTGCAGATAGTGAAAATCCGGAGCCGCTGCCAATAATTTCAATTGATGAACCAACCATAAGTATGAACTTTACCGTTAACACTTCACCTTTCTATGGCAAAGAAGGAAAGTATGTAACCTCACGTCATCTCAGGGACAGATTATTTGGAGAAATTCACCATAATGTTGCAATGAGAATAGAAGAAACAAGCTCGCCGGATACTTATAAAGTTTCAGGTAGGGGAATTTTGCATCTGTCTATATTTATGGAAAATATGAGACGCGAAGGATACGAGTTTGCCGTTGGTCCGCCTAAAGTAATCTATAAAGAAATTCAAAGTAAAAAAGCTGAGCCGATTGAATTGCTTGTAGTTGATGTTCCAAATGATTATACAGGAAAAGTGATTGAACTTGTTGGACAACGAAAAGGTGAGATGGTGAAGATGGAACAAAAAGGAAATTTAACCACACTTGAATTTCATATTCCTTCACGTGGATTAATGGGCTTAAGGAATCGTATATTAACCGTTACATCAGGTGAGGGGATTATGCATCACCGGTTTTATCAATATGAATACTTTAAAGGTTCAATAGTGCAAAGGCAAAATGGTGTTCTGGTTTCCATGCATGATGGAGCTGCAACTGCTTATGCAATTGATTCGCTTCAGGATAGAGGTAAATTTTTCATTGAACCCGGAGACGTTGTTTACCGCGGACAAATAGTCGGTGAGTACAATAAAGATAACGATATCGAAGTGCATGTACAGCGCGGGAAGAAGTTAACAAATATGAGAGCTTCCGGCGCAGATAAAGCAATAAAGATTGCTCCCGCTTTAAAATTTACACTGGAAGAAGCGCTTGAGTATATAAAAGATGATGAACTTGTTGAAATCACTCCCAAATCACTCAGGATGAGAAAACTTTATCTCGATCCGAATGAACGGAAAAGACAAAATTTAAAGAAAGTATAAATATTCCTTTTAATAGAATCTCAAATTATTTTGTTCAAAAAACTTTTCTGTTAATACTTCCTCCACTCAGGAAATCTTCCTGGAGTGTAAGGTGCACCTGATTTTTCTAATGTATCCTCAACTCGTCTTATATCCTCATCAATTGATTTTAGTGATACTAATATTTCATCAAACTTATCTGCCGCATTATCGTACGATTTAATATATGTATTTGTTGGCGCCGCAGTAGTGCTCCATAATGCACCTGTAATAAGATTCACTCGATCCTTGATAGATGACGGAACCGCACCTTCATATCTTCTCCGCAGATTATCGCCGTTAAGCTTTTTGTTAAGTTCGTTCAAATCCAATTCAATCGTTACGATATTTTCAAACACATCTGCTTCCACCTCTGCGCCATCCATTACAGCTTTTTTCAGATAAGCTACTTTATCAACCAGCTCTTTTCTGTAAGCATCTGCACCAGTAACTGCTCTTGTTAGTTCTGCGACTTTTTTATTAAAGACATCCAATGCTGATTTATCATCTGCAGGTAGCGTGGTATTGTTTAACGTTACACAATTGAATTCCTTAGCAGGCGCAAGTTCAGAAAAAATACCATCTTGAAATTTTGAAAGTGAAACAAAATATTTTCCCGGAACGACCATAAAACCTTTATCAGCCTCTATCCAGGGGACAGAATCATCAAATGGTTTTAAAGAAACTGGTGTAAACGGCGTATAGCGGAAATCCCAAACAATTCTGTTAACACCTTTTTTAGCATCTGTTTTTAACTTGCGAATTACGTTACCCTGTTCATCAGTAACTGTAAAAAGTAAATATGCTTCCGATTCATTCATTTCACTTTCTAATCTATCGTAACTCGGATATTTAACATCTTCACCTTTTTCCTGCTTTTCTTTTTCCTCTTCTCTTCTTTTTTCCTTTAAAGTTTTAAACTCTTCTTTTAAATAGTAAGTGAACACAGCACCTACTTCAGGATTTGGAGCAGAATAAAAACTCGCTCCCTGGAAAGCAGTTCCTCTAAAACCAAATGGATTTGACTCGATGAACATTTGTGCATCTTTTACAGGGAAAATTTCAGCATCTTTTTTCAAAGTTTCTTTTGATAAATAACGCAGTGATGTGTAATCATCCAAAATATAGACTCCTCTGCCAAAAGTTGAAACCACCAGATCATTTTCTCTTCTTTGAATCTGGAGATCCATAACACAAGCAGGGGGTATTCCATTCTTCAGGGGTATCCATTCCATTCCGCCATCATTTGAAAAATAAACTCCGAACAGAGTTCCAAGAAACAAAAGATTTGTATCAACGTGGTCCTCTGCTATCGAATATGTGCTGCCGTTTTCATTTAAATTGCCGTTAATAGAAGACCAGCTTTTGCCACCATCAGTTGTTTTATAGAGATAAGGTTTATAATCACCACCGAAATAATTATTGCAGGCTGCATATGCAACTAGCTTGTCAAAAT
>Ga0209536_100016242_pt1 | contig 10594 bp, 7 predicted proteins | sample DeeMarSeWOR28_12_FD_187461 | JGI IMG/M metagenome (GOLD analysis project Ga0209536, IMG submission 187461) | Marine sediment microbial communities from White Oak River estuary, North Carolina - WOR-2-8_12 (SPAdes) (version 2) | ecosystem: Environmental > Aquatic > Marine > Intertidal zone >...
GCATGGCGAGGATGTCGGCCATCAGCTCCCTTGCGCCGAGACCAAAGGCCAGTGCGGTTCCGCCGAGCACTGCGGCCAAGACAATGAGGAATACGGAGGTGAGTAGCGACACGTCCAATCCCAGCTGCCCCGCTGCGATGAGGACCGCTGCAACGACGATGGAGAGCTGCGCCAGCCGCCCCAAGCTGCGGGCTTGTGACGGCGGGATTCGGAGGGCGGTCTTGATTGCGGCGTTTCGCGCAACTCTGCCGGCGAGGACGCCACCCAAGACGAGCACCATGGCAATGGTGACCTTCGGCAAATAGCTTGCGAAGCCGGCGATCCACCTGCTGAACATAGGAAGCCCGAGCGCGTCGATGGCGAGCAAGAGGGCGCTTAGAAGAGTCAGCCAATAGACTCCTGTTCCCGCTACCTCTCCGGTGCGCTGCTCGTCTCCGGCATCGGTCCAAACCGGTCGCGCCGAGCCAGGGGGCGACTGCAACGGAACCCTTCGGAACATTCGCCGAACGGCTTTCCGGAGAACCCAAGCCAACAACCAGCCCAGCAGGAGGACGAGAGCTGCGACGACGATCTTTGGAAACGCCTCGATGAGGCCGTGCTTTGCTCGCGTGAATAACTGCAGAAACTGGCTCGCCGAATCATCGAGGTCCATGAGATCCCTCCCCTGAGAACGCTACTTTGCACGCGTGCGCCCGTAATGACCATGGCTATCTCAAGTGGAAACGCCGACTGCGGTCTGAAACGCTGGTCTGATCGTAGAGGATGGGCTGACCATCGAATTCGGTTCACCGTGAAGTGGACCAGGGGTAGGCTTGCGGCGTGAACCGGCTCTTCATTGCGCTAGTGCTCTCCGTCTTGGGTTGCGAGAAGGCCACTGAGCGGTCTTTCGAGCGCGGAGCATGTGAACCGTTTGGTGTCGACACCGCGATCGACGTCCCGGCGAGCTGTGCGCTCGACATCGCGGCCGAGGGCCAGAGCGTCCGTGTCTTCGCCATCGGCCCGGTCATTCGATATGCCCAAATGGAGGACTACGCCGCTTTTTGCAAGGCATGGGATGACGTCGTCCGTACCGAGGTGCTCCCCTGCCTAGCGAACGACAAGCCCAACCTCTTGGTGTTTCCCGAGAACGCGAGTCTTGCCGGAGCCTTCGTTGGCTCGCGGGGAGCGGAGGGGCGCGCGGAATCCAAAACCCTTCTTGCATTCCTCTCGCTGTTCAATAGCTACGCTGGGCCGGTGGGCTACTACGCGGCGCGGTTTCCCGACGCGAGCCTGAATCAGCACTTGGTGCTCGGTCTGACCGACACCCTCCATCGCGCTTTTCAAACCTTCCCGGCAATTGCCCTGCGCTACGGGGTCTACGTCGCCGTGTCCTCTGACTTTGCCCCGGCGGAACCCAGTGATGATCCACAAGACGTCGAGCAACTCGCAGACCCCGATCTCGATTCGGTGTCGAGCGTCTACGTCGCGAGCGAGGGGACGGGCTACAACTGGGGGCTCTATTTCGGCCCCGATGGACAGGAGATCGCACGCATTGCGAAGGGCTATCTAGTCCCCTCCGAAGAGGACCTACTCGGCCTCGGCCATGGGCCGTTGACGCGGATGCGCCCGGTGGAGCTCCCATTCGCGCGCTCGGGCATGGTGATTTCGAAGGACGCATGGATGCCGGGGCTCTTGCACCGTCTCGATGCGCTCGGAGCGAACCTGTTGCTTCAACCGGAGGCGTTCTCCGGCTGGGGGGTCGAAGAATATGAGGGGGACTGGCTTCCCGATATCGTGCGTCAGTCCGCGTGGGCGCACACTCAGCGGCATGGCTCGTTTCGTCATACGGTCACACCCTGCATCAAGGGCAACTTGCTCGAGCTCGTCTTCGATTGCCAGTCCCACATCACGCAGTCGAGCAGCCTGAGCGACACGGCTAGCTCGTTCATCGGCCAAGATCCTTACCTAGGCATGCTCGCAATCGAGCCCTGGGTCATCGAAGACCCTGGGCCCCCCCTGTCGATCGACGAACGCCGCGCGGTGCTCCGTGACCGCGGTGAACGGATGTTGCCAGGCAGCGGGGACCCTCTCGAAGACGCCTACGCCGGGCAGGTCGTCGCCGCGGACCTCTCATTACCGATCGATGGACAGGTGCCGCCGACCGGTGACGGGGAAAACGGCGCGTTTGGCGCGAGTGTTCTGGTTGCCGAACCGAACGCAATCGAAACTCATCAGCGGTTCCCAGCCTTGGCCGCCGATGCGAACTCGCTGATCGTCGCGTGGATGGAGGGCGCGCCGGGCGCGGAATCGGTGCGGCTGTTTACGGCCGAAGGTGGCGCCGCCCTCTCTGAAGTCAGCTTGGGGAGCTCGCCCGGTCTCGTGCAGCGCCTGCCTCGCGTCGCGGCTGGCGCCCAACGGCTGGGGGTGGCCTGGGAGGAAGAGCTCGGCGACCAAACCAGCCGTGTCGTGGTGTCGACCTGCGTCGATGGGGCCTGGACGAAGGTGGATCTGAGCGACCCTGCTGCCGCTGATGCCTGGGAACCCGATGTCGCGATCGACCCAGTGACGGGCCGCTTCTTCGTCGCCTGGCTCGACTTGCGGGCTGGCGGGCGTCCCAAGCCCTGGGTCGCCCGAAGCGACGACGGACGGCAATGGGAAACAGTTCGAGTCGACCAGGGCAACGCGATCGCGGGCAACCCGCGAGGCGACGCGGCGTTCGTTCGCGTCGCGGCGCACGACGACCAGGTGTTCGTGGCATTCTCCGATTTCCGCGAGTTCAGCTGGGACGTGTATCTGTCTGCGAGCGGCGATGGCGCGGCGACCTTCGTGCCCGCAACACGAATCAATCCGGCTGCGACGGAGCTCATCCCCGTCTTTGACGGAGAACCGGTCGAAGCGGAGCGCATCCATGGCGACGTGGCGCTGACGCTCGGCCCCTCGGGAAATCCCATCGTCGCTTGGACCGATAGGCAAAACCGTCGCTACGAAAGCCGCGTCCGCGTCTGGGCTGCAGGTGAGACCGTTCGCCTCGACGACGCCCCCGACGGCGTCGACGCGTGGCGCCCAGCGTTGGCCGCCGACGCCGCCGGCGAGCTGTTCACGGTCTGGCAAGACCTTCGAGACGGAACGAACCGGATCCGCGTTGCCAAGGCCAAGGGCTCGCCCCTCGCGGCTGAAGCGAGCGCCATCGTCGATGACGCGGCTGCCGGTGCGCATCTATACGCACCTCAAGTGGCGTTTCGGGGCGAGCAAGTCCTGGTCGCATGGGAGGATCCGCGGTCGGGCTATGCGCGAGTCCGCCTCGTGACCGGCAACTGAGTGGGGCTCTTGAAGACGTAAGCAGGCGACGCCCGACCGTTGAAGCTGGACAGCTAGCGCTGCAGCACTAGAAGTAGAGCTGCGCTTTGGACGGTTCGCCCACGATATTGAGCACGTTCGCGCTCTCGCATTTCTGCGAGAACGCGCGGTGGACGCTAGACTACAAGGGCGTTTCATACACTGAAGAGTCGTGGGTGCTCAATGTCGGTCGCGTGTAGGCTCGGATACACAAGCTCCTCTTCCCAGTGTCGCGCAGGCTCGCGTTCAAGGCGCTTCGGGTGAATCGGGAGGCGGCTGCGGAGAGCGAGGGCATCGTGCGGGCATTCCTCGAAGAGCGGGATGCGTCGTTTCGCGACCCGACGCGGTCCTTGGTAGGCGACCGATTCACCTTGGCAGACCTCACCATGGCCTCGATGCTTTCACCCTTGGCGCGACCAGCCGAGCACCCGTTTTGTCCGAGGATGGCTTACGGCGAAGCCGGAGCCGCGGCACTTGGCGCGATGCAAGGCTACCGCATGATCGAATGGGTGCGGAACTGCTACGCGCAGTATCGCGCTCGCTAGGTTTCGAGCGCTCGCCCGGTGCTAATCCGCGTCACCTCCGCAACGCATGCCATTCGCGGCGGCGTCGATGCTATGACGCGTCGCCTCGAGGTCGCTTTGTCGTGACCATAGCTCGAGTTGTCGCCGAACTTCGGGGCAGAGCTCATCTCCAACGCCAAACGAAAGGGCCAAGGCCAGTGCGTCGGCAAGCTCGCCTCGCTCGTACTTCCAGCGCATTGCGTGTGCACGAAGCACCGGATTGTCGGAGTGAGCTTCCAGGGCGTGGGCCATCGCGATGTCACGGGTCCGAAAATCGGAGAGCTCGGTGCTGAGAACGAAGACCGGCATGACGAGCGCTTCGGGCCAAGGCGGCCCGGGCATCTTCGCAAGAGCTTGTCGCGCGAGCTCGGGCTGAGCGCTCTCCTGTGACGTTCTCGCATAGTAGAAGAACATCGTGGGGTCGTCGGGGTGGTCGGCGAGCATGGCGTTCTCGTACGCGGTGTGATTCACATAGGCCAGACTTGCGGTCCTCGTACCGATCGCGGCCACCAGGAGCAGGGCTAGGGCAATGCCCCAGACGAGGGCGCGGCGCTGAGACCATGCATCGACGGCCTGCGTCACATAAGGTGCGCCCGCCAGCAAGAACAGAATGGACGGCATGTAGAGATAACGATCGAAGCCAAGCCAGATGGCCTGCGAGACGACGACGCATGGGGCGATCGTGAGCGCTGCGCCAATGAAGTAGGCAAGACCGCCGATATCTCTACGCCACAGCAACCCGAACCCAGCTGCAAGCAGTGCCGCCGCTCCGACCCACTCGCCAGTGGATAGGGGCTTGTAGAGCTCCCACGCGAGTGAGTGCATCGCTTCTGCACGGAGAGCGAGCAGAGCGTCAGCGCTCATGGCGAGCAGCTGCGGTACCTCGGCCCAGACGGAAGCGTCGAACAAGATGTCTTCAGCCGCTCCGAATCGCTCGAAGAAGGGAACGTAGATCCAGCGCAGAAATAGGTAGAACCCGATGCCCGCGAAGAGCGGGACACCCGCGGTCCAGCGAGACGGGCGATCGGGGAGTCGAAAAGCAACGCCGAGCCACAGAGCCACGGCAGCGAGGACGAATGGCAACTTGGACGCAGCACCGAGGAACGCCAGTAGCGCGATCGCGAGCGCCTCCCAGCGCCAATCGGTCCACCGGCGAAGCAAAACCGCGGCCAGCGCGGCGAGGAAGAACCCGGCCACCAAATCGGAGCGGCCGTTGATCCATACGTACACCTCGACGGCGACAGGGTGTAACAGGAAGATCGCTGTCAGAAACAGCATGACGGCCTGGGCGGACGATCGAGCATCCGAGGAAGCTTGGCGGAGCAGCGCCACGTACAGGAGCGCTCCGGTCGCGAGGTGGAGCACCCAACTCACTAGATGATGCAGCCACGGCTTCGGAACGAGCGCATGGGAGAGGAGCAGCGTGAACATGGTCACGGGGCGGTACGGTCCGCTCGTAGTCGCAACGCCGTCGACGGCTTGATAGTGGTGCGCGTTGCGCGTGAAGACGTCCCAGACGTGCGTCCAGTTGCCGTAGTAGGGATTGCGCAACATGTGGAAATCATCCCCGACCCAGCTGCCGAGCAGGCCGGGCATCGCTGCGAGAAGCGAGATGAGGGCGATGGCGGCGAACGCCAACCATCGCGGCCGCGCAGGTCTCGTCAACAGCAATCCCATGCCCCAAGATCCTACCGACCTTGCCCAAAACGAGGCGAGCTTTCTGCGATCCCTTTGCCGTGTCGTGGGATGGCGGTCGTCGGCGGGCCACAACGAACCGCCATGCGCTTTCCTTCTGCTCTTGCGGAATTGCAGAGGAATCCAGCCGCGTCGGACCGGCACGGTTCTGGCTGTGGTGCAGAGGATGACCCGCAGACGAATGATCGAGCCGGGAATGGTGTGGGCCCTTTCCCGCCGGACCACACGCCGTTACTTCCTTCTCAATCCCGACCAAGCACGACAGATCGAGCAGTCGTATTGGTACTGCCTCGGTCATGCGGCGCACAAGCACGGGGTGATCGTGCATGCGGCCTGCTTGATGTCGACCCATGCCCATGAGGTCATCACCGATGTGCGCGGGGAACTCTCCCTGTTCCTCGAAACCTTTCACCGTCTTCTTGCTCTTTGCGTGAAGTCCATTCGAGGCTGGCCTGGGGAGGTCTTCGACAAAGACAGCACCAGCGCGGTGGAGCTATTGACGCCCGAGGCGATGATCAAGTCGCTTGCCTATCTCATTGCGAATCCGGTCGAAGCGATGGCGGTTCGCTACGCCAAGGATTGGCCAGGGGCACAGACGCTGCCTGGTGACATCGGCTCACGCATAGTGAAAGCACGCCGGCCCTCTCACTTCTTCAGGGCCAACAACACGCAGTGGCGTGAGGTGATCGAGCTTCCGCTGCAGATGCCTACCGCCCTCGAGCTCGACTATGGCACCGAGCTTGCGCAGCGACGCATCGCCGAGCGTTTGCGAGAGCGGGAGCATCGGGCCTGGCAAGAGTCAAAGCGCACCGGCATTGGGTTTGTCGGTCGACATCGCGTGCTCCGGCACGCCAGCACCAAGCGAGCCCGGAGCCGCGAAGCATTCGGGAGTCTCAATCCGCAGTTTGCAGCGGCTGGGAATCATGAGGCGGCTAGAGAAGCGGTGGAGAAGCTGCGGGCGTTCAATGCGCAGTACAACAAAGCGCTTGCGGCCTGGACCTCAGGCAAGCGCAACGTGCTCTTCCCGATCGGGACCTGGTGGATGCGAGTGCATCACGGGGCACGGTGCGGGCCAGCGCCGTAGCGTCCAGCTGCAAGATGCGCGCATGCCTCAGAACACAGCGCTCAGAACCTGGCTGTGAGGCGTTAGGGTGCGTCAGCAGTGCGACGCTGATGGGTTTGTAGCGCGAAGCGCTAGCCAAAAGCTGGCCAACCGCGTCCATCGGGCGGCAGCCACGGCCGCTCGTAGGAGTCGACGACGCAGTACTGCTGCGTCGTCGACTCTTCGCGGTGCTTCTGTTCTCCGCCAAGCTCGGTCAGATCTGCAAGATCTGCAGGGCTAAGGTTGGGTGCAGGTGGATCGCAGGGTGCGATCTGCGTTGCGGCATGCATCGTCGGTCGCGCGACCGAGGACCCGGTTTTCGATCTCGGTGCACGTCATGGCTGCTTGGCAGGTGAGTGTATTGACGATCGCGCGACTGCAGTCAGCGGAGCCATTCTCCGCTCGGCCGTAGTCCGCGACGCAGACCTCGATGCAGTTCGAATTGGCGTCGGTGCGAGGGCAGTCGTCGATGGCGGCACACACGGCCTCGCAGGCCAGCGAGAGCTCATCGCTGGCCGGCTCCGGCTCACCTGGAGTGCACTGGAGCACCGCCTGCTCCTTGGCCACGCACTGGTCATCGTAGGAGCTGCTGATGGCCCGACGCATGAGCTCTTCGCAGCTGAGATTCAACTGGCAGCCGATGGCAACGTCAAGCGCACCGGGGCAGGTGCCTCCGACGAGCTCGGCGTCTGCGACCGCCGCCTCGCAGTTGGAAACGCAGTCGCTTGGGGCGTAGAGGTTGGGACAGTCGTCCCCGTGCTGGCACATCTGCTGGCACTTGCTCCCAATGCCTCCGTCAGGCGAGGCGTCTCCACACCCGGTGGCGGCAAAGCAGGCACCCAGGCAAAGCACAAATCGAATGCTGTGATTGCGGATCATCTTTATCTCCTCTTGCTTGGATCGGTTCAAGTCAGACGGCCTACAGGCAGGCGCAGTACGCGGGTCGAACGGCCGACTCCTCGAGGGTTTCCGCCTCATAGCGCTGCCAGTGGTTCGCAACTTCGGCGGCTTGGATGTCAGAGACATTGTCGGCCTCGCGGCGGCGGCCTCCGTGCACGTGCTCCCTCGGCTGAAGGGCGAACAAGAACAGAGCCATGGCCACCAGAACCAACAGAAGGTCCCTGAGCATCATCGGCTGCTTCCTCGTCGAAATCGCTGCGTCGTCGTCCATGTCCCACTGCATACGCAGGAGTCATGCCGCCCAAAAAGCCCAATGCTTTCCGGAAATCAGCCCCAGAGTGACGTACGTACGTCGGTCGGTTTCGGATCGAAGACCGGGAAACGTCGACTTGGGCGCGGCGGCTAGAACCGTCCGGCAAAGCCGAGATAGGCAAAGGTGCGTCCTACCTCGACGCGGGGTTCGAGCCTCGCCTTGCTCGGTCGAAGGAGGTAGACGAGTGGCATCGTGATCAGAGGCGCTGCCGTGAGGCCGGTGAGGAGCGCGATGCTGATTTGCTCGCCTCGGTCGAAGCAAGCTCGAACTTGCGCTGAGCTGAGCTGCAGACTGGAACAGCCGACGCCCGGTTCCGTTTCTGCGGTGACGCCGTACGCGATCGAGAAGGCAGCCAGGCCGAGCCCGCCCGCGCCGGACAGCCACCCCCACCATGGGGTCTTGTCTCGCTCTGGTAGCGCGAGCGGCATGGCGGTGATCAGAGCTGCCGAGCCGACCGAAGCGCTGACGATGATTCCTGTGCCGAGGTCAAACCACTTCTGTTGAGCGAGCCGATCTGGTTGCATCGCGTCGACTCCAGTGACCCAATCCACTCCCGTGTTGTGGTGCGGGACAACTAGCGCATAGCCGGTCGCAATCCCCGCAATGCCGAGGCCGACCAGCGTGAGACCCGAAATGAACTGCCCGCGCGGCCTTCGCGCAGCCGGCCAGCTACTTGGGGTGGCTGCTCGGCTCACCCCGTCGCGTCCGCAGGGAAATGCGACGGGCTTCGTGGAGGTGAAGTCGGTGCATTCGCCCGCGATCAGCGCGCGCGCGGCCGCGCCCAGGTCGGCCTCGCTCGGTCCGCCCGGGCCAACGGAGATCCTGGCTACCGCGGCAGGCCCAAAGGGTTCATCGGAGGCCACCTCCATTCGCTCCAGTTGCATCGTCTCCGCCGTGGGCATCGATAGCAGGACGACGGTGCCGGCCGCGACTTCTCTTGCAATTCGTTGCGCATCGCTTGCCCCGTGCTCCAGCTCGTCGGCGATGTTCGTGTAGCGCAAATGAAGGCTTGGGCGGCTCTCGACGGTATCGTCGAAACGCGAATCGACTTGGCGCTCCGTTCGCCCCGCACCGACGGTGACGAAGTGGACCCTGCCCCGCTTGCTGGGATCACATTCGACCTGAACGCGGTACTGACCGGGGAACAACTTACCTATCGACACCGGCGTCTCGCCCAAGAGCACTCCGTTCAAGCGTGCCGCGCAGCCGGTTGGCGAGCTTTCGAGTCGGAGCGCTCCGGTTTGCCTGTTCTGTAGCGAATCGATCTGGCCCAGAAGATCGGTCACCTCAGGCGGGTGCATGTATGGGCTCGGCTCGGCACGAGGCACGAGCTGACGACACTCTCGAGCCAGAGCCCGTGCGCGCGATTTCGATTCGGTCGCCAGCGCCGCGCGAACCACGTAGAGGCAGGTATCGAACACCCGCCTCGCCTGCTCCGGATCCCTGTTGAGCTCTTCTATCGCCGAGCGTGACAAGTCCTGTGCGGCGCTCAGCTTCTCGAGTGCCCTCTTGTAGTCGCCCTCGGCCAAGTCATCGACGGAGCCGAGCGACAGCGACAGCCAGCGGTCGCGCTCGCGCTGGTCCAGTAGCGCAGCCGGCGCCGAAACCTCCGCCTCGAACTTCGCCGCCGCGGTTTCGAACGACCAAACCTCCGCACCATGCTCGACGAGTGCGGCACGAGTGGCCGCAGCGGCAGGGTCCATCCAATCTGCGTCGGCGCTCGAGCTGCTGGGCACGATGAGCCAGGCGTTATCCGTCTGAGCCGCCGCGCTGCCGACTAGCAGAGTCCAGCAAGCGGCGGTCAGCAAGAACAGGCGCATTGCGCCTACTATCACGGTTGCGAACGGCTGGATCAACAACATCCTGAAGGGGTAGTCGCGACGCCGACAAGCATGTAGTCTCGGATCACTGATGCCCCCATCGAGTCCGACAGAACCCTGGCCGCGCCTGCGCGACGTCGTAGAGGCCTCCGTCACGGGGCTCCATCGCGGGCGCTTCATCGAGGAAACGCTGGAGGCGCTGTGCGTGCAGCTCGGCGCGGCTTCGGCTTGGAGCACGCTGGAAACTAAGGGGGGAGGGCCCATGCATCGGTCGCGCACGACCAGCTTTCGCGGCGTGGCCCCTGCCATCTTGGCGATGCATGTGAGCGATGTGCTCGCACAGGTCCAGAGCAAGCTCAAGACCGTCGCGGGCCGCGTTCCCTATGCGCCGGACGGCTCGTTCATCGCGGTTCCGCTCTGGTCACAGCCCACCTCGTCGAAAGGGCGGAGCCTCGTCGGGTCGCTCTACATGGAGTTCACCGAAGATCAGGGCACGAACGACGACGTCGTCGGGGTCGTGGAGACCGTCGGTACCCTGCTCGGCGGGCTCATCGCTCAACAGACGGTCATCGAGGACACCAAAGAAGACCTCCGCGCCCAGCGCGCCACCGAGCCGACCAGCCAGCGTCTCACGCTCGACGAGCTCCTGGAGCCCGAGAGCATGGCTTCCATTGGCGACGAGCTTCGCTCTGCAATCGGGGGCGACGAGTCGATCATGATTCTCGGCGAGTCCGGCACCGGCAAGACCCAACTCGCAACGGCGTTCGCACATGCAAGCAACCAAGAGCCGATCGTCCGCGCCACGCTCGGCTTGGCCGACGATTTGAATACCATCACCTCGGAGCTCTTTGGCCACGAGCGTGGCTCTTTTTCGGGTGCTGTCTCG